>AACY020557313.1_pt1 | contig 104267 bp, 95 predicted proteins | sample 267378 | NCBI WGS metagenome assembly AACY02 (sample SAMN02954345, study PRJNA13694) | marine metagenome | biome: aquatic; feature: ocean; material: water; isolation source: isolated as part of a large dataset composed predominantly from surface... | reverse complement strand
ACGCAATATTCCGAATGCAAAAAAACGTCAGGACGGCGATTTGTCGCATCCGCACTGCAGCAAAACGGTGACAGTACGATGACGAAATCCGCGCTCGAGCAGCCGGCGCGCGCGTTTTGCCGGATTTATTCCTGATCGATGCGCCCCCGATTATTCGGGGCGAGTCAGAGCAAGAATCACAGAGCAAGATTCAGGGCGCGACGGCACGTGCCGATCTCTAAAGTGGGCACCATCTACACTAGATGAGTGCGAGGTTCAGATGAAAACCGCCTATCCGACCGATGATGCCCGCTGGGGCGCCGTCACCGAGCGCGATCCGCATGCGGACGGCGCGTTCTTCTATGCCGTGAGCACGACCGGCGTGTTCTGCCGCCCGACCTGTGCGTCGCGGCTGCCGCGTCGCGAAAATGTGTCCTTCTTCGCCGATACGGCCGCCGCGCGTGCGGCCGGCTTCCGGCCCTGCAAGCGCTGCCAGCCGGAAGGGCTGCCGCGCGAGCTCGAGATCGTCAACCGCGCGTGCGCGGTGCTCGACGCACATGCCGAACGGCTCACGCTGCAGCAACTGAGCGATGCCGTGCACGTGAGCCCGTTTCACCTTCAGCGGCTTTTCAAGCGCGTGGTCGGCGTGTCGCCGCGGCAGTACCAGGCGGCGCAACGCGGCGCCGCGTTGCGGCAGGCGCTGCAAAGCGGGCAGCCGGTCACGCAGGCGGCCGTCGACGCGGGCTTCAACTCGCCGTCGCGGCTCTATGCATCGGTGCCGCGCGAGCTCGGGATGGCGCCGTCGGCGTTCCGCCGGCAGGGCGCGGGTCTGCGGATCGACTATGCGACCGCGTCAACGTCGCTCGGCACCGTGCTCGTTGCCGCAACCGGACAAGGCATCTGCCGGATCGCATTCGGTGACGAACCGGCCGCGCTTGTCAGCGAGCTGAAGGATGCGTTCGCACGTGCCGAGCTGGTCGAGGCACCGGCACGACTCGCGCCGTTCGTCACGCAGATCCGCGCGTACCTGGACGGCACGCGGCACGCGTTCGACCTGCCGCTCGACATCGCGCCGACCGCGTTCCAGCAGCGCGTGTGGGAGGCGCTGACGCATATTCCGTACGGCGAAACGCGCAGCTACTCGGAGATCGCCGAGGCGCTCGGTGCGCCGCGCGCGGTGCGCGCCGTTGCGTCCGCGTGTGCGTCTAATCCGGTCGCGCTCGCGATCCCGTGCCACCGCGTCGTACAGAAGGGCGGCGCGCTTTCCGGGTATCGTTGGGGCGTGCGCCGCAAGGCGACGCTGCTCGCGTCCGAGGCGCGTCATGCGCACGACGATCAGACCGAATCCGTTGCGGAGGGCAGTGCAGTTTGAGCATCGCAAAAACAACCATCACCTCCATCGTGAACGGCGGCCATGTGCCGCCGTCCGCGCAAATGGAACTGCGCTTCAATGCGCCTTACGACTGGGCGCGCGTGCTGCGCTTCTTCAGCGGGCGCGCAATTCCGGGTGTCGAGCAGGTGGCGGACGGCGTGTATCGCCGCATCGTCGACCTGCACGGCGATGCCGGCCGGCTCACGGTCGCGAAACATCCGCGCAAGCACTGCCTGGTCGCGACGGTCGAAGGCGCGGTCGCGCGTCACGTCGACGATGCGTTCGCGATGCGCGTCGCGACGATGTTCGACCTCGGCGCCGATCCGGCCGCCATCGGCGACGGGCTCGCGCGCGATCCGTGGTTCGCGCCGCTCGTCGAGGCCGCGCCGGGGCTGCGTGTGCCGGGCGCATGGTCGGGGTTCGAGCTGGCCGTGCGCGCGATCGTCGGTCAGCAGGTGAGCGTGAAGGCCGCGACGACGATCGTCGGCCGGCTCGTCGAGCGGGCCGGAGAGCGTGTGGTTCATGAAGACGACGGCGCGCCCGCATGGCGCTTCCCGACGCCCGACGCGCTGGCCGCCTGCGATCTCGACAAGATCGGGATGCCCGGCAAGCGGGTGGCGGCACTGACGGGCGTGGCGCGCGCGGTGGCGGCCGGCGACGTTCCGGTCGATCGCGAGCACGCCGATCTCGCGACGCTGCGCAGCGCGTGGCTCGACCTGCCCGGCATCGGCCCGTGGACCGTCGAATACATCGCGATGCGCGCATGGCGCGATCCGGACGCATGGCCGGCCTCCGATCTCGTGCTGATGCAGTCGATCGCCGCGCGCGATCCGGCGCTCGACCGGCTCGCGACCCAGAAGCACCGTACCGAAGGCTGGCGGCCGTGGCGCGCCTATGCGGCGCTGCATTTGTGGAACGAAGTGGCCGACCGGGCGGGCGGCGCGCGCGGCGGGTGAGAGCGGCGGGGATCGCCGAGGCTTGCAGCCGGGTGTGACCTGGCGAGGCTGCGAGGCAACCCGTTGCGCGGGTTGTGCCGACATGCGTAGGCTAACCACCGAACGCCGGCCGTCACGGCGATTCCGCGCATCCATCGTCGGCCGGATGCCGTGCGCGCGATGTCCCCATATCCCGCTTTCAGCGATCAGTCCGGCGGCAGGGTTGCACCTGCCGCCACCCGTTCGCGCATCACGTTCCGTCTGACGAATTCGCGTAACCGGCGTGCCCGTTGCCACCGCATGGAACCGGCCGCAGATGCAGTGACCGCCGCGACCGGCCCGCCCGGCGGCCTGCTCCGGCCCGCGCAGCGCGCCCGGCGCCACCTCAAGCGCGTGTTTCGGCGAGATGTTAAAGTGCCCGCTACCAACGAAGCGACCAACAATCCAGCCGGCCGCGCGCGGCGTTCTGCGCGCGGCCGTCACGCACTTGCGTCTCCATGTCGAACACCATGACTCACCGCCAGTCCGAACTGCTGCTGAAACGCCTCGACGCGCTGAGCTCGGGCCCGACGCGGCAGCATCTGCCCGACGGCCTGCGCGGCATCGAAAAGGAAAGCCTGCGCGTGACGCGCGACGGGATGATCGCATTCACGCCGCATCCGCGCGCGCTCGGTTCGGCGCTCACGCATCCGGCGCTGACGACCGACTATTCCGAAGCGTTGATCGAGCTGATCACGCCCGCGGAAGGTGACGCCGCGATCACGCTCGAGCGTCTCGACGACCTGCATCGCTACGTCTATGCGTCGCTCGGCGACGAGATGCTGTGGAACGACTCGATGCCCGGCCTGCTGCCGGCCGACGACCAGATCCCGATCGCCGACTACGGCACGTCGAACATCGGCCGCCTGAAGACGGTGTACCGGCGCGGCCTCGCGTATCGCTACGGCCGCACGATGCAGTGCATTGCCGGTATCCACTACAACTACTCGCTGCACGAGGAAGTGTGGCGGCGCCTGCATGCGGAAGAAGGCTCGACGGCCACGCTCGTCGATTACCAGTCGGAACGCTATCTCGCGCAGATCCGCAACTTCCGCCGCCGCAGCTGGCTGCTGATGTACCTGTTCGGCGCGTCGCCCGCGCTCGACACGAAGTTCCTGCGCGGCAAGCCGCACCGGCTCGACACGTTCGATGCCGATACGCTGTACCTGCCGTATGCCACGAGCCTGCGGATGAGCGATCTCGGCTACTCGAACACGACCGCGCAGGCCGCGCTGCACGTCGACTACAACACGCTGCCCGGCTATCTCGACGCGCTGTCGAAGGCCGTGAGCGAGCCGTATCCGGCCTACGAGGCGATCGGCACGCATCGCGACGGCGAGTGGATCCAGATCAACACGAACGTGCTGCAGATCGAGAACGAGTTCTACTCGACGATCCGGCCGAAGCGCGTCACGTATTCGGGCGAGCGGCCGCTGCATGCGCTCGCGTCGCGCGGCGTGCAGTACATCGAGGTGCGCTGTCTCGACATCGATCCGTTCGAGCCGACCGGCATCGCACTGGAAACCGCGCGCTTCATCGACGCGTTCCTGCTCGCGTGCGCGCTCGACGAAAGCCCGGCGCTCGATTGCCCCGCGTACAAGGAAGCGAACGCGAACTTCGGCAGCGTGACGATGGAAGGGCGCAAGCCGGGGCTTACGCTGCAGCGCGACGGCGAGACGGTCACGTTGCAGGCGTGGGCGGACGCGCTGATGGCCGATATCGAAACCATCAGCCGCCGCCTCGACGAAATCCGCGGCGGCGACGAGCATGTGCGTGCAATCGCCGCGCAACGCGAGAAGCTTGCCGATCCGGAGCGCACGCCATCTGCGCGTGTGCTGCGCACGATGCGCGAGCGCGGTCAGTCGTTCCTCGAGTTCGCGCTGACGCAGAGCGAAGCGCATGCCGCGCATTTCCGGGCGAATCCGCCGTCGGCGGAGACGCTGCGTACCGAGCAGGCGCTCGCCGCGAAATCGCTGGCCGAGCAGGCCGAGCTCGAAGCGAAGGAGGCCGGATCGTTCGACGCGTTCGTCGCGGCCTATCGCGCCTATACGCTGAACCGCTTCAGCGTGTGATGCCTGCGCACGTGCATCGCGTCGGTCGGCGCGGTGTGCGATGCGTCTCTCCGTCGCCGGTCGGGTCGCACCGTGGTGCGCTCGATCCGGTTGAGTCCGATGTCAGTGATGCGCGTAGGTGCCGCGGTCGATTGCGTGCGGCTGCGCCGGCTTGCCCGATTCCACGTTTGCCCTGCCTTCACTGCCGTAGCCGGTGTCCTCGCCGCGCGCCTGCGCGGCACGGCGCATGATCGCCTGCATGTGGTCCGGAAAGTCGGGACTGCTCGCGAGGTTCGCCCGGTAGCCGGCGGCCTGCAGTTCCACGAGTTCCTGGCGGACCTCGGCACGCGTCAGCGTCGACGCGGCCTGCGCGTGAGCGGCGAAGGCCGCGCCGATCAGCACGAACGCGCATGCAGCCTGCTTCATCGTTTTCATCGTGTTCACTCCGTGAAGTTCCGGTGCCGTGCCTGCCGTGGCCGGCGCGGGCGGAATCGATGCGACCAGTCTAGGCTTCGGACGCCAAACGAAACATCCCGCCCGCCGTCAGGCACCTTTGTCGCATGTGCAACATTGCGCGGGGGACCGCTCGCGGGGGGCTTTCTGTCGAATGCGACAGCAGGCTGCCCGCTGCTGGCCAGCGTGTGGCGGCTGCTCCGTATCGGGTCGGCACGCATCGGGCTTGTCCCCCCTTGTACAAGCGCCGTGCGCCTCCTAACCTCTTTTAAGCAACCGATCGGTTGGGCGTGCGACGTCGTTGCGTGCGCAAGCGCTTGATCCCGGTCGTGACCGCAGGACATCGCCTTGTACCGAACCCGGGGCATCCCGATGCCAGCTCGGGTCGTCAGCGCAAGGCATGGGACCCGAGTAAGCGCTAAAGCGCCAACTCGGGTCGACATCTGGAGACACGATGAACCCCACCGACGCCCTACCGCCCGGCATCGTTTTCGCACAGCCGCTGACGCCAGTCGCCAACTCGCTGCTGCTGTCCTTCCTCGTCGCCGCGATCCCGATCGCGGTTGCGCTGATCGCACTCGGCGTGCTGCGCCGCCCCGCGTGGCAGGCGTCGCTCGCCGGGCTCGTCGCCGGCCTCGCGGTCGCGATCGGCGCATGGGGCATGCCGGCCGGGCTCGCGTTCAACGCGGTCGGTGCGGGCATGGCGCTCGCGGTCGTGCCGGTAATGTGGATCGTCTTCAACGCATTGCTGCTGTACAACATCGCGGTGAAGTCGGGCCGCTTCGACCAGTTCCGGCAGTGGATGCTCGACAACCTGCCCGACGATCGCCGGCTCGTGCTGCTCGTCGTCGCGTTCTCGTTCGGTTGCCTGCTCGAAGGGATCTCGGGATTCGGCACGCCGGTCGCGATCACGAGCGCACTCTTGATCGCGCTCGGCTTCCCCGCGCTCGAGGCGCTCACCTACACGCTGCTGTTCAACACGGCGCCGGTCGCGTTCGGCGCGCTCGGCGTGCCGATCACCGTGCTCGGCGCGGTGACGTCGCTGCCGCCCGCGACACTCGCGCAGATGGTCGGCCGCCAGTTGCCCTTCTTCGCGCTGCTGCTGCCGTTCTACGTGGTCGGCGCGTACGGCGGGCTGCGCTCGATCTCGAAGCTGTGGCCGGCGCTGCTCGTGTCGGGCGGCAGCTTCGCGATCGCGCAGTTCGTCACGTCGAACTTCCTCGGCTACCAGCTCACCGACGTGCTGTCGTCGCTCACGTCGCTGATCGTCACGATCGGCTTCCTGCAGGTGTGGAAGCCGCAGCCCGATCCGCAATACGCACTCGCGCGCAGCGTGCCGGCAACGGCCGGCGCCGCACGCGCGGGCTTCGGCGGCTGGCTGCCGTGGCTCGTCGTGTCGGTGGTCGTGATCGTTTGGGTGCACGCGAACATCGCGGCGATCGGCGACGTGAAGATCAAGTGGCCGGGCCTGCACAATGCCGTGTTCGTGTCGCTGTACCACAAGCCGTATGCGGCGATCTGGGATTTCCAGCCGCTCGGCACGGGCACCGCGATCCTGGTCTCGGCGATCGTCACGGCCGCGCTGACGCGCACCGGCGTGGGCGACTTCTTCGAATGCGTGGTCAAGACCTGGCGGCAGACGTGGATCGCGATCGTCACGGTGATGATGATCGTCGGGCTCGCGTACCTGCTGAACTACTCGGGGATCAGCTACACGCTCGGCACCGGCGTCGCGTCGACGGGGGCGCTGTTCCCGCTCGTGTCCGCGTCGCTCGGCTGGATCGCGGTGTTCCTGTCCGGCAGCGACACGTCGGGCAACGCGCTGTTCGGCAACCTGCAGGTCGTGGCCGCCCGGCAGCTCGGCCTCGATCCGGTGCTGATGGCCGCGACCAACTCGTCCGGCGGCGTGATGGGCAAGATGATCTCGCCGCAGAACATCGCGACGGGTGTATCGACGACGGACCTGAAAGGGCAGGAAGGTGTCGTGTTTGCGCGCACCTTCTGGCACAGCGTGATTCTCACGCTGCTGCTCGGCGTGTTGGTGTTCCTCCAGCAGCACGTGCTGACGTGGATGATTCCGGCACTGCCGAAATGATGTGAGCGCAACGACAGAAGGAAGGCACGAGGAAAAACGAGGGAAGGCGCGGGAAAAGCGCCAGCAAAGTGCGGACCCGGTGAGCGCGCGGCAGTTCAGCGCGCGCTCACCCGCCGCGCCGTTCGTCCGGCGTCGTCCGCTGCGGCTGTGTCGCTGCCGGCCGGCAGGATGCACGCGAGGAATGCGTCGATCGCGGGGCTCTGGCGCCGCGCCTTCAGGTAGTACACGTATTCGTCGATCGTCGTATCGACGCCGCGCAGCGCGATCACGCGCAAATCCGGATGACGTTCGGCCTCGCCGAGCGGAAACAGGCTGCCGCCCACGCCGTGCAGGATCGCCTCGCGGATCGCTTCGCGGCTGCCGATCTCTGCCACCGATACGGCCGCGACACCTGCCGCCTCGAGAATCGTCTCCGTGCAGCGGCGCGTGACCGAGCCTTCCTCGCGAATCAGCAGCCGCACGTCGGCGAGCTGCGCCGGCTCGATCGCGTCGAAGCGCGCGAGCGGATGGTTGCGATGCACGACGAGCACGAGCGGGTCGGTCGAGATCACCTTGCGTTCGAGGCCGTCGGCATCGTTGCGCTGCGACGAGACGGCGAGGTCGATGCGGAATTCCTGCAGCGCCTGCAGGATCTCCTCGGAGTTGCCGATCCGGCACGTGAGCGCGATCGACGGGTGCGCGTTCGAAAAGCGGCCGACCGCATCCATGATGTAGTACGGCCCCGTCGCGCCGATCCGCAGGTGGCCTTCGAACAGGCCGCCGACGTTGCGCAGCATGATGTCGGCCTGCGCCTCGAGCGCGATCATCTTCTCGACGAGCGGCAGCAGCTCGATGCCCGTTTCGGTGATCTCGAGCTTGCGACCGCTCCGGTAGAACAGCTCGACGCCGTATACCTGCTCGACCTGACGGATCTGCGCGGCGATCGTCGGCTGGCTCACGCCCAGGTGGCGCGCGGCGCGCGTGATGCTGCCCTGCCGGACGGTCGCGTGGAACGCCTTCAGCTGATCGAACACGACTCGGCTTCTCCCCTCTGTATCGCGCGTCAGCGTAGCGCATGCGTATGTCGGCCGGATGAAAGCCGCGTCATGCGCCGCTTCGACAAAATTCCTGTGGGTAACCCAAAGAAACATGCGGTAACCGGTCACGCGCGGGACATGCCGGTGCGGGGTAATAACGGCAACGCAAACCGCCGGCCCCGCTCGACTGGCGCCCCCACTCCTACCGACCACAGGGTTCTCTTCATGTCCTCGAACAATCGACGCGATTTCCTGCGCCTTGCCGCGCAGTCGGCCGGCGCGATGGCCGCCTACGCGGGCTTTCCGCCCGCGATCCGCAATGCGCTGGCGATGCCGGCCGCCTATCGCACGGGCACGATCCGCGACGTGGAGCACGTCGTGATCTTCATGCAGGAAAACCGTTCGTTCGACCATTACTTCGGCGGGCTGCGCGGCGTGCGCGGCTTCAACGACCCGCGTCCGCACCTGCTGCCAAGCGGTGCGCCGGTGTGGCAACAGCCGCCGGCGTCGGTGTTCACGAAGAACTACCATTCGCGCGGCCTCGATCCGTCGGCGCCGTACGTGCTGCCGTTCTACCTCGATCCGAAGCAGACGACCGAATTCCAGCCGGGCACCAACCACGGCTGGAGCAGCGGCCACCTGTCCTGGAACAATGGCCAGTGGGACCAGTGGGTGAACCAGAAGCAGGACGTGCTGACGATGGGCTACCTGAAGCGCCAGGATCTCACGTACCACTACGCATTGGCCGACGCGTTCACGATCTGCGATTCGTACTTCTGCTCCGCGCACGCCGACACCGCGCCGAACCGCATCTACCTGTGGACCGGCACGGTCGACCCGCGCAACATCTACGGCAACCCGCCGAACGGCCCGGGCATCGGCGAGCGCGACGACGTGAACGGCTACACGTGGACGACCTACGCGGAACGCCTCGAGAACGCGAAGATCAGTTGGAAGGTGTACCAGGGCGGCACGGGCATCCCGGGCGACCCGACCGACAACTACACCGACAACTCGCTGATGTTCTTCAAGCGTTTCCAGGTGAAGGAGGGCGCGAGCGGCCCGCTGGTCGACAAGGGCGCGTCGGACCACACGCTCGCCGAGCTGAAGGCCGACGTGCAGGCGAACCGGCTGCCGCAGGTGTCGTGGATCGTGTCGCCGTACAAGTACAGCGAGCACCCGCAGGCTTCCCCGACCGACGGCGCGTTCTACATCAACATGGTGCTCGAGGCGCTCACGTCGAACCCGGAAGTGTGGGCGAAGACGGTGTTCATCCTGAACTACGACGAGAACGACGGGCTGTTCGACCACGTCGTGCCGCCGGTGCCGCCGGTCACGAGCGGCGTGGGCGGCCAGGGCATCGTGTCGTCGAACCTGCTGTCGAACCTCGGCGACGAACTGCTCGACCTGAACAAGTACCCGGGCGAAATGAGCCCGCTCGTGCCGGGTGCGGACCCGGGCGGCATCCAGCCGATCGGCCTCGGGCCGCGCGTGCCGCTGATCATCATCTCGCCGTGGACGAAGGGCGGCTGGGTCTGCTCGGAGACGTTCGACCATACGTCGGTGCTGCGTTTCCTCGAAGCGCGTTTCGGCGTGAAGGAGCCGAACATCAGCGCGTGGCGACGTTCGATCTGCGGCGACCTCACGTCGGCATTCGACTTCTCCGCGCGCCCCGACACGCGCACGGTGAGCTTCACGGTGCCGCAGCACATCGCGACGGCCGGCCAGGCGTACCAGGTGCCCGCGCAGCAGTCGATGCCGGCGCAGGAGCCCGGCACGCGCCCGGCACGTGCGCTGCCGTACGAGCTGTTCGTGCACAGCCGCGTGAGCGCGCACGACGACACCGTGTCGCTCGACTTCGCGAACACCGGTGATGCAGGCGCCGCGTTCTACGTGTACGACCGCCGCAACCCCACGACGCCGCCGCGCCGCTATGCGGTGTCCGCGCACGACCGCTTCGTCGATACGTGGAATACGTCGGCCGCACGCGGCGATTACCATCTCGCGGCATATGGCCCGAACGGCTATCTGTGCGAGTTCCAGGGCAACACGCGGCTCGCGGCGGACGGCCGCCACGCGAACCCCGAAGCGCGGATCGGCTACGACGTGCGCAACCGCCACGTGTACCTGCAACTGCGCAACAGCGGGCGCGCGACGTGCCGCGTGACGGTCGACAACGCATACAGCCACAAGCATGCGCGGACCTACACGCTGGAGCCGGGCGAGCGCATCGAGGATCACTTCGAGCTGTCGTCGAGCCACGGCTGGTACGATCTGACGATCACCGCGACGACGCTGCGCGGCGGCGACGACAAGGTCGTGCGCCGTTTCGCGGGCCACGTCGAGACGGGCCGGCCGAGCCAGAGCGATCCGGGGCCGGTGAAGCACCCGACGGCCTGACGGTCGGCACGCGTCGCGCGACGCGGGCGAGGTCGGCCCGACGCGCGACCGCCGCCTGCCGGCTGTGCTTCGCGGGCATTCCGGCAGGCGGAATTGGCTTTTGGAGACTGAAGACTGTTGACAATGTGTCGGGGCGAGGGTATACAAGGATCATTCGCCGATATGGCGCCCTCGTTTTCTACCGCAGCCTTGCTGCCTGCCCGACCATGACAGCCCCGAACGCGCTCAGCGCCATCGAACTCCTGCAAAGCCAGTCGCTCGCGATGATCGTCCAGGACATGCTCGAGCGCGCGATCGTCTCCGGCGAATACGCACCTGGCGAGAAGCTCAACGAAGTCGAGATCGCGACCAAGCTGAACGTGTCGCGCGGCCCCGTGCGCGAAGCGTTCCGCGCGCTCGAACAGGCCGGCCTGCTGCGCAACGAGAAGAACCGCGGCGTGACGGTGCGCGTCGTGCCGCTGCGCGAGGCCGAGGAGATCTACGAAGTGCGCGCGATGCTCGACGAGTCGGTCGCGCGCGCGCTCGCGAAGCGCATCTCGCCCGACACGCTGAAGGTGCTGAAGGGCATCATCCAGTCGATGAAGGACGCCGCGAAGACGCACGACGTCACGCGCTACACCGAACTGAACGTGCAGTTCCACGACGCGATGGTCGTCGGCGTCGGCAATACGCATCTCACCGATACCTACCGCCGGCTCGTGCGCCAGCTTGGGCTGCTGCGCCAGGCCGCGATCGAGGCCGAGGAGAATGCGATCGCGGTGTCGGCGGCCGAGCACGACAAGATCGTGCAGGCGCTCGCGAGCGGCGACGAGGAGCAGGCCGTGGCACTCGTGCGCGAGCACCTGTCGCACGGTCTCGAGCGCATGCGCCGCACGCACGAGCAGGGGTTGCCCGCGGCGGGCAAGGCGGCGCGGGAAAAGCCCGTGCGCGCGTAAGCGCCCGGCAACGCCTGCGCGGGTTGCCGCGCGCGGCACAAAGCAAAGGGACGCTTCGCAGCGTCCCTTTTTCGTTGTGTCTTCAAGTCACTCAGGTCCTGCAGGTCGACACATCGTTACGCCTTGTCGGCCTTCCCCGCCGCGCTCGCGAATTTCGCGAGCCACGTGTCGACCCTCGCCGGCCGCCGGCTCTCGTCTTCCGCGCGCTCCTTGCGGCGGATTGCATTGCGCACGACGTGCGCGCCGACATAGCGGATCGGCTCCGGCGGGAACGCGCCGAGCGGGCCGCGCACGATCGGGCTGCGCGTCCACGCGTTGTCGAGGCCGAGCACGAGCGACGACAGGATCTGCCCGCCCATGTAGGTCGGCCCCACGCCGTTACCCGAGTAGCCGAAGCCGTAGAACACGTTCGGCGCGTCGTCGAGGCGGCCGAAGAACGGGAAGCCGGTGACGGAGCGATCTGACGGCCCGTTCCAGCTCGCGGTGACCGGCACGCCCGCGAGCGAAGGAAAGAATTCGCGCAGGCTCTGCGTGAGTTGCGCTTCGTAAGGCGAGCGCCGGTCGAACACGGGCGCGATGCGGCTGCGCCATGAGAACGTGTTGCCGCCCTTGCCGAGCATCAGCCGCCCGTCGGCGGTGGTGCGGTAGTAGTAGACGAAGATCCGCGAATCGAGCACCGACACGCCGTCGACGAGCCCGGTCTTTTCGAGCAGCGCCGGGCATTTCTCGGTGATGACCATGTCGCTCGACACGACCGCGATCGTGCGCTCGAACTGCGGGAAGCGGCTCGCCATCCATGCGTTGATCGCGAACACGAGCCTGCCCGCGCTCACGCTGCCGGACGGCGTGCGCACGACGGCGGGCTGGCCGGGCGTGAAGTCGAGCATCGGCGTGCGTTCGTAGATCCGGATGCCCATCGCGAGCGCGACGCGGCGCAGCCCGCGCACGAGCTTGCCGGGATGCACGGTCGCGGCGATCGGCGAATAGACGCCGTCGAGATTGCGCGCCGACCCCGAGCGGCGCGCGACTTCGGCGGGCGGCAGCGGTTCGTAGCTGTGGATGCCGCATGCGGCGAGCGCGTCGAGCACCGGCGCGAGCGTGCCGACCTGCGCACGCGACGTCGCGGTGTACAGCGTGCCGTCGAGCCGCAGCTCGGCATCGATGTCGTGCGCGCGGCAGAAATCGGCGATGTGCTGCACGGCCGCTTCGGATGCCTTCACGAGCCGGATCGCCTCGGCCTCGCCGAACAGCCGCCGCAGCGTCAGGAATTTTGCAGACCACGTGAGCAGGCAACCGCCGTTGCGGCCGCTCGCGCCGGCACCGCACAGGTCGGCTTCGACGATTGCGATGTCGAGCGCGGGATCCTGCTGCTTCGCCTGGATCGCGGTCCAGAGCCCGGTGAAGCCGCCGCCGACGATGCACACGTCGGCACGCGTCTCGCCTTGCAGCGCGGGGGCGAGATCGCCGTCGTTGAACAGCGCTTGTTCGATCCAGAAGGGTCGCATGGGAGGGTTCGTCGAAAAGGGGCCGTGCCGCGCACTGCCGAAAAAACGGCCGCCGCATGCGAACGTGCATGCGGCGGGGACCATCACGTCACGTCGTCATGCGTCACGTCAGGCGGCGGCTTCCGCCGACACGCGGCGCACGCCCATCGCCCGCAGCGTGTCGGCGATCGCGGCGACGGCGCCCGGGATGCCGGCTTCGCCGAAGTGGCCGATGCAGCCGACCCGGAACGTCTCGACCTCGGTCAGCTTGCCCGGATACAGGATGTAGCCGCGCTGCTTGACCTCCTGGTAGAAGCGCTTGAAATCGTAGTTCGGATCGTCCGGCGCATGGAACGTGACGATGATCGGCGCCTGGATCGCCGGATCGAGGAACGGCCGGAAACCGAGCGCGAGCATCCCGTCGATCAGCGCGCGATAGTTGCGCTGGTAGCGGCCGCCGCGCGCGGCGAGCCCGCCTTCGTCGACGTATTGCGCAACGGCCGCGTCGAGCGCCGCGACCACGTGCGTCGGCGGCGTAAAGCGCCACTGCGTCGTGCGCTGCATGTAGACCCATTGGTCGTACAGGTCCATCGCGAGCGAGTGGCTGTTGCCTTCGCAGCGTTCGAGCGCACTGCGCTTCGCGATCACGAAGCCGAGCCCCGGCACGCCTTCGAGGCATTTGCCGGATGCGGCGATCACCGCATCGAACGGCGTCGTGCGCGCATCGATGTCGATCGCGCCGAACGAACTCATCGCGTCGACGATCAGCCCGCGGCCATGCTTCGCGACGACCTGCGCGACGTCGTGCAGCGGGTTCAGCACGCCGGCGCCGGTTTCACAGTGCACGAGCGCGACATGCGTGATGGTCGGATCGGCCGCGAGCGCGCGCTCGACGTCGGCCGGATCGACGCGGCGGTCCTCGCTGTAGTCGATCGTCGTGAGCGTGCGGCCGAGCACGCGGCAGATCTTCGCGAGGCGCGCGCAGTACGCGCCGTTGTTCGGCACCAGCACGTGGCCGTCGCGCGGCACGAGCGTGCCGATCGCCGCTTCGACCGAGAACGTGCCGCTGCCTTGCAGCGGCACGCATTCGTGCGTGCCTTCGCCGTGCACGATCTGCAGCAGGCGTTCGCGCAGCCGCGCGGTGATCGCGTTGAAGTCGCTGTCCCACGAGCCCCAGTCGCGCAGCATCGCGTCGCGCGTGGTGTCGGAGGTCGTCAGGGGGCCGGGGGTGAGCAGGATGGGCTGGGCGGCGAGCGTCATGGTGTCTCCTTGATGAAGTCGGGACGTCACGTGAATACAGTCAGGGAATCAACGGCGATGTGGATTGCGCCAGGCCTGCGTGCGGCGCAACAGGCGGTGCGAGATGCACGCGAACAGCACGCACGCGAACGACGAGGTCGCGAGCACGAGCGTGGCCATCGCGGCAGCCGGGCCCATCTGGCCCGCGTCGTCGAGGTTCAGGATCGCGACCGACGCGGGTTGCGTATCGGGCGAGTAGAGGAACGCGACGGCCGAGACCGTCGTCATCCCGTTGACGAACAGGTAGCGCGCGATCAGCAGGATCGCGGGCAGGCACACAGGCACGGTCACGCGCACGAAGGTCTTGTAGAACGGCACCTTCAGCGACGCGGACACGGCCTCGAACTCGCTGTCGATCTGCCGGAGCGCGGTGACGGCGGTCAGGTGGCTCGACGCGTAGTAGTGCACCACCGTGACGATCGCGAGCAGCCACAGCGAGCCGTACAGCCCGTTCAGCGGATTGCCGGGTGCGTTGAACAGGAAGATGTAGCTGATGCCGAGCACGAGCCCCGGCACGCCCATCGGCAGGATCGCGCACAGCGCGATGAAGCCGCGCAGCCAGCGCGCGCCGCGCGTCTTCTCGATCAGGTACGCCCCGCCGAACACGACGATCGTGCCGCCGAGCGCGACCGTCGCGGCCATCCGCAGGCTGTTCTTGTACGCGTCGAAGATGCCGGCGCCGATCAGCCCCATCTCGTAGTGCTGCAGCCCGAGGCTCATCTGGTACGGCCAGAACTTCACGAACGACGCGAACACCGAGATGCCGACCACCGCGATGAAGAACGTGCACACGATGCCGCAGTACGCGAGCATCGCGGCATCGAAGCCGCGCGACGGCTTCGGCTGGTACGGCGTCGAGCGCGCGCCGAGCTGCGACTGCTGGCGGCGGCGAATGAAGAAGTCGACGCCGAACGCGACCAGCGCCGGGCACAGCAGCATCAGGCTCACGACCGCGCTGCGGTTGAAGTCCTGCAGGCCGATGATCAGCTTGTAGATGTCGGTCGACAGTACGTTATACGAACCGCCGATCACCACCGGTACGCCGAAGTCGTTGATGCACATCGTGAACGCCACCATCGTCGCGCTGATCAGCCCGTACTTCGCACCCGGCAGCGTGATCGTGAAGAACTTGCGCATGCGGCGCGTGCCCATCGCGTCGGCGGCTTCGTAGAGCCGGCCGTCGGCCAGCGACAGCGCGGTGACGAGGATCATCAGCACGTGCGGGAACGACGCATACACCATGCTCAGCACGATGCCCGGCAGCCCATAGATCGAATGGCCGTGCAGCAGCGGCTTCAGCAGCCCCGCGTTGCCGAACCAGTAGATGAACGACACCGCGGACAGCAGCGTCGGCGCGAGCAGCGGCAGGAGAGCGATCGTGCGCGCGGCGTTCTTCAGCGGCATGCACGAGCGCGTCAGCGCATATGCGAACGTGAACGCCATCGGCACGACGATCGACGTGACGAGTGCGCCGACCGTCAGCGAATGCAGCATCGAGCGCAGCACGCCGCTGTCCTCGAGATACTCGACGAAGTTGTGCGCGCCGACGAAGCGCCCGTCCGCATCGACGAAGCATTTCTGCACGACGAGCGCGAGCGGCAGCAGCAGGAACATCGACATCAGCGCGGCCATCGCGACGAGCGCGAGCTGCGCGAGGCGGTCGTGCCAGTGCGTGATCTGCCGCACGTCGGCGGGGACGGAGGCGCCGCGGCGGCGCTCGGTCAGGACGGTGCTCATTGCAGTCGCTCCTTCGCGCTCGGGAACACGCGGACATGCTCGCGATCGAGCGCGAGGTCGATGCGCGCGCCGGCCTGCACGCCGGTGCGGTCGACGTCGTGATACGACAGGTCGGCGACGATCTCCTGGCCGTCGAGCCCGTCGATCCGGAAGCTCACGCGGCAGAACGCGCCGAGGAATTCGAGCTTCTCGACGCGGCCGGCCAGCACGTTGTCGGCCGTCTCGCCCGGCACGCGGATGCGCAGGTCCTCGGGCCGCACGTAGACCGATACCGCCGCGCCTTGCGTGGGGCGGGCCGCACCGTGGCGGCAGTCGAGCCCGACCGCGCCTGCGCGCAGCGTGCCGTCCTGCGCGACTTCGGCCGGAATCGTGTTCACGCGGCCGATGAAGTCCGCGACGAACGGCGACGCGGGCTGCCGGTAGATTTCGAGCGGCGTGCCGATCTGCTCGATCACGCCGTGGTTCATCACGACGATGCGGTCGGCCATCGACAGCGCCTCTTCCTGGTCGTGCGTGACCATGATCGTCGTCACGCCGAGCCGCTGCTGCAGCGCGCGGATCTCCTGGCGCAGCCGCACGCGCACCCGCGCATCGAGCGCCGACAGCGGCTCGTCGAGCAGCAGCAGGCCGGGGGAGGAGGCGAGCGCGCGCGCCAGTGCGATGCGCTGCTGCTGGCCGCCGGACAGCTGGCCCGGATGCTTGCGATGGCTGTCGGGCAGGCCGACCAGTGCGAGCAGCGTGTGCACGCGCTCGTGGATCGCGTCGCGCTTCATCCTGCGGTTCACGAGCCCGTACGCGACGTTGTCGTACACCGTGAGGTTCGGGAACAGCGCGTACGACTGGAACACGATGCCGTAGTCGCGCAGTTGCGGCGGCAGCCGCGAGATGTCGCGGCCGTCCTGCATGATGTGGCCGGCGTTCTGCGTCTCGAGCCCTGCGATGATCCGCAGCAGCGTGGTCTTCCCGCAGCCGGACGGCCCCAGGAAGCAGATCATTTCGCCCTTCATCACGCTCAGGTTGATGTCGGTCAGGACCTGCGTGTCGTTGTACCGCTTCTCGATGCGTTCTGCGCTCAGATAAGGTGCCATGCGCGCCTCCATGCTGGGGCGGCCCGGGGGCCGGATTCGACGATGGAAAGGGTGGCGCGGGGCGGCGCGCGGCGCGGCCCCGCGGCGGGTCGCGGTGTTACTGCTGCGCTTTCGCGCCGTAGCGCTTCTGCCACGTATCGAGAATCGACTGGCGGTTCTTCGCCGACCATACGAAGTCGTTCTTCACGAGCAGCGCCGAGTAGTTGTCGGGGATGCCGGCGAGCTTGCGTGCGACACCCGGGTACGCGACGATCGCCCACCAGCGCGCGGTGATCTGGTTCGCCTCCTTGCTCGCCATGAAGTCGGCCAGCTTCTTCGCGGCATCGGGCTGCTTCGTCGTCTTCATGATCGCCGTGCCTTCCATGTCCCAGCCGAGCCCTTCCTTCGGGAACACGAGATCGATCGGCGCGCCCTGCGACTGCAGTTCATGGCCGCGGAACTCGAACGAGATGCCGATCGGGAATTCGCCGGTGCCGGCGAGCGTGCACGGCTTGGAGCCCGAGTGCACGTATTGCGCGACGTTCTTGTCGAGCGCGTCCATGAATTTCCAGCCGCGGTCGTCGCCGAAGGTCTGCAGCCACGCGGTCACGTCGAGGTAGCCGGTGCCGGACGAAACAGGGCTCGGCATCACGATCGCGCCTTTATAGACGGGCTTCGTCAGGTCTTCCCACGACGTCGGCTTCGGGATGCCCTTCGCCTGCGCGGCGACGCGGTTGTAGCAGATCGTCGCGCCCCACACGTCCATGCCGACCCAGTGCGGCGGCGTGTTCGCGTCGCTGTACTTGCGCGTGAGCTGGTCGAAGCCCGTCGGCGCGTACGGCAGCAGCATCCCCTGCAGGTCCAGCAGCGTCAGGCTCGACGCGGCGAGGCCGAGCACGACGTCCGCGCGCGGGTTGTTCTTCTCCGCGAGCAGCTTCGCGGTGACCGAGCCGGTCGAGTCGCGCACCCAGCGGATCTCGATGTCGGGGTTCGCTTTCTCGAACGCATCTTTGTAGGGCTTCATCGCCTCGTCTTCCAGCGCGGTATAGACGAGCAGCGACGTCTTCGCGTGCGCCGCCTGCACCGCGCCGAGCGCGACCGCCGCGGCCAGCGCGAAGCGGGCCGCGCCCGCCGCCCATGCGTTCAAACGCTTGTTTACCGGCACTTCGTTCATCTTCAGACCCCTTGACTGTGGCGCCGCGGCACGCGGCGGATGAGTGGAGACCAGCCCTCTTGCTGCTGCGTTGTTTTGCTTTCTGTTCTCTGCATGTTGTTGACAATCTACAAATCATCAATTTTAATGTCAAGCATGGAAAACACCTCCCTTCGGCGCGGCGCGGGCGCCGACGGCTCACCCCTTCGAACTGAAAGGAATGAACGTCATGAATGAAACGCCTGTATCCGTGGAAGTGAACGGCCGCCGCTACAACTGGATGAGCCGGCCCGTGGTGGTCGTGTGCGTCGATGGCTGCGCATACGAATATCTGGAGGAAGCGGCCGAGGCCGGTGTCGCGCCGTTCCTGCGCACGCTGCTGAAGCCGGGCACGGCGCTCAAGGGCGAGTGCGTGGTGCCGAGCTTCACGAACCCGAACAACCTGTCGATCGTGACAGGCGTGCCGCCGGCGGTGCATGGGATAAGCGGCAATTACTTCTACGACCGCGACACCGGCGCCGAAGTGCTGATGAACGATCCGAAGTACCTGGTCGCACCGACCGTGCTCGCGACCTTCGCGGAGCAAGGTGCGAAGGTCGCGGTCGTCACCGCGAAGGACAAGTTGCGCCGCCTGCTCGGCAAGGGGCTGAAGGGCATCTGCTTCTCGTCGGAAAAGGCCGATGAGGCGAGCGTCGAGGAAAACGGCATCGACAACGTGCTCGAGCTGGTCGGCAAGCCGGTGCCGAGCGTGTACAGCGCGGATCTGTCGGAATTCGTGTTCGCGGCCGGCGTGCGCCTGCTCGAGACGCGCCCGATCGACCTGATGTACCTGTCGACCACCGACTACGTGCAGCACAAGTGCGCGCCCGGCACGGAAGGCGCGAACGCGTTCTACGCGATGATGGACACCTACCTGCAGCGTCTCGACGCGCTCGGTGCGATCGTCGCGATCACGGCCGACCACGGGATGAACGCGAAGCACGACGATGAAACCGGCGAGCCGAACGTGATCTACCTGCAGGAGCTGTTCGACGAGTGGCTCGGCGAGGATGCGGCGCGCGTGATCCTGCCGATCACCGATCCGTACGTCGTGCACCACGGCGCGCTCGGCTCGTTCGCGACCGTCTACGTGCCGGCGACGGCCGACGCCGAAGCGCTGCGCGCACGGCTCGCCGCGGTCGACGGCATCGAGGTCGTGCTCACCGGCGCCGAGGGCTGCGCGCGCTTCGAGCTGCCGCCGGCGCGCATGGGCGACCTGATCGTGATCTCGAAGCAGGACGTCGTGCTCGGCACGCGCCGCATCAGGCACGACCTGTCGGGCCTCGACGTGCCGCTGCGCTCGCACGGCGGAATCTCCGAGCAGATCGTGCCGCTGATCTTCAGCAAGCCGGTCGCCGGCGACGTCTCGGGCCGCGCGCGGCTGCGCAACTTCGACATCATCGACATCGCGCTCAACCATCTGCAGTGATGCGCATGCATCCGTAAGGGGACACACTCATGAACGCCATTGCAGCATCGACGGACGTCAGCGAGATTCGTCGCGAAGCACTGCGAATCGATGGGGAACGGATTCATCGGGACGCGGTAATCGAAGTGCGCAACCCGTACGACGGCTCGCTGGTCGGCACCGTGCCGAAGGCGACGCTGGACGACGTGCGGCGCGCGTTCGCGGCCGCGCGTGCCTACCGGCCGACGCTCACGCGCCACGATCGCGCGGCGATCCTGCGCCGCGCGGCCGATATCGTGCGCGCGCGCACGGCCGAGATTGCAGCGCTGATCACGGCCGAGGCCGGCCTGTGCATCAAGGATTCGACATACGAAGCCGGGCGCGTGGCCGACGTGCTGACGTTCGGCGCCGGTGAAGTGCTGAAGGACGACGGGCAGATCTTCTCGTGCGACCTGACCCCGCACGGCAAGAAGCGCCGCGTGTACACGCAGCGCGATCCGCTGCTCGGCGTGATTTCGGCAATCACGCCGTTCAACCACCCGATGAACCAGGTCGCGCACAAGATCGTGCCGTCGGTGGCCACCAACAACCGGATCGTCGTGAAGCCGTCGGAGAAGGTGCCGCTGTCGTGTTACCTCTTCGCGGACATCCTTTACGAAGCCGGCCTGCCGCCGCAGATGCTGCAGGTCATCACCGGTGATCCGAAGGAGATTGCCGACGAACTGATCACGAACCCGGCGATCGACCTGATCACGTTCACGGGCGGCGTGTCGATCGGCAAGTCGATCGCGTCGCGGATGGGCTACCGCCGCGCGGTGCTCGAACTCGGCGGCAACGATCCGATCATCGTGATGGAAGACGCCGATCTCGACGAAGCGAGCACGCTCGCGGTGTCGGGCTCGTACAAGAACTCGGGCCAGCGCTGCACCGCGATCAAGCGGATGCTCGTGCACGAGTCGGTGGCCGATCGCTTCACGGCGCTGGTGGTCGAGAAAACGCGCGCATGGTCATACGGCAATCCTGCCGATCCGTCGGTGGACATGGGTACGGTGATCGACGAGGCGGCCGCGAAGTTCTGCGAACAGCAGGTGAACGATGCGATCGCGCGCGGTGCGCGGCTGCTGGTCGGCAACGTACGCGAAGGCGCGCTGTACTCGCCAACGGTGATCGATCGCGTGACGCCCGACATGCCGCTGGTGAAATACGAAACCTTCGGCCCCGTGTCGCCCATCATGCGCTTCCGCGACATCGACGACGCGATCCGGATGTCGAACAGCACCGACTACGCGCTGTCGTCGTCGGTCTGCACGAACCGCTTCGACCACATCACGCGCTTCATCACCGAGCTGGAAGTCGGCAGCGTGAACGTGCGCGAAGTGCCGGGCTACCGGCTCGAGCTGACGCCGTTCGGCGGCGTGAAGGATTCGGGGCTCGGCTACAAGGAAGGCGTGCAGGAAGCGATGAAGAGCTTCACGAATACGAAGACGTATTCATTGCCGTGGTAAGTGGCGTGTAAGCCGCGCGCACCGGTTTCGCGGCCGGTGTGCGCGTTATTCGATCGGCTCATATCGTTAGCCGATTTGCTTTTTTGCCGGGCCTCGACGCATCGGTAGAATTCGCGGACCTCTCGAACGGCACGTATGTGCCGCGGGAATATTCCCTCCTATCATTCGGGGTCCGCACCATGAAATTCCTTCGCTCCATCCTGGTCGTCGCCATGCTGCAGGCCGTTTCGGTCACGAGCGCACTGGCAGCCGACGACCTGTCGCAGATCAAGTCGTCCGGCGTGTTCCGGGTCGGTACCGAGGGCACGTACGCGCCGTTCACGTACCACGACGAAACCGGCAAGCTGACGGGCTTCGACGTCGATATCGCGACCGCGATCGCGCAGCGCCTCGGCGTGAAGCCGCAGTTCATCGAAGGCAAGTGGGACGGGCTGATCGCCGGCCTCGACGTGAACCGCTACGACGCGGTGGTCAACGAAGTGTCGATCACCGACGCGCGCAAGGCGAAATACGATTTCTCGACGCCGTACATCACGTCGCGCGCGGTGCTGATCGTGCGTGCGGACAACACGACGATCCACTCGTTCGACGATCTCAAGGGCAAGAAATCCGCGAACACGCTGACCAGCAATTTCGGCAAGCTCGCGGCCGCGCACGGCGCGGACGTCGTCCCCGTGCAGGGCTTCAACGAATCGATCGACCTGCTGAGCTCGGGGCGCGTCGACGCGACGATCAACGATTCGCTGTCGTACCTCGATTTCCGCAAGCACAAGCCGGACGCGAAACTGAAGATCGCGGCGACCGACACGGGCGGCGCGAGCGACGCATCGGGCGTGCTGCTGCGCAAGGGCAGCCCCGCGCTCGTGGCCGCGATCGACAAGGCACTCGCTGACATCAAGGCCGACGGTACCTACGCGAAGATCTCGCAGAAGTATTTCGGCCGCGACGTGTCGCAGCCGTGACGCGAGGCTGAACGATGCCGGCCTGGCTTCACCTGATGGCGGAATCGCTGCGGCCCCTGCTGGTTGCGGGGCTCGTGTTTACGGTACCGCTCACGCTCGCGTCGTTCGCGATCGGCCTGCTGCTCGCCTTCGGCGCGGCGCTCACGCGGCTGTTCGGGCCGCGCTGGGCGCAAGCCGTCGTACGTTTCTACATCTGGCTGTTTCGCGGCTCGCCGCTGCTCGTGCAGTTGTTCGTGATCTTCTATGGTTTGCCGAGCGTCGGCATCGTGCTCGATCCGCTGACGGCCGCGGTGATCGGCTTCTCGCTGAACGTCGGTGCGTACAACGCCGAGGTGATCCGCGGCGTGATCGAATCGATTCCGAAGGGGCAGTGGGAAGCCGCGTACTCGATGGCGATGACGCGCCCGCAGGCGCTGCGCCGCGCGATCCTGCCGCAGGCCGCGCGCGTCGCGCTGCCCGCACTGTCGAATTCGTTCATTTCGCTCGTGAAGGACACGTCGCTCGCGGCCGTGCTGACCGTGCCGGAGATCTTCCAGGCCGCGCAGCGGATCGCGGCCGTGACCTACGAGCCGATGATTCTCTATACGGAAGCCGCGCTGGTCTATCTGCTGCTCAGCTCGGTGCTGTCCACGCTGCAGCGTCGCCTCGAAGTCCGCTTCGGCCGTCATGCGCTGTTCCAGGCGGAACTGCGATGATCCGGCTCGAAGGCATCGACAAGTCGTTCGGCACGCATCGCGTGCTGCACGGGATCGACCTCGCATTGCAGCCCGGCAGCGTGACGGCGCTGATCGGGCCGTCCGGCAGCGGCAAGAGCACGCTGCTGCGTTGCGTGAACCTGCTCGAAGTGCCCGAGGCGGGCGCGCTGACGGTCGGCGACGCACGCATCGACTTCTCCCCGGCGCATCGGCCGGCGCGCGACGCCGTGTTCGCGGTGCGCCGCCAGACCGGCATGGTGTTCCAGAACTTCCAACTGTTTCCGCACCTGAGCGTCGTGCAGAACGTGATGGAGGGGCTCGTCACCGTGCAGCGCTGGCCGCGCGAACGGGCCCGTGAACGTGCGCTCGCGCTGCTCGAGAAGGTCGGCATCGCGGACAAGGCCGACGCGTGGCCCGGTACGCTGTCGGGCGGCCAGCAGCAACGTGTTGCGATCGCGCGTGCGCTCGCGCCGTCGCCGCAGGTGCTGTTGTGCGACGAGCCGACGTCGGCGCTCGATCCGGAGCTGTCCGTCGAAGTGGTCGAGGTGCTGCGCCAGCTCGCACGAGAAGGCACGACGATGCTGATGGCCACCCACGACCTGCGCCTGGCCGCGTCGATCGCACACGATGCGGTGTTTCTCGCGGAGGGCCGCGTGGTCGAGGCCGGTGCGTCGCGCGACCTGTTCGGCGATCCGCGCGATCCACGCACCGCGAAGTTCATCTCGACGCTTGCGCAGGGCGTGCCGGTGTTCTGACGCGGCACGCGAAAAGCGATATGCGGTACGGCGGGCGTCAACCTTGCCCTGGCCCGTCGAGCACCGCCGCCACGATCGCCTCCGGCGCATCTTCCTGCACCAGATGGCCCGCGCGCGGCACCCGGATCAGTTGGCCGTTTGCGATGCGATCGGCCAGCGCCTGCCCCTGGTCGAGCGGAATCCACGCGTCGTCCTCGCCCCACACGATGCGCACCGGAAAGTCCGGCGGCGCGTAACGAGCCTCGGCTTCCTCGATGTAGCGCTGGCGCATCTGCGCGATCTGTCGATAGAACGCGGCCTGACCGTCGGGCGTGAGCCACGGCGCACGGTAGATCGACAGCGCCTCGTCGCTCAGCGGCCGGGCGACCGCCTTGCCGAGATAGGCCGACACGAGCGCGTGATGCGCATACGCGGGCAATCCGGTGAACGCGGCCTCGTGCTGCGCGACATGGCGCACGAACGTCGAGCCCTGCGGCGCGATTGCGACCGGATTCACGAGCGTGAGGTCCGCATAGGCGACGCCGTCGAGGAAGTGCGCGCGCAGCACGGTTGCGCCGCCGTAGTCGTGCGCGAGTACGCGGGGGCGTGAGATTTTCCACGCATCGAGCAGCGCGCCGAACAACCCGTTCTGGCGGCCGAGCGACACATCCGCGTCCGGCATGTCGGACTGACCGTAACCGAGCAGGTCGTAGAAGAACACGCGGTGACGCCGCGCGAGCCACGGTGCGATCCGGCGCCACACCTGCGACGAAAACGGCGTGCCGTGCACGAGCACGAGCGGCGGACCTTCGCCGATCGTTCCCCAGGCAATCCGGTGGCCTTCGAAAGTGAAGCGGTTGGCGAGTTCGAGCATCGGCATCTCCGTGCTAACCTGTTTTGGTTGTTAACAGGTTACTCCGGATTGCCCGGGTGTGAAACCGATAGGTGAAAATAAATGGTTACTCGACACGAGCCCGCGCGAGCCGCGCAAGAATGGGGTGCAGCCGATTTCGTCGGCGGCCATCCGGCGCTCGACTTCCTCAACACGGTGGCCGACACGGGCAAGACGCGCGACGCGGACAAGCTCGTCGACTGGCCGGCCGTGCATGCGTGGGCGCAGCGATCGGGGTTGCTGGCGCCGGCCGGTCTGGCGCGGCTTCTGCGTCACGCGCGGCAGGACGACGCTGACGCGCTGGCGGCGCTGCATCGTTTTCGCGAGGATGCCTACGCTGCGATCGCGCACCTGACGGCCGGAGGCGGCGGCACGGCCGGCGCGCGCGCGGCGGACCGGCTCGCCGTCGCGATTCGCGAGGCGATCGGGCGCAGCGCATTCGATGCCGTCGACGGCCGGTTCGCGTGGCGGCCCGACGCGCGTGCCGCGTCGCGCTGGGTCGACGCGGCCGCACTCGGCTTCGAGCAACTGCTGCGCAGCGACGATTTCGCGCGCGTGAGGCAGTGCGGCCGGTGCACGTGGTTCTTCGTCGATCGCGGCCGCGGCGTCGGGCGCCGCTGGTGCGACATGCGCACGTGCGGGAACCGCGCGAAGGTGGAGACGTTCAGGGAGCGGTGATGCGCGCGCTGCGCCGGTTGTCGTGCCACGCGGTGCGCGGCCGGCGCGCGAGCGTCATGGCACGGTTTCGTGCGACCGATGGTCCGGCCACAGCGTCGCGGCGACGAACAGTCCGGCCGCGAGGAACGGCGCACCGATTGCGAGCAGGATGGCCGTGAGGCCCCAGCGATCCCAGAAGCGGTCGACGACCGCGCGCTCGGGTGTGACGGGGTCGTACAGCACGTTGACCGCTTCGCCTTCGCGCAGGCCCGGATGCGACGACGCCGCGCCCTGGGCGAACGTGATCTGGCGCCCGCTGTCGGTCGTGAACGCGACGATCGCCGAATACAGCGACGTGCGCGAGCGGGCCGACCGCGCATTTTTTGCGATCTCGACGACATGGCCGGTCGAGCGCGCGTAGTGGTGAGCGATCTGCCACTGACGCAGGCCGGCTGCACCGGCACCGGCAATGAAGCCCGTGCCGATCGTGATCGGAATCAGCACGATTGCGATATCCCAGCGGCGTCGCACCTGTTTGCGCCGGGCCCGGGTCGGCGGTGCATCGGATTGCATGCGATGGCGCTTGCCGGCGATCAGCAGGGCGCCGATCGCGAACGACGCGACGGCGAGCAGTGCCGACACCGCTGCCGGAAACCAGCGTTGCGCGAAATCGTCGATCAGCGCGGGGCGCTCGGGATGGACGGGATCGAGCAGGACGTCGACGTTCTCGCCGATGTCGTAGGCGGGGATGGTCGAGGCGGTATTGCCGGCGACCTCGCGGCGCTGGCCGTCGCTCGCAAGATACGCGACGATCGGCCGGTACGCGCGCATCGCGTCGCTGTCCTGCACGATACGGACGACCGTGCCCGGCGTGCGGACGAGGTGGCCGGTCGCCTGACCGGTCGTGACGGCGAGCACGCCTGCCAGTACGAGCAGCACGGCGCCGAGCGCCAGCGCGACGAGCGCGTCCTTACCCGGCATGACCGGATCCGGTTCGTGCGTCGCACTGTGGATGCCGGCGTGATCGTTGGAGCGGCGTGTCCCGATGGACTTGCCGATATCGGCGCAACCAGGCCCTCTGAATGGTCGCGTCTCGGTTACATGCTTCCATGTCTGACGTCCCATGTTCTCTCAGTGCCGGCGGGCAAACGGCAGTGCCTGCGCCGGTCGTGTGATATTTGTCGGACGATTCTAGCGGAAACGATGCGGAGCAGGCGTGCGGTGGCGTACTGCGACAGGGCGCGCGCCGCGTGTGCGACGGCGGAAAAGGAAAAAGCCCGGTTAGCTTTCGCTAACCGGGCTTCGGAATTCCTGGTGGGGCGTGAGTGACTCGAACACTCGACCTACGGATTAAGAGTCCGCTGCTCTACCAACTGAGCTAACGCCCCAACAGAAGAAAGATTATGCATGGGTATTTCGAGTCTTGCAAGCTCTTTCTGCAAATTTCCTCAAAATATTTCGCAACGACGGCGGCAGCTGTCGGCCCTTTGACGAGCGATCGCAGTTTCCGCGCTCCCGGTATGATGACGCCACACGTGTTGCGCGGCGGTCGCGCAACGCTTTCTGGGCTTTCGAAGATGGACGAAAACGCAGTCCGCGAATTGCTGGATCGCCTGCTGGCCCCCTGGGTCCGCTCGCTCGGTCTGGTCCCCGTGTCGATCGGCGACGACAGCGTCACGCTGCGCCTGCCGTTTTCCGGCGAATTCCGCCATTCGGGCGGCATCATCTGTGGCCAGGTGTTCACGGCGGCCGCCGACACCGCGATGGTGGTCGCGATCTCGGCCGCGCTCGGCGAGTTCCGGCCGATGACCACCGTATCGCTGAACACGAACTTCATGCGGCCCGTGCGCAAGGGCGACGTGCTCGTCACCGCGCGCGTGCTGCGGATGGGCCGCAACCTCGTGTTCGGCGAAGTCGAGCTGTTCGACGAGGACGGCAAGATGGCCGTCCACGCGACGTCGACCTACGCGCTCGTCAGTTGAGCGGCGCGATGTTCGACCAGATCGTCTTTGCGGGCGGCGGCAATCGCTGCTGGTGGCAGGCTGGCTTCTGGGACATCGCCCAGCCGGCGCTCGGCCTGCGCCCGCGCGTGATCACCGGCATCTCGGCCGGCGCGGCGACCGCATGCATGCTGTATACGCGCGATGCCGCCTGGGTGATGCGCTATTACGAAGAGGCGCTGCGCCACAACCGGAAGAACGCGTACTGGGGCAACCTGTTCGGGCGCGAGCCCGTGTTTCCGCATTACCGGATTTACCGCCAGGCGCTGCTCGACATCTACGGCGAGCCGTTCGCGCAGCTTGCCGCGGCACCAGAGATCCGCATCGGCGTGTCGCACGTGCCGCGCTGGCTCGGCGCGCGCAGCGCAGTGGCCGCCGGCCTCGTCGCGTACAACATCGAAAAGTACGTGCGCAAGACGCTGCACCCGACGCTCGGGCGCACGCTCGGCTTTCGGCCGGAATTCGTGCGCGCGCAGGCCTGCGCGAGCGTCGACGAGCTCGCCGACCTGATCCTGCAGTCGTCCTGCACGCCGCCGTTCACGCCGGTGCTGCGCCGCGGCGGCCGGCCCGTGCTGGACGGCGGGATGGTCGACAACGTGCCGGTCGACGCGCTCGACCCCGCGCCCGGCGACGTGCTGGTGCTCGTCACGCGGCTGTACCCGCGCCCGCAGATGTTCACGGTCGCGCATGGCGAGCAGCGGCGGCTGTACGTGCAGCCGTCGAGCAAGGTGCCGATTTCGAGTTGGGATTACACGAGCCCGTCGCAGATGCGGCATGCGTACGACCTCGGGCGGCGCGACGGCGAGCATTTCCTCACGCGCGTCGGCGCGATGACGGGCGGCCGCGTGGCCGCCTGAAGACGGGAAGCAGGATGCAGGGCCGCGCGGCAGGCGCGGCCCGCGGCGCTCAGCGCACGCGGCGCGGCGTCAGTGCTTCCGGATTGACGACGCTCGACATGTCGCCCTGGTCGAACGCCAGGATGTTCCGGAATGCCGCGCTGAAGTAGAGCTCGTAGCTTTCGCGCTCGACGTAGCCGATGTGCGGCGTGCAGATCACGTTTTCCATCCGCAGCAGGCTGTAGCCCTGCAGGATCGGCTCGCTCTCGAACACGTCGATCGCGACCATTCCCGGACGGTTGTGCGACAGCGCGTTGACCAGTGCATTTTCCTCGAGCAGTTCGGCGCGGCTCGTGTTGACGAGCAGCGACGTCGGCTTCATCCGCATCAGGTCTTCCTGCTTCACGATCCCGCGCGTGTCGTCATGCAAGCGCAGGTGCAGCGACAGCACGTCGCTCTGCTCGAACAGCGCCTCGCGGCTTTCGGCGGCCGTATAGCCGTCGGCGCGCGCGGCCTCGAGCGAATGCTCGCGGCCCCAGATCAGCACGTTCATCCCGAACGCCTTGCCGTAGCCGGCGACGAGCCGGCCGATCTTGCCGTAGCCCCAGATGCCGAGCGTCTGGCCGCGCAGCACCTGGCCGAGGCCGAAGTTCGGCGGCATCGCCGACGTCTTCAGGCCCGACTGTTGCCATGCGCCCTGCTTCAGGTTCGCGACGTATTGCGGAATGCGGCGCTGGGCGGCCATCACGAGCGCCCAGGTCAGTTCGGCGGGGGCAATCGGCGAGCCTGTGCCTTCGAGCACCGCGATGCCGCGGTCGGTACACGCGTCGAGATCGATGTGGCTCGAAATGCGGCCGGTCTGGCTGATCATGCGCAGGTTCGGCAGCTTGGCGAGCAGTTGCGACGAAATCGGGGTCCGTTCGCGAATCAGCACGAGTGCCTCGACTTCCGCCAGACGGCTGGCGAGTTGTCCCAATCCGCGCACCGTATTGTTGAAGACCTTCACGTCGTGGTCGGCAAGCATCTCGAAGCAGTTCAGCTTGCGGACGGCGTCCTGGTAGTCGTCGAGGATGGCAATTTTCATGGTGAGCGGGTGTCGCGCGTTGAAAGCGGCGGTGGCGGCGGCGCACGTTGCGCACCCGTCCCGCCCGGCCGGGGCCGACATGATGCTACGTCGGCCGCCTTCATGGTGTCTTTTTAACAGGTTGTTACGCTCCGCGGCAATTGGCGGCAGCCTGACCCGGCGCCGCTCGCGCGGCGGGCGGAAGGGTGCGCTGTTGTGTCGCATCAAATACGTCCTTCCTGATTCGGCCGCTTACTCGACGAGGTTCACCCAATTGTTGCTCCAATCAGAATAATTGGATCAACTATCCGCGGGAGCCGAGGATTTTTGACTATTTTTATCGCCAAGAGGGGCCTTGTTGAGCAACTCTGCATCATTTCCGCTGTCGTAGGAGAATTACGCATTTGCTTCATCTTTTTGAAGTTGTAACAGCGGCAGGAGTCGTTTATGGATCATTTGCAGTCGATGCGCGTGTTCGTCAAGGTTGCAGATCTCGGCAGTTTTGCGCGGGCCGCGAGTGCAATGGATATCTCCAACGCGGTCGCGACGCGTCACGTCGCCGATCTGGAAGGCCGGCTCGGCACGCGTTTGCTGAACCGCACTACGCGCAGTCTTTCCCTGACGGAGTCAGGCCAGGTCTATCTGGAGCGGGCTCGCCAGATCCTCGATGAGCTCGAGGACGTCGAGCAGATGGTCGTCGCCCGCAATCACGAGCCGGTCGGAACGTTGCGCATCGTTGCGCCTGTCGTGTTCGGCCTGCACAACCTTGCGCCCGTGTTGCAGTCGTACACGGAGAATTTCCCGAAAGTGGTGCCCGATCTCACGCTGGTCGACCGGCAGGTTGATCTCGTCGAGGAAGGCTTCGACGTCGGCATCGTCGTCACGCGCCAGATGCGTAGCGCGAGCATCGTCACGCGGCGCCTGACCACCGGCTGCATGACCGTGTGTGCGACGCCGAGCTACCTGGAGAAGCACGGCGTGCCGACCCATCCGGAGCATCTCGCCGAGCACCCGAGCCTGAGCCTGCCGACCGAATACTGGGGTGACGAGCGTGTGTTCACGGGGCCGGACGGCGAAGTGCGCGTGCGCCCGACCAACGTGATCGTTGCGAACAACACCGCGATGCTGCGCCAGTTCGCGCTGCTCGGGATGGGTGTCGCGATCCTGCCGAGCTACCTGATCGGCGGCGATATCGCGCGCGGCGCGCTCGTGCGGCTGCTGCCGGATTTCCGGCTGCCGCAGGTCGAGATCAACATCGCTTACCCGAGCCGGCGCCATCTGCCCGCGAAGGTGCGCACGTTCATCGACCACCTCGTCGAGCATTTCAGCCACTCGACCGACGCGACGATGGGCGAGCAGTGGGCCGCGCAGAGTTCGGTGCTCGCGCCGATCGGTGTCGAGACGCGTGCCGAGCAGCCGGAGTCGGCCGACCCGAACCTGTCGCCGCGCCTGCCGCGTTCGCCGCGCACGCGCGTCGCGGCGCCGTCGCCGCTGTAACGGCGCGATGGCCGGGCGGCGCTTGTCGCCGGCACAAAGAAAAACGCGGATCGAGCAATCGATCCGCGTTTTTTATGGCTACCTGCCGGCGTTCGGCATGGCCGGGAGAACCCCGGCCCGTCAGGCCGTCACGAGCCAGTCTTGCGCGCCGTCGTCTTGCGTGCGGCGGTTTTGCGAGCCGGTGCCGGTTTCTCCTCGGCGCCTTCCGTCACGGTTTCGGCGTCCTTCGTCGCCGATTTTGCCGTCTTCTTCGCGGCAGCGGCCTTCGGCTCCTTCTTCTCGAACTCGAAGCCGATCTTGCCGTCCGGCTGCTTCACGAGGAAGGCCTTGAAGTTGCGGCCCGTGCGCGACGACTTGAAGTTCGGCAGCAGATCCGTACGGCCGTCGGCAAGCAGCTTGCCCATCTGCTCGCGCGTGATTTCCTGCTGCAGGATCACCTTGCCCGAGCGGAAGTCGCAGGTCTTCGGGTTGGCCACCGAGTGCTCGCACACGTAGCTCATCCCGTGCTCGAACACACGGCCCTTGCACTTCGGGCACGCGCCGACGGGCTCCTGTGCGGAGAAATCGGGCGCCTCGCCCTCCTCGCCGCCCGTGTCCTGACCGAAGTCGAACTCGAGCTTGTAGTTCTTCGTCTCGTCGTCGAAGGACAGCTTGAGGATCGCCGAGAACGGGCGGCCCATCTTGCTGCGGAAGCCGGACAGCGGGCCGATCGTCTTCTCGCGCAGCAGCTCCTCGACTTCCGCGATCTCGAACTGCCGGCTGCCCGGGATCTTCGAGATCGAGAACTCGCACTTCGTGCATGCGAAGCGGCGGTAGTTTTCCTTCACCTGGCCGCCGCAGTTCGGGCACGGCGTCTCGAGCGTCGCGTAATCGCCGGGGATCGTGTCCGAATCGTATTCCTTCGCGCGCTTCACGATCTGCTGCGTCATGCGGGCGATTTCCTGCATGAACGCTTCGCGCCCGAGGTTGCCGCGCTCCATCTGCGACAGCTTATATTCCCATTCGCCGGTGAGCTCGGGCGCGGTGAGTTCCTTCACGCCGAGCCCGCGCAGCAGTGTCATCAGCTGGAATGCCTTCGCGGTCGGGATCAGTTCGCGGCCTTCGCGCACGAGGTATTTCTCGCCGAGCAGGCCTTCGATGATCGCCGCGCGCGTGGCCGGCGTGCCGAGGCCCTTCGCGGCCATCGCCTCGCGCAGTTCGTCGTCCTCGACGAGCTTGCCCGCGCCTTCCATCGCGGACAGCAGCGTCGCTTCCGAGTAGCGTGCGGGCGGTTTCGTGACGAGCGCGACGGCGGCGATTTCGTCCGTCTTCACCTTCTCGTCCTTCTGCACCGGCACCAAGTTCGCATCCGCGCCTTCGGCGTCGCGGCCGTACACCTGCAGCCAGCCCGGCTCGACGAGCACCTTGCCTTCGGTCTTGAAGTGATGGCCGGCGACTTCGGTGATCCGCGTCGTGACGCGGAATTCGGCGGCCGGGAAGAACACGGCGAGGAAGCGCTTCACGACCATGTCGTACAGCTTCTGCTCCGGCTCGGACAGCGACTTCGGCGCCTGCAGCGTCGGGATGATTGCAAAGTGGTCGCTGATCTTCGAGTTGTCGAAGATCCGCTTGTTCGGCTTCACCCAGCCCTTGTCGAGCACCTGCTTCGCATGCGGCAGGTAGTTGTTGCTCTCCTTGAGCATCTCGAGCGTGGACTGGACCGTCGACAGGTAGTCTTCCGGCAGCGCGCGTGCATCGGTACGCGGGTAGGTCAGCACCTTGTGCTTTTCATACAGTGCCTGCGCGAGGCCGAGCGTGTTCTTCGCGGAGAAGCCGAAGCGGCTGTTCGCTTCGCGCTGCAGGCTCGTCAGGTCGAACAGCAGCGGCGACAGCTGCGTCGACGGCTTCGATTCCTCGGAGACCGTGCCGACCTGGTCGCGACACGCGGCGACGATCGTTTCGGCGGCCGGCAGGCTCCACAGGCGGGAGTCGCGCTTTTCCGGATCGAATTCGTCGCGCTTGAATTTCGGGTCGTACCACTTGCCTTCGTAGAAGCCGCCCGCGCACGCGAATTCGGCCTTCACTTCCCAGTAGTCGCGCGGGACAAAGCGGCGGATTTTCTCTTCGCGTTCGACGACGATCGACAACGTTGGCGTCTGAACGCGGCCAACTGTCGTCAGGAAGAAGCCGCCGCCCTTGCTGTTGAACGCGGTCATCGCGCGGGTGCCGTTGATCCCGACGAGCCAGTCGGCTTCCGAGCGGCAGCGTGCGGCGTCGGCGAGCGGCAGCATGTCCGCGTCGCTGCGCAGGTTCGCGAAGCCGTCGCGGATCGCCTGCGGGGTCATCGACTGCAGCCACAGGCGCTGGACCGGCTGTTTCGCCTTCGCGTGCTGCGCGATCAGGCGGAAAATCAGTTCGCCCTCGCGCCCCGCGTCACATGCGTTGATCAGACGGTCGACGTCCTTGCGCTTCAGCAGCTTGGTGAGCACCTTGAGGCGCGACTCGCTTTTTGCGATCGGGTTCAGGTCGAAATGCGGGGGGATGACGGGCAGATGCGCGAAGCTCCATTTCCCGCGCTTGACCTCGTACTCTTCCGGGGCGGCGATTTCCAGCAGGTGGCCGACAGCGGACGAAAGGACGAAATCGTCGCTTTCGTAATACTCGTCATGCTTGGTAAAGCCGCCCAAAGCGCGTGCGATGTCGTTCGCGACAGAAGGCTTTTCCGCAATGATCAGTGCTTTGGACATGACAGGTGTGTGTTGGTAGACCGGGTTCGCCGGTTGTGGGTCCCTTTTACGACCGCTTTATAGCACACGCCGCAGCGATGGCGGCTCAGCGCGTAAAAAGCGGCCCATCATAGAGGGGGGCCGCAACGGCGGCAAGCGCCCGGCGCGGCGGGGCGCGCAAACGCGCGCAAAACCACCGGGCCGGCTCGCGAATTCAGGCTTCGACGGCCAGGATATTGCGCAATTTCGGTGCGTGCGGCGCACCGGGTACCGCGCTCAGGTCGGACAGCATGCGCTCGACGATCGCCGCATGCGGCAGCACCGTGCCGAAGAAGCGGGCGGTGTGGGTATCTTCGATCAGGATCGTCGGGAAGTTCTCGACGTCGAGATCGTCGAGCTGGTCGGCATGCGTTTCGATGTCGATCCAGGCGAAGCAGGCGTCCGGATGTGCGTCGGCGAGCTGGTCGAAGGCCGTCCGGTAATCGCGGCACGTGCCGCACCACTCGGCGCACAGGCAGGCGACGAGCAACGTGCCGGGATCGGCGAGGCGCTCGGCGATCCGATCCGCATCGGTGTCGAGATTCAGCGCGGGCATGGGTTTCCTTGGGTATCGTCGGCGGCCGGGCCGCCCCTATGCGGGGGAATGTAGCACGCCGTGCATGGGCGGGGTGCGCGCCACGTCAAGCCGTGCGAAGCGTCCGCCGGGAAGGCTGGCGACGCGGCCGGCCAGTTCCAGCGCAAGCAGCGCACGGTGCAGCACGTCGTCAGACAGGCCGCTGTGCTCCGCGAGCCATTCGTAGGTGACAGGGCCGTATCCCAAGGCGGCGAGCACGGCCTGTTCGGACGGGGTGGCGGGCAGCGCTGGCGCCGGCAACGGAGCTTCGTTGCGGGCCGGCGCGGTGGCCGGAACGGCGTCGCCAGTCTGGATAACCGCGGCGGCGGCACGCCGAGCGGCGGCTTCGTCTTCGCGGGGGCCACCGGTATCCGTGCACGGATGCCCGGAACACGCCGCACCGCCCGCCGTGCCGGCTTTCGCTTCGCCCAGCCCGTATTCCTCGAGTACATCGAGCGGCGCCGCCGTGAGTTTCGCGCCGTCGCGGATCAATGCGTGGCAGCCCTGCGCGAGCGGCGCGTGGATCGAGCCCGGCATCGCGAATACGTCGCGCCCCAGTTCGTTCGCGAGCCGCGCGGTGATCAGCGAGCCGGAGCGCGGCGCGGCCTCGACGACGAGCGCGCCGACCGCGAGCGCGGCGATCAGCCGGTTGCGTTGCGGGAAGTGGGCGGCGCGGGCCGGCGTGCCGAGCGGCCATTCCGACACGATCGCGCCGTGCGCGGCGATCTCGTGGGCGAGTGCACGGTGCCGCGCCGGATAGACGAGATCGGCGCCGGTCGCGATCACCGCGACCGTGCCCGACCGGCCGTCGAGCCCGCCACGATGTGCGGCGGCATCGATCCCGAGCGCGAGGCCCGACACGATCGGCAGCCCGGCGTCGGACAGCTCGCGTGCGAAGTGCGTTGCGTCGGCGAGCCCCTGCGGCGTGGCGTGACGACTGCCGACCACGGCGAGACTGCGCGCGTGCAGTAGGTCGAGCCGGCCCTTTACATATAGCAGCAGCGGCGGATCGTGCAGGTCGCGCAGCCGCGGCGGATAGGCCGGATCGTTGAGCGTGACAAGCGCGTTGCCCGGCGCGTCGAGCCACGCGAGCGCGGCGTCGGTGCGCGCGTCGAGATCGCCGCGCTCGCTTGCGCGCACGGCCAGGGCCGCGGCGGCGCTGGTTACGGCGGCGATGGCGTGGTCGGACGCACGCAGCAGCGCGTCCGGCGAGCCGAACGCATCGAGCAGTGCCTGCAGCGCCGCGGGGGCGAGCCCGGGCGCATGCGCGAGCTGCAGCCACGCGCGCACGGCGGAGGTGGTCAGCGCGTGCGGCGACATGAGGCGCCCCTCGAATGCGGTGGCCAGCGGACCGCGTGGCGCCATGATAAAATTTTCATCATCCGAAATACTCGACAGGGCCGCGCGCGCAGGCGCCCGGCCGATTGCAGGAGGCATGATCCGCGGCATTGATTCGCCGCGCGTCCGCCTCATCTTCATTGCATCCCGGCGGCAGCGCCAGCCGGCCGGATGGCCGATGCGGCACGCCGCTCCACCGAATACCGAACGCCATGGCTTTACTCAATATTCTTCATTACCCCGACAAGCGGCTGCACAAGGTCGCGAAGCCCGTCGACAAGGTCGACGACCGGATCCGCAAGCTCGTCGCCGACATGGCCGAGACCATGTATGCGGCGCCGGGCATCGGCCTTGCGGCCACGCAGGTCGACGTGCACGAGCGCGTGATCGTGATCGACGTCTCCGAGGAGAAGAACGAGCTGCGCGCGTTCATCAACCCCGAGATCGTGTGGTCGAGCGATGCAAAGCAGATCTATGAAGAGGGCTGCCTGTCGGTGCCCGGCATCTACGACGAAGTCGAGCGTCCCGACCATGTGCGCGTGCGTGCGCTCAACGAGCAGGGCGAGACTTTCGAGCTCGACTGCGAGGGCCTGCTGGCCGTGTGCGTCCAGCACGAGATGGATCACCTGATGGGGCGCGTATTCGTCGAATACCTGTCGCCGCTCAAGCAGACGCGCATCAAGACGAAGATGAAGAAACTCGAACGCGCGATGTAACGCGCGTTCGCCCAGCCCGACCCCGAACGCTGTCATGACCCATACGTTGCGCGTAGTTTTTGCCGGCACGCCGGAATTCGCCGCGGCTGCCCTCGCCGCGATCCACGAGGCCGGTTTCCCGGTGCCGCTCGTGCTCACCCAGCCCGATCGCCCTGCCGGGCGCGGAATGAAACTGCAGGCGAGCGCGGTGAAGCGCTACGCCGTCGAGCACGGGATGCCCGTCGCGCAACCGCCGTCGCTGCGCCGCGCGGGCAAGTACCCGGCCGAGGCGGCCGACGCGATCGAGCTGCTGCGCTCGACGCCGCATGACGTGATGGTGGTCGCCGCATACGGCCTGCTGCTGCCGCAGGAAGTGCTCGACATTCCGCGCGACGGCTGCATCAACATTCACGCGTCGCTGCTGCCGCGCTGGCGCGGCGCCGCGCCGATCCACCGCGCGATCGAGGCCGGCGACGCCGAGACGGGCGTCACGCTGATGCAGATGGACATCGGCCTCGACACCGGCGCGATGATCGAGGAAGCGCGCGTGACGATCGCGCCCGACGAGACGACCGCTACGCTGCACGACCGGCTCGCCGCCGAAGGCGCGCGACTGATCGTCGACGCGCTCGTGAAGCTCGAGCGCGACGGCGTGCTGCCGGCGACGCCGCAACCGGCCGACGGCGTGACCTATGCGGAAAAGATCGGCAAGCACGAAGCGGCGCTCGACTGGCGCAAGCCGGCCGACGTGCTTGCGCGCCAGGTGCGTGCGTTCGATCCGTTCCCGGGCGGCGTCGCGACGCTCGACGGCGCGGCGATCAAGCTGTGGGCAGCCGAGCCGGTGGCGGCGCGCGGCGACGCGGCGCCCGGCACGATCGTCGAAGCCGCGCCGGAAGGCGTGGTCGTCGCATGCGGCAGCGGTGCGCTGCGCGTCACGCAGTTGCAGAAGCCGGGCGGCAAGCGGCTGCCTGCGCGCGAATTCCTGGCCGGCTCGCCGCTCGCCGCGGGCCAGCGTTTCGCGCTGACCGACGTTGCCTGACGCGACCTGACCGTCATTCGACACGGCCTGCCGGGCGTGCGCAATCGGCCGGATGGCCGAGTCGCGCGGCGCGGCAGGCGCGCGTAGAATTTCCCTGCGCTCCCCGGTTTCGAGGTTTTCATGTTCGGCATCACCCATTTCGGCTTCTTCGTGCTGGCGGTCTTCCTGCTGAACGTCACGCCCGGCCCCGATACGGCCTATATCGTCGGCCGCAGCGTCGCGCAGGGCCGCGGCGCGGGGCTGATGTCGGCGCTCGGCATTTCGGCCGGCTGCTGCGTACACGCGCTCGCCTGCGCCTTCGGCCTGACCGCGCTGCTCGCGGCATCGGCTGCCGCATTCACGGTGATCAAGCTGGTCGGCGCCGCCTACCTGATCTACCTCGGCGTGCGGATGATCATCGCGAAGCAGGCAGCCGGGCCGTCCGGCACGGCGGCCACGCAAGCCGAAAAGCCGCTGCGCCAGCTGTTCATGCAGGGCTTCTGGACCAACGTGCTGAACCCGAAGGTCGTGCTGTTCTTCGTGTCGTTCTTCCCGCAGTTCGTGTCGGCCGACAGCCCGCACAAGGCATGGGCGTTCCTGACCCTCGGCGGCGTGTTCGTCGCGATGAGCACGGTGTGGACCAGTCTCGTCGCGTGGGTCGCGGGCAGTGTCACGGCGCGCTTCTCCGGCAAGCCGGGCGTCAGGAAATGGCTCGACCGCACGGTCGGCAGCGCTTTCGTCGGCCTCGGTCTTCGTCTTGCAACATCGCAACGGTGAGATTGAATTTTTCCGGCAAGACCTTATCTAACAAAACGCTTACAATTTTCCGTCGCGCCCTTTTGATGCGCGGCGGGTCCCCTGACGGATAAGGAGTGGGTATGTTCAATTGGGTCAAAACGGCGATGCTGATGGCCGCGATCACGGCCCTGTTCATCGTGATCGGCGGGATGATCGGCGGTTCGCGGGGCATGACGATCGCGCTGCTGTTCGCGCTCGGCATGAATTTCTTCTCTTACTGGTTCTCGGACAAGATGGTGCTGCGCATGTACAACGCGCAGGAAGTCGACGAGAACACGGCGCCGCAGTTCTACCGGATGGTGCGCGAGCTGGCCACGCGCGCGAACCTGCCGATGCCGCGCGTCTACCTGATCAACGAGGATGCGCCGAACGCGTTCGCGACGGGCCGCAACCCCGAGCACGCGGCGGTCGCCGCGACGACGGGCATCCTGCGCGTGCTGTCGGAGCGCGAGATGCGCGGCGTGATGGCGCACGAGCTCGCACACGTGAAGCACCGCGACATCCTGATCTCGACGATCACCGCGACGATGGCGGGCGCGATCTCGGCCATCGCGAACTTCGCGATGTTCTTCGGCGGGCGCGACGAGAATGGCCGGCCGGCCAACCCGATCGCGGGTATCGCGGTCGCGCTGCTCGCACCGATCGCAGGCGCGTTGATCCAGATGGCGATTTCGCGGGCACGCGAGTTCGAGGCCGACCGGGGCGGCGCGCAGATTTCCGGCGATCCGCAATCGCTCGCGACCGCGCTCGACAAGATCCATCGCTATGCGGCGGGCATCCCGTTCCAGGCGGCCGAGCAGCATCCGGCCACCGCGCAGATGATGATCATGAACCCGCTGCACGGCGGCGGCCTGCAGAACCTGTTCTCGACGCACCCGGCCACCGAGGAGCGCATCGCGCGCCTGATGGAGATGGCGCGTACCGGCCGCTTCGACTGAGCCACGGCACACCGTGCGGCAGTTGCCGCGCGGGGGCCGCCGCACCACCCCGCATGCCCCGCGCTGCGGGGTGTTTCATTTGCACGAGCCGTAAAGGGGCCAAAGGGCCTGCAGCATCGCACGCTACAATGCCCGGTTTGGGATCGCAGGGCCCACGGGCGCCGCGATCCCGCCGTTTGCCGCATTTGCTTGCTGTGCCCGTTTGCCGCGCTTGTTTGCCGAATTTGCTCCGATGACACGAACCCGTTCTACCGCTCCGTCTTCTTCCGGCCGCCCGGCGCGCCTGTCCGCGCTGCATCTCGCGCCCGATTCGCTCGGCTTCGCACTCGACGCGGCCGCGCAGGCGGTCGATGCGGTGCGGCGCGGCACCGCGCTGCCGGCAGCGCTGTCGGCGGTATTCGCGCAGATGCCGTCCGGTGCGCAGGCGCTCGCGCGCGGGGCGACGCAGGACGTCGCCTACCGGACGATGCGCCGCCTCGGCAGTGCGGACTGGTTGATCGGCCGACTCATCAGCAAGGCGCCGCCCGCCTACGTGCACGCGGTGCTCGCCGGTGCGTTCGCGCTGCTGCTCGACCCGGCGGACGAGGCCACGTATCCGGCGTTCACGGTGGTCGACCAGGCCGTGACCGTGATTGGTGCGCGCCGCGAATGCGCGTTCGCGAAGGGGATGGTCAACGCGGTGCTGCGCCGTTTCCTGCGCGAGCGCGACGCGCTCGTCGCGGCGCTGCAGGACGATGTCGTCGCGCGCTGGAACTACCGCGCGTGGTGGGTCGATTCGGTGAAGCGCGCGTGGCCCGACGCATGGCAGGCGATCCTCGCGGCCGGCGAGCGGCAAGGGCCGCTGACGCTGCGCGTGAACGCGCGCCGCGCGAGCGTCGACGCCTATCTCGAGACGTTGCGCGCGAACGGGATCGAAGCGACCGCGATCGGCCGACATGCGGTGCGGCTCGCGTCGGCGCTGCCGGTCGATCGCATTCCGGGGTTTGCCGACGGCGTCGTGTCGGTGCAGGACGCCGGCGCGCAGCTCGCAGCCGAATGGCTCGGTGCGCGCGACGGCATGCGCGTGCTCGACGCATGCGCGGCGCCCGGCGGCAAGACCGGCCATATTCTCGAGCTGGCCGATGCGGAAGTCGTTGCGCTGGAAAGCGATGCCGCGCGCGCGGCACGGATCGGCGAGAACCTCGTGCGGCTGTCGCTCGAAGCGGACGTGCGTGTCGGCGATGCGGGTGCCCCCGACGCGTGGTACGACGGGCGCCCGTTCGACCGCATCCTTGCCGACGTGCCGTGCTCGGCGTCCGGCATCGTGCGCCGGCATCCCGACATTCGCTGGCTGCGCCGCGAGGCCGACATCCCGGCGCTCGTCGCGGAACAGCGCCGCATCCTGTCGGCGTTGTGGCCGCTTGTGAAGCCGGGCGGCGAACTGCTTTACGTGACCTGTTCGGTCTTCCCCGAAGAAGGCGAATGGCAGGCCCGCTGGTTTGAAGCGGCCTGTGAAGATGCGGTACGATTGGACGCCCCGGGCCAGCTGCTGCCGGGCGGAGTGCAGGGAGGGGCGGCCGCCGGCGCACTCGACCAGAACACCGATCACGACGGATTTTTCTACGCGCGGTTTCAGAAACGGTGACGATCAAACACCTTTTTCCACTTCGGCTCGCGGCCGTCCTGATGGTCGCGTTGACGCTGTGCCTGGCCGTCGTCCGGCCGGCGCATGCCGAGTCGATCGCCGTGCAGCGCGCGTCGCTCCAGTCCGACGGAAGCGGCTGGGCGCTCGACGCACGCTTCGATTTCGAGCTGAACCCGAACCTCGAGGATGCCGTCAACAAGGGCATTCCGCTTTATTTCACGACCGACTTCGAGTTGAGCCGTGCGCGCTGGTACTGGTTCGACGAGCAGCCGGTGGCGGTGACGCAGACGATCCGCCTGTCGTTCCAGCCGCTCACGCGCGAGTATCGCGTGTCGACGGGGGGCCTGCAGCTCGGCTTCCCGTCGCTGAAGGACGCGCTTGCGGTCGTCAGGCACATCACGTCGTGGCACGTGATCGACCGCAACCAGGTGCGCGCCGGTGAAACCTACACGGCATCGGTGCGGATGCAGCTCGACACGGCGCTGATGCCGAAGCCGTTCCAGGTCGATGCCGTGAACAACCGCGACTGGACGCTCGGGTCGGACTGGAAGCGCTTCAACTTCACGGTGACCGAACGTGCTAAATAAAGTGCGCCGCGCGGCCAGCGGGAAGAGCCTCCTCATTCGCGTGATCGTCTCGACCGTCGCGCTCACCGCGCTGCTGCTGCTCGTGCTGCTCGCGGCCGCAAGCGCGAATACCGAATTCTTCGACCGCTACTACTCGTGGCTGTACGCGACGAACATCGTCGTCGCGCTCGTGTTCCTGCTCGTGGTGCTCGGGCTGATCGGGATGATCGTCGTGCGCCTGAGGAAGGGCAAGTTCGGCACGCGGCTGCTCGCGAAGCTCGCGGTGTTCTTCGCACTCGTCGGCGTGGTGCCGGGCGGGATCATCTACATCGTGTCGTACCAGTTCGTGTCGCGCAGCATCGAGTCGTGGTTCGACGTGAACGTCGAGACGGCGCTGACGGCCGGCCTGAACCTCGGCCGCGGGATGCTCGATGCTTCGCTGTCCGATCTGCAGACGAAGGCGCGGCTGATGTCCGACCAGCTCGCGAGCGTCGATGCGAACACGAACGGCACGACGCTCACGCTGCTGCGGCTGCGCGACCAGTTCGGCGTGCAGGACGCGACGATCGTCGAGCCGAGCCGCGCCGGCTCGGGGGCGGCCCCCGACCTGCACATCGTCGCGCAGGCGTCGGGCAATTTCGCGGCGCTGATTCCGGACGACCTGCCGACGCCGCTGATGCTGAACCAGGCCCGCGAACACGGTGCGTACGCGGCGATCGAGGGCGAAGTCGACGGCGACCCGCGCGCGCATGGCGCGAAGGGCGCGCTGCGGTTGCGCGTGGTGCGGCCGATCCCCGATGCGTCGACGTCGCTGCTGCAGCCGGCGGAACGCTTCCTGCAGCTCACGCAGCCGGTGCCGCCGACGCTTGCCCACAACGCGGATGCCGTGCAGCGCGCGTATCGCGAGTACCAGGAAAAGTCGCTCGGCCGCACGGGGCTGCGCAAGATGTATATCGGCACGCTGACACTTGCGCTGTTCCTCGCAACCTTCATCGCGATGATGCTCGCGCTCGCGCTCGGCCAGCAGCTCGCGCGGCCGCTGTTCCTGCTCGCGCAAGGCACGAAGGAGATCACCGAAGGCGACTACACGCCGAAGCGCGAGATCAAGACGCGAGACGAGCTCGGTTTCCTCACGCAGTCGTTCAACGCGATGACGCGCCAGTTGTCCGAGGCGCGGCTCGCGGTCGAGAAGAACCGCATCGCGCTCGAGCATTCGAAGACGTATCTCGAGAGCATCCTCGCGAACCTGACGGCCGGCGTGTTCGTGCTCGACCGCCAGTTCCGGCTGACGACCGCCAATCGCGGCGCCGAGCGGATCTTCCGGCAGCCGTTCAACGCGCTGATCGGCACGACGCTCGACCGGATCGGCGTGGCCGCCGGGTTCGGCGCGATGGTGCGCAAGGCGTTCGCCGATCGCGAAGCGGCGTCCGACGGCGCCAGCGGCGATCGCGGCCACTGGCAGCAGCAGTTCGCGATCGAGGTACCGGGCGAAGCCGATCCGTTGACGTTGCTCGTGCGCGGCACGCGCCTCGTGTCGACGGTCGAGGGGCAGGCCGACGATCCGCAGACGTCCGGTTACGTCGTGGTGTTCGACGACATCTCCGATGTGATTTCCGCGCAGCGCTCGGTCGCGTGGGGCGAAGTTGCGCGCCGGCTCGCGCACGAGATCAAGAATCCGCTGACGCCGATTCAGCTGTCGGCGGAACGGCTGCAGATGAAGCTTTCCGACAAGCTCGCACCGCCCGATGCCGACGTGCTCAAGCGCGGTGCGACGATGATCGTCAACCAGGTGGCCGCGATGAAGCGGATGGTCGACGATTTCCGCGAGTACGCGCGCACGCCGCCGGCGGTGCTCTCGAACCTGCAGTTGAACGAACTGGCGAGCGAGGTGCTCGGGCTGTACGGTGTGGGCGAAGGCAAGAGCGCGATCGTCGCCGAGCTCGCGCCGTCGCTGCCGGTGATACGCGGTGATGCGACGCAACTGCGCCAGGTGATTCACAACCTGCTGCAGAATGCGCAGGATTCGGTCGCGGAGTCGGCGCATCCGCGTGTGTTGATCGAAACCAAGACAGTAGAATATGGCGATCCCGACGCCGAGGGCAAAACGCGCGTCGCGGTACGTCTTACCGTGTCCGACAACGGGCCCGGTTTTCCGGCGCGCATCCTGACTCGCGCGTTCGAGCCTTATGTCACGACGAAGGCGAAGGGCACGGGTCTGGGGTTGGCCACGGTCAAGAAGATCGTCGATGAGCACGGTGCGCGGATCGATCTGCGCAACCGGATGCACGGCGAGACCGTCGAGGGTGCGCAGGTGTCGATCCTGTTCCTGCAGATGGCGAGCGATGCGCCAGGCGCCGAATCGGGCGTGCAGGACGGGGCGGCCCCCGCCAAGACAAAAGCAAGTGAGCAGACAAAGGCAGCGTAAATGGCAACCATCCTGGTGGTAGATGATGAAATGGGCATCCGGGAATTGCTCTCGGAGATCCTCAGCGATGAAGGACACGTCGTCGAGGCGGCGGAGAACGCGCAGGCCGCGCGGGAATACCGGTTGAATCAGGCGCCCGATCTCGTGCTGCTCGATATCTGGATGCCCGATACCGACGGCGTGACGTTGCTCAAGGAGTGGGCGGCGCAGGGGCTGCTGACGATGCCCGTGATCATGATGTCCGGGCACGCGACGATCGATACGGCCGTCGAGGCAACGAAGATCGGCGCGCTCGATTTCCTCGAGAAGCCCATCGCGCTGCAGAAGCTGCTGAAGTCCGTCGAGCACGGTCTCGCACGCGGTGCGGCGCCGGTGTCCGCGAACGCGGCGGCGAAGGCCGGCGCAGGGCAGGCGGCGGGGCCCGCGGCGGTTGCGTCCGCAGCTGCGCTGCCGACGCTCGGCGACGACATGGCTTCGGCACTCGGCCTCGCGGGCCAGACAGCCGCGATCCCGTTCGACATCCCGTTGCGCGAAGCGCGCGATGCGTTCGAGCGCGCGTACTTCGAATATCACCTCGCGCGCGAAAACGGCAGCATGACGCGCGTCGCGGAGAAGACGGGCCTCGAGCGCACGCACCTGTATCGCAAGCTCAAGCAGCTCGGTGTCGAGCTCGGCAAGAAGCCGTCCGAAGGCGCCGTATAAAATATTTTGCGAAAGTACTTGATCAAGTAACGAAGGGTGGATATACTTTCTCTTCTTCGTTGGCCCGGTAGCTCAGTTGGTAGAGCAGCGGATTGAAAATCCGCGTGTCGTTGGTTCGATTCCGACCCAGGCCACCAGAATTTTAAAACCCCGAGAATCGGAAGATTCTTGGGGTTTTTCGTTTGTGGTGGGGTTTGCGTGACGAGTGGCGTGGGATGGCGTGCCCGGCAGTGTTCATGAGGGCATGATAAAATCCGTGTCCGCTCAATAACTTAGCGCATCGCTTCATGCGCACGGCAGGCTGCCAGCGTGGCGCCGCCGTGGCGCGCGGCAACGATGCCGCGCGATGGGCGGTATAAGCGCTCCGCCGCGTTCGCGGCCGATTGCGCTGCCTATACTGGTCGAGCCGGCCCAGGCCGGCACGCGTCGGGCCGCCCGGCGGCAGCCGGCCCCGGCGCGCAGCGCGACGCGAGCCTACACATTCACGGAGTATCACGGTGATTCGGACAGACGCTAAAGACGGCGCGCTCGTGTTGTTTTCCGGCGGGCAGGACTCGGCCACGTGCGTGGCATGGGCCCTCGAACGCTACCAGACGGTCGAGACGCTCGGCTTCGATTACGGCCAGCGCCACCGCGTCGAGCTCGAATGTCGCGAAGGCGTGCGCGAAGCGCTGAAGCGTGACTTTCCCGCCTGGTCGGACCGGCTCGGCGACGATCACATGATCGACCTGTCGGTGCTCGGCGCGATCAGCGATACCGCGATGACGCGCACGATCGAGATCGAGACGGCGGCGAACGGCCTGCCGAACACGTTCGTGCCGGGCCGCAACCTGATGTTCATGACGATCGCCGCGGCGATCGCCTATCGCCGCGGGCTGCGCGTGCTGGTCGGCGGGATGTGCGAGACGGATTTCTCGGGCTATCCCGACTGCCGCGACGACACGATGAAGGCGCTGCAGGTCGCGCTGAACCTCGGGATGGATACGCGCGTCGTGCTCGAGACGCCGCTGATGTGGCTCGACAAGGCACAGACGTGGCAGCTCGCCGAACAGCTCGGCGGCGAAGCGCTCGTCGAACTGATCCGCGTCGAGACGCACACGTGCTACGTGGGCGAGCGCGCGGAACTGCACGATTGGGGCTTCGGCTGCGGCGAATGCCCGGCCTGCAAGCTGCGCAAGCGCGGCTACGAGGCCTACCTGAAGGGCGAGCGGGTGACCGAAGCGCCGCTGTGACGCGGGTGTGCGGGCAGCGCTGGATGGATAACGGATTCTGATCGACAACGAGTGGCGCGAGCCGGACGAAGCACGATGACTTACGCGGTCAAGGAAATTTTCTACACGTTGCAGGGCGAGGGCGCGAACGCGGGCCGGCCGGCCGTGTTCTGCCGGTTCGCCGGCTGCAACCTGTGGTCGGGCCGCGAAGAGGATCGTGCGGAGGCCGTGTGCCGCTTCTGCGATACCGACTTCGTCGGCACCGACGGCGAGAACGGCGGCAAGTTCAAGGATGCCGAAGCGCTCGTCGCGACGATCGCCGGCCTGTGGCCGGAGGGCGAGGCGCACCGCTTCGTCGTCTGCACGGGCGGCGAGCCGATGCTGCAGCTCGACCAGCCGCTCGTCGACGCGCTGCACGCGGCCGGCTTCGAGATCGCGATCGAGACCAACGGCTCGCTGCCGGTGCTCGAATCGATCGACTGGATCTGCGTGAGCCCGAAGGCCGACGCGCCGCTCGTCGTCACGAAAGGCAATGAGCTGAAGGTCGTGATCCCGCAGGACAACCAGCGGCTGGCCGACTACGCGAAGCTCGACTTCGAGTATTACCTCGTCCAGCCGATGGACGGCCCGTCGCGCGACCTCAATACGAAGCTCGCGATCGACTGGTGCAAGCGCCATCCGCAGTGGCGGCTGTCGATGCAGACCCACAAATATCTGAACATTCCCTGAGCCCCGGCTTTTGACATCGTGCTGATTACCCGAAAACTCGAATTCGACGCGGGCCACCGCATTCCCGATCACCGCAGCCAGTGCCGGAACCTGCACGGCCATCGCTATGTGCTCGAAGTCACGCTGCGCGGCGATCTCGTCGATACCGAGGGGGCGCCCGACCGCGGCATGGTGATGGATTTCGCCGACGTGAAGGCACTCGCGATGGAGCACCTGGTCGGCAAGTGGGATCACGCGTTCCTGGTCTATGCGCGCGACGAGGTCGTACGCTCGTTCCTCGAGCAGATGGCCGATCACAAGACCGTCGTGATCGACCGGATCCCGACCGTCGAGAACCTCGCGGCGATCGCGTTCGACATCCTCGCGAACGTGTACGACGCGCACTACGGCGTGAACCTGCGGCTCGAGCGCGTGCGCCTGTACGAAACGCCGAACTGCTGGGCTGACGTCGAGCGTCAGCCCGGCCGCTGATCCCGCCTTCCCGGCAGCCCCGCCAGCCCCGCCAGCCCCGCCAGCCCGCGCGGGCTGCCTGACGCCGCACCCTGCGGCCTCGTCCCGCCCGGCTCCCCGTCCGTTTCCACATTCCGCGTAACGCCGCGCTATGATCGTTGCGTGGCGCCGAAAAGCGCAGCCGTGCGCGGGTCGTGCGGCCGGCGCTGTCAGATCGGCCGCCCACGACCGACCAACGTTCCAGGGCCCGGTCCCGGCGCCGCCGTGCTTCGCTGCCCGGCGTGTCGCTCCGCTTTGCCCGTTGCTTGTCCCGTTCGATTGCCGTTCCGTCCCGGAGGCCGTATCGATGAGCACGCTCACCAATTCCCTCAAACAACGCCTGCGCGACGGCGACGAGCCGCTGTACGGCCTGTGGCTGTCGCTCGGCAGCGACTCGGCCGCGGAAGCGCTCGCGCATGCCGGCTACGACTGGCTTTGCATCGACATGGAGCACGCGCCGAACGACAGCCGCGATGTTGCATCGCAGTTGCGCGCGATTGCAGCCGCCCATCTGCCGAGCGAGCCCGTCGTGCGCGTGCCGGCGCGTGAGCCGTGGCTCGTGAAGCGCGCGCTCGATGCGGGCGCGCGCACGCTGATGTTTCCGGGTATCGAGACACCGGACGACGCCGCGCACGCGGTGCGGCTCACGCGCTATCCGTCGCCGGATTCGCCGGACGGGCTGCGCGGCGTCGCGGGCATGGTGCGCGCGGCGGCGTTCGGCATGCGCCGCGATTACGTGCAGACGGCGAACGCGCAGGTCGCGGTGATCGTGCAGATCGAATCGGCCCGCGGCGTCGATGAAGTCGAGCGGATTGCGGCGCTGCCCGGTATCGATTGCCTGTTCGTCGGCCCGGCCGATCTCGCGGCGAGTCTCGGGCATCTCGGCGATATCCGTCACCCGGACGTCGAAACCGCGATGGCGCGCGTGCTCGCGGCCGGCAGGCAGGCCGGCGTCGCGGTCGGCATCTTCGCGGGCGATACGGCGGCCGCGCGCCAGTATCGCGAGGCCGGCTACCGGATGATCACGGTGTCGGCCGACGTCAGCTGGCTGTTGCGCGCAACGCGGCAGGCGCTGCAGGAGGTACGGTCATGAACGATGGCGACGGCGCGTACCGTGGGCGCGCGCAGGGTGGGATCGGGGTACGCGGGCAGGTCGGCGCGCTGCTCGGCCTGTGGACCGTATGTATCGCGGTGGCCGCGCAGGGTGCGCCGCAAGCGAAGCCCGATCCGTCGCACGAGACGCAATCGGCGGTCGCCGACTACAACGCCGGCGACTATCGCGCGGCGCTGGTGCAGTTCCACGACGCGGCCGAACGCGGCGACCGTCTCGCGCAATTCAACTACGCGATGATGCTGCTGACCGGCGAAGGCGTGACGGCGAACGTCGACGAAGGGCTGCGCTGGTTGAAGCGCGCGGCCGATGCGAACATGTCGCATGCGCAGTATGTGTATGGCCGGATGTTCGACGACGGCGAGTTCGTCACGCGCGATCCGGCCGAGGCGCATCGCTGGTTCCTGCGGGCGGCGAAGCAGGGGCACGTGCAGGCCGAGCTGTCGCTCGCGAACCAGTTCCTCGACGGGCGCGGTACGCCGCGCGACAACCGGCAGGCGTTTGCGTGGTACAAGCAGGCGGCCGACGCGGGCGAGCCGACCGCGCAGTACGTGACCGCGTCGTTCTACGAGCGCGGTGGCGACGGCGTCGCGCAGAACCTCAACATCGCGCGGGCGTATTACGCGGCGGCGGCCGCGCAGGGCGACGAGACGGCCGGGCTGAAATTCAAGGAGCTGAGTGCGCGGCTGAAGGCGCAGGGGCCGGCATCGGGAGCCGGCGCGGAGCCGGGCGGGGCGCACGCGCCGCCGCCGTGAGCGGGGCGGGCGCCGGGCGGCACTGCGTGGCCGCGTTTGTCGTCCGCGGTCGAAAAAAAACGGCGCCGAAGCGCCGTTTTTCTTGATGCGGTGCGTGCTGCACGGTCAGCTCTTCATCAACCGCCGCTGTCGCCCGACGCTCATGATCATCCCGATCGCGATGCCGAGCGTCGTGAGGGCGGTGCCGCCATAACTCATGAACGGCAGCGGCACGCCGACGACCGGCAGCACGCCGCTCACCATCCCGATGTTGACGAACGCATAGACGAAGAACGCGAGCGTGAGCGAGCCCGCGAGCAGGCGGCCGAACAGCGTCGCACCCTGCGCGGCGATATAGAGCCCGCGCGCGATCAGCGCCATGTACAGCGTCAGCAGCACGAGCCCGCCGACGAGCCCCCATTCCTCGGAGAACACCGCGAAGATGAAGTCGGTGTGCTTCTCCGGAATGAATTCGAGGTGCGCCTGCGTGCCTTTCAGGTAGCCCTTGCCGAGCACGCCGCCCGAGCCGATCGCGATCACGGCCTGGATCGTGTGGAAGCCCTTGCCGAGCGGGTCGGAAGTCGGGTCGAGCAGCGTGCACACGCGGTGCTTCTGGTAATCGTGCATCAGCGGCCACTGCACTTCGGGCTGGCAGATGCGCTCTTCGAACACGGCGATCGAGCCGACCGCGATCACGCCCGCGACGAGCACCGGCACGATCAGCTTGAACGACAGGCCGGCGAGGTAGATCACGAAGAAGCCGGCCGCGAACACGAGCAGGCCCGTGCCGAGGTCGGGCTGCTTCGCGATCAGCCCGACCGGCACCAGCAGGATCCCGAACGCGGCGATGAAGTCGTACCAGCGCAGCCCGCCTTCGCGGCGCTGGTAGTACCACGCGAGCATCAGCGGTGTCGCGATCTTGAGGATTTCCGACGGCTGGATCACGACGCCGACGTTCAGCCAGCGCTTCGCGCCCTTCTTGGTCATCCCGAACAGCGCGACCGCGACCAATAGCGCGACCCCGAACGTGTAGAGCGGGACCGCGAAGCGCATCAGCGTCGTGGGCGGGATGTTGGCGATCACCCACATCAGCACGAACGTCAGCAGGATGTTGCGCAACTGGTCCTCGACCCGGCCCGGCATGTCGATCGCCGCGCTGTACAGCGTGACGATGCCGACGCACAGCAGCAGGAACACGATGAGGGCGAGCGGGCGGTCGAAGCCCGCGAACATCTGCTTGATCTTGTCGAGCCAGGCGCGCTTGTCGAATTGCATGCCTTTCTCCGTTAATGAGCGGTGCCGGCGTCCGCCGCTTTCGCGGGGGCCGTTGCACGGTGATTGTCGTCGCGCGGCGTGGCGACGAGCGGCTGCGCATCGCTGGCGGGCCGGCGTGGCCGGTGCGGGCGCCGGATCGGCGGCAGGCTCGCGGCCCTCGGCGCAGCGGCACTGGCCGGCGGGGCAGCGCTCGCGGCGGCGGCAGCCGACGCTTCGGAAGCGGCCGCGGCCGATGCCGCTTCCGCAGCGCTGGCCGCGGTCGGCACGACCGGCTGCGGCAGCGCGGTGAAGCCGGCCGCGACGGCAGCGGGCTTGTTCGCGTCGCCGATCACCGGCGCGTTGACGGGTTCGGTCGCCGACGCCGCGGCAGCCACGGCCGCGGCTTCGTTCTGCGGGTTCTGGCGGTCGACGAGGTAGAAGTCGAGCACGCGGCGCGCGATCGGGCCGGCGGCCTGCGCACCCCAGCCACCGTTCTCGACGACCAGCGCGACGGCGATCTGCGGATGGTCGACCGGCGCGTACGCGATGAACAGCGCGTGGTCGCGCAGGTGCTCGGCGAGCAGGTGGCCCTTGTAGTTGGAGCCTTGCAGCGAGAACACCTGCGCGGTACCGGTCTTGCCGGCGGCGAGGTACGGCGCGCCGCGGAACACCTTGTACGCGGTGCCGGACGGGTTCTCGATCACGTTCTCCATCCCGCGCTTCACGACGTCGATGTCGGCCTGCTTGAGCGGGATCGTTTCGCTTTCCTTCGGCACGGTCAGGCGGCGCCCGCGCGTGATCGGATCTTCGACTTCCTTCACGAGGTGAGGCTTCATCACGACGCCGTTGTTCGCAAGCGTCGCGGTCGCGTGCGCGAGCTGCAGGATCGTGAAGGAGTTGTAGCCCTGGCCGATCCCGAGGCTGATCGTCTCGCCGTCGAACCACTTCTGCTGTGCGGCCTTCTTGAACGCCTTCTTCTTCCAGTCGGTCGACGGCAGGATCCCGCGCGCCTCGCCCTGGATGTCGATCCCGGTGATCTGGCCGAAGCCGAACGGCTTCATGAAATTCGCGATCGAGTTCACGCCGAGGTCGCGCGCGAGCATGTAGAAGTAGGTGTCGTTCGACACCATGATCGCCTTGTTCATGTCCACCCAGCCCTGGCCCGAGCGCACGTCGTTGCGGAACGTGTGGCCGCCGAACGTGAAGTAGCCGGGATCCTGGAAGCCCCAGCCCGGCGTGCGCTTGCCGAGCGTCAGGCCGGCGAGCGCCATGAACGGCTTGTACGTCGAGCCGGGCGGGTAGGTGCCGTGCAGCGGGCGGTTCAGGAGCGGCTTGTCGGTCGAGTTGTTCAGCTCGTCCCAAGTCTGCTGGTCGATGCCGTCGACGAACGAGTTCGGGTCGAAGCTCGGCGACGACACGAACGCGAGCACGTCGCCCGTCTTCGGCTCGATCGCGACCAGCGCGCCGCGCTTGCCGGCGAACGCCTGCTCGGCCACCTGCTGCAGCCCGATGTCGAGCGACAGCACGAGGTTGTTGCCGGGCGTCGCCTGCGTGCGCGACAGCGTGCGCACCGGCCGGCCGCCGGCCGTCACCTCGACTTCCTCGAAGCCCGTGAGGCCATGCAGCTCGGTCTCGTAGCTCTGCTCGACACCGATCTTGCCGATGTAGTCGGTGCCCTTGTAGTTGTTTGCGTCGCGGCGCGGATCGTAGTTTTCCTGATCGCTGTCGTTGTCGTCGCTCATCGCGTCGATGCGATCCTGGTCGCGCTTCGAGATCCGGCCGATGTAGCCGATCACGTGCGCGGCCGTCGTGCCGAGCGGATATTGCCGGAACAGCCGCGCGCGCACGTCGACGCCGGGGAAGCGGAAGCGCTGCGCGGTGAAGCGCGCGACTTCGGCGTCGGTGAGGCGGGTGCGGATCGGCAGGCTCTCGAAGTTCTTCGAGTCTTCCTGCAGCTTCTTGAAGCGGCGGCGGTCGCGCGCGTCGATCGGGATGATCTCGGACAGCTTGTCGATCGTGTTGTCGAGCGTGTCGTCGAGCTTCGACGGCGTGATCTCGAGCGTATAGGCCGAATAGTTCTTCGCGAGGATCACGCCGTTGCGGTCGGTGATGATCCCGCGGTTCGGCACGATCGGCGCGACGGAGATGCGGTTTTCCTCGGCCTGCAGCGCGTATTTGCCGTGCTGCATCAACTGCAGGTAGAAGAAGCGGCTCGCGAGCAGCCCGAAGCAGACGAACACGAACACGCCCGCCGCCGCGACGCGCAGGCGGAACTTCGAGAGCTGCTGTTGAGTGTCGTTGAATTCGGTCATGCGGTTAGGAGCGATCTGGCCCGCACGGCGCCGTGCGGGCGCGGGCGAGGTGCCGCCCCGGAGCGCGGCGCTCGGCGGGCGTGGAGGCGGCGGGTATTCAAGGCAGGCCCCTGGCTCAGATGGGGCGCGTATCGTCCGGATCGACCGGGCGGCGTTGCGGCATCAGCAGCAGGTGGCTCGCGATCGGCCACAGCGCGGCTTCGACGAAGCCGTCGACCAGGTAGCGCCAGCCCGGGAACGCTGCGCCCATCACGAGGCGGATCACGAACGGGACGAGCTGCGCGACGACCAGCAGCGGCGTGACGTACAGCACTTGCACGCCGATCGGCATCCACAGCACGCGGCGGTGGATCGTGATCGCGCCGTACGACAGCAGCGTATAGGCGAGCGCATGCTCGCCGAGCAGCCCCGCGTCATGCACGTCCATCAGGATGCCGAGCGCGAACGCGACGCCCATCCCGACCTTGCGCGGCTGGTGGATGTTCCAGAACAGCAGCACGAGCGCGACGAAGTCGGGCACGCCGGGCAGGCGGCCCCACGGCATCAGGTTCAGCAGGAACGCGGCGGCGAGGCTGAAGACGATGAAGTACGGATTGACCGGCTGCAGGATGTATTGCGGGCGATTCATCGCGGGGCTCCTGATTGCCCGGCCGCGGGCTTCGCGGGCGTGGCGGCGGGCTTGGCCGGAGCGGCCGGTGCCGCAGGCGCGGGCTTCGCGCCGGGCTGGGCCGCGGCGGCCGGCTTCGCGTTCGCGTCAGCCTTGTCGGCCTTCTCGCTCTTCTCGCCCTTGGCGGCGGCTTTCGCGCCCTTCTTGCCCTTCGCGTTCTTGTCGGCGGCCGGATCGGGCTCGACCGGGCGCGGCGGGATGTCGTTCTGGTAATGCAGCACGAGCATCTGGCGCGCGCCGCGCACGGCGGCGATCGGCGCGCACGTCACGCGCGCGAACGCCGTGTCGGCGAGCTTGTCGACGCGCACGACCTTCGCGACCGGCAGGCCGGGCGGATAGACGCCGTCGAGGCCGCTCGTGACGAGTTCGTCGCCGACGACGAGATCCGCGCTGGTCGGCACGAAGCGCAGGTCGAGCGAATCGCCCTTCGGCGTACCGTAGATCACGCTGCGCAGGCCGGTGCGCAGCACCTGCACGGGAATCGCGAGATCGCGGTCGGTGACCAGCGTGACTTCGGACTGCAGCGGGAATACGCGCGTGACCTGGCCGACTACGCCGTTCTCGCTGACGACGGGCGAGCCGTTCTGGATGCCCTGCTGCGAACCCTGGCCGATCACGATCTTCTGCGTGAACGGGTCGCTCGTGTCGTACTGGATCTCGGCCGGCGTCGATTGCGTCGCGATGTGCTGGCGCAGCTCGAGCACCGCGCGCAGGTGCGCGTTCTCCTGCGTGAGCACGGCGGCCTGGTTGGCTTGCGTGGACAGTTGCAGGTTGCGCTTGCGGAGGTCGTCGTTCTCGTGGCGCAGCGACGCGCCGGTGACGGCGATGTCGGCCGCGCCCATGAACAGGTCGCGCGGCACGAGCGCGGCGCGCTGCAGCGGATAGAGCACGGTGCCGAGCACGCCGCGGACGATTTCGAGCGTGCTGAAGCGCGCGTCCGAGACGAGGAGCGCGATGGCGAGGGCAACGAAGAAGATGAGCCGCGCGAGCGCGGGCGGACCTTGCTTGAAGAGGGGCGGCGGACTGTATTCCATGGTCGGCGCCGGGCGCGAATGATCGGTTAAATGATGCTCAGACGCGCAAACGGCGCGGCGGTTCGTTCTAAACGAGCGAGCCGGCCACGCCGCGGTTGCGTCATGTCAGGGAACTGCCTGGACGATCACTCGTACGAGAAGATGCTGCCCAGCTTGTCCATGCGCTCGAGCGCCATGCCCGAACCACGCACGACGCAGGTGAGCGGATCTTCCGCGACGAGCACCGGCAGGCCCGTTTCTTCCGCCAGCAGGCGATCGAGGTCGCGCAGCAGTGCGCCGCCGCCCGTCAGCATCATCCCGCGTTCGGCGATGTCGGCGCCGAGTTCCGGCGGCGTCTGTTCGAGCGCGATCTTCACCGACGACACGATCTGGTTCAGCGGATCGGTCAGCGCTTCGAGGATTTCGTTGCTGGAGATCGTGAAGCTGCGCGGAATGCCTTCCGACAGGTTGCGGCCCTTCACTTCCATTTCCTTGACTTCGGAGCCCGGGAACGCGGAGCCGATTTCCTTCTTGATCGCCTCGGCGGTCTGCTCGCCGATCAGCATCCCGTAGTTGCGGCGGATGTAGTTGACGATCGCCTCGTCGAACTTGTCGCCGCCGACGCGCACCGAACCCTTGTACACGATGCCGCCGAGCGAGATCACGCCGACTTCCGTCGTGCCGCCGCCGATGTCGACGACCATCGAGCCGGTGGCTTCCGACACCGGCAGGCCCGCGCCGATCGCAGCGGCCATCGGCTCTTCGATCAGGTAGACCTGCGATGCGCCGGCGCCGTGCGCGGCTTCCTTGATCGCGCGGCGCTCGACCTGGGTCGAGCCGCACGGCACGCAGATGATGATGCGCGGCGACGGCGAGAACATGCGCGACTCGTGAGCCGTCTTGATGAACTGCTTGATCATCTGCTCGGTGACGGTGAAGTCGGCGATCACGCCGTCCTTCATCGGGCGGATCGCCTCGATGTTGCCCGGCACCTTGCCAAGCATCTGCTTGGCTTCCTTGCCGACTGCCTGGATCGTCTTCTTGCCGTTGGGGCCGCCTTCCTGGCGGATCGACACGACGGAGGGCTCATCGAGCACGATGCCCTTGCCGCGCATGTAGATCAGGGTGTTTGCGGTGCCGAGGTCGATCGCAAGATCGTTGGAGAAGTAGCTGCGCAAAAAACCGAACATTCAGAATCCTGTTTCGCTCTGGGCCGGCCCTGCATAGCGAGCGCTGAGGGCGGCAGCGGAAAAAATAACAGCCTCGGGAAGCGTGGCGGAAGCGGCCGCCGCGGCGCACGAAGCTGCGAGTGATGTCTACCGGGGATCGCACGAAGCACGCACGGCTCGCCGAAGCGGGGCGAAACGGTGCGGGAAAAGGCTGCCGGGTTTGGGTCGAACGCGTAATGATACCTTATAATTTCACGGTATTTGAATCGAAACGGGCGGTATTTTTGCCGCTTCGGCCCCGATTTTTGAGGGTGGGATCGCACCCTCCAACCCCCCGCCGCAGTGCTGCTTTTGATGCGCTGCGCAGCCTTGTTTTTCCGGTGATCGCATGGCCCTGACCCTGACCGATGTGAAACGCATCGCGCACCTGGCGCGACTCGAAATGGCCGACGCCGACGCCGAGCACATGCTCGGCCAGCTCAATGAACTCTTCGGCCTCGTCGAGCAGATGCAGGCGGTCGACACCGCCGGCATCGCGCCGCTCGCCCACCCGATCGAACAGATCCAGGAAGTCGCGCAGCGCCTGCGCGACGACGCCGTGACGGAAGTCGTCAATCGCGACGACAACCAGCGTCCGGCGCCGGCCGTCCAGGACGGACTCTATCTCGTGCCGAAGGTGATCGAGTAAGCATTCGATGACAAGCGCGCCGCCGCCTCTGCGCCGCGCGCCACCCAGAATTCCCAGGAAAACCACTCAATGCACGCAAAAAGCCTGACCGAACTGCGCGCCGCGCTCGCTGCCAAGGAATGCTCGGCCGTCGAGCTCGCGCAGCTCTACCTGAAACGGATCGAAGCCGCGCGCGACCTGAACGCATTCGTCCACGTCGACGCCGATCTCACCCTCGCGCAGGCGAAAGCTGCCGACGCGGAGCTCGCGCGCGGCGCGGGCGGCGCGCTCACCGGCCTGCCGATCGCGCACAAGGATGTCTTCGTCACGCGCGGCTGGCGCTCGACCGCCGGCTCGAAGATGCTCGCGAATTACGAGAGCCCGTTCGACGCGACCGTCGTCGCCCGCCTGCAGGCGGCCGGCATGGTCACGCTCGGCAAGACCAACATGGACGAGTTCGCGATGGGCTCGTCCAACGAGAATTCGGCGTTCGGCGCGGTGAAGAACCCGTGGGACACGAACGCGGTGCCGGGCGGCAGCTCGGGCGGCAGCTCGGCCGCGGTGGCCGCGCGCATCGCGCCGGCCGCGACCGGCACCGACACCGGCGGCTCGATCCGCCAGCCCGCGTCGTTCGCGGGCGTCACCGGCATCAAGCCGACCTACGGCCGCGTGTCGCGCTACGGGATGATCGCGTTCGCGTCGTCGCTCGACCAGGGCGGCCCGATGGCGCAGAGCGCGTCCGACTGCGCGCTGCTGCTGAACGGGATGGCCGGCTTCGACGAGCGCGACTCGACGAGCCTCGAGCGTGACGACGAGGATTTCACGCGCCACCTCGGCCAGCCCTGGGCGGCCGGCAACGACGCGGGCAAGCCGCTCGCCGGCCTGCGTATCGGCCTGCCGAACGAGTATTTCGGCGACGGCCTCGCCGACGACGTGCGCGCGGCGATCGACGCGGCACTGAAGCAATATGAAGCGCTCGGCGCGACGCTCGTGTCGGTGTCGCTGCCGAAGACGGAACTGTCGATTCCCGTGTACTACGTGATCGCGCCGGCCGAAGCCTCGTCGAACCTGTCGCGCTTCGACGGCGTGCGCTTCGGCCACCGCGCCGCGCAGTACGGCGACCTGCTCGACATGTACAAGAAGTCGCGCGCGGAAGGCTTTGGCCCCGAGGTGAAGCGCCGGATCCTGGTCGGCGCGTACGTGCTGTCGCACGGCTACTACGACGCGTACTACCTGCAGGCGCAGAAGATCCGCCGCATCATCGCGAACGATTTCCAGGAAGCGTTCAAGTCCTGCGACGTGATCATGGGCCCGGCGTCGCCGACGGTTGCATGGGATCTCGGCTCGAAGGGCGACGATCCGGTGCAGATGTATCTCGCGGATATCTATACGCTGTCGGTGAGCCTCGCCGGCCTGCCCGGCATGAGCGTGCCGTGCGGCTTCGGCGCGGGCGCGAATGCGAAGCGCCCGGTCGGCCTGCAGATCATCGGCAACTATTTCAACGAAGCCCGGATGCTGCAGGTCGCGGATGCGTTCCAGCGCGCGACCGACTGGCACAAGCAAGTTCCGGCAGGGGTGTAAGCATATGGCTACTCAATGGGAAGTCGTCATCGGTCTCGAGACGCACGCGCAACTGTCGACCGTCTCGAAGATTTTCTCGGGCGCGTCGACGCAGTTCGGCGCCGAGCCTAATACGCAGGCGTGCCCGGTCGACCTGGCGCTGCCGGGCGTGCTGCCGGTGCTGAACCGCGGCGCGGTCGAGCGCGCGATCCGCTTCGGCCTCGCGATCGGCTCGACCATCGCGCCGCGCAGCATCTTCGCGCGCAAGAATTATTTCTACCCCGATCTGCCGAAGGGCTATCAGATCAGCCAGTACGAGATTCCGGTCGTGCAGGGCGGCCAGATCACGATCCAGGTGCCCGCCAATGAAAAGGCCGGCAAGCCTGCGTACGAGAAGACCGTCAACCTGACCCGCGCGCACCTCGAGGAAGATGCGGGCAAGTCGCTGCATGAAGACTTCGCCGGGATGACGGGGATCGACCTGAACCGTGCGGGCACGCCGCTGCTCGAGATCGTCACCGAGCCGGAAATGCGCAGCGCGGCCGAGGCGGTCGCCTACGCGAAGGCACTGCACGGGCTTGTCGTGTGGCTGGGCATCTGCGACGGCAACATGCAGGAAGGCTCGTTCCGCTGCGACGCAAACGTGTCGGTGCGCCCGGTCGGCCAGGAGAAGTTCGGCACGCGCGCGGAAATCAAGAACCTGAACTCGTTCCGGTTCCTCGAGGAAGCGATCAATTTCGAAGTGCGTCGCCAGATCGAGCTGATCGAGGACGGCGGCGAGGTCGTGCAGGAAACGCGCCTCTACGATCCGGACAAGCGCGAGACGCGTTCGATGCGCAGCAAGGAAGACGCGCACGATTACCGCTACTTCCCCGACCCCGACCTGATGCCGCTCGTGATCGGCCAGGACTGGATCGAGCGCGTGCAGTCCGGCATGCCCGAGCTGCCGGCCGCGATGCAGCAGCGTTTCGCCGACGAATACGGCGTGTCCGCGTACGACGCGGGCGTGCTGACGTCGAGCAAGGCGATGGCCGCGTACTTCGAGGCCGTGGTCGCGAAGGCCGGCACCGCGAACGCGAAGATCGCCGCGAACTGGCTGATGGGCGACGTGTCGTCGCAGCTGAACCGCGACGGCATCGAGATCGACGCGATTCCGGTCTCGGCCGCGCAGCTCGCGCTCGTGCTGCAGCGCATCGCCGACGGCACGATCTCGAACAAGATCGCGAAGGAAATCTTCGCGACGATCTGGGACGAGAAGGCGACCGACGAAGGGGCGGCCGACCGCATCATCGACGCGAAGGGGCTGAAGCAGATCTCCGACACCGGCGCGCTCGAAGCGATCATCGACGAGGTGCTCGCGGCGAACGCGAAGTCGGTCGAGGAATTCCGTGCGGGCAAGGAGAAGGCGTTCAACGCGCTGATCGGCCAGGCGATGAAGGCGACCAAGGGCAAGGCCAACCCGCAGCAGGTCAACGAACTGCTGAAGAAGAAGCTCGGCTGAGCATGACCGCGCGCCTGAACCGCGCATGACGACGGGCCGCCCCGAACCGGATCGGGGCGGCCCGTTGCGTTTGGTGGATGCGTTATCGTATGCACCACAGCGTCCAACGGAGGAACGAATGGCGAAACAACCGTCGCTCGACGATTTCCGCGTGCCGTACAGCACGCGCGAGAAGGAAGCCGCAGCATTCAAGCTGGATGCGTTCGACCCGGCCGCGAAGCCGTTCTCGTCCGGTTCGAAGGACGACGACCGCGCGCGGCTGTCGGCCGTGTCGACCGAGCTCGACGTGCAGCAGGAGCGCCTGCACACGCAGCAGAAGAAGCGCGTGCTGCTCGTGCTGCAGGGGATGGACACCAGCGGCAAGGACGGCACCGTGCGCGCGGTATTCCGCGAGGTCGATCCGCTCGGCCTGCGCGTCGTGCCGTTCAAGGCGCCCACGCCGATCGAGGCCGCGCACGATTTCCTGTGGCGCGTGCATGCGCAGGTGCCGGCCGCGGGCGAGCTCGCGATCTTCAACCGCAGCCACTATGAAGACGTGCTCGTGCCGCGCGTGCTCGACCTGATCGACGCGAAGGAGTGCGAGCGCCGCTACCGGCAGATCCGCGATTTCGAGACGATGCTGTTCGAGAACGGTACGACGATCGTCAAGTGCTTCCTGCACATCTCGAAGGACGAGCAGCGCGCGCGGCTGCAGGCGCGCATCGACGATCCGACCAAGCACTGGAAATTCGACATCTCCGATCTCGATGCGCGCAAGCACTGGGACGCGTACCAGGGCGCGTACCGTGACGCGCTCGCCGCGACGTCGGCCGAGCACGCGCCGTGGTACGTGATCCCGGCGAACTCGAAGACGCACCGCAACGTGATGATCGCCGAGCTGCTGCTGCGCACGATGACCGACATGAAGCTGGAATTCCCGCCGGCGAAGCCTGAACTCGAAGGCGTGAAGATCCGCTAAGCTGCACCCCTGAAAAACATCGAACTGAACGGAATCCGACATGATGCGAGTGATTACCGCCAACCTGAACGGCATCCGCTCCGCCGCGAAGAAGGGCTTCTTCGAGTGGCTCGGCGAACAGAACGCCGATTGCGTGTGCGTGCAGGAAATCAAGGTCTCGGCCGATGACCTGCCGGCCGAATTCGTCGAGCCGCACGGCTTCAAGAGCTATTTTCACCACGCCGAGAAGAAGGGCTACAGCGGCGCGGGCGTGTATAGCCGCCGCGAGCCCGATGACGTGATCATCGGCTTCGGCAGCAGCGAATTCGATGCCGAGGGGCGCTACGTCGAGGCGCGCTACGGCAAGCTGTCGGTCGTGTCGGTGTACGTGCCGTCCGGCTCGAGCGGCGAAGAGCGCCAGCAGGCGAAGTACCGCTTCATGGACGAGTTCATGCCGCACCTCGCCGCGCTGAAGAAGAAGCGCGAGGTGATCCTGTGCGGCGACGTGAACATCGTCCACAAGGAAATCGACATCAAGAACTGGAAGAGCAACCAGAAGAACTCGGGCTGCCTGCCGGAAGAGCGCGAGTGGCTCACGAAGCTGTTCGACGACGTCGGCTACATCGACGTGTTCCGCACGCTCGATCAGCGCCCGGAACAGTACACGTGGTGGAGCAACCGGGGCCAGGCGTATGCGAAGAACGTCGGGTGGCGGATCGATTACCAGATCGCGACGCCGGGCGTGGCCGGCACCGCGAAAAGCACGTCGATCTTCAAGGACATCAAGTTCAGCGACCATGCGCCGCTGACGGTGGACTACGACTACAAGAAGTGATGTTCCGCGCTGCGCCGCGCGCGCAGCAGCCGGATGCAGAAACGGGCCGCATGTCGAACATGCGGCCCGTTTCGTTTGGGGCGGCGATCGTGCGTATCGCCTTCGGCGCTTACTGCTTGAGCGACGCCATGTCGATCACGAACCGGTACTTCACGTCGCTCTTCAGCATCCGCTCGTAGGCCGCGTTGATCTGCTGCATCGGAATCGTTTCGATATCCGACGTGATCCCGTGCTCCGCGCAGAAGTCGAGCATTTCCTGCGTTTCCGCGATCCCGCCGATCAGCGAGCCGGCGAGGCGGCGGCGCTTGAAGATCAGGTTGAACACCTGCGGCGACGGATGGTCGTGCTCCGGCGCGCCGACGAGTGTCATCGTACCGTCGCGCTTCAGCAGGTGCAGGAACGGGTTCAGGTCGTGCTGCGCGGCGACCGTGTTCAGGATGAAGTCGAAGCTGTTCAGGTGCGCGTTCATCTGCGCTTCGTCCTTCGAGATCACGACTTCGTGCGCGCCGACCCGCTTGCCGTCCTCGATCTTCGACGGCGACGTGGTGAACAGCACGACGTGCGCGCCCATTGCGCGCGCCAGCTTCACGCCCATGTGGCCGAGGCCGCCGAGCCCGACGATGCCGACCTTCTTGCCGGGGCCGACGTTCCACTGCCGCAGCGGCGAGTAGGTCGTGATCCCCGCGCAAAGCAACGGCGCGGCACCGGCCGGGTCGAGCGTCTCGGGCACGCGCAGCACGAACGCCTCGTCGACGACGAGCTGCGTCGAATAGCCGCCGAACGTGATGTCGCCCGTCACGCGATCCTGGCCGTTGTAGGTGCCGACGAAGCCGTTCTCGCAATATTGCTCGAGGCCGTCGGCGCAGCTCGGGCAGGTGCGGCACGAATCGACGAGGCAGCCGACGCCGACCAGTTCGCCGACCTTGAAGCGCGTCACTTCCGGGCCGGTCGCGGTCACGCGGCCGACGATTTCATGGCCCGGCACGACCGGATAGATCGTGTTGCGCCATTCGTTGCGGGCCTGGTGCAGGTCCGAGTGGCAGACGCCGCAGTAGAGGACGTCGATCTGGACGTCGAGGTCGCGCAGTGCGCGACGCTGGAATTCGAACGGGGCGAGCGGCGAGCGCGAATCGGTCGCCGCGTAGGCATAGGTAGTGCTCATGCGATGGGCTCCTTGTCCGGAAAGCATCCGGTGAAACGGACTGCCGTCGCATCATGTGGCGATGCGGCGAGGCAGGACGTCATCGTAAGGAGCGCGGCGCCGCAGTGAAATACACGAAGGTCTGGAAGATTTGCCTATTCCTCTCGAACTGCGTGCAAACAGCCGTCAAAACGCATTCAAGGTGCTACATTGCGAGCCAGATTCTCTTGCCGGACAGGACCGCACAGATGAGCTTCGAGCCCCTTTTCAACGACTCGGGCGACCGGATGCAGCGCCGCATGGTCGAGCTGCATACGCGCCTCGCGCCGAACGAGGGCGACACGCTCGCGGCGATCGACGGCGTGCGCTTCATCCGCGTGAGCCGTCCTGCGCCGCGCATGCCGGTGCTGTACGAGCCGAGCATCATCGTCGTGTGCCAGGGGCGCAAGCTCGGCTATCTCGGCGAGCGCTCGTTCGTGTACGACGCGCAGCAGTACCTCGTGCTGTCGGTGCCGCTGCCGTTCGAATGCGAGACCTTCGCGAGCCAGGACGAGCCGTTTCTCGCGATCTCGATCCGCGTCGATCTCGCGGTGATAGCCGAGCTCGCGATCCTGCTCGACGAGACGCTCGGCGCGGCCGTCAGCGAGCCGCTCGGCGTCTATTCGACGCCGCTCGATGCGCCGCTGGCGGATGCCGTGCTGCGGCTGCTCGAAGCGCTCGCGTCGCCGCACGACACGCGCGTGCTGGGCCCCGCGATCATGCGGGAGATCGCGTATCGGGTGCTGACGGGCGAGCAGGGTGACGCGATCCGCGCGGCGCTCGTCCAGCAGCATCACTTCGGCCGCATCGCGAAGGCGCTGCGGCGCATCCATGCCGACCTGAAGGCCGATCTCGACGTCGAGACGCTCGCGCGCGAGGCCGGGATGAGCCTCGCGGTGTTCCATGCACAGTTCAAGCACGTGACGGCGACATCGCCGATGCAGTACGTGAAGGCCGCCCGGCTGCACCAGGCGCGGCTGATGATGGTGCAGGACGGGGTCGGCGCCGGTGCGGCGGCCGCACGCGTCGGCTATGCGAGCGCGTCGCAGTTCAGCCGCGAGTTCAAGCGGCTGTTCGGCCGGAGCCCGGGGGACGAGGTGCGCTGGATGCGTGAGAGCGGAAGCCGGCCGGTTGGCGATCGGGCTGCGATCGACCTGACGACCTGAGCGAACGGCGGCGCGCAGCGGCGGTGCCACGCGCGGGGAAGCGGTGTGCAGCGCTGCCGCGTGCTCAGCGCCGCACGATCTTGCGCCGCTGTGCGCTGATGCCCGCGTAGTCGGGCAGCGTGTCGACACGCTTGCCCACGGCCTTCGCGTACAGCGGCATCAGATCCGGCAGGCGGTTCAGCAGGTCCTGGCGGCGGGCAGTGCTGTACGGGTGCGTATAGATGAAGCCCGTCGCCTTGTTCCCGCGCGTCGCGACCGCGAGCTTGTCCCACAGCGTGATCGCCGCGCGGGGATCGAAGCCCGCACGTGCGGCGATGTCGCCGCCGATCACGTCGGCCTCGGTCTCGTCGGTCGGGTCGTAGTGAAGCGACTGCAGGCGTTCGCCGAGGTTCAGTGCCTGCGGCAGCGGCTCGCCGACACCGAACAGCGGCGGCAGCGCGGCCGCGCGCAGCGACGTCTGCGAGGTCGCGCTGAAGTTGCTGCGCGCATGTTCGCGCAGCGCGTGCGCAATGCCGTGCGCGAGCAGCACGCCGAGCTCGTCGTCGTTCAGGCGGACGCGGTCGAGCAGGCCGCCGTACACGAGCACCTTGCCGCCCGGCAGGCAGGTCAGGCGAATGTCGCGCGAGCGGATCGCGTTGACGTCCCACGCCCAGCTCTTCACGCGGTCGTTCCATTTCACCGAATACGGCGCGAGCTTCGCGACGATCGCACGCAGGCGCTTCACGCGCGGCTGGTTTGCGGGCAGCAGGCGATTGCTGTCGGCGGCGGCCTGCACGATCTGCGCGTATTCGTTCGCGGTGAGCTGCTCGAGCAGCGGCGACGGAATCAGCGTGCGAAACGCAATGGCGTCGCCGTAACGGACCTGCTGCGAGGACTGCGCATAAGCTTTCGTCGACGCGGTGGCGCCGGTCGGCTGCGCGGGTTCGGCGGTGGCTGGCTGAGCGGGTGCGGCGGCCGTTGAATTCGCCGGCGGCGAAGCCGGTGCCGCGGCCGGTGCGGAACCCGCGGCGGTGGCCGCGGACGTGCCGGCGTCGGTCGCATGGGCGAACCCCGCGGCAAGCGCCGCAGCACCGACGCTCAACGAAGCCGCAACGCGCGCGAGGCGATGCAGGCCGTTACTGCGCACGGCTGGCCTCGCCGTTGCGTGCGGTCCCGTTCCACGGCGCGATCTTGAACAGCAACAGCATGCCGGGAATCGCGAGCGCGGTGCACACGATGAAGTAGTCGAACCAGCCGATCTTCGCGACGATGAAGCCGCTCGCGGCCGATGCGAGCGTGCGCGGCACCGACGCGAGGCTCGTGAACAGCGCGAACTGCGTGGCCGTATAGCGCGGGTCGGTCGTGCTCGCGATGTACGCGACGAACGCGGCCATCGTCAGGCCCGTCGTGAAGGTTTCGAAGCCATAGACGAGCGCGAGCGCAACGGTCATCGGGCTGAATTGCGGCGTGACGGCCATGCCGAATACCGACAGCACCGACGCGATCGCATGGCTCGTCGACACGGTGAAGTCGTACAGCATCGCGAGCACGGGCGAACCGGGGCCGAGCTGCGCGAGCCACGCGAAGCCGAGCGTCGACACCATCTGCAGCGCGCCGAAGATCCACAACCCGCGGCCGATGCCGATCTTCACGAGCCAGATGCCGCCGATGATGCCGCCGGCGACGCTCGCGACGAGCGCGGTGGTCTTCGCGACGATGCCGATCTCGGTGCGAGAGAAGCCGATGTCGAGGAAGAACGACGTCGACAGCGTGGTGGCCATCGTGTCGCCGATCTTGAACAGGAAAATGAACGCGATGACGAGCAGCGCGCCGGCCCAGCCGTCGCGCTGGATGAATTCGCGGAACGGCAGCACGATCGCGTCGCGCAGGTTGCGCGGCGGCGCGCCGACCACTTCGGGCTCGCGCACGACGAGCGTCATCAGGATGCCCGGCAGCATGAACGCGCCGGTGAGCGCGAACACGACGTCCCACGGCAGGTGGTCGGACAGGATCAGTGCCAGCGAGCCGGGGATCAGCGCGGCGAGCTTGTACGCGTTCACGTGGATGGCGTTGCCGAGGCCCTGCTCGGTGTCGCGCAGCAGCTCGCGGCGGTAGGCGTCGATCACGATGTCGGCGCTCGCGCCGAAGAACGCGACGAGCGTGGTGAGCGCGGCCACCGTCCAGATCGAGTCGCGCGGCGACACGAAGCCGAGTGCGGCGATCGCGCCCGCCACCAGCAGCTGCGTGAGCAGCAGCCAGCCGCGCCGGCGGCCCGGCCGCCAGCCGGGCAGGCGCGGGACGTAGCGGTCCATCAGCGGCGCCCACAGGAACTTCCACGTGTACGGGAACTGGATCAGCGCGAACAGGCCGATTTCCTTCAGGTTCACGCCCTCGGAGCGCAGCCATGCCTGCACGAGGTAGACGAGCGTGAAGAGGGGCAGACCCGACGTGAAACCGAGGAACACGCAGATCAGCATGTGCGTGTTCAGGTAGGCTCGCCAGCCGGGGTGATCCTCGTGAGCGGTGAGTGCGGGCGCCTCGTGTGGCGTTTTCGACATGGAATGGAACTGGATAGCGTTGACCGATGGCGGCGACAGCGCGGGTAGCGCAGCGGCGCGGCTGCACGTGCGTGCAGGCCGACGGCGTCCGTCAACGGCTCCCCGGCTCAGCTGCGCTTGACGCGGTAGACAGCAAGACTACCACGCCAGTTCGCTCCCCATCGAATCGGTTGGCCTTCGTGCAGCACGACGCGGTCGAGGATCGTCACGCCGACTTCGGGCGCGAGCGCCTCGAAATCCTCGATCGTCAGCACCCGCACGTTCGGCGTGTTGTGCCACTGGTAAGGCAGCGCCTTCGACACCGGCATCCGGCCGTTCAGCACCGACAGCCGGTGCGGCCAGTAGCCGAAATTCGGGAACGACACGATGCATTCGCGTCCGACCCGCGCGGTTTCGCGCAGGATCGCGGCCGTCTGGTGGATCGTCTGCAACGTCTGCGACAGGATCGCGATGTCGAAGCTGTGGTCCTCGAACAGGCGCAGGCCGTCTTCGAGGTTCTGCTGGATCACGTTGATGCCGTTCTTCGCGCTCGCGAGCACGCCCGCGTCGTTCAGCTCGATCCCGTAGCCGGTCACGTCCAGCTCTTCCATCAGCAGCGCGAGCAGCGAGCCGTCGCCACAGCCGAGGTCGAGCACCGTCGAACGCGGCTCGACCCAGCGCGCGATCGTGCGGAAGTCCGCGCGTGCGGACAGGGAATTCAGCGCTTGCTGGTTCATGCGCCCACCTCGTTGGCGATTCGTTCGTAATACGCGCGGATCAGGTTGTGATAGCGCGCGTCGTCGAGCAGGAAAGCGTCGTGGCCGTGCGGCGCGTCGATTTCCGCGTAACTGACCGTGCGCTTGTTGTCGAGCAGCGCCTTCACGATCTCGCGCGAGCGGGCCGGCGCGAAACGCCAGTCGGTCGAGAAGCTCGCGATCAGGTATTTCGCCTGCGTGTGCGCGAGCGCGGCCGTCAGGTTGCCGTCGAACGCCTTCGCCGGGTCGAAGTAGTCGAGCGCGCGCGTGATCAGCAGGTACGTGTTCGCGTCGAAGTAGTCGGCGAACTTGTCGCCCTGGTAGCGCAGGTACGACTCGACCTCGAACTCGACGTCGAAGCTGAAGTTGTAGGCGTCGAGCGCGCCGTCGGCGCGGCGCAGCGCACGGCCGAATTTCTCGGCCATGTCGTCGTCGGACAGGTACGTGATGTGGCCGATCATCCGCGCGACGCGCAGGCCGCGCTTCGGCTTCACGCCGTGCGCGTAGTAGTCGCCGCCGTGGAAGTCGGGATCGGACAGGATCGCCGAGCGCGCGACCTCGTTGAACGCGATGTTCTGCGCGGACAGCTTCGGCGTCGACGCGATGTCGATACAGTGCGCGACGCGCTCCGGATACATCAGGCTCCACGCGAGCGCCTGCATCCCGCCGAGGCTGCCGCCCATCACGGCGGCGAAGCGCTCGATGCCGAATGCGTCGGCGACGCGTGCCTGCGCGTGCACCCAGTCCTCGACGGTGACGACCGGAAAGCTTGCGCCGTACGGCTTGCCGGACGACGGGTCGATGCTCATCGGGCCGGTCGAGCCGAAGCACGAGCCGAGGTTGTTCACGCCGATCACGAAGAAGCGGTTGGTGTCGAGCGGCTTGCCGGGCCCGACCATGTTGTCCCACCAGCCGGTGCTGCGCGGATCGTCCGCGTAGACGCCGGCGACGTGGTGCGACGCGTTGAGCGCGTGGCAGACGAGCACCGCGTTCGAGCGCGCGGCGTTGAGTTCGCCGTACGTCTCGACGACGAGCTGATAGTTGCCGATCACGCTGCCGCTTTGCAAGCGCAGCGGTTCGGCGAAGTGCATGGTCTGTGGAGCGACGATGCCGATCGATTCCATTCGTTCCGCCTTATGACTGGGCAGCTAAATGGTGTCGGCGATGCGCGGAGTCGGAGATGCGCGGCTGACGACCTCTTTAGCCGCATTTGTAGTGAACCGCCGGGACGAAGACGAATCAAGGCCCTGGCTGGTTCGCGCGCCCGCAATCGAGTCAGCAAATCGGCGCGTTCTGGCTGCCGCCCGAGGGGCGACAGTCGGCAAAGTATAGCGGAAATTGCGGCGCGCGGATTCGGGCGCGGGCGGGGCCGCCGCGGCCGCGTCGTCTCACTGCAGGATCAGCCGCAGATGCGCATCGGCCTGTTCGCCGGGCGGTTTCTGGAACCCGCCCTTCGCGAAGCGGTGCCACCGGCCGATCACGTAGCTGACGAGCAGGCTCGCGCGGGCGGCCGGATCGTAGTCGGCCGGAAGCACGAATGGCGCCGCGCCCTCCTGCGGCGCGTTCGCTTCGGTGCGCGCGACGCGCAGGCATTGCTTGACGGTCGCCTCGATGCGGTCGAGCAACTGGTTCACGCGCTCGGTCAGCCGCTCGTCCTCGCCGACCAGCGCCTCGCCGGTCAGCACGCGCGTCATGCCCGGGTTCTTCGCGGCGAAGTTGAGCATCGTCAGCGCGATCGTGCGCGCCTGCTGCACGCCGTTCGGCTCCTTCGCGACGATCTGGTTGACGAGCCCGAACAGCGCCTGCTCGATGAACTCGATCAGCCCTTCGTACATCTTCGCCTTGCTGGTGAAATGCCGGTAGAGGGCAGCCTCCGACACGTCGAGCCGGGCCGCGAGCGCGGCGGTCGTGATTTTCTCGGGTTTCGGCGCCTCGAGCATCGCGGCGAGCGTCTGCAGGATCATCACGCGCCGCTCGCCCGGCTTCGGGCGCGGGCGGGACGGCGTGGCCTGGTCTTCCTTTACGGCTTGGTCCTGCGGGTAAGTCGGCTGCATTTCTGTCGCCCCGATCGTGTGCCCAGTCGGAGCGATTTTAACGAACGAATGCGTTGGTCGACATAATGCGGACGGCCAATGTTCGGCAGATGGCCCGGAAGGTGGCCGGTGATCCATACGGTGCCGATGCCGAGACGCTTGTAGCGCTTCAGGTGGCTGCGGGTGTCTTCGACGAGGATCGCGTCGGCGAGCCGGGCATGCGCGGCGCGCAGCGTCCGGCGCAGCATCGCGTGGTCGGGCTTCGCGCGCCACGTGCGGCGGTCGCGCATGTGCTCGATCGCGATCACGCGCTCGAACAGCCGCTCGATGCGCAGCTCGCGCAGCACCGCGCGCGCGTAGTTCTCCGGCGCGTTGGTCAGGATCAGCTTGCGGCCCGGCAGCGCGGCGACGATGCGCGCGAGGCCGCGCTCGGCGCGGATCATCGCAGGCAGGTCGGAAAACGTGTGGACCACGCGCAGGAAATCTTGCGGATCGATCGGATGGTGGCGCGCAAGGCCGAGCAGCGCGGCGCCGTAGCGCTCGGTGTAGCCGGTGCGCAGGCGGTCGGCTTCGGCGCGCTCGACGTGCAGCGCGTCGATGATGTACTGCGTCATCGCGCGGTTGATCTCGGGAAAGATCGCGTGCGATGCGTGGTGAAGCGTGTTGTCGAGATCGAACAGCCAGACGGGCGCGCCGGCGCGCGGCCGGCTGCGGGAGATGCGCCGGCGTCGCAGCGACGCCGGCAGGTCGGGAGCAGGGGACTGGCGGCGCGTGCTCAATGCGAGCGGATCATCGTGCCGAACGGCTGCTCGGTCAGGATTTCCAGCAGCACCGAGTGCTCGATCCGGCCGTCGACGATGTGCACCGACTTCACGCCGCTCTTCGCGGCGTCGAGCGCCGACGAGATCTTCGGCAGCATGCCGCCGGAGATCGTGCCGTCTTCGAACAGCGCGTCGATCTCGCGCGCGGAGAGATCGGTCAGCAGGTTGCCGTCCTTGTCCATCACGCCCGGGATGTTGGTCATCATCAGCAGCTTCTCGGCGTTCAGCACGGTGGCAAGCTTGCCCGCGACGAGGTCGGCGTTGATGTTGTACGACAGGCCGTCCTCGCCGAAGCCGATCGGCGAGATCACCGGGATGAACGCGTCGTCCTGCAGCGCCTTCACGACGGCCGGGTTGATCGCCTCGACTTCGCCGACCTGGCCGATGTCGATGTACTGGCCCGGGTTGTCGCGGTCCGGCATCAGCAGCTTGCGCGCATGGATCAGGCCGCCGTCCTTGCCCGTCAGGCCCACCGCGTGGCCGCCGAAGTGGTTGATCAGCATCACGATGTCCTGCTGCACTTCGCCGCCCAGCACCCATTCGACGACTTCCATCGTCTCTTCGTCGGTGACGCGCATGCCCTGGATGAAGGTGCCGGCCTTGCCGATCTTCTTCAGTGCGTGATCGATCTGCGGACCGCCGCCGTGGACGATCACCGGATTGATGCCGACCAGTTTCAGCAGGATCACGTCGCGCGCGAAGCCTTGCTTGAGCCGCTCTTCCGTCATCGCGTTGCCGCCGTATTTGATGACCACGGTCTTGCCGTGGTAACGACGGATGTACGGCAGCGCCTCGGCGAGGATTTCTGCTTTCAGCGTAGGGGCGATCTGCGAGAGGTCGATGGGCTCGGACATGGCGGCGGCTCTGGCTGGGAACGGTTGAAACACGGCGAATTGTACAGGAGTGGCGCAGCGCAGCATCGGGTTTTTGGACGGGCCGGAACACCGGCGGCGGCGCCCGGGCACCGCACGCGGCGGCCCGCCGGCTATGGCGCGGCGCGATGTGGGCAGCGATCCGGGCAGCGCTGCGCGGGCGGTGGCGGCGGGGCGGTTCGCGGGCGTTGGGAATGGCCCTCGGCCTGACGGCCGGCGTGCAAAATCCGTTCGTCGCGCTATGCTTGTCGCGTCGGGCGGCTTCACGCCCGCTCGAGCGCTTCCGCCATGACCGATCCTGCCGTCGACGCCCGTTCCGCCCCGCGCCGTGCACGGTGCCCGCACTGCGGGCGCAGCTTCGACTGCGGCGCCCGCACGCAGCCGTTCGAATGCTGGTGCGCGTCGATGCCGGTCTTGCCCGGCGGTACGCCGCCCGCGGCCGGCGCACGCTGCCTCTGCCCCGAGTGCCTGGCCGACGAGATCGCGCGGCGGATGGCCGGCGCGGCCCGCTGACGGCATCGGCCGCGCACGCGTGGCGTCCCGTTTGCCTCGTGCCGATCCGGCCCCGCTAGGGGCGCCGCCCGCTAAACGGGTAAACTGCTCGGATGCAACGAATCACCACCACCGGGCGCGTCAACCTCAGTCACCTGTTCTGGCTCCGCAATCTCGCGATCATCGGCCAGCTCGTGACGATCGGTGTCGTGCAGACCTATTTCGGCGTGCATCTGCCGTTGCCGGCGATGCTGATGGTCATCGCGCTCGAAATCGTTTTCAACGCACTGACCTGGGTGCGCGTGCTGCGCGCGCGGCCCGAGACCAATTTCGAGCTGCTCGGCCAATTGTGGGTCGACCTCGGCGCGCTGTCCGCGCTGTTGTTCCTGTCGGGCGGCACGACCAACCCGTTCGTGTCGCTGTACCTGCCTTCGCTCGCGATCGCGGCGGCCGTGCTGCCGTGGCACCTGATGATCTGGCTCGCAGCGTTCGCGGTCGCGTGCTACGCGGCGCTCGGCTTCGACTCGGTGCCGCTCAACATGGACAATCCGGCGAACCTGTTCGACTACTATCGTACCGGCATGTGGGCGAACTTCATGGTCAGCGTCGGGCTGATCGCGTGGTTCGTCGCGCGCATGTCGAACGCGCTGCGCCAGCGTGACGCGGCGCTCGGCGAGGCGCAGCAGCATCTGCTGCGCGACGAGCGGGCCGTTGCGCTCGGCGTGCAGGCCGCTACCGTCGCGCACGAAATGGGCACGCCGCTGTCGACGATCGCGATGCTCGCCGAAGAGCTGCGCGACGCCGCACGTGACGATCCGGGGCTGGCCCGCTACGACGCCGACCTGAAGGTGCTCGAGGAACAGATGACGCTCTGCACGTCGGCGCTCGCGCGCCTGCGCAGCCGGGCGAGTACGCCGGCGAGCCGCCAGCCGGTGGACGACTGGCTCGATACGTTCGTCGAGCACTGGCGCCTGCGGCATCCGCACGTACAGTTCGAATTGCTCGGCGCGCGCCCGGCGGGCGTCGCGCTCGACGACACCGTCGCGGCCGGCCAGATCCTGACGATCCTGCTCGACAACGCCGCGCGCGCGAGCCCGCAGCGCGTGACGCTGGCCGCGAAGGTCGCGCACGCCGGGGCGGCTGACGAGATCGAATTCGAGGTATGCGACGACGGGCCCGGCATTCCGGCCTCGCTGCGTGAATCGCTCGGCGCGATGCCGGTCGACAGCACGCAGGGCGGGCACGGGGTCGGCCTGTATCTCGCGTTCAGCGCGGCCGCGCGGCTCGGCGGCGAGATCGAACTGTCCGATATCGTGCCGCGCGCGTCGGGCGGCAACGGGCGGGCGGGCAGTGCGGCGAATGGTCACGCCGCGGCAGGATCGGCACAGCGCGCGGGCCAGCGCCTGGCCGAAAGGGCAACCGGCACGCCGGAGAGTCGCCCGGCCGGTACGACCGCCGCGCGCGGCACGCGGGCCGTGCTGCGGCTGCCGGTCGTGCGCGTCGCGGCGTCGGCCGCCTCAACCAACACGTAGACGGAGAAACCACATGAGCGAGAACAATTTCCTGGTGATCGACGACAACGAGGTGTTCGCGGGCACGCTCGCGCGCGGCCTCGAGCGCCGCGGTTATGCGGTCCAGCAGGCGCACGACAAGGAGGCGGCGCTCCGGCTCGCCGCCGGCGGCAAGTTCCAGTTCATCACCGTCGACCTACATCTCGGCGAGGATTCTGGCCTGAGCCTGATTGCGCCGCTGTGCGACCTGCAGCCCGACGCGCGGATCCTGGTGCTGACCGGCTACGCGAGCATCGCGACCGCCGTGCAGGCGGTGAAGGAAGGCGCCGACAACTATCTCGCGAAACCCGCGAACGTCGAGTCGATCCTGGCCGCGCTGCAGACCAACGCGACCGAAGTGCAGGCCGACGAAGCGTTGGAGAATCCGGTCGTGCTGTCGGTCGACCGGCTCGAATGGGAACACATCCAGCGCGTGCTGGCCGAGAACAACAACAATATTTCAGCGACTGCGCGTGCGCTGAACATGCACCGCCGCACGCTGCAGCGCAAGCTCGCGAAGAAGCCGGTGCGGCAGTAAGCGGCGCACCAGCGAAAACGGGCGGCCCCCGACGAAAGGGGCCGCCCGTTTTTCATCCGGCGCCGTGCGCGTTACAGCACGTAGCGCGACAGGTCTTCGTCCTGCGACACTTCGCCGAGCGCGCGATCGACATACTTCGCGTCGATCGTCACGCGCTCGCCGGCGTGGTTGCCGGCCGAGAACGACACTTCCTCGAGCAGCTTCTCGATCACCGTATACAGGCGGCGCGCACCGATGTTCTCGGTCTTCTCGTTGACCGAATAGGCAATTTCCGCGAGGCGGCGGATGCCGTCGTCGGCGAATTCGAGCTGCACGTCTTCGGTCGCGAGCAGCGCCTGGTACTGCTTGACGAGGCTTGCGTCGGTCGCGACGAGGATCGCTTCGAAATCGTTCACCGACAGCGAGTCGAGCTCGACGCGGATCGGAAAGCGCCCCTGCAGTTCCGGAATCAGGTCGCTCGGCTTCGCGAGGTGGAATGCACCGCTCGCGATGAACAGGATGTGATCGGTCTTCACCATCCCGTACTTCGTGTTGACCGTCGTGCCTTCGACGAGCGGCAGCAGGTCGCGCTGCACGCCCTGGCGCGACACTTCGCCGCCGCTGCCTTCGTTGTTGCGCGACGTGATCTTGTCGATTTCGTCGAGGAACACGATGCCGTTCTGCTCGACGTTCTGCACGGCCTTCGTCTTCACTTCCTCGTCGTTGAGCATCTTCGCCGCTTCCTCGTCGGTCAGCAGCTTCAGCGCTTCCTTGATCTTCACCTTGCGGCGCTGCTTCTTGCCGCTGCCGAGGTTCGAGAACATCGAGCGGATCTGCTCGGTCATCTCTTCCATTCCCGGCGGCGCCATGATGTCCATGCCGGCCGACGGCTGCTCGAGGTCGAGCTCGACTTCCTTGTCGTCGAGCTGGCCTTCGCGCAGGCGCTTGCGGAACGTCTGGCGCGTCGCGTTGTTGTCGTCGTTCGCGTGTTCGGCGTTGCCGCCGAAGCCCACCGCGCGCGGTTGCGGCAGCAGGATGTCGAGGATGCGGTCTTCCGCCTGGTCGGTCGCCTTGCTGCGCACCTTGCGCATCTCGGATTCGCGCGTCTGCTTGACCGAGATCTCGATCAGGTCGCGCACGATGCTGTCGACGTCACGGCCGACGTAGCCGACTTCGGTGAACTTGGTTGCTTCGATCTTGATGAACGGCGCGTCGGCGAGCTTCGCGAGGCGGCGTGCGATTTCGGTCTTGCCGACGCCCGTCGGCCCGATCATCAGGATGTTCTTCGGCGTGATTTCCTGGCGCAGCGGGTCGGCGACCTGCTGGCGGCGCCAGCGGTTGCGCAGCGCGACCGCGACGGCCTTCTTCGCCTTCGCCTGGCCGATGATGTGCTTGTCGAGTTCCGAGACGATCTCGGCAGGGGTCATGGTGCTCATGGGGCTGTCCTTACTCGATCGTTTCGATGATGCGGTTGTGGTTCGTGTAGATGCACATGTCGCCGGCGATCCCGAGCGACTTCTCGACGATCTCGCGCGGCGACAGCTCGGTGTTCTCTACCAGCGCGCGGGCCGCGGCCTGCGCATACGCACCGCCCGAGCCGATCGCGCAGATGCCGCCTTCCGGGTCGAGCACGTCGCCGTTGCCGGTGATCACGAGCGTGGTGGTGGCATCGGCCGTGATCAGCATCGCCTCGAGGCGGCGCAGCATCCGGTCGGTGCGCCAGTCCTTCGCGAGCTCGACGGCCGCGCGGGTCAGGTTGCCCTGGTGCTTCTCGAGCTTCGCCTCGAAGCGGTCGAGCAGCGAGAACGCATCGGCGGTGCCGCCCGCGAATCCGACCAATACCTGGTTGTTGTAGATCCGCCGCACTTTCCGCGCGCCACCCTTCATGACGATGTTGCCGAGGGTTACCTGGCCGTCGCCGCCGAGCGCGACCTTGTCGCCGCGCCGGACCGAAACGATGGTCGTGCCGTGAAATTGCTCCATCTGCGTTCCTTGAGAAAAACGGGGAAGAGTCGGGGGCGCGAGGCGCCGCCGCGTAACTCGCCGTGCGCCGGGAAGCGGCCCGGCGCGCGTCCGATTCATTTTAGGGCGGGCGCCGGGATATCAAGAGGCCGGGTGGGCAAATCGACGGACCGGGAAGCGGTGCCGGAAAAACAAAAAGCGCGCGGCAGGCCGCGCGCTTTCGGGAAGCAGCGTGTTTGAGCGGAACGCCGCTCGATCAGTCGCCGAACAGCTTCTGGCGCAGCTCGCGGCGCTCCTGCGCCTCGAGCGACAGCGTGGCGGTCGGACGCGCGAGCAGGCGCGGAATGCCGATCGGCTCGCCGGTTTCCTCGCACCAGCCGTAATCGCCGGAATCGATGCGGGCGAGCGACTGCTGAACCTTCTTGAGGAGCTTGCGTTCGCGATCGCGCGTACGCAGTTCGAGCGCGTGCTCTTCCTCGATCGTCGCACGATCGGCGGGATCGGGGACGATCACCGTCTCGCGCAGGTTCTCGGTCGTCTGGCCTGCATTCTTGAGGATGTCCGCCTGCAACTGTTCGAGCCGATTTTTGAAGAAGGCGAGCTGATCCTCATTCATGTAATCCTTGTCGCTCATCTTCAGGATTTCGGCTTCGGTCAAGAGTTTCTTCGTCATCTGCTTGCTTCTTCAATGTGCGGCAAATCGAGAGATATTGCCTGCACTTTGGGATTACCCGCAACCGCGTTTGCATTCATTTGCGATTTGCCGCCGCGGGGCCGAAAGCCTCTGGAAAACCGGTTCTCAAATACCAGGATAGGCCTGGCGCGGAGTTGCGCGCGCTGCGAACCGGTGTGCTGCGCGGCACATCGCATCGGCCGCGGCCGGGAGGCGGATTGGCGATCCGGCGCGGTTGCGATGCCCGGAAAACTGGTTCAGCAAGAACCGGGCCTGTTTGTTGCCGTACTCCAGCGGGCACGTATTGTAACTGAATCGCAAGCGGGCGCCGTATCGGGTCGATCCCCGTCGGCTGCGCCAATATCTAGAAAATATAACGCGCAAATCGCGAAAAAGCGATGACGGCGAAACCCTGCCCAAAAAGGGCGCTCCGCGGCCGCCGCAGCCGCCTGCGAGGCGGCCGCCCGGCGGCGTGTGCGGCGCTTGCCCCGTGCGCGTCAGGCGAGGCAGGCGTCGAGGCCGTCGGTGATCAGGTCCTGCGGCAGATCGACGCCGATGAACACCATCTTGTTCGTCTTCTTCTCGACCGGCAGCCACTTCGACGCGAGGTCGCTGCCCATCATCTGGTGCACGCCCTGGAACACGACCTTGCGGTCGACGCCCTTCATGTACAGCACGCCCTTGTAGCGCAGCATCCGCTCGCCGTAGATCTGCAGGATGCCGCCGAGGAAGTCTTCCAGCTTGTTCGGGTCGAACGGGCGGTCGTTGCGGTACACGAACGACTTGATCTTGTCGTCGTGGTGCGCGTGGTGGTGATGGTGGTGGCCGTGGTCGTGATCGTGCGCGCATTGGCCGTGATCGTGGTCGCAACTGGCGTGATCGTGATCATGGTCGTGATCGTGGTGGTGATGCGCGTGATCGTCTTCGGCGAGGAAGTCGGGGTCGATCTCGAGCTTCGCGTTCAGGTTGAAGCCGCGCAGGTCGAAGATTTCCTTGATGTCGGCTTCGCCGAAGTTCACGACCTTGATCGCGGCCTTCGGGTTCATGTGCATCAGGCGGTGCTTCAGGCCGGCCACCGTCTGGTCGTCGACCAGGTCCGACTTCGTGATGAACAGGCGATCGGCGAAGCCGACCTGGCGCTGCACGACTTCGTGCTCGTCGAGCTGCGCGTTCGCGTGCTTTGCGTCCACCAGCGTGATGACCGCGTCGAGCAGGAAATCGTCGGCGATTTCGCTGTCGATGAAGAAGGTTTGCGCGACCGGGCCCGGGTTCGCGAGGCCGGTCGTTTCGATCACGATGCGGTCGAAGTCGAGCTTGCCTTCGCGCTTCTTCGCGGCGAGATCGCCGAGCGTGCGCGCGAGGTCGCCGCGGATCGTGCAGCAGATGCAGCCGTTGCTCATCTGGATGATCTGCTCGTTCGAATCCTGGATGAGGATCTCGTTGTCGATGTTCTCTTCGCCGAACTCGTTCTCGATCACGGCGATCTTCATGCCGTGCTGTTCGTTCAGGATGCGCTTGAGCAGCGTCGTCTTGCCGCTGCCGAGGAAGCCGGTGAGGATGGTGACGGGAGTGGCCATGTCAATCGCCTGTGGTTCGTGAATCGGGGTCAAAACCAGGATGTGCGTCGCGCCCGGGGCTTTGCCAGCCGGGGCGCACAACCATCCATTGAAACATACCTGTCAAGCCCTCGCCCGTCGTCCGAACGACAGGCGGGAGCGCGGATCCGCCGGGCGCGGGGCCGCGGCCGGCGAACGGTCACGCGCGTAGATCGGGGCAATCAGACGATTTGCAACAGCAGGCCCTTCAGATATTCGCCTTCCGGGAACGCGGCGAGCAGCGGGTGATCGACGCCCGCGCCGAGGCGCTTCAGGATGCGCGCGTCGACCTTCGCGTCGGCGGCCGCGCCCGCGACGATCTTCTGGAACAGGTCCATGTCGATCGCACCCGAGCACGAGTACGTGAACAGCAGGCCGCCCGGACGCAGCAGCTTGAAGCCGCTCAGGTTGATGTCCTTGTACGCGCGTGCCGCGCGATCGACGCTGTCGCGGGTCGGCGCGAACTTCGGCGGATCGAGCACGATCAGGTCGAAACGCTCGCCTTCGTCGACGAGGCGGCGCAGGGTCTTGAATGCGTCGGCGTCGAGCCAGGTCGCGCGTTCGGCGTCGAAGCCGTTGGCGACGACGTTCTGCTGCGCGAGCGCGAGCGCATCGCCCGACGAGTCGATCGATACGACGCGCTTCGCGCCGCCCTTGAGTGCGGCGAGCGAGAAGCCGCCCGTGTAGCAGAAGCAGTTCAGCACGTCACGATCGGCCGCGTATTGCGCCACCAGTGCGCGGTTGTCGCGCTGGTCGACGTAGAAGCCTGTCTTGTGGCCGTTCGGCACGTCGACGTGATAGCGCACGCCGTTTTCGTTCGAGATCAGCGTCGCGGGCGGCGCATCGCCGGCCAGCACGCCGGTCGTCTGTTCGAGCCCTTCCTTGTCGCGGATCGACACATCCGAGCGTTCATAGACGTTCGGGCAGTCCGTGGCGCCGACGAGCGCCTTCACGATCGCATCCTTCCATGCCTCGACGCCCGCGGCCATGAACTGGCAGACCAGCTGGCCGCGCGGCGCGGCGCCGGCTTCGGCGGTGTCCGCGACGTAATAGTCGACGATCAGCCCCGGCAGCCCGTCGGCTTCGCCGAACACGAGCCGCACCGCGCCCGTGCCCGACACCATCGTCGTGCGGTGCGTGACCGCGCGCTGCACGCGGCGCTTGAAGAACGCGTGGTCGATCGGCTCGTTCTCGTCGAAGCTCCACACGCGCACGCGGATCTGCGATTGCGGGCTGTACGCGCCGCGCGCGAGGAAGCGGCCGTCGTGCGCGCGCACGATCACGGTCGCGCCGGGGGCGGGCTTGCCGTCGACGCGGTCGATCGCATTGGCGTAGATCCACGGATGGCGGCGCAGCAGCGATTTTTCCTTGGACGGCTTGAGGGTGACGGTTTGCATGATGAGATCGAAATGGGCCGTGCGCGACACCGACCGTTGCAGGTCGCCGCGCGCGGCGGGTCATACGGGACGCGCGTCAGTCGCGCTTCTTCGCGCGCGGATGCGCGCTGTCGTAAATCTTCGCGAGATGCTGGAAGTCGAGCGACGTATAGACCTGCGTCGCGGAGACGCTCGCGTGGCCGAGCAGTTCCTGCACCGCGCGCAGGTCGCCGCTCGACTGCAGCACGTGCGTCGCGAACGAGTGGCGCAGCACGTGCGGATGGACGTTGGCGGGGATGCCCGCGGTGAGCGCCGCGCGCTTCACGCGCTCGCGCACGACGCCCGGCGACATCCGGTTGCCGCGCACGGACACGAACAGCGGATGCGGATCGTGCTTCACGAATTCGCTGCGTACCGCGAGCCATGCGTTCAGCGCGTCGATCGCCTTGCGGCCGACCGGCACCTTGCGCTCCTTGTTGCCCTTGCCGCGCACGGTGACTTCGGCTTCGGCGAGGTCGAGCCAGCCGGCCGAGCGGTAGCCGTCGGCCTGCGTGTACATGACGTCGAGCCCGATCAGCTCGGCGAGGCGCAGACCGGACGAATAGAACAGCTCGAGGATCGCGTGATCGCGGATGCCTTCGGTCGTGTTGGCGAGCGGCGCGTCCATCAATGCGGAAGCATCGTCGACCGACAGCGCCTTCGGCAATGTCTTTGCGCGTTTCGGCGCGCGCACCGCGGCGACCGGGTTCGCGGGCATCTCGACGCGCTGCGCGAGCCAGCGGTAGAACGCGCGCCACGCGGACAGCCGGTGCGAGATCGACCGGGCAGACAGCCCGCCCGAATGCGCGCGCGCGACCGCGCCGCGCATGTCGGCGGCCGTCAGCGCTTCGAGCGGCCGGCCGTTCGCGAGCTTCTTCAGTTCGTCGAGTTCGTGCGTGTAGCCGCGCAGCGTGTGTTCCGACAGCTGCCTGACGTGCTTCAGGTTCGACAGGTAGGCGGCGATCGGATCGTCTGTCATCGCTTGCGGAAGGATCAGTGCGGCAGCAGGCGCGTGAGCGCGGCGCTCGCGAGCGTCGCGATCTGCGCGAGGAAGTCGGTGGCCATCCCGTCGTGGAAGCGGCGCGGGTCGGGCGAGCCGAGCACGAGCAGGCCGAACGCGGGCGCATCGTTGCCGGCGAGCGGCGCACGCAGCGCGAGCAGCGCGACCGACGCGGCCGAGCCGTCGCCGGCCGGCGGCGCGGCGTCCGCGCCCTCCGCCGCATTCGCGGCCGGGGCGGCGATCGCGGGCGCGAGCCACTGCGCGGCCTCGAAGCCCGTGTTCGCACCGCAGTACGGCGTCGACAGCCCGTTCGTGAACAGGCGCACTTCCTCGCCGACCTGGCGCGCGAAGTCGGCCTGCGAGTAGGTGTCGGCGACATCCCACACGCGCAGCGCCGTCTGCGGTACGTCGAAGACTTCGGCGATACCGTCGGCGATCGTGCGCGGCAGCGCGTACGGATCGCGTTCCGCGATCACGCGTGCCGTCCAGCGGCTGAACTTCGCGGACAGGCTGTCGTTCTCGTGGCCATAGCGCACGAGTTCGGCGAGCCGGCGCTCGAGATGCTTGTTCTTGTCGCGCAGCATCTCCATCTGCCGCTCCTGCAGCGAGATCGCGGCCTTGCCGTGCGGGTTCGCGAGGCGGATCGTCGCGAGCAGTTCGGCGTGCCGCGCGAAGAATTCGGGATTGGCGAGCAGGTAGTCGGCGACTTCGCGATCGTTCATGTGGCTGGAGCGTTCAGTTATCAAGGACGTTGCAGGGTCAGGCGGGCAGGTCGATCTCGCCTTCGAACACGGTCGTGGCGGGCCCGGCCATCATCAGCGCGGCGGCTTCGTCGCGCGCGCCGTCCCAGCTGATCGTCAGCGTGCCGCCGTGCGTGTGCACGGTCACGGGCGAATCGAGCAGGCCGCGCCGGATGCCGGCCGCGACCGCCGCGCATGCGCCGGTGCCGCACGCGAGCGTCTCGCCTGCCGCGCGTTCGTACACGCGCAGCTTCACCTCGCTGCGCGACACGATCTGCATGAAGCCGGCGTTCACGCGCTCCGGGAAGCGCGCGTGATGCTCGATCAGCGGGCCTTCTTCCAGCACCGGATACGCTTCGGTGTCGTCGACGACCTGCACCGCGTGCGGGTTGCCCATCGTCACCGTCGAGATCCAGCGTGTCGCGCCGCCGACGTCGAGCGGCCACAGCGTGTCGCGGCCCTCGGTGCGGCCTTCGAGGCCCGCTGCGTCGAACGGCACCTGCGCCGGCGTGAACACGGGCGCACCCATGTCGACGACGACTTCGCCGTTGTCCTGCATCGTCAGCGTGATCAGGCCCTTCATCACCTGCACGCGCACGCTGCGCTTGTCGGTCAGGCCGCGGTCGCTGACGAACTTCACGAAGCAGCGCGCGCCGTTGCCGCAGTGTTCGACCTCGCCGCCGTCGCAATTGAAGATCCGGTACTTGAAATCGACGCCGTCGACGGTCGGTTTTTCGACGAGCAGCAGCTGGTCGGCGCCGATGCCGAAGTGACGATTGGCGAGCGCACGCACCTGCGCTTCGGTGAGCGGCGGCAGTGCGCGCGAATAGCCGTCGAGCACGACGAAGTCGTTGCCCGCGCCGTGCATCTTGGTGAACGAGAGTTTCACTGGGTCCGGATTTCCATGGCGAACGAGGCGGTCAGCGCGGCGTGCTCGACGCCGCGCCATGCGGGGCCGCCTCGTTCGTCGTGCTGATCTCAACCGCAAATGATACATGCAGCCGACAGGGGCGTCCTGCGCGGGCGGGGGCGGGTGGGGGCGAATTGGGGCGCATCTGTCGATCGGTCGACTGGGCGCGTGTGCGACAGGCGGGCAGATTGACGAGATGTGGCGGGCCTGTCGTCGTGCGAGCAGGTTCGGCGAACGCACGGGATGGCGCGGGCGCGTACTTTCGTACAGGTCAAATTGACGAGGCAATCAAGATCTTTCAGCTTTGAGGGTGCCGACGCTGTTCTGGTCGATTACCAGGACTACCACTGAGGTAATTCAAACCATGACCCGTATCTTCAATCCGCCGCATCCAGGCGAAGCGCTGCGCGACGACGTGCTGCCGGCATTCGGCCTGACCGTCACCGAGGCCGCGGCGCAACTCGGCGTCACGCGTGCGGCGTTGTCGCGCATTCTGCGTGGTCATGCAGGGATCTCGCCGGAAATGGCGTTGCGCATCGAGGCGTGGCTTGGCGAGGAGAACGGCGGTCGCGCGGATCTGTGGCTCGCGCAGCAATCCGCTTACGATTTGTGGCAGGCGCGCGCGAAAGGCGTGCCCAAGATAGCGAGAGCGCGGGCACGCACGTGACCGCGCTCTCGTGAGCATGGCTCAATACAGGCTCGGCTCGCCGTTCGGGCGCGTCTTGAAGCGCTTGTGCACCCAGTAGTACTGCTCGGGCAGCAGCGGGATCTGCTCCTCGAGGAATTCGTTCATCCGCCGCGCGTCGAGATCGTCGTCGCCGGTCGGGTAATGCTCCCACGGCTTGAATACCTTCAGACGGTAGCCTTTGTAGTTCGGCAGCACCTCGCCGATGAACGGCACGACCTGCGCACGGCCCGTCTTCGCGAGCCGGCCGACCGCCGTCAGCGTGCAGGCGGGCACGCCGAAGAACGGCACGAACGTCGAATTGCGAAGCCCGTAGTCCATGTCGGCGCCGAGCATCACCGGCTTGCGGTCGCGCAGCCAGCGCAGCACGACGCGTGCGCTGTCCGCGCGGCCGACCATCTCGGCGTCGAAACGCCCGCGCGCCTTCTTCGCCTCCTCCTCGAGCACCGCGTTCGAGAACGGCTGGTAGAGCGACCCGCAGCGGCGATGCAGCGAACGATTCAGCCAGATCGAGCCGGCCTCGATGCCGACGAAATGCAGGCCGAGGAACAGCGTCGGCGGCAGGTCCGGATCGTCGAGATCGACCGCGCTGTCGACCTGGATCAGCTTCGCGAGCTTTTTCTCCGAACCGAACCACTGCACGCTGCGTTCGACGTAGCTGCGGATCGCATGGCGGAAATGCTGCCCGGCAATTTCCTCGCGGCGCTCGTCGCTCCAGTCAGGGAAGCAGAGTTTCAGATTGGTGTGTACGATGCGTTTTCGCCGGCTGGGGATCTTGTAGAGCAGCCAGCCGAGACCATCGCCGAACCGTGCGGTCAGGCCGTACGGCAACAGGGCGAGCAGTTTCAGCAAGCCAATGGCGAGGTGCGTGGCTAGACGACCTAGCATGCGAAACCTCCGTGGGACCGGCTGGCCGGCGCTTTGCAAACAGGGTGGTGAGACAGCGGAAGATGCAGCACGGGCGGCGCTCTGTGACAATTCAGGAAAGCCGCTATAATACGGGCTTCGCCGAGTTAACTGACAACTTGCGGGGCGAAGCCGGTTGGCGTCACACACGCTGCCCGGTCCTGGTAATCCGCTAAAGCGTCGCCGCTTCAGGCCCAACGAAGCTGGCTACGTGAAACCAACCGTAACCACACAGGAGCCTGAAAAAGTGGCAAACGATTATTTCTTCACGTCCGAATCCGTCTCCGAAGGCCATCCGGACAAAGTCGCGGACCAAATCTCGGACGCGATCCTCGACGCCATCCTCGAGCAAGACAAGTATTCGCGCGTTGCGGCGGAAACGCTGTGCAACACGGGTCTCGTCGTCCTGGCCGGTGAAATCACCACGACGGCCAACATCGACTACATCCAGATCGCGCGCGACACGATCAAGCGCATCGGCTACGACAACACCGACTACGGCATCGACTACAAGGGTTGCGCGGTGCTCGTCGCGTACGACAAGCAGTCGCCGGACATCGCCCAGGGCGTCGATCGTGCACACGACGACAACCTCGACCAGGGCGCGGGCGACCAGGGTCTGATGTTCGGTTATGCGTGCGATGAAACGCCGGAACTGATGCCGCTGCCGATCTACCTGTCGCACCGCCTCGTCGAGCGCCAGGCCAGCCTGCGCCGCGACGGCCGCCTGCAATGGCTGCGCCCGGACGCGAAGTCGCAGGTGACGGTCCGCTACGTCGACGGCAAGCCCGATTCGATCGACACCGTCGTGCTGTCGACGCAGCACGCACCGGACATCGAGCTGCCGGCGCTGCGCGAAGCCGTGATCGAGGAAATCATCAAGCCGACGCTGCCGGCCGACCTGATCAAGGGCGACATCAAGTTCCTGGTGAACCCGACCGGCCGGTTCGTGATCGGTGGCCCGCAGGGCGACTGCGGCCTGACCGGCCGCAAGATCATCGTCGACACCTACGGCGGTGCCGCACCGCACGGCGGCGGCGCGTTCTCGGGCAAGGATCCGTCGAAGGTCGACCGTTCGGCCGCATACGCAGGCCGCTACGTCGCGAAGAACATCGTTGCCGCCGGCCTCGCGTCGCGCGCGCTGATCCAGGTGTCGTACGCGATCGGCGTGGCCGAGCCGACCTCGGTGATGGTCAACACGTTCGGCACGGGCCGCGTGTCGGATGCGGTGATCACGAAGCTCGTGCGCGAGCATTTCGACCTGCGTCCGAAGGGCATCATCAAGATGCTCGACCTGCTGCGCCCGATCTACGAGAAGACCGCTGCTTACGGCCACTTCGGCCGCGAAGAGCCGGAATTCTCGTGGGAAGCGACCGACAAGGCGCTCGCCCTGGCCGAAGCGGCCGGCGTCGAGCCGACGGCACGCGTCGCGTAAGCGTCCTTAGCCTCAAATGAAAAACCCCGGCATTGCCGGGGTTTTTTTATGGGTTCCGATCGCCGGGGCAGTCGGGCAACGGCGCGGGCAGCGACGCGACGGCGATCGCCGCGCTGCGGGGCCCGCCGGCGTGCGCTCAGCGTGCGCCGAACCCGAACCAGCCGTTGCTGGCCGCGAGGCGGCGCGGGCGGTTGACGCGGCGCTGCGGGCCGAGCGTGCGGCGCAGCGCGAGCGCGCGCAGCGACGACGGCTTCTGCAGCAGCGAGCGCAGGCCGGCACGGCGCGAGAACGCCTGCGCGCTCATCATCGAGAAAAATGCGTGGAACCACGCACGGATACCGTCCAGCCGGCTATGTGCGGGCGTACGCTCCGCCAGCGCCTGCGTGCGTGCGCGGTGATGGCGCAGCGAGCGGGCAGGAGCGGGCGGCACGACGCGCTTCGCAGCGCGGCTGAGACGGGAAGTCAGACGGAATGGCATGTGAACGATGCTTCGCTTGTATGGATGGCGCCCTTGGGAGCGCACTGGTATGAACGGCCTCGGATTGCGCAACGGATCTTACCGAAACCCGCTGCGCGCCGCGCCCGCCAGAATTGACAGGCCGCGACAGGCTACAGGGGATTCATGACGGGCAAAAGTCGCGATAAACCCTTGTGCCACAAGGCGTGTGCCGCATACCGCCTGTGGGTGAGGCCAGCACCGCGCCGTACAGTTCCCTTGAGCCGGATCAAATTCGAGATTGGCATGCCCCTGCGCACGACAATGGTGCTGTTCGCGGTATCCGGTGCCGATTTACAATCGTCACATTCACACAATAAACGTCTGGCATCCCATGTCGTCTCCATTGCAGTCGGAATCGATCCGCGCGCAAGTCGCGGAATTGCGCGAGCGGGGCTTCGTCGTCGCGCGTGGCCTCGTCAGCGCCGAGCAGTGCGCGGCGCTCAGGCAGGTCGCGGAGCGCCAGTTGCAGGAGGCGGCCGAGCCGATCGAGTTCGAGGCGGACCTGCGCTACCCGGGCGCGCCCGAGTCCAAGCATGCGCCGGGCGGGCACACGGTGCGGCGGTTGCTCGATGCGTATTCGCGTGATCCGGCCTTCGCCGAGCGCGCGACCGCACCCGAAATCGGTGCGTGGATGCGCGAGTATTTCGGTGAAGAACCGGTGCTGTCGCGCGCGCATCACAACTGCATGATGACCAAGCACCCGGCGTACGGCAGCCTGACCGGCTGGCATCGCGATTTCCGTTACTGGGCGTTCGAGCGTCCGGACATGGTGTCGGTGTGGCTCGCACTCGGCCCGGAAACGAACGAGAACGGCGCACTGTGGCTCGTACCGGGGTCGCATACGGCCGAATTCGGGCCCGAAGCGTTCGACGATGCGAAGTTCTTCCGCAGCGACCTGCCGGCGAACAGGAAGATGATCGACGCGGCCACGTGCCCGTCGCTGCAGACGGGCGACGTCGTGTTTTTCCACAGCAACACGCTGCATTCGGCCGGGCAGAACCGTTCCGACCAGGTGAAGTTCTCGCTCGTGTACACGTACCACGGCGCGAGCAACCGGCCGTTGCCGGGCACGCGTTCGGCGTCGAAATCGGAAGTGCCGTTCTAGGCGCGGAGCGGGCGGCCCTCAAGGCCGCGGCGATTCCGCGATGCACCGCATCGCGGGGGCATGGAACAACGGGCGGCCTGGCCGCCCGTTTCGTTTGGCGCGGCCCGAACGCAAGACGCAGGCCGTGCGCGCATCGCGCGACTGCGCGCTCAGCGCTTGTTGCCCGGCATCGCGAGGCCGATCAGGCCGATGAACGATGCGACGGCACCGCCCACGATCAGCAGGATCGTCTTCGTCGCGGGCGAACCGGTGAAGAAGCGCGACACGTTGTCGTTGATCGAATGGAACGACTGGCCGCCGAAATACAGCAGCACGACGCCGCCGACGAGCAGCGCAACCGAGATGACCCGGGACATACCAACCTCGCTGAAACGGTGATTCGAGACGCCGCAGTGTAGGCGACCACCGCGGCCGCGTCCATCGCCGTGCCGACGAGCGCGATCCGGCCGCTTTCGCTACCATAGTCGTCGTATGACTCCTTCGCCGCCGTCGCGCCGCAAGCGCGGCCGGCGCGCGTCCTTTCCCCCGATGTCCTGACGGAACCGACTCATGGCCTACGAAGCAGCTTCCGAACGTTATGCCGACATGCAATACCGCACCTGCGGCAAATCCGGGCTCAAACTGCCCGCACTGTCGCTCGGCCTGTGGCACAACTTCGGCGACTCGACGCCGATCTCGACGCAGCGCGAGATCCTGCGCACCGCGTTCGACCTCGGCATCAACCACTTCGATCTCGCGAACAACTACGGGCCGCCGTACGGCAGCGCGGAAATCAACTTCGGCCGGTTGCTGAAAGAGGATTTCCGGCCGTATCGCGACGAGCTGCTGATTTCGACGAAGGCCGGCTGGGACATGTGGCCGGGGCCCTACGGCAGCGGCGGCGGATCGCGCAAGTACGTACTCGCGAGCCTCGACCAGAGCCTGCAGCGGATGGGGCTCGACTACGTCGACATCTTCTATTCGCACCGCTTCGACGCGCACACGCCGCTCGAGGAAACGGCGGGCGCGCTTGCGTCGGCCGTGCAGCAGGGCAAGGCGCTCTACATCGGCATTTCGTCGTACTCGGCGGCGAAGACGCGCGAGATGGCCGAGCTGCTCGCGCAATACAAGGTGCCGTTGCTGATCCACCAGCCGTCGTACAACCTGCTGAACCGCTGGGTCGAAACCGAACTGCTCGGCACGCTCGACGAGATCGGCACGGGCAGCATTGCGTTCACCCCGCTCGCGCAGGGGCTGCTCACGTCGAAGTACCTGAACGGCGTGCCGGCCGATGCGCGCGTGAACAAGCCGGGCGGCGGTTCGCTGAAGCAGGATCACCTGAGCGCGGACAATCTCGATCATGTGCGCAAGCTCAACGCAATCGCCGAACGGCGCGGGCAGAGCCTCGCGCAGATGGCGCTCGCGTGGGTGCTGCGCAACGGCCGCGTCACGTCCGCGCTGATCGGTGCAAGCCGCGCGGAGCAGGTGCGTGAAAACGTCGGCGCGCTGAAGAACCTCGAATTCTCGGCGGAAGAACTCGCGGAGATCGATCGTTACGCGACGGAAGGCGGCATCAATCTGTGGGAAAAGCCGTCCACCGACCAGGCGATCTGACCGGCAGTCGATACGGCATGCGAAACATCGCGTGCCGTATCAATGGCTGGCGCGCAGCATATCGCATCGCTGCACTGCAGCGATGCGCGCCGCGCACGGGTTGCGCCGCTAGATCAGCGCAGGCAGGCCTTCGACGAGCAGCACCGCGACGCCGACGCCGAGGATGACGCCCAGCACGCGCAGCAGGTTGTGGCGGAATTCGGTTGCGCACGGCACCGCGCCGAGAAACAGCGCTCCGGCCAGCGCCATCGGAATCAACAGGATGAAGTCGCCGATCGTGAAGTAGGTCGTCATGCGTGTCTCCAAGGTCGACCGGAGTGGGCGCTTGCGCGCTTGCTCCGGCCCCATGCCGGGTGTTTCTAGTATTGGTCCGGCCCGATTGCGAGCGGGGCGGTCAATTCGAGTATAGGCAACCGGCAGTGCTTTTCGCTATCCGAACCATTAAAAATCGGCGGAAAGCCTGACGAATCACGCATTCTTCCCCGCAAGTCAGACGAATGCCTTGCGTATGTCTTTCTCGTGCCTTTCGACTTTCGCGGATTCGTCGTATGTGTCCGATGCGTGCCGCCGCACTCGCTGGCGCGGCGGCACGCCCGCTCATGCGCGGTCGGGTTGCATGCGGGGCGCCGGCGCGCGGAACACGAGTGCGAGCCCCGCGATGATGGCCCCCATGCCGGCGAGTGCGAGCGGCTCGGGCCGGTTGCCGAGCCACGCGGCATCCATCAGCGTGGTGACGACGGGCACGAGATAGAACAGGCTCGTCACGTTGACGAGATCGCCGCGCTGCATCAACCGGTAGAACAGCAGTTGCGCGATCACCGAAATCACGATGCCGAGCCACAGCAGCGGGATCACGAATGCCCAGCTCATGTCGAACGACACCGGCCGGAACGGCACGATCGCCACGCACAGTGCGAGGCCGATCGTATTCTGCAGCGGCAATACGTCGGCGGGCGCCGCTCGTACGCGCTTTTGCAGCAGCGAGCCGGCGGTCAGCGCGACGAGCGCGGTGAGCGCGCATGCGATGCCCGCAAGCGACAGGCCGCCGTCCCCTACGCCGCGGAGCACGACGAGCGCGAGGCCGGCCAGCGACAGCGCGAGCCCCGCGACACGGACGAGCTGCCAGCGCCGCTCGACGATCGCGAGCGTGAGGATCGGCTGCACGCCGAGGATCGTCGCGAGCACGCCCGGCGCGATCCCGCGTTCGAGCGCGAGCAGGTAGAAGATCGAATAGCCGCCCATCATCAGCAAGCCGGTCAGCGCGGCCATGCGACGCTCGCCGCGCGGCGGCAGCCAGCGTTTGCGCACGAAGGCCAGCCAGAGCAGCACGAGCGATGCCAGTGCGAAACGTGCGGTGAGAAAGACGAACGCGGAGGCGTGACGCAGACCGAGTTCAGCGAAGATCGCACCGCTGCTCCACAGCAGCACGAAGAGCGACGTCGCGCCATGCGCGGCGAGCGCGCGTTTGAACGAAACCATGTGAATCCACCTGTCGAACGGATCGGAATGTTCCATCCGCACGCGCAGCAATCCGCCGTGCGTCACGACGCACGAATGCAAGCCTGCGGGCGAATGGAGGACGAAACGAAAAGCCGGCGGGTCAGCCGGCGCGTGCCGCCGGCGGGGGCGGCGCGGCGCCGACGAGCGGCGGTGCGACAGGAGGAGGAAGGACCGACGGATGCGCGCACGCCTGCGGCCGCGAGTCGAACTGCGGCCGGGATTTTGCGAGGACGGACGTGAGCGGATGCATCGTGTCGGAATGCGCTGGAACGCGAATGAGCATCAAAGGTACCGCAACGCCTGCACCGGACGCAACATCTGTCGGCGGCGCATCGCATGACGAAGGGCGCTGGGCGATGCGTGCGCAACCGTCGCTGTGCCGGCTGCGTTCGAGGCAGGGGGAAGGTGATGACGACGTCGCGTGATTCGGCAATCGCAGTCGCGCGAAATTGCCTGGCGACCCGATACCGGATTCACGGTGCACGTGGAGCGTGGGTCACGTGCGCGCCGCGGTGATGCCGGGGATTCGGCGGGCAGTCACATTCGACAGGGTATGATGGGGGTAACCGGGCGGGCAAGCGCCTGCTCCGGCGTAGTGGTTGATTGGAGACATTCGACGAATTCGCGGCACTTCGCCTGCTTCTTCTTCTTTTCGTGCTTCGATAAACCGTGAACAATGGGATTACGCGCAACGCTCCGTCGAGAGCGCGCGGATCGTGCATTTGCCGGCTCGCCAGCGGGCCGGGTTTCAAGATTCAAGAGTGGGGAACCATCATGCATGTCGGGTCGATTGTCTGCACTACCCATATCGCGGTGCCGAAGGGCGCGCGCGGCATCGTCCAGCGCGTCCTGGGCGACATGGCCATGGTGACCTGGTACGCGGGCGTACCGGGCGAGTCCAAGGAACTCAACACCGAGCCGTTCTTTCTCGAGGACCTGATCGACACCGGCGAATCCGTGCTGCCGGCCGGCGCGGCGCTTCACTAAGCGCAACCACCGCACCGGGCGCTCGTCTTTCAGCCCGGCTGGCGGCACAATGCGGGGCATGAAAGACGTCACTTCCGCTCCCGCTTCTCCCGCCGGCCCGCCGTTCGCCGGACTCACGCCCGAGTGCGTGCTCGACGCGCTCGACAGCGTGCTGATACCGGCCGGCCTGCGCACCGACGGGCGCCTGCTCGCGCTCAACAGCTACGAAAACCGCGTCTATCAGGTCGGCATCGAAGACGGCCCGCCGGTCGTCGCGAAGTTCTACCGTCCGGCGCGCTGGTCGGACGAAGCGATCCTCGAAGAGCACGCGTTCGTCGCCGAACTCGCCGCGCGCGAGATTCCGGCGGTGCCCGCGCGCACCTTCGACGGCCGCACGCTGCACGCGTTCGACGGCTTCCGCTTCTCGATCTTCGAGCGGCGCGGCGGCCGCGCGCCCGATCTCGATCGCAGCGACACGCTCGAATGGCTCGGCCGCTTCATCGGCCGGATCCATGCGGTCGGCGCGACGCAGCCGTATGTCGCGCGCCCCGTGCTTGACATCAACACGTTCGGCTACGAGCCGCGCGACTACCTGCTCGCGCACGATTTCATTCCGGACGATGTGCGGCCCGCATACGAGACGGCCGTGACGCTCGCGCTCGAAGGTGTCGAGGCCGCGTTCGAGCGGGCGGGCGAGATCCGCCTGCTGCGCACGCACGGCGACTGTCATCCGAGCAACGTGCTGTGGACCGATGCCGGCCCGCACTTCGTCGATTTCGACGACAGCCGGATGGCGCCCGCGATCCAGGATCTGTGGCTGCTGCTGCCGGGCGATCGCGAAGGCGCGTCGCGCGCGTTGGCGGACCTGCTGGCCGGCTACGAGGATTTCTGCGAATTCGAGCCGCGCGAGCTACATCTCGTCGAAGCGCTGCGCACGCTGCGGCTGATCCACTACGCGGCATGGCTCGCGCGACGCTGGGACGATCCCGCCTTTCCCGCCGCGTTTCCGTGGTTCAACACGCATCGCTACTGGGAGGCGCGCGTGCTCGAGTTGCGCGAGCAGATCGGCGCGATGCAGGAAGGGCCGCTCTGGCCCGTGTGACGGCGCGCGCGGCACCCTTGCCGCGCGGCATGCACGTGCGGGCCGCGGCGCGATGCGCGCGGCCCGTTCCCCTCAGAACTTCAGCATCAGCTTGATCAGCGCGGCGAAGCGCTTGCCGTACGGCGGCGCGAGCAGGTTGCGCGCGTTCAGGCGCGCCTGCGTGAGCACCGGCTTCATCTTCGAGAACGTCACGAAGCCGTCGTAGCCGTGATATGCGCCCATGCCGCTCGCACCGACACCACCGAACGGCAGACTGCCGCACGCGATGTGCATCAGCGTTTCGTTGATCGACACGCCGCCCGAGATCGTTTCGCGCATCACGCGGTCGATCGTGCCGCCGTCCTCGTCGAACAGGTAGAGCGCGAGCGGACGCGGGCGCGCATTCACGTATGCGATCGCTTCGTCGAGCCGTTCGTACGGCACGAGCGGCAGCAGCGGCCCGAAGATTTCCTCCTGCATCAGTTGCGACGCGGCCGGCACCTGCGTGACCGCGCACGGCACGAAGCGGCGCGATGCGGGATCGGATTGCGCATCGGACAGCGGATGCAGCTGCGCGCCGGCCGCCTGCGCGTCGCTCGCGAGCTGCTGCAGCCGCGCGTAGTGGCGCGGCGACACGATCGTCGTGTAGTCGCCGTTGGCCGACAGGTCGGGATACAGCTTCGCGAACCGTGCGCGCGCGCGCTCGATGAACGCGGCTTCCATCCCGCGCGGCAGCAGCACGTAGTCGGGTGCGATGCAGGTCTGGCCCGCATTCAGCGTCTTGCCCGCGACGATCGCGTCGACCGCTGCATCGAAGCGCGCGTTCGGGCCGACGATCGCCGGCGACTTGCCGCCGAGTTCGAGCGTGACGGGCGTGAGGTTGTCGGCGGCCGCGCGCATCACGTGGCGGCCGACGTGCGTCGAGCCGGTGAACAGCAGATGATCGAACGGCAGCCCGCTGAACGCGGCGCCCACTTCCGCATCGCCGTTCACGACCGCGACGTGGTCGCGCGTGAAGGTCTTGGCGATGAGCTGCTCGAACAGCGCCGACGTGCGCGGCGTCAGTTCGGACATCTTGATGATCGCGCGGTTGCCGGCCGCGAGCGCGCAGATCAGCGGGCCGGCCGCGAGCAGCACCGGGTAGTTCCACGGCACGACGATGCCGACCACGCCGAGCGGCTGCGGAATCACCTTCGCGCGCGCCGGGCGCAGCCACTTGTTCATCGGTTTGCGGATCGGCTTCATCCAGCGCTTGCCGTGCTTGAGCGCGTCGTCGATCTCTTCCTTCGCCATCCAGATTTCCGACAGCAGCACTTCCTGCTTCGCGCGATGACCGAAATCGGCGCTGATCGCTTCGGCGAGTGCATCCGCATGGTCGATCAGCATCGTGCGCAGCGCGCGCAAGTGCTTCATGCGCGTTTCCCATGCCGGATACGGCGCGCGCAGGTAGGCCGCGCGCTGGTCGCGCAGCAGCGCCGTCAGCGCATCCACCGACGGCAGCGCTTGCGGGGCCAGTTCGGGCAGGTCGTTCTTCATGTCGTCTCCTCCAGTTGGGCCGGGCTGGTCGGCCGGCCGTCACGCCGCACGCGCACGCTCGGCGAGCGCGGCGACGCGGATCGGGGTGGTGCGGGTCGCGCGGCACGGGGCCGGATGCGACGTATGCTCGAAAACCGGTTGAAGCGTGCAGCGGGCGTCGCATCCACGCGACGGTGTGCGCATCCGGAAACCGTGTCGATGCGCATGTGCAGGTGGCGCTATGCGACTGTTGCCGGGCGCGCGACGCGGCTGCCCGACTACCCGCCGGCGCTCCGAAGCGGGGCAGCGCGACGGGTCCGTCACATCATGCCGCGGCGCATCGTGCCGCTGCGGCGACCAACCGTCCAAACGGTCGGCGACGACACGTGCCGTTCGATTTCGATCGACCGTGCGCATGACGTCGTGCATCCGCGCACGGGCAGCCGTTTGAAATGAAATGCGGGCTGCGCGCATCGCATCCGGACAACCCGGTCGACACGCGGCCTGCAGAACCTGGCGCTGCATCGTCGTCACTCCCGTTTCGCGACGGATCGGCTTCTCGTGGCCGGCGCGTCGCGCAAAGCGAATCGATACATCTTAAATTTAGTTCACGCGGGCGTTTAGAGGAATCGCTCTTGAATCCGCGCGCCGCGTGCGCGACGGCCATTCCTACAATGCCCGAACATTACAAGAGGGGACGCGGTCGCGTGGCGGCCTTTCATGACACGACGGAGACGTGACATGCAATACGACTACATCATCGTCGGCGGTGGTTCGGGCGGCTCGAGCCTGGCAGGCCGTCTCGCCGATGCCTGCCCCGATGCAACGATCGCGCTGATCGAGGCCGGCTCGCACACGGAGCGCAACCTGCTCGTCAACATGCCGGTCGGCATCGCGGCACTGGTGCCGTTCAAGCTCGGCACGAACTACGGCTACGAGACGGTGCCGCAGCCGGGCCTCGGCGGGCGGCGCGGCTACCAGCCGCGCGGGCGCGGGATGGGCGGCTCGAGCGCGATCAACGCGATGATCTACACGCGCGGCCACCCGGGCGACTACGACGAATGGGCGCAGCTCGGCGCGACGGGCTGGGGCTGGCAGGACGTGCTGCCGTATTTCCGTCGTGCGGAAGGCAACGCGCGCGGCGCCGATGCGTGGCATGGCGCGGACGGCCCGCTCACGGTGTCGGATCTGCGCTTTCGCAATCCGTTCTCCGAACGATTCATCCAGGCCGCGCACGCGGCCGGCTATCCGCTGAACGACGACTTCAACGGCGCGACACAGGAAGGCGTCGGCTTCTACCAGGTCACGCACCGCGACGGCTCGCGCTGCAGCGTCGCCCGCGCGTATATCTATGGCCGCAACCGGCCGAACCTGCATGTGATCACCGATGCGACGGTGCTGCGCGTCACGTTCGACGGCAAGCGGGCGGCCGGCGTCGCTGTCGCGCGCAACGGGCGCGTCGAGGTGCTCGACGCGCGCGCGGAAGTGATCCTGTCGGCCGGCGCGTTCAATTCGCCGCAACTGCTGATGTGCTCCGGGATCGGCCCGGCGGAGCAGTTGCGCCGGCACGGGATCGCGGTCGTGCAGGACGCGCCGGACGTCGGCACGAACCTGATCGACCATATCGATTTCATCATCAATACGCGCGTGAATTCATCGGAGCTGGTCGGCGTGTGCCTGCGCGGGATCGCGAAGATGACGCCCGCGCTCGCGCGCTATTTCTCGAGCCGCACCGGGATGATGACGAGCAACGTCGCGGAGGCCGGCGGCTTCATCAAGAGCGATCCGTCGCTCGAGCGTCCCGACCTGCAGCTGCATTTCTGCACGGCGCTCGTGGACGACCACAACCGCAAGATGCACTGGGGTTTCGGCTATTCGCTGCACGTGTGTGCACTGCGGCCGTTCAGCCGTGGCACGGTGGCGCTCGCGAGCGGCGATGCGCGCGACGCACCGCTGATCGATCCGCGCTTCTTCAGCGATTCGCGCGATCTCGACCTGCTCGTGCGCGGCACGCAGGCGATGCGCAAGATCCTGTCGCAGGCGCCGCTCGCGTCGCAGGGCGGGCGCGAGCTGTACACGCGGGCGGACCAGAGCGAAGCGGAGCTGCGCAAGACGATCGTCGAGCATGCCGACACGATCTACCACCCGGTCGGCACCTGCCGGATGGGTTCGGATGCGCGCGCGGTCGTCGATCCGCAACTGCGCGTGCGCGGCGTCGAAGGATTGCGCGTGGTGGATGCGTCGGTGATGCCGACGCTGGTCGGCGGGAATACGAATGCGCCGTCGGTGATGATCGGCGAACGCGCGGCGGATTTCATCGTCGCCACGCGCAAGGGCGCGGCGCCGCGCGGCGAGGCGGCCGCGGCGGTGCACGGCCGCTGAGCGGCGCGCGCACGGCGGCGGCCATGCTCAGGCAAACGTATCGACGAGGCCGGCGCGGCTCACGCTCGCGGCGGCCGGTGCGGATTGCGCAGCGTCGACCGGTGCATCGCCGGCTGACGATCCGCCGCTCCCGCGCCGCGACGGCTGGCCGTGGGCGAAGGTCTGCTGCGGGTTCTGTTGCTGCGAGGCGAAGCCGCCGTCGCTGACGGTCGCGCTGCCCAGCCCGAGGCCGCCCGCTTCCATGGCCTCGCGCAGCTTCGGCAGCGCGGCTTCGACCGCTTCGCGCACCTGCGGGTGCTGCGACACGAACAGCGCGTGCGCGTTGTTGTCCGCGACGCGCAGCACGACCTGCAGCGGCCCGAGATCGGCCGGATTGAGCGTCAGTTCGGCGCTCTGCTGGTGCGCATTCGACAGGAACACGACCTTCTGGCTCAGCGCGTCCGTCCAGTCCGGCGTGCTGATGTGCGGCGCGAGCACGTGCGCGTTCGCGGCGGCGATCGCCCCCGCGGCCGGCGACAGCTGCAGGTTCGCCTGGGCCGCGGCCGCAGCCGTGGCGCCGGCCGCGAGCGTCGCGCTGGCGGCCGGGTCCGCCGCGCCGCTGGCTGCCGCGAGCGCGTGCTGCTCGCCCGACTGCGCGTTCGCGTTGGCCTGCAGCGCCTGTGCGGTGGCTTGCGCGGGCGCTTGCTGGGTGGCGAGCGCGCCCTTCGCGTCGGCGAGCGTGCGGTCGAAGGTCGGCACCTTCGGCGTCAGCGGCGCGGCCGTGGCGGTCGCCGCGGTCGACGCGGTCGACGCGGGTGCGGACGCCGTCGTACCGGCCGCGGGCATCGCGATCGCACCCGAGCCGCCCGTCAGCCTGGCGAGCGCTTCCTGCAGCGCGTCGCGGCTCGTCGCCGGCGTGGCCTGGGCGGTCTGGGCGGCCGCGTCCTTGGCCGCGTGATCCGCCAGCGTGGCCGTGGCATCGGGTTGGCCGGACACGGCGGTCTTTTGCGCAGCGGCCGCGGCGGCAGCCGCATCGGTCGGCACCGCGTTGTCCGTGCGCGCCTGCAGTTGCGCCTGCACGGCCGCGGCCGCCGCGAGCGCGGCGGCGTCGGGGTTGGTGGCGGCGTTCGTGGTCGTATCGTCGGTCGTGTCGTCGTCATCGTTGACGGACGGCTTCGTGCCGGCGGCCGGCTTCGACGAAGCCTGTTGCGTCGACGCATCCGGCACGTCGGCATTCGACGCGTCGCGACGGGTGGTGACGCTTTGCTTCAGCGTCTGCGCGAACGGCACGGCGGTCGTCGCGGTCGCGGCATCGTTGCCGGCGGCGCTGGACGCACCCGCGCCGCGGGCGGCCTTGAGTGCGGTGCCGGCGGTGTCGAGCAGCGCGCCGAGCAGGGGCAGGGGAGGCATGTCGGTTCTCTCGTTCGAATGCGGTGGTCGGTTACGACGAACGGGCCGCGTCGGCCCGCATGCGCAGGATCTTCGCGGCGTGTTCGTCGGCGTCGCGCTGTTCGCGCCGGGCGTCGCGTTTCGCTTCCTGCGCGACGCCGCGCGCCTGCAGGATTTCAAACGAGCCGACGGTGCGTTTCTTGTTTTGCCAGTTCGGGCGTGCTTCGTCGATACGGACTTCGGCCGCGGCCAGCACGCTGCGCTGCTGCGCGATCGCGGCGTCGAGCGTATCGATGAACGCCTGGAAATTGCGCCAGTTGCCTGCCGGCATCCCGTGCTGCGCGGATTGCGAGAAGCGCGCGTGGTATTCGTCGCGGTAGCGCAGCAGCGCGTCGAGCTGCTCGGCGGCCGCGGTGCGGTCGCGCTGCGCGGTGCCGAGCTGCTTCGTGGCGGAGTCGAGATCCTCCTGCGCGCGGTCGAGCAGCAACTGGAGGGGAAAGCCGTGTGCCATCTGGATCAGCCTCCGTAAGCGTCGAACAGTGCATCGAGCCCGGCGAGGCTCGACGCGAACGGTGCGCATTCGCGAAAGCCCTGCTGCAGGAACGCCTCGATGCGCGGATAGAGCGCGATCGCGCGGTCGAGCTGCGCGTCGCGGCCGGGCGCGTACGCGCCGACCGCGATCAGGTCGCGATTGCGCTGGTAGCGCGACAGCATCTGCTTGAACTGCCGGACGTGGTCGAGGTGCGTTTCGTCGATCAGCGCGGTCATCGCGCGGCTGATCGACGCCTCGATGTCGATCGCCGGATAGTGGCCGGCCTCGGCGAGCGCGCGTGACAGCACGACGTGGCCGTCGAGGATCGCGCGCGCCGAATCGGCGATCGGGTCCTGCTGGTCGTCGCCTTCGGTCAGCACCGTGTAGAACGCGGTGATCGAGCCGCCGCCTTCCGGCCCGTTGCCGGTACGCTCGACGAGCGCGGGCAGCTTCGCGAACACCGAAGGCGGGTAGCCCTTCGTCGCGGGCGGCTCGCCGATCGCCAGCGCGATCTCGCGCTGCGCCATCGCGTAGCGGGTCAGCGAATCCATCAGCAGCAGCACGTGCTTGCCCTGGTCGCGGAAATACTCGGCGAGCGACGTCGCGTAGGCCGCGCCCTGCATCCGCAGCAGCGGCGACACGTCGGCCGGCGCCGCGACGACGACCGAGCGCGCGAGCCCGTCCTCGCCGAGGATCTGTTCGATGAATTCCTTCACTTCGCGGCCGCGTTCGCCGATCAGCCCGATCACGATCACTTCCGCGCTCGTGTAGCGCGCCATCGTGCCGAGCAGCACCGACTTGCCGACGCCGGAGCCCGCGAACAGGCCCATCCGCTGCCCGCGGCCGACGGTGAGCAGCGCGTTGATCGCGCGCACGCCGACGTCGAGCACGTGGTGGATCGGTTCACGCTCGAGCGGGTTGATCGACGGCGCCGACAGCGGTGCATCGACCTTCGACGCGAGCGGCCCGAGGCCGTCGAGCGGGCGGCCCGACGCGTCGACGACGCGCCCGAGCATTTCCCAGCCGACCGGCAGCCGCTTCGCGCCCGCGAGCGGATCGGCGACGGGCGCGCTTTCGCGCGGCCATACGCGCGCGCCGGGCAGCACGCCCGCGACGTCGGTGGTCGGCATCAGGAACAGGCGATCGCCGGCGAAGCCGACGACTTCCGCTTCCGCGTGCGGCAGCGTGCTGCCGGGCGGCAGTTCGATCGTGCATTCGGCGCCGACGGACAGGCGCAGCCCGATCGCTTCCAGCACGAGGCCGGCCGCACGCGTCAGGCGCCCGCACGGCCGCAGCGGCAGTGCGCGCCGGCTGCGCGCGGCGAGCCCGTTCAGGTGGGTGCGCCAGTGCGCGAGATGCGGGTTGTGCGGTGCGCGCGGCGTGGCGCCGGCTGCGTCGGCCGCTGCAGCGGCGGCGTGCGGGGTGGTGTCTTGGGCGGTGTCCAGCGCGGCGTTGTGCGCGTCCGGGCCGAACGACGCGAGCGCGAGTTCGCGCTCGAGCGGCGTCATGCCGTCGTGCGCGAGCGCCTCGGGCGGCCGCGTCACCACGTGCTCACCTTGCCGATCGCGGCGGCGACGCGTTGCCAGCGCGTGGGCAGCGTCGCGTCGACCTCGCCGGTCGCGGCGTGGGCGCGGCAGCCGCCGCGCTCGATCGATGCGTCGGTGCGCACGGTCCAGCCGAGCGTATCGAGATCGTCCTGCAGATAGGCTTCGACGACGGGCAGGTCGGCCGGATTGACCGCGAGATGCGGCGCACCGGACAGCGCGGGTTCGGCCGCGAGCACGTCGCGCACGGCGGCAACCAGCGCGGCCGGGTCGTGCTTCACGTGCTGGCGGACCACCTGCCGCGCGATGTCGAGCGCGAGCTGCGCGATGTCGGCGGCGAGATCGTGCTCGATGGTCGACACGGCCTCGCGAAACGACGCGGCGAGCGCCGCGAGCTGCGCGGCCTGTTCACGCGCGTCGGCCTGGCCGGCTTCGAAACCCTGTTCGCGGCCCTGGTCGAAACCGGCCTGGTAGCCGAGCGCCTGGCCTTCGACGTGGCCGGCCGCATGGCCTTCGGCGTGCGCGGCGTCGCGCACGCGCTGCAGATCCTCGGCGAGCGCGGCGGCGGCCGCTGCCGCGTCGTCGGGCGGCGGCGGGGGCGGCGGCGGGTCGAACGACGCCATCTCCCACCGCTGGTAGGCGGTGAGGGTGCCCGCGCGATCGCTCGCCGAATCAGACATATGCGTCTTCCGCCTTGCCGCCGATCGCGATCGCGCCGCTCTCGGCCAGGTTGCGCACGATCTGCAGGATGCGGCGCTGCTGCGTTTCGACGTCGGACACGCGTACCGGGCCGCGCGCGTCGAGATCCTCGGCGAGCAGTTCGGCCGCGCGCTGCGACATGTTCGCGAGGAATTTCTGGCGCAATGCCGGCGGCGCCCCCTTCAGCGCGATGATCAGCGTTTCCGACTCGACTTCCTTGAGCACCATCTGGATCGCGCGATCCTCGAGGTCGAGCAGGTTCTCGAACACGAACATCTGGTCGATGATCTTCTGCGCAAGTTCGGCGTCGTACTGGCGCACGCTTTCGAGCACGCCTTCCTCATGCACGCTCGTCATGAAGTTCAGGATTTCGGCCGCGGTGCGGATGCCGCCCATCGGGCTGCGCTTCAGGTTGTCGCTGCCGGACAGCAGGCCCGTCAGCACGTCGTCGAGCTCGCGCAGCGCGGCCGGCTGGATGCCGTCGAGCGTCGCGATCCGCAGGATCACGTCGTTGCGCAGCCGCTCGGTGAAGCACGACGCGATTTCCGACGCCTGGTCGCGGTCGAGGTGCACGAGGATCGTCGCGATGATCTGCGGATGCTCGTTCTTGATCAGTTCGGCCACCGCGGCCGAATCCATCCATTTGAGGCCCTCGATGCCGCTCGTGTCGCTGCCCTGCAGGATGCGGTCGATCAGCACGCCGGCCTTGTCCTCGCCGAGCGCCTTGGTCAGCACCGAGCGGATGTAGTCGCTCGAATCGAGCGACAGCGCGGTGTGCTGCTCCGCTTCCTTCGCGAATTCGTGCAGCACGCCCTCGACCTGCTCGCGCGTGACGTTCTTCAGCGCGGCCATCGCGGCGCCGATTTTCTGGACCTCGCGCGGCGCGAGGAACTTGAATACCTGCGCGGCCTCTTCCTCGCCGATCGACATCAGCAGGAGCGCGCTCTTGGTCAAGCCTTCAGCGTTCATCGGACACCCAGTTCTTCACGACGGTGGCGACGATCTTCGGATCCTGGCGGGCGATCGTGCGCGCATAGTCGAGGTTGCGTTCGTAACGGTTCTTCTCGCTCTCGAACCCGAGCAGCAGCGCGTCGGGTTCCTCGGCCTTCTCCGGCGCCGGCAGGCCGTCGAGCGCGACCGGATCTTCCGGCGCGGCGAGCGCCGGCGCGGCCGGCTCGGGCGGCGGGAACGCGCGGCGCATCGCCGGGCGCACGAACATGAAGTAGAGCGCCGCCGCGGCTGCCGCGATGCCGAGCCACTTCGCCGCTTCCTTCGCCATCGCGATCATGTCCGGCTGGCGCCACCACGGCAGGTCGGCGTACGGATCGCTCGCGGTCGAGAACGCGCTGTTCACGACGTTCACCGAGTCGCCGCGCTTCTCGTCGTAGCCCATCGCATCCTTCACGAGCTGTTCGACCTGCGCGAGCTTCGCGGGCGGCAGCGGCTGCATCGTCACGTGGCCCTTCGCGTCGGCGACCGGCTGGTAGTTGACGACGACCGCGACCGACAGCCGCTTCACGCTGCCCATCGGCTGTTCGAGATGGCGGATCGTCTTGTCGACTTCGTAGTTGGTCGTCTGGTCCTTGCGGTCGCTCACCGGCGTCGTCTGCGGCGCGTTCGCGCCGTTGCCGGCGACGATCGGCGCGGAAGCCGGCTGCGGCGGCGTGTTCGACAGCGCGCCCGGCACGCCCGACGCGCCGCCCTGCGCGAGTTCGGTCGAGCTGCTGGTCTGCTGGCTGCGGATCGTGGCCTGTTGCGGCGTGCCGTTCGGGCCGTAGCTTTCCGACGTCTGCTCGACCTTCGAGAAATCGAGGTCGGCGCTGACCTGCGAGCGCGCGTTGCCGGCGCCGAAGATCGGCGCGAGGATCGCGTCGATGCGCTTCTGCGTGTTGTGCTCGACCTGCTGCACGTACTTGAGCTGGCTCGCGTCGAGGCCGGATGCCGACGCGGTCTGGGTCAGCAGGTTGCCGTCCTGGTCGACGATCGTCACGTTCTTCGCGGGCATGTCGGGCACGCCGGACGACACCATCCGCGTGATTGCCTGGACCTGGCCTTCGTCTAGCACGCGGCCCGGGTAGAGGTCGACGAACACCGACGCGCTCGGCGCTTCCTTGTCGCGCACGAACACCGACGGCTTCGGGATCGCGAGATGCACGCGCGCGCCGCGCACGGCGTTGATCGATTCGATGGTGCGCTGCAGCTCGCCTTCGAGCGCGCGCTGGTAGTTGATCTGCTCGGCGAACTGGCTGATGCCGAATTTCTGGTTGTCCATCAGCTCGAAGCCGACCGAGCCGCCCTTCGGCAGCCCCATCGCGGCGAGCTTCAGGCGCGTTTCATGCACCTGGTTCGACGGCACGAGGATCGCGCCGCCGGCATCGGCGAACTTGTAGGGAACGTTTGCCTGCTGGAGCGCGGCAATGATCGCACCGCCGTCGCGATCCGACAGGTTGCTGTACAGCACGCGGTAGTCGGGCGCGCGGCTCCACAGCACGAGCGCGGTGATGACGGCGATCGCGAATGCAACGGCGATCAGGAACGGCAGCTTCGGGTTGCCCTTCATCCGCGAGATGCCGGGGATGCGTTCCGCGAAGCCGCCAAGCCCGAAGTCCGCGCCTGCGCCACCCGCGCCCGGCAACGCGGCGGCCGCGGCGGCGCCGGGCACCGGGCTGGCGAGGCCCGCGCGGGCGTCTGGGTTGATCAGCGAGTTGGCCTGCGAATCCATGCGTCGAGTTTCTCCGGAGCGGGACGACTGAGCTCGCTCGGACGAGCGGGCGGACAATGACACGATGCGATTATCGTGACCAGGGCCGCACTCCGATCGACCGAAAAGAGCGGGGTTTCCCCCGTACTTTCGCGGCTTTGACGCGCGGCGCGCTGCTATCCTTTTTCGGAATCCGGCATGGTGCGCGTGGTGCGGCACCGGCGGATCTCCCGGTGCGTCCGGGTCTCTCTCTCAGTTTTGGGGACAGCATGACTGCGAACGTCAGCGGAATCGGTTCGGTGTTGCAACAGATGCAGTCGATGGCCGCGCAGGCATCAGGCGGCGTCGCGAGCCCGACGGCGGCCCTGGCCGGCTCGGGCGCGGCGACGGCCAGCACGTTTGCCAGCGCGATGAAGGCGTCGCTCGACAAGATCAGCGGCGACCAGCAGCACGCGCTCGGCGAGGCGCAGGCGTTCGAGGTCGGCGCGCCGAACGTGTCGCTGAACGACGTGATGGTCGACATGCAGAAAGCCAACATCGGCTTCCAGTTCGGGCTCCAGGTCCGCAACAAGCTAGTGAGCGCTTACAACGAAGTCATGCAGATGGCGGTTTGACAAGGCGGCTATTCGGGGAAAGCGATCCGTGGGCGCCCATCCGGCCCGGTCCGCGGGCCGGCCTTGCTGCGCCAGGCGGCATGCGCCGCTTGCCTAAAGCTTTCCAAATCCCTTCCGATAACTCCGGTGAAGGCCGCGTCGTGCGATGCACGGCGGCGGCTCCCGTATAGCCAGGACATAACAAGGAGAAGCGCATGTTTTCCCCAGGACACGCTGGAGCCAGTGCATACGCGCGTGTCGGCGTCGAGACCGGGGTGATGGGCGCTTCCCCGCACCGGTTGATCGCGATGCTGTACCAGGGCGCGCGGCAGGCGGTTGCGCTGGCGCGCATGCATCTGCAGCAAGGCAGTGTGCCCGCGCGCGGCGAAGCGATCGGCAAGGCGATCCGGATCGTCGACAGCGGGCTGAAGGCGTCGCTGAACCTCGATGCGGGCGGCGAGATCGCGGCGCGGCTGGATGCGCTGTATGCGTATATCTGCCGGCGTCTGGTCGAAGCCAATGCGCAGGCGAGCGACGCCATGCTGATCGAGGTCGACAGGCTGCTCGCGACGCTCGAGGAAGCATGGACGGGCATCGGCCCGGAAGTCGCGCGGATGGCGGCGCAACAGGCAGTGGAAGCATCGAGATGAATCGCAAGGCCGAATACTTCGAACGTTACGAGGCGCTCGCCGCCGTGTCGGGCCGGATGCTGGGCGCCGCCCGCAGCGCCGACTGGAGCGCGTTGCCGGGGTTGCAGGCCGAATTCATGCAGTTGGTCGACGGGCTGAAGGAAGCCGATCCGGGCGTCGTGCTCGACGAGTCGGATCTCGGCCGCAAGCTCGACCTGATCCGCCGCATCCTGGCCGACGACGCCGCGATTCGCGATCTCGCGAGCCCGGACGTCGCGCGGCTGTCCGCGCTGTTCGAGGCGCGGCGCTCGACCAAGGTATTGACCGATCTCTACCGCGCGCGCGGGTAGGGCCCGTTTCCGGGGAAACGGGCGCGGGGGCGCACGGGCCCGCTGTGGCAGGCGCGCAGTTCCCGCGGACGGCACCGGCGTGCCGTTCCCGGATTCGCAACGATGTGGCTGAGATGAGCAGGCTCCGATCATGACCGGTATCGACTCCGTTGCGGCCGCACTGCTGGCGAGCCGCCTCGACAGCCTGCTGACCGGCACCGTGTCGGCGCCCGCCGGCGGCGGCGCGACTTCGCAGGTCGGCACGCAGGGCGCCGGCGCGTCGTCCACGCCTTCGGCCGGCAGCCCGCCCGCCGCACCACCCGCTTCGGCCCAGACGGCCCTGTCCGATGTCGGGCGCGTGCTCGACGCGATCTCGCGTGCCGGCGGCGACTCGACGCCGGCCATTGCCGGGCGTGCACCGCTGCTGGCCGATCCCACCGTGCTGCTGACCGACACGGCTGCGCCGGCCCGCGTGCCAGCCGCCGCCGATCCGGCTGCGTCTTCCACGCCCGCTTCAGCCGCTGCGTCGTCGGCTGCGTCTGCCACGCCGCCTTCATCTGCTGCGACGTCGGCTGCGGCCGCGCGCGACGCGGCTGCGACGTTGCCCGTCGCGGCGCTGCGCGCGGCGCTCGCGCAAGCCGTGAGCGAAAGCGGCCTTTTCTACGAATCCCATCTCGCACAGTGGCTGGCCGGCCAGCGTCCGCTCGCCGCGCTGATGCGCGAGCCGCAGGCGCGCCTCGCGGCCGCGCCCGCGCCGGCCGATCCGGAGGCCGCGGAGCACGGCTCGACCGACCTGCTCGACGAGCTGCTCGCGCAGCGCCCGCCATTGCCCGCGACCGCGCGCGCAACCGCGCAGCCGGGCGCGCCGGGCACGCTGGCCCAAGGCGGCGCGCCGGCTCGCGATCCCGCGCAGGCGTTGCCGGCTGGCGCGCGGCAAGGGGCGTCGCTGCCGCACGATACGGCCGATCTGCTCGGCGACCGGCCCGACCCGCGCTGGACGCCCGCGCGGGCCGAGCTGGCCGCCGCGTCGTCCGATTCGCAGGCGCAGACGCTTGCGACCGTGCATCCGGCCGCCGTGCCGCTCGTCAGGCAGCAACTCGACGCGCTCGCGACCGACCAGTTCCGCTGGGCGGGCGAGGCGTGGCCCGGCGCGCGGCTCGACTGGACGATCGAGCCCGACGATCCGGGCAACCGTGCGCCGCACGGCGACGGCGACTCGGGTGACGGTATCGCCTGGCGCACGCGCCTCACGCTGACGTTGCCGTCGCTCGGCACGGTCGACGCGGAGCTGGTGCTGAACGGCACGCAGCTCGTCGCGCGGCTGCGTGCGAACCAGACGGGTGCCGACCGCCTCACGCGGCACGAGGCGGCGCTGCGGCAGCGGCTCGAAGTGTCGGGGCTCAAGGTGGGCGGGCTGTCGATCCGTGCGGTCGACCACGGCCCGGACGGCTTCGACCTGTTTGCGGCTCAGGCGGCGGCCGCCGCGTATGCGCGGGGTTCGGCCTCGGCCTCGGCCTCGGCCAGCAGCCCGGCGACGCGTGCGCCGGATACCGACGACGAGGCGCTGCCATGAGCATGACGTCCCGCAAGCGCGCGGCCGCGCTCGTCTACGATCCGAAGGGCGGCGATGCCGCGCCGCGCGTGGTCGCGAAGGGCTACGGCGCGCTCGCCGAGATGATCGTCGCGCGCGCGCACGACGCCGGGCTGTACGTGCATACGGCGCCGGAGATGGTGTCGCTGCTGATGCAGGTCGATCTCGACGACCGGATTCCGCCGCAGCTCTACCAGGCAGTCGCGGATCTGCTCGCGTGGCTGTACTCGCTCGACCGTACCGAACCCGCGCCGGATGACGCAGCATCCCGCTTTCCGTTGCCGCCGCTGCGCTGAACGGCTCGGCGTCGCGCGATTTCTGACGAAATGCCGTCTTGACCTTGCAAGGTCATTCTGCCGGTATTTCTCACCTATCGATCGGCATCATGCTGCAACGCTCGCGCTTCGTCCGCCTTTCCTCGCTCGACGGGCTTGCCGCTGCGTATCCGGGCGGATTGAGCCGGCAATAGATTTGTGTAATGATATCCATTCTCATTTTCATGC
>AACY020561156.1_pt1 | contig 105040 bp, 85 predicted proteins | sample 267378 | NCBI WGS metagenome assembly AACY02 (sample SAMN02954345, study PRJNA13694) | marine metagenome | biome: aquatic; feature: ocean; material: water; isolation source: isolated as part of a large dataset composed predominantly from surface... | reverse complement strand
CATCGTCGCGCCAGACGGGCGTCGGCCCCGGCGCGGCGATGCAAAATTCCCGCAAGTTTAGTGCATCCGGCGGCCGGCCTGCCCGAGACGGCTGGAAGGCGCGTTCCGTCAGGCCGCATTCAACCGCCCTGCCACACCCATTGCGCCCTAAAAATATTGAACGGAAAGGTGTAAGTAATACATATGTAATTATTCGATGCGACGATCGCGTCCCATTCGACTCCGTGCGACACGCCACGACAGCCGCGCCGCCGGATCGATCGCCCCTTTCCGACTCTCGTTTCGAAGGTTCATCGACATGCTCTTCAAGCGCCCGACCTCCCTGCGCTGCGTACCGTTCGCCTGTGCCGCCGCGTTCCTGCTCGCCGCGTGCGGCGGCGACGACGTCGCGTCCGATCCCACCCAGCCGATTTCCGCGAAGGTCCAGGTGGTCGGCCATCGCGGCGCGAGCGCACTGCGCCCCGAACACACGCTCGCGTCGTATCGCAAGGCGGTCGAGGACGGCGCGGACGTGATCGAGCCCGACCTCGTGTCGACCCGCGATGGCGTGCTCGTCGCGCGTCACGAGAACGAGATCTCGGGCACCACGAACGTGTCGACGCTGCCGCAGTTCGCGAGCCGCAAGGCGACCAAGACGATCGACGGCGCGGAGCTGACGGGCTGGTTCACCGAGGATTTCACGCTCGCCGAGCTGAAGACGCTGCGCGCCCGCGAGCGCATTCCGCAGGTGCGCCCCGCGAACACCGCGTACAACGACCAGTTCGAGATCCCGACGTTCGACGAGATCGTCGCGCTCGCGAAGCAGATGTCCGCGCAGACCGGCCGCACGATCCACCTGTATCCGGAAACCAAGCATCCGACCTACTTCCAGTCGATCGGCCTGCCGCTCGAGGACCGTCTCGTCGATGCGCTGCTGAAGGACGCGTACACGGCGCGCACGGCGACCGTCTACATCCAGTCGTTCGAGGTCGCGAACCTGAAGACGATCCGCAACCGGATCAAGTCGAGCCAGCCGAACTGGAAGCTCGTGCAGCTGATGGACGAAGCCGGCCAGCGCCCGTACGACTTCGTGAAGGCGAACGACAAGCGCACCTACGGCGACCTGTCGACGCGCGACGGCATGCGCGAGATCGCGACCTATGCGAACGGCGTCGGCCCGTACAAGACGTCGATCATCGCGGTCGCCGCGGACGGCACGCTGCAGCAGCCGACGCCGTACGTGCGCTATGCGCACGAGGCCGGCCTCGTCGTGCATCCGTACACGTTCCGCCCGGAAAACAACTTCCTGCCCGCGTCGCTGAAGGATGGCGGCACGCCGGCCACGCGCAACACGGCCGGCTCGGTGCGCGAGATCCAGGCGTACCTGCGCGCGGGCATCGACGGCTTCTTCACGGACGATCCGGCCGTCGGCCGCACGGCCGTCGATACGTTCAAGCGCTGACAGGCGCGCTGACCGGGCGCGACGCACGACGCGACGCGCCCGGTTGCACCGTATCGGTCAGATCACGTTGAAGTGATGCGTGCCGTCCCGCTTCAACTGATCGACCAGTCCGTACTCCCAGTCGAGATACGCCTGCATCGCGGCCGCCGCGTTGTCGGTGCCTTCGTATGGGCGGCGGTAGCGGTCGACGCGCGGTGAGGCCAGATGCGTCTCGCCGCTTTCGAGCGGCAGCCCGGCGTCGATCCACGCGGCCGTGCCGCCGGTGAGCACCGAGATGTCGGCCGGAGCCGGCAGCAGCGCGCGGGCGTCGTCCGCCGCGAACCGCGCCAGCAGGCTCGACCCGCACGTGAACACATAGCGCTTGGCGGGCGGAATCGCCGCGAGCGCATCACGCAGCTGCGCACGCACGGCGAACCACGCACCCGGGATATGCCGTTTCACGTAGTTCGCGCTGGCCGTCACGTCGACGATCGCCAGCTCGCCGGGCGCGGCCTCCTTCAGCCAGCCTGCGAGCGTCGCGGGCGAGATGTCCGTCACGCTCGGGGTCGCCGGTACGTCGCGCGGCGGCTGGCCGCGCTCGTCGAACCGCGCCGTGCCGTCCTCCGGCTCGACCACCCGCACGTCCCAGCCCATCTGCGCGAGCCACGACGCGGTCATGTCGGCGCGCACGCCGTCATCGTCGGCGAGCACGATCCGCGCGCCGCGCACGGCCACGTGATGGTCGGTCTCCTGCACGAGCTGGCCACCCGGCGTGCTCAAAAAACCCGGCAAGTGGCCGGCTTCGTACTCCTCCGGCGTGCGCACGTCGAAGCGGTACAGCGTGCGGCCCGGCTCGTCGAGCGCCGCGACGTCCGCGAGCGCGATGCGCGGCACGCCCGCACGCTCGGCCACCGCGCGCGCCGCCCGGCGTGCGTCGGCACGCTGCGTCGCGTCGATGTCGTCCGGAAAGCTCCGCGCGGCGCCGCGTTCGAGCGTCTGGCCCGCGAGCGTCCAGCCGATCGTGCCGTTGCGCAGCGCGGCAACCGGATTCGGCAGCCCCGCGTTGACGAGCGACTGCGTGCCGATGATGCTGCGCGTGCGGCCCGCGCAGTTGACGATCACCTGCGTCGCCGGGTTCGGCGCGAGCGCGCGGACGCGCAGCACGAGCTCCGCGCCCGGCACGCTCGTCGACGTCGGGATGTTCATCGTCTGGTATTCGTCGAAACGGCGCGCGTCGACGATCACGACATCGGCCTTCGCATCGATCAGCGCCTGCACTTCCTGCGCGGACAGCGACGGCGTATGCCGCTCGGCCTCGACCCATTCGCCGAACGACTTGCTCGGCACGTTCACGTCGATGAACAGTTCGCCGCCCGCGGCGAGCCAGCCCGCCAGGCCGCCGTCGAGCAGCCGCACATCGGTGTAGCCGAGCTGCGCGAGCCTGGCGGCCGCGCGCGGCGCGAGATCCTCGCCGCCCGCTTCGCCGAACACGACGATCGGCGTGTCGCGGCGCGGAATGCGCGTCCACGCGTCGAGTTCGAGTTTGGACAGCGGAAAATTGGCGGCCCACAGCGGGTGGCCCTGCGCGTACGGATCTTCCTCGCGTACGTCGATCAGCGCGATCTCGTCGCGGGCAAGCAGGCGGGCGCGCACGTCCTGGTACGACGCGACGGGAAAGCGGGAAGTGGATTCGGCGGATTGCGTCACGGTGTCTCTGTGTTGATTGAATGCGTTGAAGTCGGTGAAGAAAGCGGAACGGATGAATCGTGGGCCTGCCGGCGCGTGCCGGCGACCGGCCGCGCCTGCGGGCGTTGCATCAGGCATCAGGCATTCGAATAACCCGACACGAACGGCTTCACGGTACCGTCGTCGAGGAACACCGCGCGCTCCACCTTGCCGATGTTCGCGCCGTACACGTGGATGCTGATCGATACCTGATCGTCGAACGCGTTGGTCACGCGATGGACGTCGCCGATGCGCGGCGACACCGCCTCGATTTCGCCGGGCTGCAGCCGCACGGCTTCTCCAGACGGCACCGGCCTGCCCGCTGCGTCGAACCCGTACGGCTGCGAGAACTCGCCGCCGCGCAGCATCCCGATCAGCCCCCACACCGTGTGGTTGTGGATCGGCGTCGTCTGGCCCGGCCCCCACACGAAGCTGACGACCGAGAACCGCTCGTCCGGGTCGAGATGCAGCAGGTACTGCCGATAGCGCGCGGGGTCGGGCTGCGCGAACGCGTCGGGCAACCAGTCGTCGTGTTCGACGAGCGCGGCGAGCAGCGCACCGCCCTCGTCGAGGATGCGCGCCTCGTTCGCGCCGGACGCGAGCAATGCACCCAGGCCATCGACGAACGGCCGCAGCGGCGTCTGATGCAACGAAAGCGTACTCATCGGCTGACTCCTCGAATATGATGCCGAATATGATGGATCGTCATGATGCACCCGAAAGACCATGCAGAACAAACATGAAAATTAGCGATATCGACGCTTTTGCAGCGGTCGTCCGCTGCCAGACCCTGAGCCAGGCCGCGGCCGAGCTCGGGATGACGCAGCCCGCGATCACGCGGCGCGTCCAGAATCTCGAGGAAGCGCTCGGCGTGACCCTGCTCGATCGCAACACCAAGCCGCCGCGCCCCACCGATATCGGCCGGCGGGTGTTCGAGCAGTGCCGCGCGATCCTGCGCGAAGTCGATGCGCTGCGCGAGCTGACGGCCGGCGAGCAGCCGCCTGCCGGCGAATTCCGGATCGGGCTCACGCAGGGCCTCGGCGAGCTGATGCTGCCCGCGCTGATCGCCGAACTCGCCGCGCAGTGGCCCGCGCTCGCGACGCAGGTCACGACCGCGTGGGGCGGCATGCTCGTCGAGCGCGTCGCCCGCCGCGAACTCGATGCGGCGCTCGTGTTCCTCGCACGCGAAATGGTGCTGCCGGCGCAGGTCGAAGGCGAACGGCTGCTGGCCACGCGGCTCGTCGCGGTCGGCCGCAAGGGTGACTGGCCGCGCCGCAGCTACCGGCTCGCCGATTGCCACGCGCATGGCTGGGTGCTCAATCCGGACGGCTGTGGTTTTCGCGCGGGCTTGCGGCGCGCGCTCGACGCGCAGGGCCTGCCGATGCCGGTCACGCTCGACACCTACGGCCGCGACCTGCAGTTGCAGAGCGTCGCGAACGGCTTCGGCATCGGGCTGATGCCGCTGCCGCTCGTCGAAGGCAGCCCGCTGCGCGATGCGCTCGACATCGTGCCGCTCGCCGATTTCAAGCCGCAGATCGATCTGTGGCTGCTGCGCCGGCACGATGCGGCCCGTTTCGACGCGCCGCTCGCCGCCGTTGCCGCGCATGCGCGCACGGCGTTCGCGTTGCCGGAGCAGGCGCACGGCAAGGCGGCTGCCTGACCGGGCCATCGGGCGGCGCCGGCATCCCGCCGCCCGATCGGCGACCGCGCCCGCCCTGCTCCCGTCACGCATCGCCGCGGCCGCGTTCGGTCTCGTTGACCGGCGCCCCGCTCGTCTCCGTCTCGCCCGCCGGTGCGCGCTTCGTCTCGCTCCGGTTCGCCGCTTCCAGTGCCGCACGCCCCGCCGCCACCGCGATCGCATCGTCCTGCGGCGTATGCACGCGGCTGCACAGCACGTCGCGATAGTGGCGTTCGAGCGGATTGGCGCGACTCAGCCCGTGATTGCCCGACAGCTTCAACGCCTGTTCGACCACGCGGATCGCGTGCTCGGTCACGGTCCGCTTGACGAGGCCGCTCGTCGTGACCGTCGGGGCATGGCCCGCGTCGGTGCGCGCGATGTGATCGTCGAGCAGCACACGGTTCGCATGCAGCCAGCCCTCGATTTCGCCGACCGCTTCCTGCACGCGCGGCAGCGTCGCAAGCGGCGCGCCCAGCCCGCTCGGCGCACGCGTCGTGGCGAACCCGACCAGCCAGTCGCGCGACGCACGCGCCACCGCGTCGTACAGGCTGCCGAGCAGCGCGACCATCCACGCCTGCTGGTCGGCCTGCGCGTCTGCATCCGCATGGGTCGCCGCCGACACCGCCCATGCGTCCGGCGCGCGCACGTCGACCGCGTGATCGGCCGGCAGCCGCACGTCGTCGAACACGACCTCATGGCTGCCTGACGCACGCAGGCCGAGGTGATTCCAGCTTTCGATCACGCGGATGCGATCGCCGTCCGCATCGCGGTCGCGCGGCACGAGAAACACGCCGACCCGCGGCGCCGGCTCATCGGTGCGCGCCCACACGGCCAGCCAGCGCAGCGCCGGAATCCCGGTGCTGTACAGCTTGTGGCCGGACAATCGCCAGCCGTCGCCGTCGCGCCGTGCAATGGTTTCCGGCAGGCCGCCGCGCGACGGCGAACCGAGCGCGGGCTCGACGCGCAGCGCGTTGATCAGCGCGCCTTGGGTAACCGCGCTGTCGAACACCGCCCGCCGGACCTGCGCCGGCCAGCGGTTGTCGGCGCGGCCGAGCGCGCGATGTTGCAGGTACGTCATCGTCAGCACCAGCGCGGTCGCCGGATCGGCCCGTGCGACGGCGGCCACGATCCGGCTTGCCTGCGCAAGCGTCGCACCGGCGCCGCCATGCTCGCGCGGCACGACCTGCGCGATCAGCCCGGCACGATGCAGCCGCGCGAAGTTCTCGTGAGGAAAGCGGCCGTCAACGTCGTTGCGGGCCGCATCGGCGGCCAGCTCCGGCGCGAGGCGGTCGAGCAGCGCGGCAATGCGGGCGCCGTCGGCGTCGGCATCGTCGGTGGACAGGAGACGCAGCGAACGCGGCTGCGCCGACGGCGAGGTAGCGGCAAGGCTGGCGGACATCGAGACGGATTCCCTGGGCAATACGCAAAGTAATACGGACAGGCGGCAATAGCGGCAATCGATCGCCACGCGGCGCGGTTTCCGATGAAGCCGGCGATCCGGAACGCACGGCGCCGGATTCGCTGGCGCCCGCGCGCCCGATCTTTCGTGAGCCCACAGCGTATGCGCAGCGCACCCCCGCCCAAACCATGCAAATCTGATATTCAATTCGGGATTGATTATTTCCGTTTCGCATGATCCCGGCGTTAACCTGCGCTCCATTCCTGCCCCGGCCACGCGCCGGGTCGCCCCTGCCACCGGAGACCAAGATGAGCGTCGAATTCATCGGCATGATCCAGAGCCAGAAGCAGTCGGAGATCCATCCGGCATCCGGCCCCGTGGTCGATCCCGACTACGTGCGCGACTTTGCGCGCGCCCACGAGACGGCCGGCTTCGACCGGATTCTCGTGCCGCATCACTCGACCGGCCCGTCGGCGACGCTGACGATCGCGTTCGCGGCCGCCGCGACCGAGCGCATCCATTTCATGCTCGCGCATCGCCCGGGCTTCACCGCGCCGACGCTCGCCGCGCGGCAGATCGCGACGCTCGACCAGTTCAGCCGCGGCCGGCTCGCCGTGCACTTCATCTCCGGCGGCTCGGACAGCGAACAGCAGCGCGACGGCGACTTCCTCGACCACGACGCGCGCTATGCGCGCACCGACGAATACCTCGGCATCCTGCGACGGATCTGGACCGAAGCGCAGCCGTTCGATCACGACGGCACGCACTACCGGTTCAAGCAGGGCTTTTCGGAAGTGAAGCCGTTCCAGCAGCCGCATGTGCCGATCTATTTCGGCGGCGCATCGGAAGCGGCGCTCGAAGTGGCCGGCAAGCACGCGGACGTCTACGCGCTGTGGGGCGAATCGCTCGACCAGGTACGCGACCTGACGACACGCGTGCGCGCCGAAGCCGCGAAGCACGGCCGCCAGGTGCGCTTCTCCGTGTCGTTCCGCCCGATCCTCGCCGCGACCGAGGACGAAGCGTGGGCGCGCGCGCATCGCATCCTCGACGAAACGCGCCGGCTGCGCGAAGCGGCCGGCCTCGGCGCCGGCGGCCCGCAGCAGAGCGAAGGCGCGCGCCGCCTGCTCGCCGCGGCCGAACGCGGCTCGCGGGTCGACAAGCGGCTGTGGACCGAGATCGCGAAGCTCACCGGCGCGCGCTCGAATTCGACGGCGCTCGTCGGCACGCCCGAACAGGTCGCCGACGCACTGCTCGACTACTACGACCTCGGCGTCACGACGTTCCTGATCCGCGGCTTCGATCCGCTGGAAGACGCGATCGACTACGGCCGCGAACTGATTCCGCGCGTGCGCAGCGCCGTCGCCGCCCGCGACGCGGCCCGCCGCGCGGCCTGAGCCCAACGGACCTAACGGAGTCATCCACCATCATGTCCGCCGTCCTTGCTTCGCCCGTCCCTACCGCATCGGGCCTCGAACTCGCCGAAGCGCCGCGCCAGCATTTCTGGTTCGATCCGCCGGCACCGCGCACCGACGTCGCCGCCGAGCGCCGTCACCGTCAGGAACGGCTCGCGGGCGCATTCCGCCTGTTCGCCCGCTTCGGCTTCTCGCAGGGGCTCGCCGGCCACATCACCGCACGCGACCCCGAGCTGCCCGACCACTTCTGGGTGAATCCGCTCGGCGTGCATTTCTCGCAGATCAAGGTGTCCGACCTGCTGCTCGTCAACGCGCGCGGCGAGACCGCGATCGGCACGCGGCCGCTGAACAAGGCCGCGTTCGCGATCCACGCGGCGATCCACGAAGCGCATCCGCACATCGTCGCCGCCGCGCATACGCATTCGACGTACGGCAAGGCGTGGTCGACGCTCGGCCGCCTGCTCGATCCGCTCACGCAGGACGCCTGCGTGTTCTACGAAGACCACGCGCTGTTCGACGACTTCACGGGGATGGTCGTCGACACGAGCGAAGGCGCGCGGATCGCGGAGGCGCTCGCGAAGCCGGACGGCACCACGCACAAGGGCGCGATCCTGAAGAACCACGGAATCCTGAGCGCCGGCCCGACGGTCGAAGCCGCCGCATGGTGGTACATCGCGCTAGACAACGCCGCGCACACGCAGTTGCTGGCCGAGGCGGCCGGCACGCCGCAACCGATCGATCACGCGACCGCACGCCACACGCACGGCCAGATCGGCGGCCCCGAGGGCGCGTTGCACGCATTCGACAGCCTGTTCGCACGCGTCGTCGCCGACGAACCCGACCTGCTCGACTGAGCGCCTTTCCGCACGACCGGAGACCAGCCCCCATGACCCTAACCACCGCACCCGCGCCCACTGACGCGCACGACAAAAAACGCCGCAAGCTGCTGCGCGCCGCCGGCGCCGTTGCGCTCGCCGCGCCCGCGATCACGCTGGGCCGCAAGGCCTGGTCCGCGCCGCCGCTGAAGAAGCTCACGTTCGCGTGGAACCAGAACGCGTTCTGCCTGACGCCGATCGTCGTCGCACAGGAGCGCGGCTTCTTCGAGAAGAACGGCCTGAAGGTCGATCTGATCAACTACAGCGGCTCGACCGACCAGTTGCTCGAATCGATCGCGACCGGCAAGGCCGATGCGGCGGTCGGGATGATCCACCGCTGGCTGAAGCCGCTCGAAGCCGGCTTCGACGTAAAGATCATCGGCAGCTCGCATGGCGGCTGCGTGCGGCTCGTCGGCGCGAAGGCGGCCGGCGTGACGACGTTGCAGGCGCTGAAGGGCAAGACGGTCGGCGTCAGCGACCTGGCCGCGCCCGGCAAGCATTTCTTCTCGATCTTGCTCGCGAAGAACGGGATCGATCCCGAGCGCGACATCACATGGCGGCAGTATCCGGCCGACCTGCTCGGCGTGGCGGTCGACAAGGGCGAGATCCACGCGATTGCCGACGGCGACCCGAATCTCTATCTGCTCGAAAAACGCAGCAACGGTGCGTACACCGAACTGGCGACGAACCTGTCCGGCGAATACGCGCGCAAGGTGTGCTGCGTGATCGGCGCACGCGGCGACCTCGTGCGCAACGACCGGCCGTCGGCCGCCGCACTCGCGCGCTCGATCGTGCAGGCCACCGAGTTCACGCACGACAACCCGAACGAAGCCGCGAAGGTGTTCGCGAAGTATTCGCCGAAGATCAACCCCGAGGACCTGCGCAAGCTTTACGCGACGCTCACCTACAACCACCACCCGACCAACGTCGACCTGCAGCAGGAAATCGCGTTCTACGCGGACGACTTCCGCCGCATCAGCGTGCTGAAGAAGAGCACCGACCCGCAGCGCTTCGCGCAGCAGGTCTATGCGAACGTGCTGGGGTGACGTGATGTCGACGATCGAACACGCGCCCGCCGCACGCTCCGCGTCCGCCCCTTCCGGCGGCAGTGCCGCCGCATCCGCGCCCGCGTCGCGCGTCGCGTGCGTCGCCTGCGAGGCCACGTTGGCCGCCGAAGCCCGCCGCGCACGCACCTGGCCGATCGGCATCGCCGCCGCGCTCGCCTGGGGCGCGCTCGGCGCCCTCACGCAACTGTGGCCGAACCGCGTCGTCGGCTTCAGCGACTGGGCGTACACCGGCGAATTCGCCGTCGGCGCGTGGACGATCGCCGCGCTGTTGCTCGTCGCCGCGACGCTCGGCCATCTCGCTCCCGCGACGCGTAAGCGGCTCGCGCGCGTGCGCCCGGCCGGCCCGTGGCTCGTCGCGCTGCCGCTCGTGCTCGCCGCGTGGGAAATCGTCACCGCGAAAACCGGCTGGCTGCCGACCCCGTTCTTCGCGCCGCCGCAGGCGCTGATCGAGGTCTACGTCGACGACTGGCCGCGCTTGCTCGGCAGCGCCGGCAACACGCTGAAGCTGCTCGCGCTCGGCTTTGCGTACGGCGTCGCGGTCGGTTTCGCGGTCGGCGTGTCGATCGGCTGGTCGCGCCGGATCGGCTACTGGGTGCATCCGGTGCTGCGCGTGCTCGGCCCCGTGCCCGCCACCGCGCTGCTGCCGCTCACGTTCTACTTCTTCCCGTCGAGCTATTCGGCGGCCGCGTTCCTGATCGCGCTCGCTACCGGCTTCCCGGTCGCGGTGCTCACGTGGTCGGGCGTCGCGAGCGTCAACAAGCAGTATTACGACGTCGCGCGCACGCTCGGCGCGAACGCGCGCTTCCTCGTGCTGCGCGTCGCGATTCCGGCCGCGCTGCCGCACGTGTTCGTCGGCATCTTCATGGGGCTGAGCGCATCGTTCACGGTGCTGGTCGTCGCCGAGATGATGGGCGTCAAGTCGGGGCTCGGCTGGTACCTGAGCTGGGCGCAGGGCTGGGCATCGTACGTGAACATGTATGCGGCGCTGATCGTGATGGCGCTGCTGTTTTCCGGGCTGATCGCGCTGCTGTTCGCGGTGCGCGACCGCGTGCTCGCCTGGCAGAAAGGAACCGTCAAATGGTGAGCGCCGCCGTACTCGAATCGTCCGTTGCATCGTCCGTTGCCGCTGCGCCCGCCGTCACGGCGCCGCGCGGCGCGCGCATCGACATCCGCCGCGTGAGCCATGCGTTCGACGGCCCCGGCGGCGCGCTGCCGGTGCTCGACGACGTCACGCTGTCGGTCGCGGCCGGCGAATTCGTCGCGCTGCTCGGCCCGAGCGGCTGCGGGAAGTCGACGCTGCTGCGCCTCGTCGCGGGCCTCGACGCCGCGCGGCACGGCACGATCGCGCAGGACGGCGTGCCGATCGAGCAACCGGATCCGTCGCGCATCGTCGTGTTCCAGGACCCGACGCTGTACCCGTGGCGACGCGTGCGTGCGAACGTCGCGCTCGGCCTCGAGGCGTGCGGCGTGGCGCGCACCGCGCAGCATCGCGTCGACGATGCGCTCGCGCGCGTCGGGCTGCAGGAATTCGCGAACGTGTTCCCGCATCAGTTGTCCGGCGGGATGGCGCAGCGTGTCGCGCTCGCCCGCGCGCTCGTCAACGATCCGCGCCTGCTGATTCTCGACGAGCCGCTCGGCAAGCTCGATTCGCTCACGCGGCTCACGATGCAGGCCGAGCTCACCGCACTGTGGCAACGCGATGGCTTCTCCGCGCTGCTCGTCACGCACGATGTCGAGGAAGCGCTGTTCCTCGCGCAGCGCGTGATCGTGTTCGGGCCGCGCCCCGCACGGATCATCGCCGAATTGCACGTCGACCTGCCCTACCCGCGCCATCGCGGCGACCCGCGCCTCGCCGAACTGCGTCACGACGCGTTGCGGCACCTCGGGCTCGATGCGAGCTGGTAGATGCGCGGTGCCGTTCGACGAACGGCCGCCAGGCGGCCGGAACATAACCGATGAACGCGCCGACGTTCGCCGACTGGGCACTCGTGTTTCTGCAGGGGCTGTACCGCGCGCAAATCGCGCTGGCGCGCGTGCTGCATGCGATCGGGCTGACGGGCGACGCCGATGGTCAAGCCGCGTGGCCGTGGGCGCATCGCATCGCGCTCGAAACGCTGCGCATCGACGCGGCACTCACGCGGCAGCTCGCGTTCGCCGTGGCGGCGACGGCGCTGGCCGTCGTGCTCGCGTGCGTCGCGCTCGCTTCGCGCAAATGGCGTGTCGCATCCGCGCTCGCCGCGCTGGCCGTTGCGTGGTTCGCACCGTGGCCACCGTCTTCGCTGTGGCTCTCGCCCGCCGTGCCGACGAGTTTCCAGCGCGACCCCGCGCCGTTTTCGGTGTCGAACGTGATGCGCGGCGCACACCTGTATGCGCAACACTGCGCGGCGTGCCACGGCGCGGACGGACGCGGCGAAGGGCCGCTCGCGGCCACACTACCGCGCTGGCCGCCGACCTTCGCCGGCGCGCTGCTCGCCCGACGTCTCGACGGCGAACTGTTCTGGCGCGTGCGCCACGGCACGCGCGACGAACACGGCGCGCCGACGATGCCCGGCTTCGCCGCAGCACTCGGCCCCCAGGACACATGGGCCGTGCTCGACTACCTGAAAGCGCTCGCCGCGGGCAGCGGCGCGCAGGCGGAAGGCGCGTGGCCCGTGCCCGTCCCGCTGCCGGCGCTCGACGTGCGCTGCGGCGCAGCCGCGCCCGAGCCGCTCGAGCGCTGGCGCGAAGGCCAGCGTGTGCGCATCGTCGCACTCGCGCCGGGCGCGACGCCGCCGCCGGAGGATCCGCGCTGGCAAACCTTGCTCGTCACGGCACGCGGCGCGCCTGTTGCACAGCTTGCCGGCACCGCGCGAGCCGATTGCGTCGCATCGACGCCCGATGCGTGGCGCGCATTCGCGACGATCGCGGGCGTGGCGCCCGACGCGCTCGGCGGCACGCAGCTCCTCGCCGATCGGCGCGGCTGGCTGCGGGCGCGCGCGTTGCCGGGCAGCGGCGGGTGGTCGGAGGCCGACCTGCTGTGCCGCTCGGACACCACCGCACGACCGGCCGCACCGGCAGCGACCGGCGATCCGCTGACCGCGCTGCTGCTGCGGGTCGACACCGAACCCGTGCGCGATGTGCAGGCCGGGCTTGCGCATTGAATGAATCCCTGAACTTCTCTTCCAACCGAGCTTCACGATGAATCCGACCCGACGCCATTTCCTCGCACAAGCGAGCGCCCTCGCCACGATCGCCACGGCCCCGGCTGCCCTGCGCGCGCAATCGGGCACGCGGCCGCTGCTGCGCGCCGGCGACCAGAAAGGCGGCCTGCGCGCGCTGCTCGAAGCGGCCGGTGAGCTGAACGGCCTTGCGTACGACATCGCGTGGACCGAGTTCCCGGCCGCCGCGCCGCTCGCCGAAGCGCTGAACGCGGCCGCCGTCGACTGCGGGCCGATCGGCGATGCACCGGTGATCTTCGCGCTCGCATCGGGCGCACGCATCAAGGTGATCGGCGTGAACCGTTCCGACCCGTACGGCACGGCCGTGCTCGTGCGGCCCGATGCGGTGCTGAAGAGCGCGACCGACCTGAAGGGCAAGCGCATCGGCACCACGCGCGGCTCGATCGGCCATTTCGTCACGCTGAAGGCGCTCGATGCGGCCGGCCTGCCGCCCGACGCCGTGTCGTTCCGCTTCCTGCCGCCGGCCGACACGATGCTTGCGCTCGCAACCGGTTCGATCGACGCGTGGGCGACCTGGGAACCCTATACCGCGCTCGCCGAAACGAGCGGCCGCGCGCGCGTGCTCGTCAATGGCCGCGGGCTGTGGTCGGGCCTCAGCTACCTCGCGGCAACCGACGCGGCAATCGCGTCCAAGCGCGACGTCCTGCACGATTTCCTGCGGCGTGTCGTGCGTGCTCAGGCATGGTCGTACCAGCATGCCGATGCGTATTCCGCTGCGCTCGCGCGCATCATCGGCATTCCGCCGGCGGCCGCGAAGCTGCAGTTCGAGCGCCGCAACACGCGCTGGCTGCCGATCGACGCGACGGTCATCGCCGAACAACAGCGCACGGCCGATTTCTATCTGAAAGCGGGACTGTTGCGCCAGCCGCTCGACGTGCGCACAACGTTCGACTCCGGCTTCCCGCTCGCCTGACCGGCCGCGCGACGGCGCGCAGCCGCCCAAACGGTTTCGGCATGATCTGGCACAATCGCAGTCTCGCCATTCGCCTTCAGCCAGCGTCATGCCAGCCATCGCCGAACTCTTCGTCTATCCGATCAAATCCTGTGCCGGCATCGCGCTGTCGCGCGCGCAACTGCTCGAAACGGGCCTCGCGTACGACCGCCACTGGCTGATCACGGATCCGCAAGGACAGATGCTCACGCAGCGCACGCATCCGCGTCTCGCGCTGATCCGCCCGACGCTCGAGCACGATGCGCTCGTGCTGAACGCGCCGGGCATGCCGGAAATCCGCACGCCGCTCGACGGCGATGCGACGCCCGCCAACCCGAAGATGGCCGCGACCGTATGGCGCGACACCGTCGACGCGATCGACACGGGCGCTGAAACGGCCGCATGGTTCACCGAATTCCTCGGCTTGCCGACGAAGCTCGCGCGCTTCGGCGCCGACGCCCGCCGCGGCTGCGACCGCGATTGGACCAGCGACATCGATACGCATACGCAGTTCGCGGATGCGTATCCGCTGCTCGTGATCGGCCAGGCGTCGCTCGACGACCTGAACGTGCGGCTCACGGCGAAAGGCGCGCCGGCGATTCCGATGAACCGCTTCCGGCCGAACATCGTCGTGTCGGATCTCGACGCGTACGAAGAGGATTTCGTCGAGCACCTCGACGCCCGCGGTGAGACGCCGGTGCGGCTGCGCCTCGTGAAGCTGTGCACGCGCTGCCCGATGCCGACGATCGACCAGGTGAGCGGCGCGCCGAATCCGCAATGGCCGCACGAGCCGACCGACACGATGCAGACCTATCGCGCGAACCCGAACTACGGCGGTGCGCTGACGTTCGGCATCAATGCGATCGTTGTCGAAGGCGCGGGCACGTGGCTCGAAGTCGGCCAGTGGCTGGAAGCGGAGATCGGGTTCGGCGATTGAGCCGGGCGCGCGGAACCGCTCTCCCCCTTCACTCGCGGGAAGCCGCTACTCACGGCCAGCCGCTTCCCGCATCGCTGATTGCCATCACGCGGCGCGCGGCGCTGCGTCGTTCGCCGCCGACAGCCGGATCGTCACGACCAGCCCGCCACCGGCCGCATCCGAAAGCGTCACGCTGCCCTGATGCACGCGCGCGATCTCGCGCACGATCGACAGCCCGAGCCCGGTCCCTTCGACCGTCTGCGTCTTGCTGCCGCGATGGAAGCGCTCGAACACCGCATCCCGTTCGTCCGCCGGAATGCCCGGCCCGTTGTCGATGACGTCGAGCCGCGCGTGCTCGCCATCGCGCGACACGCGCACGGTAATCACCGCGCGATCGCCCGCATAACGGATCGCGTTGTCGATCAGGTTGCCGATCATCTCGCCGAGCAGGTCGGACTGCCCGTGCACGTCGATATCGGCCTCATGCTCGAAACCGAGATCGATGTCGCGCGCGCGGGCGACCGGCGACCAGTCGAGCGTCACGCTGCGCGCGAGACGATGCAGCGCGACCGGCTTGTGCGCGACCGCATGGCCGCTGTCCGAATCGAGCCGCGACAGCGACAGCAGTTGTTGGACGATCTTCGCAGCCTGCCGCACCGCACCGTTCGCACGCCGCAGGTGCCCGTTCGCGCGTGGCTGCTCGTCGGGCCGCAACGCGAGCTCGACGCCGGCCTGCACGGCCGCGAGCGGCGTCTTCAGTTGATGGGCCGCATCGGCGAAGAAGCGGCGCCGCGCGACCTGCATCCGCTGCGTGCGGCCGATGTACTGGTTGATCGACTCGACGAGCGGCGCGAGTTCGCTCGGCACCGCGCCGGTATCGAGCGGCGTCGTATCGTCCTCGCTGCGCGCAGCGACCGTCGCCGACAGCCGGCTCAGCGGCCGCAGCCCGCGCCCGACGCCGAGCCACACGATGCCGAGCGCCAGCACGACGAGCAATCCTTCCTGCAGCAGCGAGCCCACCAGGATCTCGCGCGCGAGCGCCTGGCGCGCCTCGATCGTCTCGCCGACCATCACCCACACGATGCGCGACTGCGCGGTCGGCACGTCGTGCACCGGGATGCGCAGCGCGGCCATCCGCAACTGCTCGCCGCGATAGACGACGTCGTAGTAACGCGTGACGAACAGCGCGCCGTCGCCCGCGTCGCGCCCTTGCGGCAGCGGCAGGTCCGGGTAGCCGGTGATCGTGTGGGCGTTGTCCTCGCGGATCAGGTAGTAGATCTTGCCGCCGTCGCTCGACTCGAGCATTTCGAGCGCGAGATACGGCAGGTCGACCTCGATCTCGCCGTCGTTGAGCCGCACGCCTTCGCGGATCGACTTCAGCGACGACGACAGCGTGCGGTCGAACGCGACGTGCGCGGCGCTCATCGCGCGCTGGTACGTGAGCCACGAGTCGAGCGCCAGCAGGCCGAGCAGCGGCAGCAGCAGCCACAACGCGACCTGGGCGCGCAGGTTCGGGCGGGTCACTCGGCCCCCCGCCAGGCCGCCCGACGGGACACCGCGGCGCATGCACCGCGCGCCTCTCCGCGCCCGCGCGGTCGGCCGTGAACGGCATGCGTGTCGTCGGCGGGCCGCGACCGTGTCGATCCAGCGTAGCGCGTCAACGCGTACACCGGTTCCGTGCAGAGCTCGTGAGCGCAGCGGCGGCTCATTCCGCCGTCTCCGCCTTCGCTTCCAGCAGATAACCGAGCCCGCGCAGCGTGACGATCGCGACGCCCGTGTTCTCGAGCTTCTTGCGCAGCCGGTACACGTAGATCTCGATCGCATCGGCATTGACCGACTCGTCGAGCCCGAAGATCTTCTCCGACAGCGTTTCCTTGTTGATCGCGCGGCCGTTGCGCAGGATCAGCACCTCGAGCACCGAGCGCTCACGCGGCGTGAGCGACAGCGGCTCGCCCGCGAGATGGAAGCTGCGGTCGATACTGTCGTACGAAAGCGGCCCGCACTCGACCCGCGAATGCTCGTGGCCGAGGCTGCGGCGGATCAGCGCGCGGGCGCGCGCCTCCAGTTCGGTCAGTTCGAACGGCTTCGCCAGATAGTCGTCGGCGCCGAGATCGAGCCCTTTCACGCGATCATCGACCGATCCGTGCGCGGTCAGGATCAGCACCGGCACCGGATTGCGGCGCGCGCGCAGCCGCCGCAGCACCTCCAGGCCGTCGAGCTTCGGCAGCCCGAGATCGAGGATCACCAGCGCGTAATCCTGTGTGCGCAGCACGTGATCGGCCGCCTCACCGTCCGCCATGTGATCGACCGCGAAGCGCGCCGCGCTCAGCGCGTCGTTCAGCGACTGGGCGAGGTTCGGATTGTCTTCGACGAGCAGCACACGCATGGGGATTCCGGTAAGGTCAGCGACAGGCCGCTACATTACATGATCCTTTCCATCGCGACGCCTCGCGGAAACACGGGTTGCGCCGCCCGCGCAGGCGCGCGTCGGCCGGGCCGTCGACCGATCGCTCAACGCTCGGCGGCAGGCCGGTTCGGCGTCGCGAAGCGCGAACCGTCGCCTGTGCGCCGCCGCTCGCGCAGGCCGACCGCCACCACCAGGAACGCGACGCTCGCACCGGCCGTGACGACGATCATCGGGCGCGCAGTGCCGTCCGACAGCCACGCCAGCACGCCGCCGCACGCGGCCGTGATCGCCATCTGGATAAAGAAGAACAGCCCGGACGCCGTCCCGGCGATCGTCGTGTACGGCTGCATCACCGCGAACTGGCAGGCCGGAATGGCGATCCCGACGGCGATCATCACGAAGAACATCGGGACGACCAGCGCCGCCACCGACGTCGGCGCGATCGCGCCGCCGATCCACAACACGATGGCGCTGGCCAGATTGACGCCCGCCGCCGCAGCGATGACCGAATCGGCCTTCCAGCGGGTGCCCGTCCGTGCGAACAGGTTCGAGCCGATCAGGTAGCCGAGCACGGTCAGGCCGAAGATGGCCGCATACACCGGGCCCGATACACCGCGTTGCCGCTGGAACAGCGTCGACGATTCCGCGATGAACGGGTAATACGTGCAGTACGCGAAACTGATGGCGAGCGAGTAGCGCAGGAAACTGCGTTCGCGCAGCAGGCCAGCGTACGTACGCAGGAGGCCCCTGCCCCGCGCCGGCCGTGCGTCGCGTTCGCGGGTCTCCGGCAGGTAGCGCAGCACCATCGCCGTGGCGACCAGACCTCCCGCCGCCAGCAAACCGAACACGCCGCGCCAGCCGAGCCCCTCGGCCACCGCGCTGCCGGCCAGCGGCGCAAGCACCGGCGACAGCGCCATGCCGGCCGAGATCCGGCCGAGCATCGTGGCCTGCATCGCGGTCGGGAAACGCTCGCGCACGATTACCCGCCCGATCACCGTTCCGCTGCAGCCGCCCAACGCCTGGAAGATGCGCGCGGCGACGATCGCCGTCACGCTGGTCGACCACGCGCACGCAACGCTCGCGACCACGTAGAGGCACAGGCCGCCGAGCAGGACGGGACGGCGGCCGTAACGGTCGGACAACGGCCCCGACACCAGCATCGACAGCGCGTAGCCGACCATGTAGAGCGTCAGCGTGAGTTGCAACTGGGCGTCGGTGCCGTGCAGCGCGTCCGCCATCGCCGGCAGCGACGGCAGGTACGCATCGATCGTGACGCGCGGCAGGCACACGACGAGCATCAACAGGAACAGCCAGCCCCACTGGGGTAATGAACGCGTTTTCATGCGGTGAGCCCGTCTCCGGTCGGATTGATGTGGTCGACAGCAATCTAGGATCAAAGTGATATAAGCTGAAGCGCCATTAAATCCATAATCGACTAGACCACTATGCCGCGAGGCAAAACCGCGATTCCGCTTGACCTGCCGTGCCCGGCGGGGCTGTCCATGGGCAGTCCGCAATCGAAACAGGAGTGCATCGCCGACGCGCTGCGCGACGCGATCCTGAAGCGCCTGCTGCCCGGCGACAGCCCGTTGCCGTCCAGCCGCACGCTCGCCGCGCGCTGGGGCGTCGCCCGGGGGACCGTCGAAGCGGCGTACGACCGGCTGTGCTCCGAGGGCTACATCGCCCGCACGCAAGGGTCCGGATCGAGGGTATGCGCGGTGGTGCCGGACAGCTATCTGCGCGCGGCCACGCAATCGCGCGACACCAACGGCCTTCCCCCTTCCGGCGCACGCCCCGCGCCGGTACGCCCGACCGACGACGCCGTGCCGGAACAGGGCGTGCGTCCGGGCGTCCCGTTCGTCGCGCGGCTTGCCGATCCCGGCCTGCTGCCGATGCAGCAATGGAAGAAGGCGCTCGGAGCCAGCCTGCTGGCCGCGACCGCGAACGACCTCGGGGCCACGCCGGCGCAAGGCGTCGAGAGCCTGCGCAATGAAATCGCCGCGTACCTGCGGGAATACCGCGGCATCCCGTGCGACGCCGGCGACATCTTCATCACGACCGGCATCCGGCATTCGATCGATCTCGTCGCGCGCACGCTGCTCACGCCCGGCTCGACGGTGCTGATGGAGGATCCCGGCTATGTGTCGGCATGGCAGATCTTCACGATCGCGGGCGCGACCGTGCTCGACGTGCCGGTCGATCGCGAAGGCATCGACACGGCGTCGCTGGAGCCGCATCCCGATGCACGCGCGGCCTACGTGACGCCGGCCCATCAGGCGCCGCTGGGTGTGACGATGTCGGTGTCGCGACGGCTCGAACTGCTCGACTGGGCGCAGCGCACCGGCGCATGGATCATCGAGGACGACTACGACGGCGAATTCAGCTACCAGACCGCCCCGCTGCCCGCGCTGAAATCGCTCGATGCGTGCGACCGCGTGATCTACTGCGGCTCGTTCAACAAGACGCTGTTCTCGGGGCTGCGCATCGGCTTCATGGTCGTGCCGGCGGAATTGCGGCCGGCGCTGTCGGCCGTGTGGCATGCGACCGCGCGCTCGGTCGGCGTGGCGCCCCAGCTGGCGCTGGCCCGCTTCATCGGCCACGGCGATTTCGCGAAGCACCTGCGCGCCGCGCGTCACGCGTACCGCCAGCGGCGCGACATCGTGCTCGATCAGTTGGCGAAACACGCGGGCGGACGGTACACGGTGTCCGGTGAGCACGCGGGCTTTCATTTCGTGCTGTGGCTGCCGCCCGGGATGGACGACGCGACTTATGTCGCGAGGGCCCGGGCGGACGGTATCGAATTGCAGCCGATCCGCGGATTCTGTCGAAGCGCCCGGTGCGAAGCGGGTGTCGTCGTCGGGTATTCGGCGCTGACGGCCGCGCACGCGCGCCTCGGCGGCCGGCTGCTCGGCAAGCTGCTCGCGCAACCCGCCTGACCGCCCCCGCACGCTTGCCGCGCCCGCCGGCAACCCCGCTTCCCGCCCTTTCCGGATCGCGCCGAGCGCTGCAAAGCGCGCGGCCGCCGCTTCGACCTCGGGAAATCCATGACACGAACGACACGATTGTGAACACAAATGAAAGCGGGTTGAAAGTTCCCCGCAATTAACATCCGCTCCACTCGAACAACACCTAGACGTAACTGGAGGAAGACATGCCGTTTGCACCGAAGCACCTCGCCGCCGCGCTGGCGGTCGTTCTGGGCACTGCCGCCGGCAGCGCCGCCGCGCAGGTTCCGGCCGGGTATCCGGGGAGCTACCAGGGCGTGATCGACGCCGCGAAGAAGGAAGGCAAGCTGATCGTCTACTCGACGACCGACACGGGCCTCGTGCGCCCGCTGATCAAGGACTTCGAAAGCCTGTACGGCGTGAAGGTCGAGTACAACGACATGAACAGCACCGAGCTGTACAACCGCTACATCAGCGAGAACGCGGCGAGCAGCACCAGCGCCGACGTGCTGTGGAGCTCGGCGATGGACCTGCAGGTCAAGCTCGTCAACGACGGCCTGATGGCGTCGTACGATTCCCCCGAAAGCGCGAACCTGCCGCAATGGGCGCAATACCAGAAGCAGGCGTACGGCACGACGTTCGAGCCGCTCGCGATCGTCTACAACAAGCGCCTGATCCCCGAGAACGAAGTGCCGAAGACGCGCGCCGAGCTGATCAAGCTGCTCGCGTCGCAACCGGACAAGTTCAAGGGCAAGCTCACGACGTACGACGTCGAGAAATCCGGCGTCGGCTTCAACGCGCTGACGCAGGACGCGCACCTGAACGAGAAGGTCACGTGGGAACTCGTGAAGGCGATCGGCGCGACCGGCCCGAAGCTGCAGTCGAGCACGGGCGCGATGATGGAGCGCATCTCGTCGGGCGAGAACCTGATCGGCTACAACATCTTCGGATCGTACGCGTACGCGAAGGCCAAGAAGGACAAGTCGATCGGCTACGTGTTTCCGAGGGACTACACGCAGGTCGTGAGCCGCCTCGCCACCATCTCGAAGAAGGCGAAGAATCCGAATGCCGCGAAGCTGTGGGTCGACTACCTGCTGTCGAAACGCGGCCAGACGCTGATCGCGAACCAGGCCAACCTGTATGCGATCCGCACGGACGTGACCGGCGAAACGTCGGCTGCGGGCCTCACGAAGGAACTCGGAGATTCGCTGAAGCCGATCCAGATCGGCACCGGCCTGCTCGTCTATCTGGACCAGTCGAAGCGGCTCGCGTTCCTGAAGCAATGGCAGCAGGCGATCAAGGGCTGATTCGCTGAATCGCTGATCCGCTGATCGGCTTCGGCCGGCCAATGGCCGCCCGCCACGTCGCGCGGGCGGCCCCTTCCCCATACCGACTTCCTAGAGGCGGCCATCCGGATGGCCGCAGGGGCGAACTCATGCTTTCAACCAGCACACGCGGCACGGCACCGGCCGTTCCGCCCGCCACCGGCCCGCGCGGCGCGATTCCCGCGCTGCCGGTCAGCAGCCTGCAGCCGCTCGCCGGCATGCTGCGCTGGATCGTCGTCGCGGTACTGACCATCGCGGTCGCGCTGCCGCTCGGCTTCATCCTGTTCCAGAGCCTGCTGTCCGCGCCGTTCTTCGATGCGAACAAGACGCTCGGCATCGAGGGCTTCCGTTTCGTCTTCAGCGATCCCGATTTCTGGTCGGCCGTGAAGAACTCGTTCATCATCGCCGGCGGGATGCTGTTCATCTCGATCCCGCTCGGCGGCATCCTCGCGTTCCTGATGGTGCGCACCGACCTGCCCGGCCGCCGCTGGCTCGAACCGCTGCTGCTCACGCCGGTGTTCGTGTCGCCGATGGTGCTCGCGTTCGGCTACGTGGTCGCGGCCGGCCCGGTCGGCTTCTACTCGGTGTGGTTCAGGGAACTGTTCGGGGTGCAGAACGTACCATGGAACGTGTACTCGGTCTTCGCGATCACGGTGATCGTCGGCCTCACGCACGTGCCGCACGTGTACCTGTACTCGTCGGCCGCGCTGCGCAACCTCGGCTCGGACGTCGAGGAAGCCGCGCGCGTGACGGGCGCCCGCCCGTTCCGCGTCGCGCTCGACGTGAGCCTGCCGATGACCATGCCCGCGCTGCTGTTCGCCGGCGTGCTGGTGTTCTTCCTCGGCTTCGAGGTGTTCGGGCTGCCGCTCGTGCTCGGCGACCCGGAAGGCCACCTCGTGCTCGCGACCTACCTGTACAAGCTGACGAACAAGCTCGGCGTGCCGTCGTATCACTTGATGGCCGCGGTCGCCGTGTGCATCGTCGCGATCACGTTCCCGCTCGTGCTGCTGCAGCGCCGCCTGCTGAAGACGGCCAACCGCTTCGTCACCGTGAAGGGCAAGGCCGGCCGCGCGACGGTGCTGCCGCTCGGCGTGTGGCGCTGGGTGGCGCTCGCGATCGTCGCACTGTGGCTGATGCTGACCGTGATCGTGCCGATCTCCGGCATCGTGCTGCGCGCGTTCGTGACCAACTGGGGCGAAGGCGTCGCGCTCGCCGAAGTGCTGACGCTGGCGAACTTCATCGAGCTGTTCGAGCAGGACAACCTGGTGCGCGCGATCGTCAACACGCTCGGCATCGGCGTGATCGGCGGCGCGCTCGCGATCGGCTTCTACTCGCTCGTCGCGTTCGCCGGCCACCGCCGCCCCGACTGGGCGACGAAGCTGCTCGACTACCTCGTGCTGCTGCCGCGCGCGGTGCCCGGCCTGCTCGCCGGCCTCGCGTTCCTGTGGATCTTCCTGTTCGTCCCGGGCCTGCGCGAGTTGAAGAACTCGATGTGGAGCATCTGGATCGCGTACACGGTCGTGTGGCTCGCATACGGGATGCGGCTCATCCAGAGCGCGCTGCTGCAGGTCGGCCCCGAGCTCGAGGAAGCCGGCCGCAGCGTCGGCGCCACGCGCAGCCGCGTGTCGCTCGACGTGACGCTGCCGCTCGTGCGCTTCGGCCTGCTTGCCGCGTGGCTGCTGATCTTCATGATCTTCGAGCGCGAATACTCGACGGCCGTCTACCTGCTGTCGCCCGGCACCGAAGTGATCGGCGCGCTGCTCGTGTCGCTGTGGGCGACCGGCGCCGTCGACCAGGTTGCCGCGCTTTCTGTCATCAACATCGCGATGGTCGGCGCCGGTCTCGGCGTGGCCCTGCGCTTCGGAGTGAAACTTCATGGATAAGCTCATCGTCGACGATCTGCACCTCAGCTACGGCGCCAATCCGATCCTCAAGGGCGTGTCGTTCGAACTGAAGGCCGGCGAAGTCGTGTGCCTGCTCGGTGCGTCGGGCAGCGGCAAGACCACGCTGCTGCGCGCGGTGGCCGGACTCGAACAGCCGTCCGACGGCCGCATCCAGCTCGACGACCGCGTGTTCTTCGACGGCGCGAACCGCGTCGACCTGCCCGTCGAGCAGCGCTCGCTCGGGCTCGTGTTCCAGTCGTACGCGCTGTGGCCGCACCGCACCGTCGCCGACAACGTCGGTTACGGGCTGAAGCTGCGCCGCGTCGCACCGGCCGAGCAGAAGCGCCGCGTGCAGAGTGCGCTCGACCAGCTCGGCCTCGGCCATCTCGCGGAGCGCTTTCCGCACCAGCTGTCGGGCGGCCAGCAGCAGCGCGTCGCGATTGCGCGCGCGCTCGTCTACAACCCGCCGGTGATCCTGCTCGACGAGCCGCTGTCGAACCTCGACGCGAAGCTGCGCGAGGAAGCGCGGGCATGGCTGCGCGAGCTGATCGTGTCGCTCGGGCTGTCGGCCCTGTGCGTGACGCACGACCAGACCGAGGCGATGGCGATGTCCGACCGCATCCTGCTGCTGCGCAACGGCCGCATCGAACAGGAAGGCACGCCGGCCGAACTGTACGGCGCGCCGCGCTCGCTGTACACGGCCGAATTCATGGGCAGCAACAACCGGATCGATGCTCGCGTCGCAGCCGTACACGGCGAGCGCGTCACGCTCGCCGGCGACGGCTGGGAACTGCAGGCGCTCGCCCGCGACACCTTCGCGCCGGGCCAGGACGCGCAGGCCGTGATCCGCCTCGAGCGCGTGCAGGTCGCCGACGGCCCGGGCGCGAACCGGCTGCAGGCCGATCTCGTCACGTCGATGTATCTCGGCGACCGCTGGGAATACCTGTTCCATTGCGGCGAAATGCGCCTGCGCGCGTTCGGCCATGTGCCGCGCACGGCCGGCAAGCACTGGATCGAATTCCCGGCCAACGACTGCTGGGCGTTCGCGAAAGCGGGCTGACCCGATCGCGGCGGCTCGCGCGCCGCCGCGCAGGCAGTCAGGCGCGCATCCGTTTGCAACTCGCATCGGCGGACGCTTCATGGCGCCCGCCGATGGCGCGCCACATACACGTTTTCTGCTTCACCCCGCCTAAAACAACCACGGAGACACCGTCAAAATGAAGTCACGCGCAGAACGTTCCATTCGAACAGTAGTCCTCACCGGTTCGGCTGCGGCCGCCTGCCTCGCCGCGCCTGTCGCACACGCGCAGTCGTCGGTCACGATCTACGGGATCATGGACGCCGGCATCGAATTCGCGAACCATGCGGCGCCGGAGGGCGGCAATTCCGTCAAGCTCAAGTCGGGCAACAAGAACACGTCGCGCTGGGGCTTGCGCGGCGTCGAGGATCTCGGCGGCGGGCTGAAGGCCGTGTTCCGGCTCGAAAGCGGGATCGACCTCGCGAACGGCGCGTCCGACGACGGCCCGGACTCGATCTTCGCGCGCCGCGCGACGGTCGGCCTGAAAGGCAAATGGGGCGAAGTGACGCTCGGCCGCAACTTCACCGTCACGTACGACTACATGATGCCGTTCGACCCGATGGGTTATTCGCAAAACTATTCATGGGCATCGTCGTCGATGGCGACCGGCGGGCGCAAGGACGGCATCTTCTCGCGTTCATCCAACGCCGTACGCTACGACGGCGAATTCAGCGGCTTCAAGTTCGGCGCGCTGTACGGCTTCGGCAACGTGCCCGGCAGCGTGAAGACCAGTTCCAAGTATGATTTCGCGCTCGGCTACGAAACCGGCCCGTTCGCCGCCGTCGTCACGTTCGACCGGCAGAACGGCGCCGCCGACAGCGTCACGCCGGCCGATACCGTCAACTATATCCAGGGCATCCATGCCGGCCTGAGCTACGACTTCGGCAACCTGAAGACGATGGCCGGCTACCGCAACTACAAGCGCACGCATCGTACGAGCGCCGCGAACCAGTTGAGCGACATGTATTGGGTCGGCGGCTCATACCAGTTCACGCCGACGTTCTCGTTGATCGGCGCCGTGTATCACCAGAACATCAAGGGCGGCACGGATGCCGATCCGACGCTCGTGTCGATGCGCGCGCAATACGCGCTGTCGAAGCGCACGGTGCTGTACGCAGCCGGCGCATTCGCGATCGGAAAGCATGGGCAGAAGGTCGGTGTGTCGCGCGACGTCAATGGATACGGCACCACGCAGGTCGGGGTGACGGCGGGGATTCAGCAGCGGTTCTGAGGCTGACGAAGGGCGGCGGCGCACGCGTTGCGTGCCGCGTCTCCGGCTCGCTCGCGACGGGCCGCCCTGCACTGGGTTGTTGCACGAAGCGTGCTCGCCGGCCCATCGGAATCCTGAAGAGAAACGCTTGCGCAAACGGTGCCCGCCGTGCGTTCGGCCACGCGGTGCGCCGCCGCTTCCTCATCTGCCCTCGCCCATCGTGAACACCAACCGCACGACGCTGTTCGCATCGCCCCAATGTTCACCGACCGCCGACAGCGGCACCGTGCGCGTGTCGATCGTGAGGCCAGCCTCCCCGGCCGCGTCGAATACGCCTCGCACCGAGGCCAGCAGGCGCGGCATCGACACACTGCCGAGGCCGCTACCCATCAGCTCGATCGCGGTCGCCCGCAACACCGCGCCCGGCAGCAGCACGTCCGCACCGCCGATCGAGCCGATCTGCACGAAACGCAGCCGCCGGCCATCGGGGGTCGCCTTCGCGGCGGCAACCAGTAGCGTCTGCGCGCTGCTCCCCCACAGATAGTCGAGCACGACATCCACGCCGGCGCGGAAATGCGGCTCGAGCGCACGCGCCAGATGCACATCGTCCTGCTGCAACGACACGACGGCATCCGCGCCCGCGCTCAGCAGCGCCTGCAGCGCCGCCGCGTTGCGGCCCGTCGCGATCACTATCGCGGCACCGAGATGCTTCGCGATCCGAACCGCCAGCCGCCCCGACGTACCCGTCGCGCCGTTGACGAGCACCGTCTCGCCCGCGACGAGCCGCGCACGCTCCGTCAGCGCGGCCCACGACGACATCCCGGGAATCGCGATCGCCGCGGCCGTCACGTCGTCGAGCCCGTCGGGCAGCGGCACGCACCGCGTATCGGGCACGATCGTGCGCTCGGCCATCGCACCGAACGGTGCGGGTGCGCCGAAGAAATAGACGCGCTGCCCGTCGTCGAAGCGGCCGACGCCGTCGACGCCGACGACGAACGGATAACGCCCGTCCGACGAGTAATGCGTGCCGGACGCCCGCCCCTGCGCGATCCGGCTCAGCGCGGACGCCGTCACGTCGATCAGGCGGTGGCCCGGCATCGCGCGCGGCGCGTCGAATTCCATATGGACGGGACGCGCGCCGGCGCCCGTCACGACTGCTGCTTTCATGGTGACTCCTTGAATCGGGGGTCTCGGTCGACGATCGCGACGCGCGTCATCGCGCATCGAGCCATGCACGCAGCGCGGGATCGCGTACGTCCAGCACGTCGAACAGGCCTAGGGCACGCAACGCGGGCAATGCATCGATCGTGTCGGCTTCCGCGCGCGCCCGGTCGGCGGGCGCGGCGTTCGGGTCGGTCAGCACCCGCGCATTGACCAGGAACGCGCCGACGGTCCCCTTGCGGATCGTCGTTCCGTCGGTTTCGATCCGGTCGGCATGGTCGGGAAGCATCTGTTCGGCTCGCATCGTGTCGTACTCCGGTTGTCATCGATGGACGCAGTGTAGGCATGCGAATCCGGCCGATCTCCGGTATAACAGCCATTCGATACCGATATCCGGCCATGTCCGATCCGCTCCTGCCCGCCCGATTCGTCACGTCCGACGACGGCCCGTTCGTCGTCGCAGCCGTCCTGTCGCAACGCGACCCACGCGTGACGCCACCCCACTCGCATGCGCGTGGCCAGCTCGTCGGCGCGCTGAGCGGGCTGCTGACGATCGGTCTCGACGACCAGGACTGGGTCGTGCCGGCGATCCACGCGATCTGGATTCCGCCGCATTGCCGGCATTCGCTGCACTCGTTCGGGCCGATTTCCGGCTGGTCGGCGTTCGTCGCCGAAGCACGCTGCGCGGCGCTGCCGGATACGCCGCGTGCGATCCGCACGACGCCGCTGCTGCGCGAGGCCGTGCAGCGCGCGGCGAGTTGGGATGGTGCGGCACTGGATGCCGCGCAGGCGCGGATCGCCGATGTGATTCTCGATGAAATTGCGTCGTCGGAAGTCGAGGCGCTTGGGCTGGTACGGCCGCAGGACCCGCGGCTGATGAGGATTACCGATGCACTTGCCGCGGACCTCGCGGACAACCGGCGGCTGGAGGAATGGGCCGAATGGGCGGGCATCAGCGCGCGGACGATGAGCCGCCGCTTCGTCGCGGAAACGGGGCTGACGTTCGCGCAGTGGCGTCAGCAGGCCAGGCTGCTGCGCGCCCTGGAGCGCATTGCCGACGGCGTGCCGGTGACGACGATCGCGCTCGATCTCGGGTACGACAACGTGAGCGCGTTCATCGACATGTTCCGGCGCGCGTTGGGGACGACGCCGGGGAGGTATATGGAAACAGGGCGCCGTGGAGAAGAATAAGCGAGGCGACCTGCAGAGGTGAAACCGTCGTGCGGAAGGCTGGCGCCCGGTAGACGGAAAACGCCAGCCGCCGCCATTGGGTCAATACGTCCCGTCGCCCTTCTTCAAGGCCGTGCCACCGTTCCCCTTGAACTGCGCGGCCAACCGCTCCGCACTCCTCGCCAGCAGCGTCGTATCGACACCGACCGCGACGAACAACGCCCCCGCTTCCAGATAGCGACGCGCGGCCGCCTCGTCTGCGCTCAGAATGCCCGGCGCCTTGCCGGCCGCCTTGATCGACCGAATCGCGCCGTCGATCGCGGCCTGCACGTCCGGATGCCCCGGATTGCCGAGATGCCCGAGATCAGCAGCGAGATCCGCCGGCCCGATGAACACGCCGTCCACCCCTTCGACCCGCGCAATCGCATCGATCGCCTCGAGCCCCGCCCGCGTCTCGACCTGCACGAGCACGGCCATTTCGTCGTTCGCACGATGCAGGTAGTCACCGACGCGATTCCACCGCGACGCACGCGCGAGCGCACTGCCCACGCCACGAATCCCATGCGGCGGATAACGCGTCGCCGCCACCGCCGCGCGCGCCTCGTCGGCGCTCTGCACCATCGGCACCAGCAACGTCTGCGCGCCGAGGTCGAGCACCTGCTTGACGATCACCGGATCGTTCCACGGCACGCGCACGACCGGATGCGACGGATACGGCGCGATCGCCTGCAGTTGCGCGAGGATCGTCGGCACCGTGTTCGGCGCATGCTCGCCGTCGATCAGCAGCCAGTCGAAACCGGCGCCCGCGACCACCTCTGCGCTGTACGGATTCGCGAGCCCGAGCCACAGCCCGACCTGCGCGTCGCCACGCGCGAGCGCGGTCTTGAAGACATTCGAAGGAATCTGCATCGTTCGCTTACCTCATTCGAAGTAGCACTGGATCGTCCCGAGCGGGCCGTAGTCGACGCTGAACGTATCGCCCGGGCGTGCCGCGCACGGCCGCGTGAACGAGCCGCCGAGCACGATCTGCCCGGGCTCCAGTGCGACATCGAAGCGCGCCAGCCGGTTCGCGAGCCACGCGACGCCGTTCGCCGGATGGTTCAACACACCGGCCGCGACGCCCGTTTCCTCGACCACGCCGTTGCGCGACATGATCGCCGCGACCCAGCGCAGGTCGACGTCCTGCGGCTTCACGGGCCGCCCGCCGATCACGACGCCCGCGTTCGCCGCATTGTCGGCGATCGTGTCGAACACCTTGCGCGGCCGTTTCGTGTCGGGGTCGATCGACTGGCTGCGCGCGTCGATGATCTCGAGCGCCGGCACCACGTAGTCGACCGCGTCGTACACGTCGAAGATCGTGCAGTCCGGGCCGGTCAACCGCTTGCCGAGCACGAACGCGAGCTCAACCTCGACGCGCGGCACGATGAAGCGGCCGGTGGGAATCGTGCCGCCGTCGGCGAAGAACATGTCGTCGAGCAGTGCGCCGTAGTCGGGCTCGTCGATCTGCGACGTGTTCTGCATCGCCTTCGACGTCAGGCCGATCTTGTGGCCCTTCAGCGTGCGGCCTTCCGCGAGCTTGAGGGCGACCCACGTGCGCTGGATCGCATACGCGTCGTCGATCGTGATGTCGGGGTGGTCGAGCGAGATCTGGCGGATCTGCGTGCGCTCGCGCTCGGCGTCGTGCAGACGCCGCGCAAGCTGGTCGATGATGGCGGGTTCGAGCATGGTCGGATCGGGAATGGGGTTCAGCCTGCCCGCTTGTAGCGGGCATGGATGTTGTTGTGCTTGTACGAGCCGCTTTCGCTGAACTCGGTCAGTTCCATCGACAGCGCCAGGTAGCGTTTCGCATAAAGTGCCGCGAAATGCGCCTTGATTGCGTCGAACAGTGCGTCGCACGCGGCCTTTTTCTGCTCGTCGGTACGGCCCGAGCCGATCTTGAGCGTCACGTGGACGAACGCGTCGTCCTCCGTGCCGTCGGCCACGCAATAGTCCTGCAGCTCGATCGCGCGCGAGCGGATGCCGCCCGTCGGGAACACGCCGCCCTGCGCGATCAGCGTGGCATTGATCGTGCGCAGCAGCGCGGGAATGCGCGCGTCGTCGCGAATGTTCGCGGTGTACTCGACGACGATATGGGGCATGGCTGGTCTCCTGTCGAAGGCGTGGCGCAGCGTTCAGGACAACGGAAAGATCGCATTGATCTGCCCGGTGCCCGAACTTGCAAAGTAGTCGGTGACGATCTCGACAGGCTTGTCGTAGCGATCCCAGCCGAGCAAGCCGAGCAGCATCGCCGTGTCGTGCATCCCGCCTTCGCCGTGGCAATGCGTGTTGTACTCGGGCAGCATCGCGCAGAAGGTCTTGAAATCGCCCTGCTTCCACAGCTCGACCACGCGCAGGTCGACCTGCCGGAAGAATTCGCGGCTGATCTCGTGAATCGATTCCTCGGGGCTGCCGTTGTCGTTGAAACGATGCGACAACGAACCGCTCGCGAGAAACGCGACGTTCGAATCGCTCTTCTCGATCGCTTCGAGCAGCGCCTCGCCGAAGCGCCGGCTTTCGTCGAGCTGATGCCACATGCACCAGCCGGCGATCGACACGACCTTGAAGTGCTGGTCGGCGTTCATGTAGCGCATCGGCACGAGCGTGCCGTATTCGAGTTCGAGGCTGTCGATCTCGTGCGCGCGGGTCGCGATCCCGCGCTCGGTGGCCGTCTCGGCGATCAGCCGGCCGAGCGCCGGGTTGCCCGGATAGGCGTACTGCATGTCGCGGATGAAATGCGGCAGCTCGTTGCTCGTATACGTGCCCGAGAATTGCGCATTGCAGTTCACGTGATAGCCGGCGTTGACGAGCCAGTGCACGTCCGACACGACGATCGTGTCGACGCCGAGCGCGCGGCAGCGCTCGCCGATCAGTCGATGGCCGCGGATCGCCGCTTCGCGGCAGCCGTGATGCCTGCCGGGCAATTCCGACAGGTACATCGACGGCACGTGCGTGATCTTCGCGGCGAGGGACAGTTTGCCCATCGTTCAAGTCTCCTGTCGGTTGGAGTTAGCGCTTTAGCGCTTACTCCAACCCCATGCTTCGCGGTCGGTTGGAGTTAGCGCTTTAGCGCTTACTCCAACCCCATGCTCGGCCGGCGTGCCGGCCAAAGAATCATTCGCGCTGCCGGACGCCCCGCGCCCGTCACACGCCCCAGCGCGGAATGTGGTGCGAACCCATCGAGATGCACACGTTCTTGATCTCCGCGAACACCTCGAAACTGTACTCGCCGCCCTCGCGCCCGGTACCCGATTCCTTCACGCCGCCGAACGGCTGGCGCAGGTCGCGCACGTTCTGGCTGTTCACGAACACCATCCCGGCCTCGATGCCGCGCGCGAGACGATGCACCTTGCCGACATCCTGCGTCCAGATGTACGAAGCCAGCCCGTACGACGTGTCGTTCGCGAGCCGCAGCCCTTCTTCCTCGTCTTCGAACGGAATCAGGCACGCGACCGGCCCGAAGATCTCTTCCTGCGCGACGCGCATCCGGTTGTCGACGTCGGCCAGCACGGTCGGCCGCACGAAGTTGCCGTTGCGCAGATGGTCGGGCAGGCCCGCCGGCTTGTCCGCGCCGCCCGCGACCACGCGCGCGCCTTCCTGCTCGCCGATGCGGATATAGCCCGTCACCTTCTCCCAGTGCTGGCGCGTGATCATCGCGCCGAGGTTCGTGGCCGGATCGGACGGATCGCCGACCACCAGATTGTTCGCGCGGCGCGCGAATTCCTGCACGAAACGGTCGTAGATCGTGCGCTGCACGAAGATCCGCGAGCCGGCCGTGCAGCGTTCGCCGTTGATCGAGAAAATCGTGAACAGCGACGCATCGAGCGCGCGGTCGAAATCGGCATCGTCGAAGATCAGCACCGGCGACTTGCCGCCAAGCTCCATCGAATACTTCTTGAGACCGGCACGCTCCATGATCCGCTTGCCGGTCACCGTGCCGCCCGTGAACGACACCGCACGCACGTCCGGATGGCGCACGAGGGCATCGCCGGCCGTCGCGCCATAGCCCTGCACCACGTTGAGCACGCCCGGCGGAATGCCGGCTTCGAGCGCGAGGCGGCCGAGCTGGTCGGCCGTCAGCGGCGACAGTTCCGACATCTTCAGCACGGCCGTGTTGCCGAGCGCGAGACACGGCGCCGTCTTCCAGGTCGCGGTCATGAACGGCACGTTCCACGGCGACACCAGCGCACACACGCCAACCGGCTGGTACAGCGTGTAGTTCAGCATCTGGTCGTCGACCGGATAGGTGCGGCCGTTCATCTGCACGCACACTTCCGCGAAGAAGTTGAAGTTCTCGGACGCGCGCGGAATCAGCTGCTTGCTCGTCTGCGCGATCGGCAGACCGGTGTCCTGCGTCTCCAGCGCCGCGAGCATCGGCACGTTCTTCTCGATCAGCTCGCCGAGCTTGCGCATCAGCTTCGCGCGCTCCTTGGCGGGCGTGCCCGCCCATTTCGGGAACGCTTCCTTCGCGGCGCGCACGGCCGCATCGACTTCGGCCTCGCCGCCCGATGCGACGTCGGTGATGACTTCGCCCGTCGCGGGATTCAGCGTCGTGAACCTCTCGCGGCTCTCGACTTCCCGGCCGTCGATCCAGTGCTTGATGGTCATGCTCTCTCCTTGGGCGACGGGCTCAGCCGGCGCGATAGTAGTCTGCTTCGCCGACGATCGTGTTCACGAGCCGGCCAATCCCTTCGATCTCGGTCACGACCTCGTCGCCCGGCTTCGTGTCCGCCAGCCCCTCGGGCGTGCCGGTCAGGATCAGGTCGCCCGGCGAGAGCGTCATGAAGCCGCTGATGTGTTCGATCAACGCCGGCACGTCGAAGATCATGTCGCGCGTGCTGCCGCGCTGCGTCTCCTGGCCGTTCACCGTCGTGCGCAGTGTCAGGTCGCCCGCATCGCCGATCTCGTCGCGGCTCACGAACCACGGCCCGAGCGGCGTGCAGGTGTCGCGGTTCTTCACGCGCAGGTTCGGGCGGTAGTAGTTCTCGAGATAGTCGCGGATCGCGTAGTCGTTCGCGACCGTATAGCCGGCCACGTAGTCGAGCGCCTGCGCGCGGCTCACGTTGCGCGCGGGCCGGCCGATCACGACGGCCAGCTCGCACTCGTAATGCATGTGGGTGGCATCCGCCGGGCGCACCGTGCGCGACCGGTGGCCGATGAACGTGTTCGGCCCCTTCAGGAAGATCAGCGGCTCGCTCGGTGCCTTGAACGCGAGTTCCTTCGCGTGGTCGGCGTAGTTGAGCCCGAGCGCGAACGTCGTGCGCGGCGCGACGGGCGGCAGCCATTCGACGCCCTCTTCCGCGACGACGCGCCCCGTATCGAGGCGGATCGCACCGTCGCCGGCCGGTTCGGCCGCATGCAATGCGCCGTTGTAGATCACGCGCGCCGTCTTCATCGTGCCTCCTCCGCCATCAGCGTGTGCCGCAGCGTGCCGATGCCCGCCGCGGCGATCTCGATCGTGCTGCCCGCGCGGGCGCGCGGCGCGCCGCCGGCAACGCCGAGCAGCAGGACATCGCCCGCGTCGAACGACATGAAGGCCGTCACGTCGGCGATCAGCTCGCGCACCGGGCGAATCAGCGTGGCCGTCGAAGCGGACACGGCCACCTCGCCGTCGATCCGCACGGTCAGGCCGATCGCGTCGACGTCGTCGAGCGCGGCAACCGGCACGATGGCCGGGCCCAACGGGCAGAAACCGTCGCGGCACTTGAAGCGCACGGCCGGGCGGTAGTAGTCGGGATGCGGTACCGACACATCGCTTGCGAGCGTGAAGCCGTGCACATGGTCGAGCGCCCGTTCGGCCGGTACGCGCGTCGCGCGGCGGGCGAACACGACGGCCACCGACGCGCCGATCTCCAGCGCGTCGACGCCGGCCGGCACGACGACGGCCGCGCCGTCGCTCGCGTGCGTGTTGGCGGGCTTGATGTACAGGATCGGCGCCTGCGGCGGGCGGCCGTAAGGCGGTGCGTTCACGGCATCGCCGAGCGCGTCGAGCGCCGCGCGCTCGTTGAGCAGCGCACCGTAGACGGTGCCGATGGCGACCGGCAACGGCGGCGCCGCGGCGGTCGTGCAAGACAGCTCCATGCGTCATTCCCCTGCCGCGCGTCGCGGCGCATCGTCAATAGTTAATATCTTAAGTAAACAATCGAACGCTGGCAACCTCGATTACCCTGATAGGCGAAATTCACTACCCGCGGCTGTTAAGATTGATGCGTCCCCGTCCTCTGCTCTCCCCGATGAACCGTACGCTCGACCACCGCAACCTGGCCATGCTGCTGCTCGAGGCCCGCGAAACGCTGATGGGTCTGTTTCGTCCCATTCTCAAGGAATTCGCGCTGACCGAACAGCAATGGCGGATCATCCGCGTGCTCGACGGCGAACCGGCGCAGGCGCTCGAGGCGGGACAGATCGCACGGCGCTGCTGCATCCTGAGCCCGAGCCTCACGGGTGTGCTGGAACGGATGGAGCGCGACGGCCTGATCACGCGCACGCGCGCGCAGGAAGATCAGCGCCGGCTGTTGGTCAGCCTGACGCCGCAAAGCAGGAAACTGGTCACGGAAATCGGTCCGCGGATCGACGAGCAGTACCGGCAGCTCGAATCGCGATTCGGCCAGGACGGCCTCGAAGACATCTATCGCGCGCTCGACCGGCTCATCGAGCTCGGCGGCAACACGTGAAAACGGCGCCCATTCCTGCCAGCTGCGGGAACGGGCGCCGGTGCAGTGCGGGCGATCAGTGCACCGCGCCGCGCATCAGTTCGGTCACGGCCACGCCACGCGACGTGCGCATGCACTCCTCCACGTAATCGATGAACGGCAACGGCTCGAAATCGATTTCGTCGCGCACGCGGCGGTTGTCGAACACGCGATCGACCGTCGCGAATTCCCCGCAGCGCTGCAGTGCCCGGCCGATCACGCGTTCGAGTGCCGGATCGGTCCGCCCGAGCACATCGCGCACCACGAGCGGCAACTCGGCCGGCGCACACGCGGCGTAGCGCGGCGCGCCCGTCATCCCCGCCGCCTCGTCCATCGCCCGCACGATCTGCGCGACCTGCGGCGCCTCGTCGCCGGCCGACACGTGATACAGGTCGTGCGCGAGCGTCGGCTTGACGGCCAGCAGCATCGTCGCACGCGCCACGTCGTCCACCGACACGATGTCGATGCGCGTCATCGGCCGCGCGGTGAAGCGGCGCGCGGCATGCGCGAGCCGGAACATCCAGAACGAATTCGGCGCGGGCCGCGTGCCGAGCACCGTGTGGCCGACCACATGCGACGGCCGCACCACGACGAGCGGCAACCCGAGCGCCCGCAGCCGCTGCTCGGTCTCGGCCTTCGCATGCAGGTAGTCCGCCGCGAGCACCGCACCCGGCAAGCCTTCGTCGTCGCGCGCGACGTCGTTCGCCGCGTCGGCCGCGGCTTGCTCCTGCACGATCCCGCCGCGGCCTGCATGCGCATAGGCCGTGCCGACGTACACGAAGCGTTGCAGGCGCGGCGCCCGGGCGAATCGTTCGGCGAAGCGCACCGCATCGGCGATGTCGGCCCGCAGGTGCGCGCCGTCGGCCGGCGACGCATGGCCTGCGCAATGAATCACGTGCGTCGCGGCGGCGAGGCGCGGCGCGTCGGCGCCCTGCCACACGTCGCCGAGCGCACCGACGATCACGTTCGCATCGGTCAGGCGCGATGCCCAGTACGGCGCCAGCCCCGCGCGCAGCGCCGCTTCGCGCAGCCGCGCGACGGCGTGGCCGCGATCCTGCGCGCGCACGACACAGACGATGCGGTCGAGCAGCCCCGCATTGACGAGCGCCGTCAGTACGGTACTGCCGATGAAGCCGGTTGCGCCGGTCAGCACCAGCCGCCCGACGTTCGCCGCCGCGACCGGTGCGCTGGCCGGCGACACGAGGCTCGTCCGCCAGTTGAGCGACAACGCGGTTTTCCAGATCAGCACGATAGTCTCCTTCGAAGAGTCGGCCGGGCGGCGCGACGCCCGCGGTTGCGGGCTGCGCACGGCTCACCGGCCGGGCCGGGGCCTGACGCGCGCCCCGGCAGTCCCGATCGGGCGTGCGGCCCGCGATCGCGTCGATCGCGTCTCTGGCACGAGGCGGCGGCAGCCGCCGAGGACGGGCGTCCGCGGCACTGGATCGGGAAGATCCCAGTGTGGGGCCCGACCGCAGGCAAGTCTGTCCCGAAAGTTTCGTGAAAGTGTGCCGATTTGTATGGGATTGTCGGAGTGTGTCGTACCGGGCGCACCGTCAACATGCCGCAGCATCCGGTCGGCCCGCGTTCCGACGGTGCGGTCCCGCCCCGGTCGCCCCGGTTTCCCCCGGTGGGTCATGCGCGACAGATCGACGCGCCTCGCGGCCATGTCGTCCCATGTCTCGATGATCGGCCCTCCTCTCATCGGCACCGCGATCGCCGCTGCGCGCGTGTTTGCGGGTGCTCCGTCGGCATGACCATGAATCGTCAGACGTCGTTCCATCTGAAACCGCAATGAACTCAATTCGGATTTATTGCGGATTATCACTTGCGTTTCACACCAGTCTATCTAGACTGATCAAGTCAAAACGGTCGAATGTGTCATTTTTTTAGGAGACGATCACAATGCGCCTCACCATTCGGATTAATGGCAGCGAGTCGGCAACCCGGCAAGCCTTCGCGGTACTGTGGGTCGATACCGACGAGGGCCTGTGGTCGCGCGAGGCACATCAAGGCCTGGATCTTCCGACCTGGGGCAAGGTCCGCGACGTCGAGGGCGCAATGGCGCTCTGCGCGGCCGACGGCGGGAATGCCGTGTGCCAGTTGAAGGGTCTGTCGTTCGGTGCGACCCAGCGCGAACAGGGCCCTGCGGTGCTCGCCGGCAATCACCCCGGCGCGTGGCGACTGCAGGCTGTCGATCGCTGCACGAGCGAGCCGGAATACCGGGAATTCATTTCCGTCGCCCGATAGAAATTACCGATGTAATTCGTCTGCGGTTTTCGGGTTTATTCCGGTTTCAATGATATTCATTTCGATATTCAGCATTAACGACGCCCCAATGCGGGGCGTTTTTCATTTTCCGGTTTAAAGAAATAATCGCGTGCCGGTCAATTGATCGCACACCGGGAAGGATCAGTATCGATCCGTACCTGAAATCGTGCGCCCCCCCGATCTGCACGTCACGAATCCCCGAGTCTCATCGTCTGCTGCTTCGGCGAAATGTCGCTTCCGCCGCACCATTCCCTTCCCGTTTTCCACCCCGTGTCAGCGCGCCGATACCCGCTTTTTCTCGGGGCCGGAACATACTTTCCCCACACGGCGTTTACTCATTTATTACAATCGCATTATCCAGACTGACTCACCGCCCTCGGGCGGCCCGACCCGGCCATTGCATGAGCGTGAAAAAGAAGACCCACCCCGCCGATCCGTACGCGGCCGCGACCAAGAATCCGATGCTTGCATCGCGCCTGCCGATGTGGCGCTCGAAGCTGATCGTGATCCTCGTGTTCCTCGCGTTCGCCGCGCTGATCGGCCGCGCCTTCTGGGTGCAGGTCGCGAACAAGGAGTTCTACGTCGGCCAGGGCCAGAAGCGCTACCAGCGCACGATCGAGCTCGACGCGACGCGCGGGCGCATCGTCGATCGTAACGGCGCGATGCTTGCCGTCAGCCTGTCGACCTATGAAATCTGGGCGAACCCGAAACAGGTCGCCGACACCGACTACCCGCAGATCTCGAAGCTGCTCGACATGCCGCTCGCCGAGGTCAAGCGGCGCCTCGGCAACGACAAGACGTTCGTGCTGCTCAAGCGGCAGGTCGACGCGGACACCGCGGGCAAGCTCGACAAGCTCGCGATCGACGGCATCACGCAGATCGCCGATTCGAAGCGTTTCTACCCGGAAGGCGAATCGGCCGCGCACGTGGTCGGATTCACGAACGTCGAGGACAAGGGGCAGGAAGGCGTCGAGCTCGCGGCGAATGCGCGCCTGGTGGGCACGTCCGGGCAGCGCGAGGTGATCCGCGACCGGCTCGGCCGCATCGTGTCGGACACGCGCCCGCTCGTCCCGGCGCAGCACGGCGCGACGATCGAACTGACGATCGACCGCCGCATCCAGCAGCTCGCGTTCAGCCAGCTCAAGGCGGCCGTGGTCGAGAACAACGCGGTGGCCGGCAGCGTCGTGGTGCTCGACGCGCAGAACGGCGAGATCCTCGCGCTCGCGAACTACCCGACCTTCGACCCGAACGACCGCGCGCGCCTCACCGGCCAGCAGTTGCGCAACCGCGCGGTGATCGACACGTTCGAGCCGGGCTCGACGATCAAGCCGCTCGTCGTCGCGCTGTCGATCGACGAGCGCAAGGTCACGCCGAACACGATCATCAACACGTCGCCGGGCACCTACAAGATCGGCCCGGCCGTGATCCACGACACGTCGAATCACGGGTCGCTGACGGTGTCGCAGGCGCTGCAGAAGTCGAGCAACGTCGCGCTCGCGAAGCTCGCCTTGAACCTGCCCGCCGAAACGATCTGGAACAAATACCAGGAATACGGGATCGGCCGTGCGCCGGAACTGACGTTCCCGGGCGTCGCGTCGGGCCGGCTGCGCGGCTACAAGCGCTGGCGGCCGATCGAGCAGGCGACGATGGCGTACGGCTACGGCCTGTCGATGTCGCTGCTGCAGATCGCGCAGACCTACACGGCCTATGCCGGCGACGGCACGCTGCACCCGGTGTCGCTGCTGAAGAACGGCACCGACCAGCAGACGATCGACGCGCATCGCGGCCACCGCGTGACGTCGCCGCAAACGGCCGCGGCGATCCGCTCGATGCTCGAGATGGCGGTCGGCGAAGGCGGCACGGGGCGCCGCGCGCGCGTCGACGGCTACCGGATCGGCGGCAAGACGGGTACCGCGCGCAAGCAGGTCGGCGCGACCTACGCGAAGGGCAAGTACCGCGCGCTGTTCGCCGGGATGGCGCCGATGAGCAACCCGCGCCTGATCGTCGCGGTGATGATCGACGAGCCGCGCGGCAAGGGCTATTACGGCGGCACCGTGGCCGGCCCGGTATTCGCGTCGGTCACCAGCGGCTCGCTGCAGTTGCTCGGCGTGCCGCCCGACGCGCCGGTCGAGCCCGAGAAGACACCGCCGGCAAAGGCCGTTGCGCCGCAAAGGACGGTGGCTGCACCGAAAGCGGCGGCGACGCCGGCAAAAACGGCCGCTGCGCCGAAAAGCACTGTACCGCTGAAGACTGCCGCGCCGTCAAGAGCGACGGCGCAGGCAAACACGGCGGCGGGGTGATCGGCTCAGCCCGCGCGACGCGCCGCCGTCCCGGCGCGCGCGTCACGCTCCAACGGCCTCGTCGCCGCCTCAGACTTCCCCGTCATCGGGCACCGTCACTCTTCTCAGGAACGCCGCGCATCATTTGAGCGTTCCCGCCGCCGCCTCCTGCCATTTTTTCGCGCGGCGGCCCGCCCGGGCCGCCGCGCCCTGCCCGGCGCGCGGCGCGATGCCGCGCGCCGTCAATGCGCAGCCGTCGCAGCCGGCTTCGTCATCCTGCCGAGCACGTGCTCGGTCATTCCGCGCGCCAGTTCGGACTCGCCCATGAACACGGTGCCGATACCCTCGCTCGACAATAGCGCGGCCTCGTCGCCGCTGTTCGTGCACAGCACGACCTCGAGCGCCGGGTTCAAGGTGCGAGAGATCTCGACGATCTGCCGCACGTCGAACACGTCGGGCAGCGTGACGACCAGCATCCCGGCGCGGGCGATATGCGCCTGCACGAGCACGATCGGCTCGATCGCATCGCCCGACACGGCCGCGACACCTTCCGCACGCAGTTTCTCGACGAGCTCGCGATTCTGCTCGACGACGACATACGCGATGCCGCGCTCGTCCAGCGCGTGCGCGATTCGCGTACCGACCTTGCCGTAGCCGACGATCACGACCTGCCCGGTCAGGTGCGTCTGCGGCGTCGACATCGGCAGCGCGGCGAGCGGATCGTCGCGGGCCTCGAGCTTGCGCGCGAACGCCGAATGCTTGCGGATCCACGCGAGCGCCGGATCGATCATCGCGAACAGCAGCGTGTTCATCGCGATCGAGATCAGCGCGACGGCCAGAATCAGGCTCTGCCCCTCGGCCGACAGCAGCCCAAGCGCACGGCCGAGGCCGGCGAGGATGAACGAGAACTCGCCGATCTGCGCGAGACCCGCACCCACCGTCAGCGCGGTATTCAGCGGATAGCGGAACGCGATCACGAGCGCGACTGCCGCGAGCGTCTTGCCGATCACCACGATCGCCGCGACCTCGATCACGTGCAGCGGCTCCGCGAGCAGGATCTTCGGGTCGAAGAGCATCCCGACCGAAATGAAGAACAGCACCGAGAACGCATCGCGCAGCGGCAGCGTCTCGTCGGCCGCGCGCCGGCTGAATTCCGACTCGCGCATCATCATCCCGGCGAAGAACGCGCCGAGCGCGAACGACACGTCGAACAGCTTTGCCGCGCCGAACGCGATACCGACCGCGGCCGCGATCATGCACAGCGTGAACAGCTCGCGCGAGCCCGTGCGCGCGACGAGCCACAGAATGCGCGGAAACACGCGCTTGCCGACCACCAGCATCAATGCGATGAACGCCGCGACCTTCAGCATCGTGACGCCGAGCGTGCCCCACACGCTGCCGCCGGCCGCATGCGCGTCGCCGGGCGGAGTGCCGCCGAGCAGCCCCGCGACGGGCGGCAGCAGCACCAGCACGAGCACCATCACGAGATCCTCGACGACGAGCCAGCCGACCGCGATGCGCCCGTTGACCGTCTCGACGAGCCCGCGCCCTTCGAGCGCGCGCAGCAGCACGACCGTGCTCGCGACCGACAGCGCGAGCCCGAACACGAGCGCCGCCCCGACGCTCCAGCCCCAGGTGAGCGCGAGCCCGCCGCCGAGCAGCGTGGCCACCGTAATCTGGACGATCGCGCCCGGCAGCGCGATCTTGCGCACCGCGAGGAGATCGCCGAGCGAGAAATGCAGGCCGACGCCGAACATCAGCAGCATCACGCCGACTTCGGCGAGCTGCTGCGCGAGCGACAGGTCGCCGACGAAGCCGGGCGTGCCGGGGCCGATCACGATCCCGGCGAGCAGATAGCCGACGAGCGGCGGCATTTTCAACAGCGACGCGAAATAACCGAAAACCATCGCGAGACCGAAACCGGCCGCGAGCAACGCAATCAGGCTGACGTCATGAGGCATCCCCCCTCCCGAAGTTCTTGTAACTATTTAGTAAGGTTCAAGAACGAAAGGATAAGGGATGAGGCGGAAAAATGGCGCGCCGCCGCGAAAAATTCACGCGGTGGCGCGCCTTTGCGGGGTGCAACCCCGGTGAATTGAAAGGGCGCCGCGCGGATGCGGCGGCGCCTTGATGTACATCGGACAGGCGGGACTGGCGCCCCGCCGCCCCGTCAGCGCGACGCTTGCGGGAACCGCGCACCCGGCGGCGGTTCGGGCCGGGTCGACGGCACGCTCTTGCGCACCTTCGCGACCTGCGCGGCCGTCACGGCAGCCCCCGTGTTGCCCCAGCTCGTGCGCACGAAGTTCGACACGTCCGCGACTTCCTGGTCCGACAGGCGCCAGCCGAACGGCGGCATCGTGAACGTCGACGGCGCGGTGCGCGTGCCCTGCAGCGCGCTGCCTTCCAGCACCACGTGGATCAGCGAGGTCGGATCGTCGCCCTGCACGACCGGGTTGCCGGCAAGCGCCGGGAACACGCGCGTGTAGCCGTGGCCGTCGCTGCGGTGGCAGGCCATGCAGTTGTCGCGATAGACGGCCGCGCCCGGCTTGCTCGCGTCGCCGATCTGCAACGCCTTCGCGGCGGCCGCGTCGTACACGTGCGGCTGTTCGCCCTGCACGCGCGGCGGCAGCGTCTTCAGGTAGCGCGCGATCGCATTCAGGTCGTCGTCGGTCATGTGCTGCATGCTGTGGCCGACCACGTCCGTCATCCCGCCGAACGCGGCCGTGCGCAGCGTGCGGCCCGTCTTCAGGAACTGCACGATCTCGGTTTCCGTCCACGTGCCGAGGCCCGTGCGCGGCTCGCCGCGCAGGCTCGTCGGCACCCAGCCGTCGATCGCCGCGCCGCCGGCCAGGAAGTCCGGGCCGTCCGCGTCGGTCAGCCCACGCTCCTGCATCGTCGGCGCCCGCGGCGTATGGCACGCGCCGCAGTGGCCGAGCCCCTGCACGAGATACGCACCGCGCGCGACCACCGGATCGGTGTACGGCGCAGCATCGAACGGCTTCGGTGTCGGCGCGAACATCTTGCGCCAGATCCCGAGCGGCCAGCGCATCGACAGCGGCCACACGATGTCGACCGCGCGGTTCTCGTGCTCGACGGGCGCGACGCCGTGCATGAAGTATGCGTACAGCGCCTTCATGTCGTCGTCGGTCAGGCGCGCGTAGGACGGAAACGGCATGGCCGGATACATCGTGTCGCCGTTCTTGCGCACGCCTTCGCGCACCGCGCGCGTGAAGTCCTCGACCGTCCAGCCGCCCAGGCCCGTCTTCGGATCCGGCGTGATGTTCGTCGAGTAGATCCCGCCGATCGGCGTGTCGAATTTCAGGCCGCCGGCGAACGGCTTGCCGCCGCTCGCGGTGTGGCACGCGATGCAGTCGCCCGCCCGCGCGAGGTACTCGCCGCGCTTGATCAGGGCCGCGTCGGCGGATTGGGCCGCGGGTGCCGCCGCCGGGCCGGAAGCCGCCGCGGGTGCTGCCGGCTGTGCGAACGCCGCCGAGCCCGCGAAGCCGAGCGCGGCCCAGGCCGCACCGGCCGCCAGCGCGCGCGACATCCGGCGCGCGACGTTGTGGTTCATCGTCCTCTTCATACTGTCACCAGCGGGGCGGGATTTTTCAGGTATTGCTCGCGGATCGCACGTGCCGACCAGTAGGCCAGCGCCGCGATGATCCCGGTCGGGTTGTAGCCGATGCCCTGCGGCAGCGCCGATGCGCCCATCACGAACACGTTGTGCACGTCCCAGCACTGCAGGTAGCGGTTCAGCACGCTCGTCTTCGGGTCGGTGCCCATGATCGCGCCGCCGACGAGGTGAGTCGTCTGGTACGCGCGCGAATCGAAGTGCTTGCCGAATTCGCGCGTCGATACGCTGATCGCCTTCGGCCCCATCGCCTCCGCGATCTTCTTCATCTGCCCGGTCACGTACTGCGCCATCTTGATGTCGTTGTCCTTCCAGTCGAAGGTCATCCGCAACAGCGGCTGGCCGTACGAATCGCGATAGGTCGGATCGAGGTCGAGATACACGTCGCGGTACGACATGTTGGTGCCGTGCGCGTCCATCGAGATCGTGTGCGCGTAGTTGTCCTTGACGGCCTTCTTCCACGCCGAGCCCCACTGCGGCGTACCGGGCGGCGTCGCGATGCCGCTGATCGGCTTCACGCCGGCCTGGTTCACCCACAGCGGCGAGCCGCCGACGAAGCCGAGCGGGCCGTGGTCGAAGTTGTCCGCGTTGAAATCGTCCACCGCGACGCCGTTGCCGCCCGCCCCGATGAACGGATTCGTGTAGGTGTCCTTGTCGAAGAACGCCTTGATCGTCGACAGGTTCTGGTACGCGAAATTGCGGCCCACGACGCCTTCGCCGGAGATCGGGTCGTACGGTTTGCCGATGCCCGACAGCAGCAGCAGGTGCACGTTGTGGTACTGGAACGCGGCCACGATCACGAGATCGGCCGGCTGGTGCACTTCACGCCCTGCCGGGTCGACGTAGGTCACGCCCGTCGCGCGCTTCTTCGTATCGTCGAGGTCGACCCGCAGCACGTGGCACTTCGAGCGCAGCTCGAAGTTCGGCGCCTGCTTCAGCGCGGGCAGGATGTTCAGGTTCGGCGACGCCTTCGAGTACATGTAGCACGCGTAGCCGCTGCAGTAGCCGCAGAAGTTGCACGGGCCCATCTGCACGCCGTACGGGTTCGTGTACGGGCCCGACGTGTTCGCCGACGGCAGCCGGTACGGATGCAGGCCGAGCGACTTGGCGGCGTCGGAGAAGCGCTGCGCCGAATAGGTGTTGAGCTGCGCGGGCAGCGGGAAGTTGTCGCTGCGGTTCGCTTCGAACACGTTGCCGTCGCCGACCACCTTGCCGCCGACCTTGTACGCCTGCCCCGACGTGCCGAACACCTTTTCGGCGAAGTCGAAATGCGGCTCGAGCTCCTCGTAGGTCACGCCGGTGTCCTGGATCGTCATCCCTTCGGGGATGAACTTCCTGCCGTAGCGCTCTTCATAGTGGCTGCGCAGGCGCAGCTCTTCCGGCGTGATCCGGAAATGCACGCCCGACCAGTGCAGCCCCGCGCCGCCGACGCCTTCGCCCGGCAGGAACGCGGCGAGCTGCCGGTACGGCAGCGCGGTGTCCTGCAGGCCGTGGCGGATCGACACGGTCGTCTTCGACAGGTCGAGGAACAGCTTCTTGCGGATGTTGTAGGTCAGCTCGTCGATCGTGTTCGGATACGCGCCGTCCGGATAGGTGTCGCGATACTCGCCGCGCTCGAGCGCAACGACGTTCAGGCCCGCTTCGGTCAGTTCCTTCGCGAGAATCGCGCCGGTCCAGCCGAAGCCGACGATCACCGCATCGACATGCGGCTTTTTCTCTGCGGCCATCAGCTGCGCTCCCCGTTGATCGAGACGGGGCCGTACGGATACGACTTGCCGTTCTGGTTGACGAAATCCATGAAGTCCGCGCGCGCGCCCGGAAAGCCGATCATCTTCCACGCGGCCATGTCGTGATTGCCGCCATGCACCGGGTCGCAGAAGTAGCCTTCGCGCGTGTTCTGCAGCAACTGACCGAAGAACACGCCGGGCGGCACGTCGTCGATCTGTGCGCCGCCCTTTTCCAGCGCGCCGAGCACGGTGTCGCGCGTCGGTGCGTCGAGATCCGCGAACGCCTTGCCGTGGGTCTTCTCGCAATAACGGTTGACCGCCGCGATGCCGAGCCGGTAGATGTCGCGCGGCACCAGCTTCAGCTGGTAGCCGAGCTCGGGCACGCCTTGCTGGAATGGCCCCTGCATGTACCAGGTGGCGCCGTGCGCATACGGCGTCTCCATCTGGCGGTCGATGAATTCGGGCACGCCCGATTCGAGCGCGCCGGGACCTTCGGCGTCGGCCGGAATCAGCCGGTCGACGGCCGCCTGGACGAACGCCCACTCCTTCGCATCGAAAAAGGTCGGCTTGTACGGAGCGCGTTCGGCGTTGGCCGATGCGCCGGGCGCGTTGCCGGTCGTCGCGGAAGGCGACGACGAACGCAGGTCGCAGCCGGCGACCGACGCGATCGGCACGAGCGCGACCGACGTGCGCAGGAAACGGCGGCGCGAGTTGGGTTTGTCAGGTGGCGTGGACATGGTCGGATGTTGATCGTTGGGGATCGGGGCCCGGACGCGCGCACTCCGCATGCGGCATGCCCGGCATGGCAGCCATGCCGCATGCGGCTGGCCGTCCTGTTCTTTCGTCTGTTGCGAACAACCTCGCTGCAGGCGCCGCCCGTGCCATGCACGGCAGCGCGCTTCATGCAGCCGCGCATCGCGCCAATTCGGGTTGCGCTGCACGGATCGGCTTCTTTGCGAGCCTTATCGTCTGACAAATGCCAGCATCTGCCGGCATCTGCCCTTCATCGCTCATGACCCTCATTCAACTTAGACGCCGCGTTTGCCGACAGCAAGCGCGACGTGCACGACCCTCTTTCGGGTCCGGCGACAAAGTGCCGCGAATTATATATGGAACCGGTTCCATTAAGTGTCGCATCAATGCAATTCAATGCCTCGAAAATCGCAACAATTGAAAAATCCGGGAGTCGGAATCGACAAGGATCGCGTGATGACCGACTGATGCGGGCGTCAGGTAGACGATTGCGGTGTGGCAAGTCGCGCCGACGGATGTCTCTTTCCAGCTACACGGGGTACCCGGGAGCGCCTGTTTGCATGGCGCTCTGGTAGCCTCCGCCTCTCATGAAACCACACAAGAAAAATGAACTGCCGGCGACCGACGCGACCGGCATCAGCCGATATCTCAGCTACGTGCTGCGCCACGCGCCGCAGTCGATCGGGCTGCAACTCGACCCGGAAGGCTGGGCTCACGTCGACGAACTGATCGCCGGTGCCGCTCGCCAGGGGCACCACCTCGATCGTGCGACGCTCGAAACCGTCTGCGCAACCAACGACAAGCAGCGCTTCGCCCTCTCCGACGACGGCCGTCGCATCCGTGCGGTACAAGGCCATTCGACACCGGTCGTGCAGCGCCGCTATCCGGTCGCGCAGCCGCCCGAGCGCCTCTATCACGGCACTGCGACACGCTTCCTGGATTCGATTCGAGCGCAAGGGCTGAAACCTGGTGCCCGTCATCACGTGCATCTGTCGCCGGACATCCGCACGGCGCTGGCTGTCGGCACGCGCTACGGCGTGCCCGTGATACTCGAGGTCGATGCGCGGCGCATGCATCGGCAAGGCCACACGTTCTTCGTCGCGGAAAACGGCGTATGGCTGACCGACACCGTGCCGGCGGAATTCCTCGTAGAGATGGACGGCCCCGCGCGCTGAGACGCGCGCTCACCACGGCCAGAACATCGACGCGATGGACAGCGCCAGCGCCGCGCAGAGCGGCGAGTAACACAGCGTGTCCATGCGCGCGAAACGCGACCCGCGAATCCGCTTGAAGAAGCCGACGTATCGGAAATCGCCGACGGCACGCACCGCGAAGATCAGTGCGAACGCAACGACCGCGAACGAGATCGTACCGGGATACGTGTTCGGCCCCAGCCAGCCGGCACGCGCGGCAACCACGCACGCGCCGCCCAGCAACGCCACCGCGATCGCGAGCGTGCCGACGGCGGTCGGCCGCAATAGCGGCTCGCCGTCCTGCTCCGGAATGGCGGCCCCCTTGCCGCGCCGCCCGCCCAACGCCCAGTAGACGTGAACGAGCGCGATTGCGCAAAGCGTCGGCACGCTGAAATACGCTCCGGTCATGTCGGTCAATGCCCTCGTGTCTTTGTCTCGTCGTCTCGATGTGTTGGCGGCAGAGTGCCGGCGCGCGGCCCCTATCCGCGCCACACGTGACGATACCGAAACCCGGCACCACGTGCATTGCGACCTCCGGTCGCAATCCGCCACCCGCGACGGCGCATGTTGCGATGCAGTGCGCGCGCCAGTGCACGCGGTCCGGCCGCTTGACTTCCCTCCGCGCGCTACTACGCTGTTACTCCAGTACTGCCGTCGATACGCCCCCTGCGCGATCGGCCGCACGTGCAATCGGTCGCCGCATGCGCACCTGCACGACAACGATAACGAAGGCCATGGAGGCGACTCATGCTGATCGGTGTGCCGAAAGAGATCAAGAACCACGAATATCGCGTAGGCCTCACGCCGGCCGGCGCGCGCGAGCTGACACGGCACGGCCATCGCGTACTGGTGCAGCGCGGCGCGGGCACGGCGATCGGCCTGCTCGACAACGACTACACGGCCGCGGGTGCATCGCTCTGCGACGGCGCCGACGAAGTCTTCGCGCGCGCCGACATGATCGTCAAGGTCAAGGAGCCGCAGCCGGCGGAATGCGCGATGCTGCGACGCGGCCAGATTCTCTACACGTACCTGCATCTCGCGCCCGATCCCGACCAGGCGGCCGCACTCGTGAAGTCCGGCGCCGTCTGCATCGCGTACGAAACCGTGACGGGCCCGGGCGGCGGCCTGCCGCTGCTCGCGCCGATGAGCGAGGTGGCCGGGCGCATGTCGATCCAGGTCGCGGCGACCCACCTCGAAAGCCCGCGCGGCGGGCGTGGCCTGCTGATGGCCGGGGTGCCCGGCGTACCGGCCGCGCATGTCGTCGTGCTCGGCGCGGGCGTGGTGGGCACCGGCGCGCTGCAGATGGCAGTCGGCCTCGGCGCGCGCGTCACCGTGCTCGATACCAACGTGAACCGGCTGCGCCAGCTCGACCTCGTCTTCGCCAACCGGATCACGACCGTCTGCTCGAATGCACACACGATCGACGAAGCCGTGCGCGACGCCGACGTCGTGATCGGCGCCGTGCTCGTGCCGGGCGCATCGGCGCCGCGGCTCGTCACGCGCGACATGATCGCGACGATGCGCACGGGAGCGGTCGTCGTCGACGTCGCGATCGACCAGGGCGGATGCTTCGAGACGTCGCACGCCACGACGCACGCGGCCCCCACCTTCGTCGTGGACGGCGTCGTGCACTATTGCGTCGCGAACATGCCCGGCGCCGTCGCGCGCACGTCGACCTTCGCGCTGAACAACGCGACGCTCACCCATGCGCTCGCGCTCGCCGACAAGGGCTGGAAGCAGGCAATGACCGACGATCCGCATCTGCGCGCGGGCCTGAACGTGTGCGACGGACACATCACGTACGAAGCCGTCGCGCTGGCGCTTGGCCTGCCCTATGTGCCGGCGGCCGGTGTACTGGCATGACGTGACCGCATTCATGACCTGCCAGCAACTGACGGCACGCGCCGCCGGCTGCGTTCACGCGCCCTTCGCGCCGCCGCTACGCTTTGACGAGCCGCCCGCTCCCATCGTGCGTGCAAGCAGCGGCCTCAATTGCGCGAGCGTGCGCGTGTTCAGCACGTCGGGCCGCGTGAGCCAGCCGCGGCGCGCCTGATCGACGCCGTACGCAAGATTGTCGAGTTCGTCCGCGCTGCGCGCATCGGAGCCGATCGCCACCGGCACGCCGGCCTTCGCGGCTTCGCGGCACCAGACGTCCGGCAGGTCGAGCCGCCGCGGCTGCGCATCGAGTTCGACGAAGCAACCGCGCGCCGCGGCATGCGCGATCACGCGCGGCACGTCGAGTTCGCAGGCATCGCGCTCGCCGAGCACGCGGCCCGTCGGGTGCGCGAGAATCGTGAAATGCGGATGGTCCATCGCGCGCAGCATGCGCGCGGTCTGTGCGTCGCGCGACAGGTCGAAGCCGTCGCGTACCGCACCGACCACGAGGTCGAGCCGGCCGAGCATCGCGTCGGGCACATCGAGGCTGCCGTCCTCGCGAATGCCCGCCTCCACGCCCTTGAGCAGCACGAACCCGTCGAATGACGCGTTGAGGCGATCGATCTCGTCGAGCTGCCGGGAAAGCCAGTCGAAGCCGCCGCGGCCACCGCCGGCATGCGGCGCCCGGTCGGTGATGGCCAGGTACGCGAACCCGCGTGCTCGTGCCGCATCGGCCATCGCACGCAGGCTGTCGCGGCCGGCCGACGCGTCGGTATGCGCATGCAGATCGCCGTGCACGTGCTTGCGCTCGACCAGCGCCGGCAGCGTGCCCGCGCGCGCGGCGTCGATCTCGCCGCGATCCTCGCGCAACTCGGGCGGCACGTCGTGCAACCCGATCGCCGCATAGACCGATGTCTCGGTCGCGCCGGCAATCCGTTCGTCGCCGCGAAACACGCCGTACTCGTTGATCTTCAGCCCGCCGGCCTGCGCGATCCTGCGCAACGCGATGTTGTGCGCCTTCGATCCGGTGAAGTAGACGAGCGCCGCGCCGAACGCATCGGCATCGACCACGCGCAGATCGACCTGCAATCCGCTGGCGAGCACGACGCTCGACTTCGTCCTGCCGTGCGCAAGCACGCGCGCCACCTCGCCATAACCGACGAACGCTTCGGCGACGGCGCCTGGATCACGTGCGGTGACGAGGATGTCGAGATCGCCGACCGTCTCGCGGCGGCGGCGGAAACTGCCGGCCGGCACGGCCTTGCCGACGCCCGCAATCGCACGCAGGCGTTCGAGCAGCGGCAGCAGCGAGTGCGCCGCATCCGGCAGCAGGAAGCGTTGAGGTTCGCGCTTCAGCCGGTCGTCGATCGCTTCGAGCAGATGCGCTTCGGTTTTCGCGCCGAAGCCCGGCAACTCGCGCACGTGCCCGCTCTTCGCGGCCGCGCGAAGCTGCTCGAGCGAATCGACGTGCAGCGCGTCATGGAGCGCCTTCACACGCTTCGCGCCGAGCCCCGGCACGTCGAGCAGCTCGACGATCGCGCCAGGCAGCGCGTGACGCAGCGTTTGCTGCAGTTCGCAGGTGCCGGTCGCCGCGATCTCGCGCAGCTTCGACGCGAGATCGGGCCCGATCGACGGAATCTTCCCGAGATCGTCGCCGTTCGCGATCATCTTCGGGATATCGCGCCCGTAGTCGCCAATCGTCCGTGCTGCGTTGCGATAGGCACGCACCCGGAACGGATTGGCGCCCTGGATCTCGAGCATGTCGGCAATCTCGGTGAACACGGCCGCACACTCGGCGTTGTGGATCGGCATGATCGGCGTGGCTCCCTTCCACGTGGATGGCGCCGCGCGCGTGCGCGACGGCGTCTGCCCGCCCGGCGCCGCATGGTGACGCCGCCGGACGCCCGTTCATATCGTACGCCGGCCGCGCCGCGTGTGCAGCGTCGTGATGGAGACGGTGTCGGCGTCAGAGGGAGGCGCGCGGCGTCGTGGCGTATTGCCGCTCGTAGATCGACTGGCAATGCGTGCAGCGTTCGGCGGCCGGGCGCGCCAGCAGGCGCTCGTAGCCGACCGAGCCGTCGCAGTCGATGCACTCGCCGTAGCTGCCGTCGCGCATCCGCTGCTGGGCGCGGCCGATCGCGCGCAGCTCGGTCAGTTTCATGCCGATCAACGCATGATCGACGTCGACGAACAGATCCGCATTGGCCTCGTCACCCTCGTCCGGCGCCGCGCCGGCGAGGTCTGCATAGGACTCCGACGCGCGCTGGTCTTCGCTGGTGCGGATCTCCGCACGCAACGTCTGCTCGCTCTCGTTCAGCCGCTGTTTCAGCGTCTGCCGTTGTTGTGGGTCGAGCGCCATGGCCGTCTCTCCTGTTCCGGGTTGCGCGCGGAGCATTGCGGCGCGCAGTGTCGCGACGGTGCGCGGCGGGCCGGCGTCACCGCCTGCCACCGTGTCCGGATGTGCGCCCGGCAGCACGAAGTGCCGGATGCATTCGACGCAGGATAAACCCATTGAACGTGCGTGTGTTGACCGGAATCAGCGTGCACTGCAGCGCTCGGCCTACGCGCGCCGGAACTGGGGACGGACGCGAAATCGCGACGTCGTCGAATGCGGTTATCGCAGGCGCCGCCGGGATCGCTCGCCCCGCGAGCACCATTGCCTCATCACGCGTCAAGCATCGGCACGGACGATGTCGAGCAACATGCGCGCCGAGCGCTGCCAGCTGTATCGCTGCGCGTGCTCGCGGCCCAGCGTGCGCAACCGTGCCCGCAGTTCGGGATCGTCCATCACGCGGGCGATCGCCGCGGCGATATCCGGCGGTGAATACGCATCGCAGAACAGCGCTGCACCGCCGCAGACTTCCGGAAGCGCCCCTTCGTGCGACACGACGACCGGGCAGCCACACCGCATCGCCTCGAGCGGCGGCAGCCCGAATCCTTCGTACAGCGACGGAAACACGAAGCAGCCCGCATGCTCGTACAACGCTTTCAGCTCGCCGTCGGTCACGTAACCGGCCCATGTGACGTACGGATCGTCTTCGCGCAGGCCGGCCGCCCGTGCACCGAAGATCTTCGCATTGGCGCCCCCCGCGATCACGAAACGCAACGTCGGGTGCGACTCGCGCATCAGCGCCACCGCGGCCAGTGCGCGCACGAGATTCTTGCCGGGTGCGAGGGACCCGACGAACAATACGTAGCGGTCCGTCTCGAGATTCAGGCGCGACAGCACGCCAGGATCGGCATCGATGCGGTCGATATGATCGACCGCCCCCGGCACGACCGACAGGCGCGCGGGCGGCACGCCAAGCCGCGCGGCCAGCCGCGTCCGCGAAAAATGCGAGATCGTCACGATATGGCGCGCGCGCCGCTTCATGATCGAGAACGCGAAGCGGTACCAGAGTCGGAACGCCATCGAATAGCCGGCCGGCAGGTCGAAAATCGCCGCGTCATAAATCACCAGCAGTTGATCGTGCTTCACCAGCGGGCCAATGTTGCATAGGCTCAGCAAGGTCCGGCCACGCGTCATGCGCGGCAGCGTCCATTGCTCCCACAGCGCGCCGTGCCGGCGCCCGGACGTCAGTGATCGCGCGCCGGCCGGCATGGCCGCCGGATCGTGATCGGACGGCACGACGAGCGACGGCGCCTCGTCGGCGCTCGCGATGCGCGCGAGTTCGGCCGTCAGTTCGTATGCCACGCGCTGAACGCCCGTCATGCGCTGCGCGGTGAATTTCCCGTTGATCGCGAGCCGGCACGGCCGCGCGGTATACGCGGCCGTGCCGGCGCCCCGCTCCGCGCGCGCTTCCTGCAGTACCGGTGCGCTTCGCTCTCGAATCGACGTTGACATGATCGTGACCATTCCGATGGCTGCGGCGCCTTCGCGCCGCCGGACATCCCGTTACGCGGGATGCTGCTGTGCCGTCAGTGTGTTCGCCACCTGCGCTCCGGTCAGTACGTTCGATCGCACAACGCACCGCTTCCAGGATGATTCGTCATCCTCAGAAAGCATTGCGACCGATGAAACCCCGCACGACCGTCAACAGGATGATCTTCATGTCGAACCAGAAGCTCCAGTTCTGCATGTAGAACAGATCGAACTTCACGCGCGCTTCCATCGCCTCGACCTTGCGCGTCTCGCCGCGATAGCCGTTTACCTGCGCCCACCCGGTGATGCCCGGCCGTACGCGGTAGCGGTACATGTAGCAATCGATCAATTGCCGGTACAAGTCGTCGTGTTCGATCGCATGGGGGCGTGGGCCGACGACCGACATCTGCCCGAACAGCACGTTGAAGAACTGCGGCAGCTCGTCGAGCGACGTACGCCGCAGGAACGCACCGACGCGCGTGATCCGCGAATCGTTCCGCGACGCCTGTCGCAAGACGCCCGGTTGCACACGATGCACGCGCATCGTCCGGAACTTCAGAATGTCGAACTCCCGGCCGTCGACGCCCTTGCGGCGCTGCCTGAACAGCACGGGCCCCGGCGACGACAGCTTGACCGCGATCGCCAGCATCGACAGCAGCGGCAGCAACGGAATCAGCACGCCGAATGCGAACAGCCGGTCGAACGCGAACTTCGCCCACAGCTCCGGCGCCGAGCGCGGCGTGGTCGCGAGGTTGATGGCCGGCATGCCGAGCACGTCGGTCGCCGAGCGATCGACCACCGCCATCTGCCGCACGTCGGGCAACAAACGCAGTTCCACGAACTCGTCGCGCAACTCGCGCACGATGCGCTGGATCCGCCACTCGTGCGACATCGGCAGCGTGAGCCAGACCTCGTCGATCTCGCCGCCGCGAATCAGGTCGCGCAGCACGTTCCAGTCGTCGATCACCGGCACGCCGCCGATGCCGCCGGAGGCAGCCTGTGCGTCGTCGTCGAATACGCACGCCGCCACGAAAAGCCCGTGCGGCGCCAGTTGCATCCGCTCGACCGCGACACGCCCGTACGCCGTTGCGCCGACCACCGCGACGCGGCGCTGCCGCGCGCGCGGGTCGTCACGCGTCAGCGCGAGCGCCAGCAGCGCGGCACGGCCGAGCAGCAATGCGGCGTCGCCGGCCAGCACCGTGCGCACGATCCAGTGTGTCGTGATCGTGCCGCCGCGGTTCATGATCCACATCGCGGCGACTACCGTCAGCACGCTCGCGCAGACGAGCGCCACCATCGTCTGCGTCAGCGCATGCGTGCCGCCTTGCGGCGCCACGCTGCCACGCACGGTGCGCAGGTAGCGCGGCAGCAAGGCCACGGTCAGCACGCACAGCAGCGCGATCGCGCCGCGCTGCGCGTCGGACAACTCGCGCCACGCGAGGCCCGATGCCGCCTGCGCGGCAAGCGCGCCTGCCAGCACGAGCACGGTGTCGGTAACTGCGATCACAGAATGCCGCATCGAATTCGTCCCGCCGGACTTCGATTGCATCGTCACGCACCATGTGCCGGGAACCCGCGATGCGCGTCCGGCATGCGGGGCCGACCCGGTGTCGGCCTCGCCGTCCCGCGCGTGCCGAGCAGCCTGCGATAGTCCGCGCGAATCAGGTTGTAGCATTCACACGCGTGATGTTCGAGGCCGTCGCGGTCGAGCACCGTGATGCGGCCGCGACGCTGCCGGATCAGCCCGGCTTCCTGCAGGTTGCCCGCCGCTTCCGTCACGCCTTCGCGCCGCACGCCGAGCATGTTCGCGATCGTCTGCTGCGTGACGGCCAGTTCGTCGCCGTCGATGCGGTCATGCGCAAGCAGCAGCCAGCGGCTGAGCTGCTCGCTGACCGAGTGATGACGGTTGCACAGCGCGCTGCGCGAGATCTGCGCCATCGCCGCCTGGCAGTAGTTGAGCAGCAGCCGGTAGGTTGCCGGCGAGCGCTCGAATTCGGCGCGCATCACGCAGCTCGGCACGCGATAGGCCATCCCGCCGATACGGACCTCGACCCGGTGCGACGCCGCGGCGCCACCGACCAGCGTCGCGAGCCCGACCACGCCCTCGCGGCCGACCTGCGCCACCTCGACCATCGCACCGTCCTCCATCAGGTGCTGCACCGACATCATCGACGTCGTCGGGAAATGCACGTGGCGCATCGGCTCGCCGACCCGGTCGAGCATCCCGGCCTTGATCCTGACCAGTTCGAGATGCGGTGCGATGGTGCGGATGCTGTCCTCGGGGAGGGCATCGAGGATGGCGTTCGCCGAATAGCTCGAGTGAAGATGAAGCATGTCTGTATCCCTTTTATTGTCCGCGCCGCCTGCAGCCGCGTGCACGAAACTCGTTATCGCGATGCGCGCCCGGACTGATCGTGGTTGCGGCCCACAACCCTGATTCCGACCGACCGTCGGCTTATCGCCGCCGGATCGAGTCGACTGTTCCGTTTCAACACGCCAGCCCGAATAAGCGATTTACGTGCCAATACATGCCCATCCTTAATATATGAATCACGCCTGATTTAGATCGACCGAATAACCGGCCCAAAAACAAAAAAAGCGTCTCATTTTCGGACACTCTTCCCGGTGGCGGACACTGCATGCGATTTGACTGATCAATTCACCTGCGTCGCACCGAGGCAGCCGCACCGGTGCTGCACGGCTTGTCGCTCATATACTTACAGTCGATTTTCAATTGTTTCCATGATGTGCCGGATAACATTCCGTGACGGCTGCACGCCTCACACGGTTGTTTGAAACTGTCTCAAATCTGAATCGACGCACTAATTTCCGCCTCTGTCATCCACCGCACAATTCCCATGCAAACCATTGATTATTTGAGACATTCTTGCGAGCACCATTTATTTGTCAAACAATGTTCAATACCCACCGAGCACTTTCCCCGTGCGATGCGCGCTGCCACCCGATTGATTCGCGGCCGACATGGAATGAATGCCCGAAGTTGCATTCAACTTCCGGATGATTAATTTCACGAAAATGAATCATTAAATCCGGATGACGTTTGCACCCGCCAAAATCGTCAAACTTTGTGAAATGACGCAATGTGCAATTGAACGATTTCAATGGCGTGCTAGCCTTTTCGCCAGTATCGTCACTCCATTTTTGACGAACACAAGTCCGCACGATCGTGCGAATTTCCCATTCCCGGGATATCGCCGAGACGACGCGTGACCGCCACCTACGAGGATGCGCCGTGACTCACCAGGCCCCTGACGCCGTCGCGTACGCGAACGGCATGATCGAGCTTTCCCACAGCTTCGATGCAAACCGCTTTCTCGCGGCCATCGACCGCGACGAGCTCGCGACGCTGGTTCCCCATCTTCAACTCGTCCACCTGAAATCCGGGCAAGTGCTCTGCGAGCCCGGCGAAATGCTCACCGCCGTCTACCTGCCCGTCACGACCGCGATTTCGCTGCAGTACGTGTCGTCCGGCGGCATGACGCTGGAAGTCGCCGAGATCGGCAGCGAGAGCGTGGTGTGCGACGACGTGATCGGCGGCAGCGGCCGGATGCCCTGCCGTGCCGTGGCCTGCCGCGACGGTTTCGTCTACCGGCTCGACCGGCGCGTGTTTGCCGCCGCGTTCGATGCATCGCCGGTGATCCGCCATCTCGTGTTCGTCTGCGTGCGGCTGCTGATGGCGCAGGTCTCGCAGATCACGTTCTGCAGCCGTCATCACGTGCTCAAACATCAGTTATGCAGATGGTTCCTGCTCGCGTACGACCGGACCCGCAGCATCGAGATCCAGGTGACGCACAGCATGCTGGCGCAGATGCTCGGCGTGCGGCGCGAAACGGTTACCGACGCCGCCGGCGAAATCCAGAAGCTGGGCCTGATCCGGCAGTACCGGAGTTCGATCGAGCTCGCCGACCTCGACGGCCTCGAGAAAATGTCGTGCGGCTGCCGCGCGATCGTGCGCGACGAGATGAAGCGCATCCTGTCGGCCGATTCGGGTGTGCCGGCCGCGTCGCGGGCCTGATCGGCGTGCCGCATCGGGACGGGGCGCCGCCGCGCGTGCCGTCCGCTGCCTGCCGGGTCAGTTGTTTGTAGGGTGGCGAACAGAACGCCGCGTCTGCCAATGGTCTACTGATGCCGGACTGCCGGGGGGACGTCAGCGCGTGTCGCGCGTCTGCCCGAGCGGACGACACCACGCACGCCGGAGCAGCACGTGAAAAACGAAATCAAAACCATCCTGAAGCACGTCGCCCATCTCGAAGCCGCGATCGATTCGATCGGCGACGGGGACGACCTCTACGAAGCCGGCCTTTCGTCACTCGACACGATCCAGCTGATGCTCGCGATCGAGAAGCAATTCAACATCGAGATTCCCGACGAGATGCTGAACCGCAACCTGTTCCGCAGCATCGACGCGCTCGCGGACACGATCACCACGCTGCAACGCACCGAGCATTCGGCATGAGCGCGCTGCTTCCCGAACTCGCGGCCGACAGCGATGCGCGTCGGCTCGACGAGGCCGCGCATGCCGTCGCGCAGATCGCCGCGCAGCACGCGGACGCGGTCGATCGCGACGCGCGCTGCCCCGTCGAGGCGATCGAGGCGATGCGCGCGCGCCGCCTGCTCGGCGCGATGGTGCCGACCCATCTCGGCGGTGTGGGGGCGTCGCTGGAAGACATCGCGTCGGCCTGCTCGATTCTCGGCCAGGCCTGCGCATCGTCGGCGATGGTGTTCGCGATGCATCAGATCCAGGTCGCCTGCATCGTCGATCACGCCGCCGACCAGGGCTGGCACAAGCTGTTCCTGCAACAGCTCGTGCGCCACCAGTGGCTGCTCGCATCGGCCACGTCGGAAGACGGCGTCGGCGGCAACCTGCGCGCGAGCCAGTGCGCGCTCGAAACCAGCGGCGGCGAATTCCGGCTGCGCAAATCTGCGCCGACGATCTCGTATGGCGACTATGCAGACGGCATTCTCGCGACCGCACGACGCGATGCGGACGCGCCGGCTTCCGAGCAGGTGCTCGTCACGCTGCTGCGCGACGGCTACACGCTCACGCGCCGCGGCGAATGGGACACGCTCGGGATGCGCGGCACCTGCAGCAACGGCTTCGAGCTCGATGCGCATGGCGCCGCCGTCCAGTGCCTGCCGGTACCGTTCGCGAAGATCGCGGAGGAAACGATGGTGCCGGTGTCGCACATCCTGTGGGCTGCGGTATGGATCGGTGTGGCCGGCGACGCGTTCCACCGCGCGCACCAGTTCTTCCGCGCCCAGGCCCGCCAGACCGACGGCGCACCGTCGCCCGCGTCGCGGCGCATCGCCGAATCGCTCGCGCTGATGCAGGCGATGCAGGCCCGCGTCGACAACGTGTTGCGCCTTCACGCGAACCCGGCGTCCCGCTCGTGGTCGGCCGGCATGGCCCGGGCCGCCGAGATCAACACGCTGAAGACCTACGTGTCGACGACCGCGCTGGAAGTCGCGCACCAGGCCATGATGATCTGCGGGATGGCCGGCTACAAGCAAGGCACGCCGTTCAGCATCGGCCGCCACATTCGCGACCTGCATGCGGCGCCGCTGATGATCAGCAACGACCGCATTGCCGTCAACACCTCGAACCTGCTGCTCGCGCTGCGTCCTGCGACGCTGGAGAAACATACGTGAACGATCGCCTTGCCGTGCCCTCCGCCGCCTCCGCTCCCGCCGATGCACCGATCGACCGCGCGGGCGTCAACCCGCTGCGCGACGAACTGATCGACGCGGGCCTGCTGGTCTCGACCGGCATCCAGGGCCTGTTCGGCCGCAGCGAACGGTTCGAGCGCGTCGTGGAGGCGCTCGACGCGTTCGTCACGCGCATCGGCGCCGACCAGCAGGCCGAAGTGCTGCGCTTCCCGCCGGCGATGAGCCGCACCGAGTTCGAGCGCAGCGAATACATGAAGAGCTTCCCGCAGCTCGCGGGCAGCGTGCATGCGTTCTGCGGCGACGAACACCAGCACCAGCGCGTACTGCAGTGCCTCGATCGCGGCGACGACTGGACGGAAAGCCAGAAGCCGACCTACGTCGTGATGACGCCCGCCGCGTGCTACCCGGTCTACCCGGTCGTCGCACGCGCGGGTGCGCTGCCGGCCGACGGCCGGATCGTCGACGTCTTCTCGTACTGCTTCCGCCACGAGCCGTCGCTCGACCCGACCCGCATGCAGCTGTTCCGGATGCGCGAGTACGTGCGGATCGGCACGCCCGAGCAGATCGTGTCGTTCCGCGAGACCTGGATCGAACGCGGCACGCGGATGATCGAGGCGCTGCGCCTGCCCAACGCGATCGACCTCGCGAACGACCCGTTCTTCGGGCGCGGCGGCAAGATCGTCGCGAACAGCCAGCGCGAGCAGAACCTGAAGTTCGAGCTGCTGATCCCGATCGAGCACGACGATCGCCAGACCGCTTGCTTGAGCTTCAACTACCACATGGACCATTTCGGGCTGCTGTGGGACATCCGCACCGCGACGGGCGACGTCGCGCACACGGGCTGCGTCGGCTTCGGCCTCGAACGGCTCACGCTCGCACTGTTCCGCCATCACGGCTTCGACATCGACGCATGGCCGCGCGAAGTCCGCGACGTGCTGTGGGGCACGCCATGAGATTCGTGTCCCGCGACGGCGAAGACGCGTCGTTCGAGGATGTGCGCCACCGCGCGCGCCACTACCGCCCGCATCCGCTGCATAGCCAGGAGATGGTCTGGAAACAGACCAACTGCTACGTCGACATGTGGCTCGAGGTGCTCCGGTGGTGGGGCTTCAATCCGTACGCGGCGCTGCCGTTTACGATTGCGCTCGATTTCGAGGGCGACCAGTTCACGTTCTTCAAGTTTCCGCACGACGAACTCGAGCGGCTGTACGGCATCGTCGTGCAGGAACACTCGATCTACGAACCGCTCGACCAGCACATCGAGACGCAGGTTGCGCGCGGCCACCTGATGATCGTCGAGGTCGACGCGTGGTTCCTGCCCGATACGCGCGGCAGCAGCTACCGCACGCAGCACACGAAGACGACGATCGGCATCGATGCGATCGACCGCGCGAAACGCCAGATCGGCTACTTCCACAACAGCGGGTATTACGTGGCCGAGGATTTCGACTACAACGGGCTCGTCGGCGGCAACTCGCCGATGACGCTGCCGCCTTACGTGGAATGCGCGAAGCGGCGGTTTGCGCCGCTCGACGAGCGCGAGCTGTGCGAAACGTCGCTCGCCGCGCTGCAGCGCCACCTGCGGCGCCTGCCGGTCGTCAACCCGATCGCCGCGTTCCGGCGGCAGTTGCAGACCGATGCGCGGACGCTCGCCGATTCGCCGCTCGAGCATTTCCATGCGTACTCGTTCAACTCGGTGCGGCAGCTCGGCGCGAATTTCGAGCTGTTCGGCCATTACGCGCGCTGGCTGCAGGCCAGCGGCTGCGTCGGGCCGTTCGCCGAGATCCGTGCCGCATGCGACCGCATCGCGTCCGAAGCGATGGTGCTCGAATTCCGGCTCGCACGCGCGTGCGCGCGCGGCAAGGAGGAGCGCGGCGACTCGACGCTCGAAGCGATCGAGGCCGCCTATACGGATGTGGTAGCGTGCGCGCGGCAGATCGCGTTGCCGCTGCGGCACATGAAGCCCGTGCGCAGCGACACGGCGGCACCCGTGCCGGCCATGCGGTGACGCGCACGCGTGCCCTGCCCGCGTGGTCGATGCTGCCGACGGCCGCGGGCGCTGCGCGGGAACCGCGCGACCTCCCGGCCGCCGGCGACGGCTGGATTCCGGCGACCGTGCCCGGCACGGTCGCGCAGTCGCTCGCGCTCGCGGGCCGGCTCGACGAAGCCGCATCGCTCGACGAGCGCGACCACTGGTACCGGATCGAACTGCGCGGACACGGGCCGCGCGTGCTGCGTTTTCACGGCCTCGCGACGCTCGCGCAAGCGTGGCTCGACGACACGCCGATTCTCCGCTCCGACAGCATGTTCGTCGCACACGACGTTTCCGTGTCGCTCGACGGTACGCACCGGCTGACCGTCTGCTTCCGGGCGCTCGCCGCGCACCTGCGCGACACGCGCGCGCCGCGCCGCGCACGCTGGCGGACGCGGCTCGCGGAGCCGGCGGCGCTACGCACGGTCCGCACGTCGCTGTTCGGACACATGCCGGGCTGGTTTCCGCCGCATGTGCCGACCGGCCCGTGGCGGCCCGTGGACGTGCTCGATCCCGCTGACGGGCCCGTGCTCGTCGATTGCGACCTGCACGCGCGCATCGAAGGCGAGACGGGCTGGCTCGACGCGGAACTGACGTTCGCAGCGCCGCTGCCCGACGCGCTCGCCGCACGGCTGTCGTGCGGCAAGCACCACGCCACGCTCGAACGCGCCGGCCCCGACCGTCTGCGCGCGAGCGTCGCGGTGCCCAACGTGTGCCGCTGGTGGCCGCATACGCACGGCGAGCCGGTGCTGTACGACGTCGCACTGCATCTCGGCGACGCGTTGCGACCGCTCGGCGCAACCGGTTTCCGCACGATCGAAGTCGACGCCGGCGCCGACGGCAAGGGCTTCGGGCTGCGCATCAACGGCGTGCCCGTGTTCGCGCGCGGCGCATGCTGGAGCAGCGCCGCGCCGCGCACGCTGCACGCGGACGACGCCACCTACGCCCACCTGCTCGGGCTCGCGCGCGACGCCGGCTTCAACATGATCCGCGTCGGCGGCACGATGACCTACGAGGCCGATGCCTTTCACGCGTGGTGCGACCGGCTCGGGCTGCTGGTCTGGCAGGATTTCATGTTCGCGAACTTCGACTATGCGCTCGACGATCCCGCATTCGCGGACAACGTCGATCGCGAAGTCCGTCAGTTCCTGTCGCGGCACAGCGCGTCGCCGTCGCTTGCCGTACTGTGCGGCGGCAGCGAGATCGCACAACAGGCCGCGATGTCCGGGCTCGGGCCGAAGCAGCGCTTCCTCGAGCTGACCGCCGACCGGCTGGCCGGCCACGCGGCCGCATGCCGGCCCGACGTCCCGTACGTGCCCGATTCGCCCGACGGCGGCGTGCTGCCGTTCGCCCCGCGCGAACGCGTGTCGCACTACTACGGCGTCGGTGCGTACCTGCGCCCGCTCGACGACGCGCGCCGCGCGGACGTGCGCTTCGCGAGCGAATGCCTCGCATTCTCGAACGTGCCGTGCGACGCGACGCTCGCCGAGCTCGGCTGGCCCGGCGTGCACGAGCCGCGCTGGAAGGCAGCCGTGCCGCGCGACCCCGGCACGTCGTGGGATTTCGAGGACGTTCGCGACCACTATCTGCAGACGCTCTACGACGTCGTGCCCGACCGGCTGCGGCGCGAGGATCCGGCGCGCTACTTCGAGCTGTCGCGCGCGGTGATCGCGGACCTGATGCGCGAAACGTTTTCCGAATGGCGGCGCACCGGCTCGCGCTGCGCCGGCGCGCTCGTCTGGCAGTTCCAGGACGTGATGCCGGGCGCCGGCTGGGGGCTGATCGACGCCGCGCACCGGCCGAAATCGGCGTGGCATGCGTTGCGCCAGGTCCTGCAGCCCGTGCAGGTGCTGCTGGTCGACGAAGGCTTGAACGGGCTCGACGTGCATGTCGTCAACGAGCGCCCCGCGCCGTTGTCGGCCGCACTCGAGCTGGTCGCGCTGCGCGACGGCCGCACGCCGGTCGCGCGTGCCGGTTGCCCGGTGCGGATCGCCGCGCACGACACGGTGCGGATCGGCTCGGCCGAGCTGCTCGGCCGGTTCTTCGACTGGACCTACGCGTACCGCTTCGGGACTTGCGAACACGACACCGTCTTCGCGACGCTGCGTGCCGACGACGGCACGCTGCTGTCGCAGGCGTTCCATTTCCCGTCCCGCACGCATCCGGCCGTGCTGGCGCGCCGTGAACTCGGGCTGGAAGCGTGCGTGTCGCGCACCGGTGACACGTGGCACGTCGACATCGATACACGGCACGTCGCGCGTCATGTGCAGATCGATGCACCGGGCTACGTGCCCCGCGACGACTGGTTCCATCTCGCGCCCGGCACGCCGGCGCGCGTCGCGCTCGTTCCGCTTGAAATGATCGGGAAGCATGCGGCCGCGACCGATGGGCCGCCGACCGTGGAAATTCGGGCCGTGAACGCCGCGCGCACGGTGCGCGCCACGCAGGCCGGTTGACGCAACGCTCGCGGCTTTCGGCAGCCGCGAGTGTCGCCTTGTCGAATGAATCTCAGTCGGACGAGCCCGTGCCGCGCGGCCGCTCGATCCCGTATGCCTCCATCCAGCGATACAACGTCGCGCGCGACACGCCGAGCTCGCGGGCCGACGCGGCGACGCGCCCGCGCGTGCGCAACAGGGCGGTTTCGATCGCCTCGCGTTCGATCGACTTGCGGATGTCGGCCACCGACGGTGACGCGGCATCGAGACAGTATTCGAGTTCGAGATCCTGCGCGGTAATCAGGCGCCCTTCCGTCATCACGACCGCGCGGCGCACGCGGTTGATCAGCTCGCGGACGTTGCCGGGCCAGTCGTGCTTGTAGAGTGCCGTGATCGCATCCGTCGAGAAGCCGCGCACGCGATGGCGCGCGTCGCCGCGGAAGCGTTCGAGCATGTGATGCGCGAGCAGCTCGATGTCCTTGCCGCGCGCGCGCAGCGGCGGCTGGTCGATGCGCATCACGCACAGACGGTGGAACAGGTCCGGCCGAAAACGCCCTTCCTCCATCGCTTCGCGCAAGTCGACGTGCGTCGCCGACACGATCCGGACATCGACCGGCACCGGATCGCTGCCGCCCAGGCGATGAATTGAACGCTCCTGCAGAAAGCGGAGCAGGCTCGCCTGGCTCTCGTGCGGCAGGTCGCCGATCTCGTCGAGCAGCAGCGTGCCGCCGTTCGCCGCTTCGACATAGCCGATCTTGCGCGCGTTCGCGCCGGTAAATGCGCCGCGCTCATAGCCGAACAGTTCGGATTGCAGCAGATGCGGCGGAATGGCGCCGCAGTTGACCGCGACGAACGGGCCGTTGCGGCGCTCAGAATGGCGATGGATCGCGACGGCAGTCAACTCCTTGCCCGTCCCTGTTTCGCCGAACACGAACACCGGTGCGTCGGTGCGCGCGAAGCGCCGCACCGTATCGAACAGCCGCAGCATCGCGCTGCAGGTGCCGACGATGCCTTTTTCCTCCGATTCGAGCCGTTCGCGGTCGCGCGCGAACAGGCACTCCATGCCGTACGCGTGGCCGACCGTATCGGCGATGCGCTGGTGCGAGGCGGGCAACGTGACGTAGTCGAAGCAATAGTCGCGCAACAGCGCGCGAACGTTCGGAGAAGCGGTCTGGCCGACATCGATGAGTGCGACCCAGACGACGTCGCGCATCGACGCGCAGGTCGACGCGATGCTGCCGATCGCGTCGGCATGGCCGCCGCTCAGGTCGAGGATGCCGCAGGTGATTTCGCCGGACGTGTCGCGCAACTCGCTCGCCTGCGCGACGATCGACACTTTCCAGTCGCGTCGCGCCAGTTCCTTCCGGAGCATGACGGACGGCGACTGCGTCCAGTAAATCAGCGGACGCTGCCCGTTACCACTCCCCGCGTCGGCGCTCTTATCGCGCGTTATTGGCATATTCATAACGAACCATCACTTTCTCCACTCCGCGAACCGTTCGCGTGCGCTGCGGCCGGCGGCGCATGGCCACCTTTCCGCGCTGCGTTTCCGCAGCCTTGGCGAATATCGAAACTGCACACGGCGAGAACCCCCGGAGGTCGAGCCGGATGTCATCCGGCCTCGTTGTCATCGAACTCAAAGGGAACGCGCGGCTGCGCGAGCCGCGACATTCCCGCTTTGACGCGACCCGCCGGCAGGCGGGGCACGTCGACAAACGGAGCATCCGTCCGAGCGTGCGTCGCGTCGTACACGACGATCGCGCCCGATACTGAACCGGATGGCGGCCAACCCACAAGCGGAATGACCGCCGCACTTCATCCGTTCGTGAATTTACACCTCGTTTCGAGATGGTCTTGTTACCAAAAGATAATCCTGAATCAGCCGGTTACGCAGCCGGTCGCCCCGCGCGATACACCTTTGGCTACCAAGATTTGATTCTCTCTCAACAATCGCGTCAATCAGTGCCAAATACTACATTTCCGCCAGATCGGCCCCCTCGATTGCGCGTGATTTTCACCGGAATCCTTTAAAAAGACCGGCACCACACGCCGCACGCCACATAATCGCGCGCGCTGCCGGCCGGCGGCGCCGTCCCGGCACGGCGCGCGGGCCGCCCGGCGGTTACACTCCGTAATCATCCCGCGCGATCGCCGCTCAGGTTCGCAGCGCCGTCTCGCCCTCCCGATCCCGCAGATCGCCCATGCCGTCCTCGATCGACGCATCGCCGTGCGGCGCGAAACCGGCGGGACCGGCCATCTCCTCCTGCAACGCGGCATAGCCATCCATCACGAAGCGCGTGAACGCGTCCCGAAAGCGCGCCGAGCTGAAGCGCTCGGCATTCGCGCGACACGCGTGCGGATCGATCGCCCCGCGCGGCAGCGCTTCGAATCGGGCAAGCGCATCGACCAGTGCATCGACCGTCTGCGCGCGGTAGAACAGGCCCGTTGCGCCGGTGCCGGGCCACGCCCGCACCGACTCGCGCACGCCGCCCTTCCCGTACGCGATCACGGGCGTGCCGCATGCCTGCGCCTCGACCGGCGAAATGCCGAAATCCTCTTCCGCGGCGAACACGAATGCGCGCGCACGCTGCAGGTGGTCGTGCAGCACGTCGAACGGCTGGTAACCGAGCAGCGTGACGTTGGGCCCGGCCAGCGCGCGGATCTTCTCCATCTCCGGCCCGTCGCCGATCACGACGAGGCGGCGTTCCGGCGTACGCGAGAACGCGTCGACGATCAGGTCGATCCGCTTGTACGGCACGAGCCGCGACGCGGTCAGGTAGAACGCCTCCTTGTCCGCGCGCGGCGACAGGTGGTCGACGTCGACCGGCGGATAGATCACGGTCGCATCGCGCCGGTAAGTCTTGCGGATGCGGCGCGCGATGAAGTGCGAATTGGCGGCCACGCGATCGACGCCGTTCGCCGAACGCGCATCCCAGTTGCGGATGTAATGCAGGAGCGCACGCGCGATGACCGATTTTGGCCCGCGTGCGAGGCCGGCCTCGTTCAGGTACTGGTGTTGCAGGTCCCACGCATAGCGCACCGGCGAATGCACGTAGCTGGCGTGGAACTGGTCCGGGCCGCTGAGCACGCCCTTCGCAACCGCATACGAGCTCGACAGCACGACATCGTACGCCGACAGGTCGAACTGTTCGATGGCCAGCGGAAACAACGGCAGGTAGCTGCGGTAGCGCGTGCGCGCGAACGGCAGCTTCTGGATGAAGGACGTGCGCACCGCGCGGCCGCGCAGGCAGTCCCGATCCTCGAGGAAATCGACGAGGCTGTAGACATCGGCCTGCGGAAAGCAGTCGATCATGTGCGCCAGCACGCGTTCGGCGCCGCCAGGCACGACCAGCCAGTCGTGAACGATCGCAATCTTCAAGTACCGCTCCCGATTCTCCATTGACGTTCGACAGGGATGGGCCGCGCAACGCGGCCACCTCGCCATGGCAATTATCGGAAAACACCGGCACCGCCGATGTGTGCTGGCGGACATTACGGCGCTGTCGGCAGATGACGCCTCGCCCGGGCGAACCCCGAGCATGGGTAAGCTTTCGAACAGACCGGCGCGCGCCGCATCCGCATCATGATCATTGCCGCTTCGCATCGGACGAACGTATCCGTGCGACATGGCGTGCTGAAGGTTTCACACGAGGACCGCATCATGGAATGGCATTGTTGTGAATTCGAACATCTGAGCGCCGTCGATCTCTATGCAATCCTGCGCGCACGCAACACCGTGCTGGTCGTCGAGGATGCGCATACCCATCTCGACATCGACGGCAAGGACGCGGGCGCATTGCACGTCTATGCAACCGTGCGCAACGGCGACGCGGTGGAAGTCGCGGCCTACGCACGGCTCCTGCCCGGCGACGACATCGATCCGGACGTCGTGATCGACAAGGTATTGACGAGCGAAGCGTGCCGCGACGGCGAAACGCTCGAGCACCTGCTCGAGCGTGCACTGACCGCCGCACTGGCCGCATGGCCGGACGCCGCGCTGCGCATGCACGTCCCTGCGCCGCGCCAGGCGTTCTACAAACGTTTCGGATTCCGCAAGGCGTACGGACCGTATCTCGAGCAGGGTGCACCGTTCGTCGGCATGATCCGGCCGGCCGACCGCGCCGCCGGCGCGCTGCGCCAACTGCTGTCCCGGACCGTTTCGTCGGCCCGGCCCAGGAACGAAGACGCGCGCACCGACGCACGCGTGCTCAACCGGCTGCCCGCCGATACCGGAGCCAATCGATGACACGCACCCTGCACCCGGTTCCCGCCCCCGACCTTCCACGCATCCTGCCGGTCATCCTCGCCGGCGGCTCCGGCACGCGCCTCTGGCCGCTGTCGCGCGAACAGTTTCCGAAGCAGTTGATCGAGCTGACCTCGAACGAATCGCCGTTGTCCGCGACGGCGCGCCGCCTGAACGGCATCGCGAACGCGGTGCTGGGCGACAAGCTGTTGCTGGTGTGCGGCGAACAGCATCGCATCATGAGCGCCGCGCAAGTGGTCGACCGTGCGGCGCCCGCTCGTATCCTGCTCGAACCCGCTGCGCGCAACACGGCACCGGCGCTCACGCTTGCCGCGCTCGACGCCAGCGTATTCGAGGACGACCCCGTGCTCGCGGTGATGCCGGCCGATCACGTGATCGCCGATGTCGGCGCGTTCCAGGATGCGATCGCGCGCGCGGCACGTTATGCGCAAGAAGGCGCGATCGTGACGCTCGGTGTGCTGCCGCGCCGCGCGGAAACGGGCTACGGCTATATCCGGGTCGGCGAGCCGCGGACGAGCCGCCACGGCGGACAAGGCGGTTATTCGATCGGACGCTTCGTCGAGAAACCCGACGCGGCGCTCGCCGAGCGCTACCTGCAGTCGGGCGACTACTGGTGGAACAGCGGCATTTTCGTCACACGCGCATCGGTCTGGCTCAAGGCGATTCACGCGCTGGCGCCCGAAATCCATGCGGCCTGCGAGTCGGCGTGGCGCGCGGGCGTCGCCGACGATCCGTTCTTCCGGATCGACGCCGCGGCGTTCGACGCCTGCCCGTCCGACTCGATCGACTATGCGGTCATGGAGCGCCTGGCCGACAGCAGCGAACTCGGCATCGAAGGCATCGTGGTGCCGCTTTCGGCCGGCTGGTCGGACGTCGGCACGTGGGATGCGATCTGGGAAATCATGCCGAAGGACGACCAGGGCAACGTCGCCCGCGGCCCGACCGTGTTCGAGGACACGCAGGACAGCCTCGTGCGTTCGGAAGGGCGTCTCGTCGCGTGCGTCGGCATGAAGGATGTCGTCGTGATCGAAACGCCCGACGCGGTGCTCGTCGCGAACAGGCACGACGTGCAGCGCGTGAAGAACATCGTCGCGCGCCTGAAGAGCGACCGGCGCCCGCAGGCGAGCGAACACCGCAAGGTGCAGCGTCCGTGGGGGCACTACGATTCGATCGATCTCGGCGAGCGGTTCCAGGTGAAGCGGATCGTCGTCGAACCGGGCAAGCGGCTGTCGCTGCAGATGCACTATCACCGCGCCGAGCACTGGATCGTCGTGCACGGCACCGCGAAGGTGACGCGCGGCAACGAGACCTTTCTGCTCAGCGAGAACGAGTCGACGTATATCGCCGTCGGTGAAGTCCATCGCCTCGAGAATCCCGGCCGCATTCCGCTCGAAATCATCGAAGTGCAATCGGGCAACTATCTCGGCGAAGACGATATCGTGCGCTTCGACGACCAGTACGGGCGCCCGGTCGTCGACGCGCTGCCGGAAACGCACGCGGCGCCGCACGTGCAAGTGGCAGAGGGAGACGTCGTGCGATAGTTGCGTGCTGCGCACGCCGGCGCGTGCATCGATACGTCAATCGATGCCGCGCCGCGGCGGACGCGCCTGCCTGAGCGCTTCGCGCACATGCGGCAACGCCGACGTATCGGCCCCGACCACGTCGATCGACGCCGGCTGCATGACCGCCACCCTGCACTGCTCGGCACTCGTGCCGCCCGAGGTACAGCCTCCGCCCCCACCCACCTGCACCGCCTCCCCGCCGATCGCGGACAACCGGTTATCCGCGATCCGGTACTGCGACACGTTTCCCCATACGCGAATGCCGGCAAACCGCGCGTGCGACACGCGGTTGCCGATTACGACCACGCGCGTCACCGAGCCCGACCACGTACTGACGTCGATCGCGGCCTGCTGTGTCAGCGGGCGCGGATCGGTCCGGCCGACCGCGGTCTGAATGGACGAAATCACGTTGTTCTCGACCCGAACGTCGGACGCGCCGTAGGTTCTGTAACTGTCTTCCTGCGCAACGAGGATCCCCGCACTGACCTGCACGTCATGCACGATGTTGTTCGAGATCGTCACCTCCGTGCCGCCGACCACCGTGATCCCGCGCCCCCACGTGTTGCCTTCGAGGGAGTTGCCGGTAACCAGCACGTTGCCGCTCAGCGCCCCGTCGGCCTGGTAGCTCACCACGGCGATCATGTCGTCGCCGGTACCACGCACGACATTGCCCTGGACCAGCACATTGCGCGTGCCGTGCGTCATGTGGATGCCGTCGGCGAGTGTCGAGCGCACCTGGTTGCCGACGATCGCGACGTCGGATCCGCCATACACGAATATGCCGGCGCTGGCACCGCCGTCGATGACGTTGTCGAGCACCTGCACGTCGTGCCCCGTCACCTCGACCTTGGTCGACTCGGGCGTGTCGAGACGCGTCGCGCCTGTTCCCCTGAGATGAAACCCGACGAGCGTCGTACCGTCGCCCCGCATCTCGATCGTCTGATTGCCGGGATCGGTCGCAACCAGCGTTGCGCCGAAACCCGACAGTACGACATGCCGCTGCCGTACGACCAACGAACGGCCGACAACGTACCGTCCGGGCGTGAACACCAATCGCTGGCCCGGCTGCAGCCCGTCCAGCGCGCGTTGCACCGCATCGGCCTGATCGGCTGAGCCCGGGGCGGGATGAATGTACGCATCCGGCATGTCCGCATGAATCGCACCCGGCGTGGGTACGCCGGATACGGCCTCGGTGAACCCCGGCCACACGAGCCCGCCAGCCACCATCATGCAGGCTGCACCCGCGCATGCACGAGACAGGTATTGCGATCCGCTCATATCGAATCTTTTCCATGGAACAAGCAGACACACATCGGGGAATCCGCCTGGCAAACGAATCAGCTGGTCGCGTCACCCGACGCGAACACACGACTTCCCCGACGCGACGTGAGCGTATGCGCCAACTTCACGAACGGTGCTTCACACAGCCGGTAGCCGACCCACGACAATGGAATCAACGGCACCAACGGTACGATCATGTAAAGACCGAGCGGCCATCCGACGATGTGGAAACGCTGACACAGCCAGAACGCCAGGAAAAGCGGAAGACTGTGCAGCAGGTAGATCGAATAACTGATCTTGCCGATCCATGAAAGCAGACGGATACGAAGTTTCAGCAAGGTTGCCAGCATCGCGAATGTCGCGATGCCGATCATGTATGCGAGCGAAATCGGCAGATGGAACGTGTTGTGGTTTCGCCAGTCCGTGATGGCCCCCGCCAGCGCAATGCCGACGACCGGTATCGTCACATAGGCAACCGCCGATCGGTAAGTCAGGGATAGTCGGGACAGCACACCGCTTCCGGCCGGCCTGATACGCAGCGGTTTCGAAGGATTGTCGTACGCCATGCGAAAGCAGGCGCCCCAGAACATGATGCCGAGGTGATACGGCAAGGTCTTGTACTGACTGAGAAGATGAGCCGGGAAGAGCCGAAATTCGAGGGGCAACACGAACAGTCCGCATAACCCGACCGTGACAAGACACAAATGGAGCATCCGGTGAAGCGCCCCGCACCAGAACAGAATCAGGCACACCCCGTAAAAATACAGCTCCGTTTCCAGCGTCCAGCCATGAGGCAGGATCAGGCTTTCCCCAAACGCAACCGGAATCATCGTCACGTTTGCCAGAAAGCCATGGATGTCCATTCTTTTATCGAACAGATACCAGTGAACAAAATATCCGGCAGGAAGCGCCAGCCAGTAGGCCGGATACAGCCGAAGGAATCGTCGAACGAGGAACCGCTTCGTGCCCACGCCGACTTCGCCATGCAGGCTGGTTGGAATCAGCATGCCGCTGATCGCAAAAAAAAGGACGACGCCGATTCGTCCGAAGTTCAGGGAACGTTGCAGGGTGTCGAGCACACGCTGCGAGCCGGCAAGGGCGACGAACCGTTCGGCATAGTGTGTCCAGATGACGAGTATCACCGCAATGGCACGCATTGCGTCGATATGGTCGAGCCGCTCCGAATGCTGCGCTTTTGACATGACTGGAATGATGAAGACATAAGCGTGACGAAAGCCCCGGAACTGCCTGGTCTGGTTTATTTGAGGTTTGAATGCTTCGCATCGACGCAATACCACCAGACGAGTGCGAGAAGCGCATAGAAAACCGTGCGCGAGCCGAACATCATCCAGTATTCACCTTGCTGAACGGCGAAGGTCGCATAGGAAAAGACCTTCGCCATCAGCCACAGCATCACGACCCGGCCGCGTATCGCCACCAGAATCTGCAGCGCACCGAGCGCGCCGTACACCAGGCCGGTCATCGCGACAAAGAGCGCTCCGCCGGCATAGCCGAACCAGTACACGGGCACGGCCATGTTCCCCATCGTGAACGTGACGTCGTCGAACATGTAGGCCCTGAGAATGCTCGGTTCGGTGTACGACTTCATCAAGTCGCGCAAGCCGCTCGGTTCGGAACCGTCGAAAAAGGTCGGCATGGTGAAGGAACCGAGCGAGTTCACGAAACGCCAGAATGCGTCCGTACCACCGAGCCTCGGCGCCGTGAACATCTGCGCATCGTTGTCGACCACATACCACGGCTGGCCCTGCAGCAGGAAGCGCGACGAGAGCATGTCGGCTACTTCGAGCCCCTGCCCCCTGTAGGAGTAGAAAATGGAAGCGGCACCGAGCAACAGCGCCAGCCCGGCACCGATACCCAGATAACGAACGACCGGCTTGCCGTTCATCGCATGAATCGAAATGAACGGGGCAAGCGAGCACAGCCCGATGTGCAGCACCGCCATGAACTGCTCGCCATGCATCACATTGAGCGCCAGGTCGACAGCCATCGTCAGGATCGCCGCCACCCGGATGCGCTTGTCGGAGCTGGTGGCGATCGTGCCCATCAGGAAACCCATGAAGGACTGATTGTTCAGGAACAGGTTGAACATCGTCCCGTTCGAGGAATCATTTCGCAGCGCATATCGATTGATGCCGGAAAACAACGAGAACCCTGACGTCAGGCCGGCAATCACGCCGATCGCGATAATCGTGGCCGCGAGGCCGAACCCCACCATGATGCTGATCGGTTGAGACGTAATCCGCGCCCTGATCGGCTCACGCACCGGGCGTTCGTCCAGAAATCGACCAAAGGCGACGAGCGCACAGACCAGAAAAATCACGTAGAACGTCAGGAGCCGGCTGAACGCCCCGGTCGCATCACCGACGACATCGGTTTCCGTCAGGTAGCCGCCGTCCTCCAGTCCCACACCCGCGAGGAATGCGGTCATTCCGATCGCCAGCACGTACAGCATCGACACGGCAAACACCGGGCGTGATCTCACCAGGCCGACGAGCCCCACTGTTGCCAGCAGAAATGTGCACAAGGCGCTCGATTTCGCCATGCCGAGCGCCGGCATCACCGCGTTGAACAGCAATGCAAGCGTGAATAGCGTCAATACGATCACGCCGGTTGCGGAGACGAAGCCTCCGTTGCCTCCCAATGTTCCCGTCGTCTTAGCCATCGTGCCGCAACCCGATATTCGATCCTTCCTTCACGCACCTGCACCATGCAGTTGCGAGCCGATAACAGAAGGTCCGGGAAAGGGCGAACCGCGTCCGGGAACGCATGGTCGCCCCGGGCGCGACGAACGATATTGCTCGCGCCGTATCCGTATCGACCTGACGTTTTCTTCCCGCCACAGCCCGATTACTCATCTGCCACGCTCCGCGCCGATCGACATCACGCGGCGTTTCTGAGCAGTTCCTTTCTGACTCGCTCCCATGCCCTGAACAAGAACGTATCGGACTGGACATGGCGAGGATTGGCCTGCGCCCGGGTTTCCCTTGCCTGCCGGGAAACGTTCGCGTAATGGCCGTAGCGAAACGGTGAAGGCTCGAAGCCATTGAACACCAGGCCATCCACATCCGCGCCGAACTTGTTCAGGTTCTCGATCGCCTCCGCCACGCCGGCGTAACCGACCGAACCTTGCCGCACGACCATCAACGTGATGTCGGCGAACCTCGACAACATGGCGACGTTTGCAGCCGGATGGGCCAACGGCGCATCCATGATGATCACGTCGTATGCGCCTCTCAGCGAAGCGAACAGCACCTCCAGCTTCTCGGTGCCGTACAGGTTCCGCGACGGCTTGCCCCCTTTTCCGGCAGGCAGCACGTCGAGATTGTCATGAACGCGAGAGATCGCCTTATCGAGATCGATCGAGCCGTGCAGTACTTCCGCCAAAGACTGCTCGTATTGCACCGGCAAGCATCGCTCGATGCTTGCCGGGCCTGCATTGGCACGCACGAGCAAGGTCTTGAAGCCGCTGTCCGCCAGCACGCAGGCAAGATTGGCGGAGATCGTCGACTTGCCCTGCCCCGCCTCGGGAGACGTAATCAGAACGGTCTTCGCGCCGCCGCCCCCAGGGATCATCTTGCAGTGCAACAGCAAGGCCAGATCTGCGATCGCTTCGGCGAATGGCGTATCAGGGTGCTCCCTCACGGCCATGAAAACCGGCCTGCCGTTCGAGTCGGCCTCGATCTGTTGCGGCGATGACGGGAGTACACCCAGCAGCGGAACCCCGACCATCGATTCCAGATGCTTCGGATCACGAACACGCCTGAAAAGCAACGCAAGGCCTTGTGCCACGGCAATGCCCAGTATCAGCCCGACCACTGCGCCCAATACGATCACGAGCATTCGATTCGGCCGAATCGGCTTGTCGCTCACATCGGCCTTGTCGATGATCGACGCATTGCCGACCGTGCCTGCCTTCGCAATCTGCAACTGCTGCGTGTTGTTCAGCAAGCCGACATACAGCTGGTTATTGACTTCGACGTCACGCGCCAAACGCAAATAGGTCTGCTGCTGCGACGGCAAGTGCGCCACCTTGCTTTTCAATTCGGCCGACTGCTGATCGAGCGTCTTCAGCTTGTTGACGACGGCCGCGATCTGGGGCTGTCCGGCAACATACTTGGATGACAGGTCCTGGTACTCGAGCTTGGCGTCGAGCCGCGCCTTGTCGACCAGCGCCAACTGGTCAATGAGCAGCCTGACATCGCCTTGCGAATCGATCGACCCTTGCGCGTTGCGGAACGTGTTCAGCGCCTGCTCTGCCTGCTCCAGCCGCGCCTTCACGGCCGGCAGTTGCGCATCGAGGAATGCCTGGCTGCGCTCGGCATCCTCTGAACGCCGTTTCGCGTTGACATCCAGATAAGCCGCGGCAATGGCGTTGAGCAGTCGTGCAGCAAACACGGGATCGGGATCCTCGAGATTGAGCTGCATGATGCCCGACTGGCGTTTCGTTTCCGCCCCGGTCAACTTGGTCAGGATGGCATCGAGTCGCACGGGCGTGGCAACCCGCCGTACCCGGAACTCCGTACCGGGGCGCGCCACGATTCGCGACACATCCACGCGATAGCCGTTACCTTCGCTGAGCTTGCCGATTACCCCCGTCAACACCTCTTGACCATCGCTGTCCTTCAACAGGAACCGGTCGCCTTCGAGATAATCGAACTCCAGCTTCTTGCCGAGTTGCGCATCCGGGACGTCGAATTTGCTGAATTCGACTCGTTCACCGCCCCACGCCCAGAACGGGGTGTTGAACAGCGGAATGACGAGACCATTCGCGTCTTTCGACAGGACCGAACCCAGAAAACCCGCCGCAAGCGGAATCCGGTTACTGACTGAAACTTCCGCCTGCGCGGCGGTTGCCTCGATCGCCTGGGTGACGACCGTGCGCGAGCGAGCGATATCGATTTCGCCGACCACGGCAGAATTCTGAATATCCAGGGCATTCGAAATCTCGGAGAGCGAACCCAGCGCGCTATGCTTGTTTTCCTGGACCTGTATCAGCGTATCAACCGAATAAATCGGCGTCGCTGAAATGGCATATACAAATGCCAACAACAGACACGCAAGAAAAACCGAAATAAATGCCCCTCGATAATAAAATACATTCTCGAGTAATTCGGTCAGTGTAAAGCGGGACGCGTCGCGGGAAATATTTCCCGCTCCGTCCCGGTACCCATCAGGCGAAGGTCGATCCAGTGCCATGCATAAACTCCCAAATTGCCGCCTTGCCAGGCTTCACGTGGCGGCACGTGCTCTCGGGCGAGCGTGCCGCGCGACGCGTACCAGGTCGCGCCACCCCGGGCGCCCTGCATCCGACCGCAGGTCGGCAAAAATTACGTCACTGAACCGCTGCGCCAAGGGCATCGATGATTCTGTTTGTCCCGACCACTATGCGATAAATGCCCGGCGCGCTAAGTGCGATGGCTTACATTAATAAGCACTGGCGATGCGAATCACTGGGTTGCCAACCTGTCTCGTGCTATGTTAAGTGCGCATTGCTTCCCTTTCGGGGAACGCATGACAATACGGTGGCTCGATGGCGCACTCAGACATATGACGTGAATACGTCCTTTCATATCATTCATCGCCTCACCTCGTTTTGACGATTCTTATCAAACACGGTGATACAGAACATTGACATCGGGGTGTCGAGATGAAAAATCTTCTAGCGTAGAAGGAACGGCGAGTTTTAAATTCATTTAAATTTCTTCTGAATATAGGCCTGTCCGGCCAGCAAATCGGCCGGTTTACCATGCTGAATGACGATATGAACAACCACCAGCTATTCGCTACGCGCGCGCTGAAAAAGAACGACCATGCGGTACGTCGGATGCGCGCTGCGTTCTCACTGGCGATGTCCACCCTGCTTTCGGCGTGTGCGTTCGCGCCCGGCCAGCACATGGCGGAGCCGGCCGCATTGCCGGTCACGACCGCCGACAATGGCGATGTAACCAGCGACATGAAGGTCGCGGTCAAGCAGATCGATCTGACGCTGATCAACCAGATTCACACGGAACAGAAGCACCTTCCCGCATCGTCGATCCCGAGCAACCTGCTCGGCAGGCCGAGTGCCTACAAGCTTGGCCCGGGCGACGTGTTGCAAATCACGGTTTGGGATCATCCCGAATTCGCCGCCGCTGTCGGCCAGCCGACGCAGAACACGAAGCCCTCCGACGCAGCGCCTGGTTTCGTCGTCGACAGCGACGGCAACGTGCAGTTTCCCTACGTGACGCGACCGATCCACGCGGCCGGAAAGACCGCGGCGCAGATCCAGCGGGAACTCGATGCCGAACTCCGGAAGGTATTTGTCAAACCGCAAGTGACCGTTCGAGTGGCATCGTTCCGTGCCGAGCAAGTGTATGTGGACGGCGAAGTACGCGCCCCCGGCTCGCAGACGATCAACGACATTCCAATGACGCTGGTCGAAGCGGTCAATCGTGCGGGCGGCTTTGCGCCGACCGCGGATCAGAGCCGCGTGACCGTCACGCGCAACGGCGAGATCTATCCGGTGAATGTCGCACAGATGATGAAGACCGGCAAAAGTCCCGCCGCCATCATGCTGCAGCCAGGCGACCTGTTGCATGTGGGTGCGCGCGACGACAATCCCGTCTATGTCATGGGTGAAGTGAACAAACCGCTGGCCGTGCCGCCCCTGCGCGATGGCTCGCTCACCTTGAGTGCGGCGCTTTCGGAGGCCGGGCAACTCAACCAGCAGACGTCGAACGCCCAGCAGGTTTTCGTGCTGCGCAAGGCCGCCGACAGCGAGCCGGTCATCTTTCACCTCGACCTGAAGTCGCCCGTCTCGATGCTGCTCGCGAATCAGTTTCCGCTCGCGTCGAAGGATATCGTGTACGTCGACAACACCGGCCTGGTTCGCGCAAGCCGCGTGCTGAACCTGCTGCTGCCGGCGATCAGCGCGGGGTTGACCGGGGCGCTTGTCACCAAGTAATCGGAATATCGGCAGGACGGCAACGGCGACGCCTGTCGACTCGCATCGCACCACGGCAGCAGCGTGGAAGGATGACCGATCCGACGCATCCCGCTGCCATCGCCGCCGACCCGGCAGCGCGAAAATCACATCAGCCCGAACGCGCCGACAGATTGAGCAGGCCGACCCGATCGCGACAGAGGACATACGCGAGCGCGACAGCGACGGCCGTTTCGGCGATCAACACCGCGATAGCCGCCCCGCGCTCGGCGAACAGCATCGCAAGCGGCGGCAGCAGCGTCACGTTCAACACCCCGGACGAGATCAGGATGATGCTGAACGCGCGCTTCATGCCCATCGGCAACATGGTTTGAACACCGAACAGATCCGTCATGCATGCCATGAACGGCACCAGCGCCAGGCAACGCAGTACGCCGACCGTCGGCGCAAACGAGCTGCCGTACAAGATTCGAACGACGAACGGCGCACAGGCGTAGATCGTTGCCGACATGGCCAGCACCAGCGCGCCCTGCAGCACGATCAGCTTTCGCAAGAACGCAAACGCGTCGTCCCGCGCGTGATGCATCAGGTACGTAATGTGCGGATAGGTTGCCGCCCTCAGCGGTTGAAGCAGACCGACTGCGGCCCGAATCAGCTTGTCACCCGCGGCAAAATAACCGGCGGCGACACTTCCCGAGACGATGCTCAGCAGAACGGTATTGGTCGAGGCGTAGAACGAGATCGACGTCGACGCCAGAAATACCTGCGAGCCGCCTTTCAGCGCGGCTGCGATGTCGGCGAACCGCACGCGGACGCGTTCGATCTCGTGACGGACGAAGAGGTACGCAAGCAACGTCACCCCGCAAAGCAACGGCACCGCGGTATTGATGGCAACCGCGTGCAGGAGATCGTCCGGCGTGCGCACCCACATGAAAAAGGCAATGACACTGAATGCACGGTAAACGACCACCGTGGCACTGTAGACGCTCAACTTCTGGATGCCCTGAAAGTACCAGCCTGGTGTAAGCGCGGCCCCCACCGCCATCCCGAACCCGATCAGCAGGGCCGTGCGCTCTGCCGCGAAATGCGGGATGACCAGGGTCAGGATGACGAGTACGGCGAAACCGACGACCGTGATCGACCATTGAGCGCACACCGTTGCCCAGAAAATTCGGGACCGCTCCATCCTGCCGTCCGCCAGTGCGACACGCGGCGTCGCTGTCAGGTCGAAGCTGTAGTTGGCAAGATTGATGAAATACGTCGTCACCGCCAGCACGAACGACAACCGTCCGTATTGCAGGGGGCCGAGCACGCGCGTCAGCAGGGGCAACGTGACGAGCGGCACGACGTACGTCGAGATTTGCAGCGCGAACAACAACGCAAAATTTTTTCGGACAGCGGTCATCGTACTTTCTGGGCTGGGAGTAAACGGTGTGCCGCGACTGTCAATGTGTCCACGTTCGCGGTACATCCCTACCGATGCCGAGTACGGCACACAGCGACGACGCGTAGCATTCGACCGAGTAGCGCGACCAGTCGTAGTGACGATTTTCGCTATCGAGGTGCGCGCGCAGTTCGGCGAGCGCGTGTGCGAAGCCTTCGGACGTGTGCCGATAGAGAATCTTGTTGCCGATCTCGTCACCGAAGGTCGACAGGCTCCCGATGTCATGCACGAGCGCCGGCAGCCCGAGCATCGCCGCCTCGACGATCACGAGCGGGGCATTTTCCACCCAGATCGACGGCAACACGAGGGCATCGTGCCCGGGTAGCGCGGCAAACAACGCTGCATGATCCACGCGCCCAGCGAAACGCAACCGTCCCGACTCGACGAGCGCCGCGTAACGTTTCTCCAGGTCGGCCCGCTCCGCTCCATCGCCATAGACCGTCAGCGACGCAATCGCATCGCCGGCCGATTCGCTCATGAGCGCGAGAAACCGACCGAGGCCCTTGTCCGCGTCCACACGACCGACGAACGCCAGATCGAGGCGATCGCCCCGGGCGGGTTTCGGCGGATGGGGAACCAGCGTCGAGTCGATCGGGTTCGGTACCAGGGTGGCGCGTGTTCGGCCACACTGCGCAATGAGGTCGCGCATGAACGGACTCGGACAGAGGATCTCGTCAAACAGGCCAAGCGGATCGAAAAGCGCGTTGACCGCATGCCAATGCACCTTCTTCGCGACATCGTGAAGGAAGCCGCGCGGGCTCGCCGTAAGAACGACGCGCCGGATGCGATGCAGCTGGTCGATCGACAACGGTTGGGCGCGTCCGCGCGGATAGACAAGCAGGCTCGGGTTGTAGAACAACAAATGGTAATCGTGCGCGGTCATGAACAGTCCGCATCGCGAGCGCCGCTTGTAGCGCGCGAGCACGGGCAGAATCGCGCTCGACAGCAGGTTGTGGTAGTTGTGCATGAGGATTCGCTGCGGGCGAAATCGCTCGAGCAGCGTGAGGAGCGCACGCGCGGTGGAACGCGACCATGCACGCGCGCGCCCGCTGTTCTCGACATCGGGCAATGCACGCTCGTCGAAGGTTTCGACCACCACGCCTTGGCAGGCACGAAGCACGTCGACGGACACTCGATACACTTCCTCGGCGCCCCCCTTGCGAACGAAATCGTTGATCACCAGCACGCGCATCACGATCGACCCCGGCGGTCGCGTTGTCGCGCGGACGATGCCACGTCATCGCCTGCATGACCGGGCCAGATTGTCGCGCGCTCGTTTCGCGAACCGGCGTCATCCCGTGTCGCATGCGCAAGATCGAGCGTCACCCGCTGGCGGTGACGCCTATCCCACTTTCGATGTACCCGACACGCTCGCTTCATTGTCATTCCTGGACGGAGCCGCGATGGCGCTTGCCAACAGGCAAGCCCATGAAAATTCGACAGCGTCAGAATAAGGTGACCGAAGCGGCGGATCTGTACGTCCGGTTACGTTAGCGGGAGACTTTGGCAAAAACCGCCACCGGCCGACTCGCCGGTGCCGCGCTCCCGCGACACCTGCACGGGAGGGACGCCGCGATCGCCGCCCGGCCGGGCCGGCGTGCGACGTCTGTGCGAACGTCATGAAGGCGCGTGCTCCGGTTGCGCGGGTACCGCGAATTCGGCCGGCGCGTACCAGCCGGCAAGCAGCTCGGCGCAACGGGTGACGACGTACTGCGCCGCGGCGTTGCCGTGCAACGAATGGTCGAGCCCGTCCCGCATGTCGACGGATACGTTCGGCCAATGCGCGAACGCGCGGGATGCGGGGCCGAAATGCCGGACGAGCGCGTCGACGCCCGTATCGAATGTGCCGTAGATGAGATGGGTACGGATGCCGCCGGCCGACATGTGATGCAGCAATCCCCGAGGCGTCTCGTGACCCGGCCGCCAGCCGAAATGCTCGCCGACACGCTTGACGGGCACGGTCATGGCGCCCGTGGCCAGACGAAACGCGGCACGCAGTACCGGCCGCGGGTCGCGCCCTTCGAGCAGCAGCCGACGCAGCTTGTGGCGGCTGCGCAGCGATGCCCAATAGCCGCGCATCGAGTTTGTCTGGTTATTGACGGCATTCGCGAGCGTTTCTCCGCGTGGCCAGATGAAAACCGGCAGATTGACCGCAATCACGCCGGCGAAGTGCTCGCGCGCGGCGGCATGAAGCGACGCGTACGCGCCAGAGCAAATCCCGAACGCAACGATCTCGCGATGCCCCTGCGCCTTCAGCCAGTCCGCTGCGGATGCGATATCGACGATCACCTGATCCGAATACGGGATGTCCGACTGATCGTCTCTCGCACGCGGGCCGCTGTCGCCGATGCCGCTCGAATCGATACGCAGGCTGCTGATACCCGATGCCGCGAGCGACCGCGCAAGCCGCACCGCAAACCGACCGTCGGCGACATGCGGATTGGCCGCCGTATTGGTAATCAACAGGGTCGGCGCGGCAGCGCGTCGGATGCTGCCGGCCGGTTCGCACAGCACGCCGACCAAGCGCCCTGGCCCCACGGAGATCATCCGTTCGATACTGCCCTCCCCGGTCAGCGTCACGGCCGACCCGGCATCCCGCACGGAAACGCGACCAGCCGTATCGGAACCGTCGTCGATCCAGTTCGCAACAGTGTCGAGCAATCCGTCGGGTAGCCGCGACCACACCGGCTCCCTCATGAGGCCGCCCCAATCGGGGCAGGTCCGGACATCGACCGAAACACTGCGTGCCTGCAGCGCGTCCGACAGGGCGGAAGCGTCGCCGTACGGCGTATCGACGAGCAACGCGTGCGCCGGCAATGTCTGAAATCGTCCCGCGGATTCGCACAGGTTGATGCCTCGGAGCGACGCGACGAGATCATCGGGATACGCATGCCCCAGTACATGGAGAGGCTGTTCCTCTCGAACCGCATCCCGCACGGCCGGCGGCACGTTCTCGAGCCAGCGTTGCGCGACGAGAGAAAGCTCGCGCAGGTAGCCGCGGCCACGCACTACTGGCGCCAGCGCGACGAAGCGCGTGAACCCGGGGATGCCGTCCGCGGCGAGAAGCGCCAAGGCGGCACCGGCGCGCACGCCGACGAGCGTCAGCGTGTCCGACACGACACGCTCGCGCAATGCATCGACGGCATGCCGAACGCTCGCGAGCATGTGTTCGAAACGGTCTGCGTCGTGTTCGTCGCCCAGCGAGTCGCCGCTCGCCGGATAGTGGAATCGCAGCACCGGAAAGCCGCGATCGGCGAGATGCTCGGCGAGCGCGCGCACGAGTTTGTGAAGCCAGAGCGCCTCGTGACCGAGCGGCTCGCAAATCACGATGCCATGCGGGCGACTCCCTGGGTGAAACCAGCCGACGCATCCGTTGAACTGAATGGGCGTCATGATCCGGTCCTTGCGCTGTGCGCCTGATGGCCCGATGCGCTGCCGAATACCTGACGCATGCCGCGAAGCAGGCATCCAGATACCGGAAACGCCTGCGCGTGCGTGCGTGCGAACTTCAACTTGCGGCCGAAACGAGGGTGCCTGTACGCTCGGCCGCATAAAGCAAATCGGGAACGACTGACGTTGCGACGATGCGAGCCGATTCCCCGTAACCGGCCCCGTCCTTGCGTATCGATTTGGGTTCCCACGAAAACGCCTGTATGTGAAAACACCCGCATGCCCGACCGGGGCCGGCGAGTGCCTGTCGAGGATCGCCTGACCGGCAAGCGCCTCTGGGTTGAAATTGGTCTTGGTAATTTTTTGGTCGGATGACGTTACATTTCCGTTCCCTACCCCCGAATCAACTCGGCACACCGGATATGGCGTGCCCGTTCGAATATCGACGATTAGGCCACTCAATCCCGACAGATTTCGTACGTCACATTACATTTTCACAACGCGCCTTCCGGACTTGCGACGCCACGGCCACGCAAGGCTCGCCGCCGATCGCGCACGGACGCCCCTACCGACCGCTCCGCACGGGTGAACCATGCCGACGTACCCCGCCGACGTGTAGACCTGCACTCGACTGCCGGGCCCGCGGCGCCTCGCACGGATTCGCCGCGCACCCAACGCCGCCCATGTGACCAAGCGCGTCATCTGGATTCTTCGTCCGTCGGTCAAGGCAAGCGTTGCCGGACGGGGCACTTCGCCCGGCACGAACACCTTCGCGTCGCTTGCTGCATGTCCGCGCACCGGCGCCCTGGTCAGACAACGCGCACGGCAATACTCGATTGAACACCGTCCGGCACTGCAGATATGTGAGCAACCTTACTCAACACATCACATGAAAGTGGGCCCGCGTTGCTTGACTCGGCGCAACCGCCATTTCCCCAGCCCCGGAATCAAAGCTGCATTCACGACGAACAGTGGGCGCAATGACCGAAGCACGATTGGATGCGCACGCAACGAAACGGGACGCACGCATCACCACATGACTGCCGTACAAAAACGCTTTCCGCCAGGTACTTCTTACCCGACCACACCCCGGCCATCGGGAACGATGACCGCCTTTCCACCTCGTAGCGCACCCGTGCCGAAGAAAGATCGGACATATCGGTAGAAACACCGATGCTGTAGTCAAACTACATTCATACCATTAGTCGCTGCAGAGAATCGCTACATCCGATTCGGCAGCGCCGGGCGGTCCGCGTCGCCGTCCTCGATGTTCGATCGGGCCCAACCGGCCGTAACGATTCCCCGCCTGGCTTGGCATGCCGACGCGCAACCACCCAGCATCGCCAGCCAATTGCGTCCGGTGCGAATCCATCGGACGTGCGCAGCTCCAGACATCATTCGAACAACCGGCAATACGATCATGGAGAGCAACATGCGGGACACACTCTGGCCGGCCGTCGTGCTGGCAGCGACCCTCTGCACCAGCGCCTACGCGGGCGACACCGATTTCAACGCGCAAGGCGACGCCACCGATGCGTTCGCGTCCGCCGCGGCGGTCCGGCGCGCTGACTCGCTCGTGCGCAAGATGACGCTCGACGAAAAACTTCAATTCATTCATTCGCAATACGAAATGTCGAAAGTGCCGGGCGGTGGCGCCGGCTACATCCAGGGCGTGCCGCGGCTCGGCATTCCCGACCTGAACATGGTCGATTCAGCGACGGGTTCCGGCAGCACGTCGCAGGCCAGCACGACGTTCCCTGCGACGATCGCCGTCGCTGCGAGCTGGGATCGCCGCCTGTCGTACGACTACGGCAAGCAGGTCGCGATCCAGTTGCGCGCGCAAGGCTTCGGCATGGGTCTCGGTGGCGGCACCAACCTCGCGCGCGAGCCGCGCGGCGGCCGCCTGTTCGAGTATCTCGGCGAGGATCCGCTGCTGGCCGGCGACCTGCTCGCCGAACGCACGCTCGCCACGCAGCGGCAGAAAGTCATCGCGACCATCAAGCACTACGCCGGCAACGAACAGGAGCACGGCCGGATGGGCGGCAACACGCAGATCGACGAGCGCACGCTGCGCGAGCTCTACCTGCTGCCGTTCGAGATCGCCGCGAAGCGCGGGCGGCCCGGCAGCGTGATGTGCAGCTACAACCGCCTGAACGGTGCGTATGCCTGCGAGAACCCTCACCTGCTGAACGACGTGCTGAAGAACGAATGGGGCTTCCAGGGCCAGGTGCAGTCCGACTGGGGCGCGACGCACAGCACCGCTGCCGCGATCAATGCCGGGCTCGACGAGGAAGAAGACGTCGGGTCGACCGTGTACCTCACACCGGCGGCCGTCAAGCAGGCCATCGCGAACGGCTCGGTGTCGACCGCGCGCCTCGACGACATGGTGCGACGCAAGCTCGCGGTGATGATCCGCGTCGGCGTGATGGACGATCCGGCCAGGGGCGGCGGCACGATCGATTTCGCGGCCGCGAACCGGTTCGCGCAGGCCGCTTCCGAGCAGTCGATCGTGCTGCTGAAGAACGACGGCAACCAGTTGCCGCTCGCCGCGTCGGCGCTGTCGCGCATCGCGGTGATCGGCGGCCATGCCGATACGGCCGTGCTGTCCGGCGGCGGCTCGGGCAACACGCGCGACCCCGTATCGGGATCGTTCGCGGGCTGCGGTGGCCTGACGTTCGGGTCATCGACAGGATGCAGCTGGTGGCGCAATCCGTGGCTGAAGGTCGACGTGCCGATCGTCGCGGCGATCCGCGCGCTCGCGCCGGCCGCTCAGGTCACGTTCGCGGGCAACACCGACCAGCAGTCGCCGTTCCGCGCGTACACGCAGCAGGAGATCGACCAGGCCGCCGCGCTCGCGGGCCGCTCGGACGTCGCGATCGTCGTGGTCACGCAGCCGGCCGGCGAGGATTTCGGTGATCTCCAGAGCCTGAGCCTCGCAAACCCGTCGAACCAGGATGCGCTCGTCGAAGCCGTCGCCCGCGCGAATCCGCACACGATCGTCGTGGTCCAGAGCGGCAACCCGGTGCTGATGCCGTGGAAGGACCAGGTCTCCGCGATCGTCGAGGCGTGGTATCCGGGCGAAGCCGGCGGCAAGGCGATCGCGAACGTGCTGTTCGGTGCGGTCAATCCGTCCGGCAAGCTGCCTGTCACGTTCCCCGCACGCGACCAGGATTCGCCGACCTGGGGGCAAAACGGTGCGTTCGACAACGATCCCGTCTATGCGGAAAAGCTGAACATGGGCTATCGCTGGTATGACGCGCACAACATCAAGCCGATGTTCGAGTTCGGCTATGGGCTGTCGTACACGCACTTCGCGTATTCGGGGCTGTCGGTGTCGAAGCAATGGGACGGTGCGCTGAGCGTCGCATTCACGGTGCGTAACGACGGGCGCGTCGCCGGCGCGGAAACGCCGCAGGTCTATCTGGGCGTGCCGTACAAGGACGAACCGCCGAAGCGCCTGGTCGGCTGGGAGAAGATCCGGCTGAATCCGGGCGAGACGCGGCGGGTGCGCGTGACCGTATCGCCGCGGATGCAGAGCGTGTGGGATACGTCGCGTAACGGCTGGCGCGTGGTGCCGGGCGGAACGGTGTACGTCGGCGCATCGTCGCGGGATATCCGGTTGCAGGGGAACTGAGCGGTAGTGAAGGAACGGAAGCGCCGCGCACATCGTGCCCGGCGCTTCCGTATTCACTCATCCGCAAACGCGCCCCTTACCGGAACAACAACGCCAGCAACGTCGCGAACGCGGCAATCGCGGCGATCCCCGCCGCCATCCCGGCCAGATGCGCGGCGACCACCAGGCCAGCCGGCAATCGCGCGGATGCCGGGCCGCAGGCCCCACCGGCCGGCCCGGCCCGCGATCGGACCGCCCCGCCGGCCATCACTCCCCACCCCCTTCAAGCGTATCGAGCAACGGCCGGGCCAGATGCAGCACCTGATACACCGTACCCGCGCCGCCGTCGTCCAGCTCGTGTTCCGATACGAGCGAGCGCGTCAGCCGCCAGCGCAGCGGATCAAGGCTGACGGCGGCCGCGACCGTACCCTGCCTCGCCGCCACGTCGCGATTGCGCTCGACCTCCCGCGCCAGCGTCGCATCGAGGTCGGCATCCGCCGGAATATCCACGGCTTCCAGCCGCACGAAGCGCCCCGCCGATGCGCTGCCCTTGCGCGCATCCAGCGCGACCTGCACGTCGATCGGCGCACGCCCGAAGCTGTCCGTCACGACCCGGAAGCGGCCGTCCGTGACGAACCGGGCGAACGCCTGCTCATTGCGCCACAGATAAAGCGATGCATAGCCGTTTTCCGTCGCACCGTAGCGGCCCGCCTCGCGCAGCAGGAACCCCTTGAACACGAGATCCGGCGTGTCGTCCCAGAGCCTGCCGCGCTCGCGCACGCGATTGCGGATGATGTCGAGGTCGTAGTCCGCCGGCAGGCGGTGCGCGTAGTACGCGGTCAGCATGATCGACTCCTGGAAACGGAAAGGGAGATTCCGAGCGGCTCGAGAACAGCGTAGAAGACCTTGAATCATTTGAAAAGTCGATGGCAGAATATTTCAATGATTCGATTTATAAATGGATGATTGCGCGATGAAAACGCTCGACATCGAAGCCGTGCAGGCGTTCGTACTGACTGCCGACCTCAAGAGCTTCACACGGGCCGCCGAGGCGATGGACACCACGCAGTCCGCGGTGAGCCTGAAGATCAAAAAGCTGGAGGACAGCCTCGGACGACGCCTGCTGGAACGCACGCCGCGGCAGGTTCGCTTGTCAGCCGACGGCACCGCGTTCCTCGAACCCGCGCGTGAGCTCGTGGCCGCTCACCAGGGCGCGGTCGGTGCATTCGGCGTCGGCCAGCGGCGGCTGGTGATCGGCGTGAGCCATCATGTCGTCGGCGCCGATCTTCCGATGCTGCTTCGGCGCATGAGCGAAGCGGAACCGGGGCTCGTGCTGGAGATCCGGGTGGCCGCCTCGCGCGATGTGCTCGATGCGTTCGACCGCGGCCAGCTCGACGCCGCCGTCGCGCTGCAGCACGACAGCCGGCGGCTCGACGGCGAAACCCTCCTGTCGGAGTCGTTCGGCTGGATGGCTGCGACCGATTTCGAGTACCATCCGCCGCAACCGCTGCGGCTCGCGACGCAGGCCGAGCCGTGCAGCGTGCGCCGCATGGCCGTCAGCGCGCTGGACGAAGCCGGCGTCGCATGGACGGAAGTATTCGTCGGCGGCGGCGTGGCGACGATCGGCGCGGCAGTGTCCGCCGGGCTGGCCGTCGCCGCGCTCGGGCATCGCGTGGCGCCCGTCGGGACCGTCGACGTGGGCATGCGATACGGGCTGCCGCCCTTGCCGACGCGCGACGTGGTGCTCTACTCGAACCTGACCGATGCGCGGGCCCGGCAAGCGCTGCGCACGCTGGGCGCGGCGCTGCGGTCGTCGGTCGGCGTGCGGTGATGTCGCGCGCGAATCGTCGTAGAAAAAATCGGAACGGCCGCTGCCGCACCCTTCACAGTGGCGCTTCGCCATTCCGTATCCAGCACCGCACCCCGGCCGGGCGCTGACGGCATCGAAAGGCAACGATGCGCGCCACGGTAAAATTCAGTCTTCATCCCGGCCATGCGGCCGGCCGCTGCCCGCCCGGGCCGGCACCCAAAGAACCGACACGCCATCATCACCTTGATTTCCTTACTGTTTCCCCCTCGCGACGCATGATGTACTCGCTCGCCACCACCTACACCCGCGAACTCGAGATCCGCAAGAGCCGCTTCATCGCGTACGCGATTCCCGTCGACGACCGCGACGCCGCAATGCAGGCCCTGCAACGCCTGCGCGACGAACATCCAGCGGCCACGCACGTGTGCTGGGCCTTGCTGGCGGGCGGTCAATCGGGGATGTCGGACGACGGCGAGCCGTCGGGCACCGCAGGCCGCCCGATCCTGGAAGTGCTGCGCCATCACGATCTCGACGGCGTGCTCGGCGCGGTCGTGCGTTACTACGGCGGCGTGAAGCTCGGCGCGGGCGGGCTGGTGCGCGCATACACCGATGCAATCGCGTCGGCGCTGCTCGATGCCGAGCGCGTCGAGCGCATCCGCTACACGCGGCTCGCGATCGAGATCGGCTATCCCGAGGAAGCGCGCGTGCGCCGCTGGATCGAACAGGCGGGCTACGAACTGGTGGACAGCGCGTACGGGATGACGGTCAAGCTCGTGATCAAGCTGCCCGAGACAGCAGACGCGCATGCGCGAACCGAGTTGTTCGACCTGACGCAAGGGCGATCGGGCTTTCCCGATCTGTAACGAGCGGCCGCTATCGTCCCCGCCGCGCCACCCCGCTGCCTGAAAATTCCGCCGAAAATTCAGATACGTCCGATAGAAAAACCGCCCGCCGCCACTTAATCTCACCGAGTTCCCGGCGATTCGTGCCGTGTACGTTCTATCCGCAGGCCGGCGCAGGCAACACGCAACCGCCACCGGCCGAGGCGGCACGCCTGGGCCGGGCGTGCCGACGTGCGGTTCGTCACGCGTCGCCAATAATCAAAACTCGACTACGGGATAACGGACGCATGCATCAACTGCAGACACTGCAAGCCCAGCTTGCGGAACTCGATCGGCGCATCAAGGCGGCACGCAGCCGCGAACGCCGCGCGGTGCTGGCGCAGGTACGCGAGCTCGTCACCGGCTACGCGCTGACCGCGCGGGAAATCTTCGGGCAGGGTTACAGCGATCGCGCGAAGCTGTTTACGGTCGGTGCGAAGTATCGCGACCCGGCAACCGGCGCGACCTGGAGCGGCCGCGGCCGTGCACCCGCATGGATCGTCGGGCGCGACCGCACCGCGTTCCTGATCCGGGAGTAACGCGCGCCGTGTTGCGCGGCGCGCCCCTTCATCGCATCGAACCCGCCACGACCGCTCAGTAAATATCCGGCACGATCATGTTGTCCGGCGTCGGCCGACGGATGTAATCCTCGTGATGCTCGCGCGGCGGCAGGTCGATCGGTGCGTGCGGCACCTCGTGATACGGCACCTGCTGCAGCAGGTGGTGAATGCAGTTCAGCCGTGCGCGCTTCTTGTCGACGGCCTGCACGACCCACCACGGTGCTTCCGGAATGTGCGTACGCAGCAGCATCTCTTCCTTCGCGGCCGTATAGGCTTCCCAGCGGCGGCGGCTCTCGAGATCCATCGGGCTCAGCTTCCACTGCTTGAGCGGATCCTCGATCCGGCTCTGGAAACGCACTTCCTGCTCGTGATCGGTGATCGAAAACCAGTACTTGACGATCTGGATCCCGCTGCGCACGAGCATCTTCTCGAACTCGGGAACCGAACGGAAAAACTCCTCGTATTCCTCGTCGGTACAGAAGTTCATCACGCGCTCGACGCCCGCGCGGTTGTACCAGCTGCGGTCGAACAGCACGATCTCGCCGCCGGCCGGCAGATGCGCGACATAGCGCTGGAAATACCATTGCGTGCGTTCGCGGTTGTTCGGTGCCGGCAGCGCCGCCACGCGGCAGACGCGCGGGTTCAGCCGCTGCGTGATGCGCTTGATCGCCCCGCCCTTGCCGGCCGCGTCGCGCCCCTCGAAAATGACGACGAGCCGGTGCCCCGTGCTGACGACCCAGTCCTGCAGCTTCACGAGTTCGCCCTGCAGGCGGAACAGTTCGCGGAAATATTGCTTGCGCGCCTCGCGGCGCTCCTGCGAAAACAGCAGGTCGTCGCTGTCGTCGAAGCGGCGATCGTCGAGCTCCATCTCGAGCTCTTCGTCGTAGGCGTCGACCAGATCTTCCTCGAAGCGGCGCTGGCGCGCTTCCATCGATTCCATATCGGTGCGGTCGTCGGTCTCGGTGCGGGTATCGTTGTCGCCCATGGGGCCTCCTTCCATCATTGACGCAGCCAAACTCCTCCATTATCCCAGTGTCGCGCGTCAAATTCATGAAAAAAGGGCCGGCGCACCGGTCAGGAGCGGAATGCGAGCAGCACGCTGGCCAGTACGGGGTTCGCGGAAATATCGAGCGTGTTCGACGCGAACTGCCGGTTCGGCTGGTCGATGTCCAGCGTAATCTTCATAAGTAACGGAATATAGGTCACCAGCTTCCTCGAAAGCCACGCGGCGAGCGCCCGGAGTCGAACGCGGCACGAGCCCGGTCGCCGCTTGTCAGTCCGGCGGCGGCAGTACGACCGTATCCTCCGGCCCGAGCACGCGCCCGTCCTGCGAACGCAGTTCGAGCTTCCTGACCGGCAACCCGCTCTTCCGGTCGACGAGCAGCACGTGTGCCTCGTCCGGTTCGAAGAAGAAATCCTCGCCCCACTGCCGCAGCGCGACGAGCAGTGGAAACAGGCCGCGCCCTTTCTCGGTCAGCACGTACTCGTGATGCGCGCCGCCGTCCGCGGCCGGCACGATGTCCATGATCCCGTGCGCGACCAGGTTGCGCAGGCGCGCGGCCAGGATGTTCTTGGCCAGCCCGAGATTCTTCTGGAATTCGCCGAAGCGGCGCAACCCGTCGAACGCATCGCGGACGATCAGCAGCGACCACCAGTCGCCAATCGCGTCCAGCGGGCGGGCAACACCGCAAAGGGAATCCTCGTGCGTGGTTCGTCTGTTCATCGATGCATGGGGGCGATGCCGCGCCCGGAATGCGGGCGGAGCGGCGGTCGTTTCCGGTGAAATAAATGGTTGCAATATAAAACTCGTCGAGCGAAAGATCAATCGCACGACGCCCGACTGTTCGCGATCGACGAATGGAGCAGCCGATTCGGGCCCGATTGGCTTTTCAACTCATGCGTCTCGCCAACTAATTCCCGCAACGCCCTTTCCCGGCACGAAATCACGCACCATCAGCCAGTCATTCCGGTGATTTGTCCACGCATTTTTTGGTTGCAACTTGAAACCGAATATCCTACGCTTCGATTCGGTTTCAACTTGAAACCAAACTATCCGACTATCCGAAGGAGCGTTCGATGATCCGGCCCGATGCCACGTTCGATGGCACCTTTCCCTTCGCCCCGCATTTCGACGACGCATCCGGCTTCCGGATGCACTACGTGGACGAAGGTCCGCACGACGGCGAAACCCTTCTGTGCCTGCATGGCGAACCCACGTGGGGCTATCTGTTCCGCCATCTGATTGCCGCGCTGAGCCCGACGCACCGCGTCGTCGTGCCCGATCACATGGGCTTCGGCAAAAGCGCGACGCCGCACGATCGCAGCTACTGGCTGCAGGACCATATCGACAACCTTGAGCGCTTCGTGCTCGCGCGCGACCTCGATCGCATCACGCTCGTGATGCACGACTTCGGCGGCCCCGTAGGGATGGGGCTGGCCGCGCGGCATCCGGATCGCATCCGGCGGATCGTGTCCGCGAACGGGCCGACGCCGTTCGGCCAGCCCGACCTTGTCGAACGACTGAACGCAAACGGTCGCGATGCGCCGTGGTTCCAGTGGATCGTGCGCGCGGCGGCGGACGACACGCTGGAGACGGTGCTCGGTCAGCTCGGCTTCAATATCCTGAGCACGCTGAAGCTGAACGGGTTCGAAAATCACGCGGTTATCAGCGACACATGGATCGCCGCTTACGGTGCGCCGTTCGCGCAGCCGGAGGACTGCGTCGGCGCGATCGGATGGGCCCGCGGGTTTGCCGCCGGCGCGCATCGGTTCGAAGCGCCCGATGCGGCAGCGCTGCGCGCGATACGCGACAAGCCCGCGCTCGCGATCTGGGGAGACGCCGACCGAACGCTCGGCGCCGAACACTTCCTGCCGCTCTTCACGGCACTGTTTCCGTCCGCGCCCGTCGAGCGGCTGGCGGGCGTCGGGCACTACTGTTTCGAGGATGCGCCCGACGCCATCGCGTCACGCATCGCCGAATTCATCCGGGCCACCGGTTGAGCGCGTTCCGCAGCCGATGGCACGGCGCCCGGCTGTGGAATACGGCGTGCGCGGCCGCCTTCGCCACCGCGCACGCGCCACTTCACGTCAGTGAATGATCCGCGTCACGCCACGCCCGCGCGGGTCGGCCATCGCCTCCGGCGTCTTGCCGTCGATCTTGATCACCTGGATGTCGCCGCTGAAATCCTGCCCCTTCAGCGTATAGCCGCGCGCCTCGATCTGCTTCGCGAGTTCGCCTTCGATCGGGTGGTACGGCTCCCAGAAGATCGTGTTCGGCGGCAGCAGCTGGTGATGGAAGCGCATCGCACCGACGGCCTCCTTCAACGGCATCTTGAAGTCGTAGATGTTGTTGATCACCTGGAAGATCGACGTGAAGATGCGCGAGCCGCCCGGCGTGCCGATCACGAGCGATACCTTGCCGTCCTTCGTCATGATCGTCGGCGACATCGACGACAGCGGGCGCTTCTTCGGTTCGATCGCGTTCGCGTCGCTGCCGACCACGCCGAACATGTTCGCGACGCCCGGCTTCGCGGAGAAGTCGTCCATCTCGTCGTTCAGCACGATGCCGGTGCCGTCGGCGATCACGCCCGAGCCGAAATAGCCGTTGATCGTGTATGTGTTCGACACCGCGTTGCCCCACTTGTCGACCACCGAGAAGTGCGTCGTTTCAGCCTTCTCCGGCATCGTCGTGCCGAGGCCCGGCTGCACGCTCTTCGTATCCGACGGCTCCTTCGGGTTGACTTCGCCGGCCCGCTTCGCGATGTACGCGTCGTCAGTCAACTGCGCGATCGGCACCTTGTAGAAATCCGGATCGCCGAGATACTGCGCACGATCGGCGAACACGCGCTTCTCGATTTCCGCGACGAGGTGGATGTACTGCGGCGAGTTGAGCTTCACGCCCTCGAAGTCCTGCTTGAGGTCGGCCTTCATCTTCAGCAGCTGCACGAGGCCGATGCCGCCCGAGCTCGGAGGCGGTGCGGTAATCACGTCATAGCCGTTCCACTTTGCCTGCACCGGCTGGCGCCATACCGCACGGTACTGCGCAAGATCCTCCGTGGTGATCAGCCCGTTGCCGTCGCCGGTCTTCATCGACGCGGCGATCAGCTCCGCCGTCTTGCCCTTGTAGAAACCTTCCGCGCCGTCGTTCGCGATGCGCGTGAGCACGTCGGCAAGGTCCGGCTGCTTGAAGTTCACGCCGGCCTTCAGCCCGGAGAAATACTTGTCGAAGTTGGTCTTGCCGCCGAACTCCTTCGATGCATCGACGCCGCGTTGCGCGAGCTGTTCGTCGACGACGAAGCCGTCGCGCGCATAGTGGATCGCCGGCGCGAGCACCTGCTTCCACTTCAGCTTGCCGAAGCGCTTCTGCGCTTCCCACATGCCCGCGACCGTGCCCGGCACGCCGGCCGCGCGCGGGCCGTACAGGCTCATGTCCTTGACGACGTTGCCGTCCTTGTCGAGGTACATGTCCTTCGTCGCGGCGAGCGGCGCGCGCTCGCGATAGTCGATGAAGTACGGCTTGCCGTCCTTGTAGATCGTCATGAAGCCGCCGCCGCCGATGTTGCCGGCTTCCGGATACGTGACGGCCAGCGTGAACGCAATCGCGACGGCCGCGTCGATCGCGTTGCCGCCTTCCTTGAAGATTCGCTCCGCGGCATCCGCGCTGTACTTGTCGGCCACCGCGACCGCCGAGCTCGTCAGGACGGCGGGCTGTGGCCCCTTCGCATAGACGGGCGCGTTCGGCAGGAAACCGATGCCGGCCACCGTCGCGAGCGCGACAGCGGATGATTTGAAGCGATTCAGCGTAGTCATTGCATGTCCCCCATGTGGATCTCCTTCAGCCAGGAAAAGCACCTGTTCCGCTCATGGCCGCCGGCGCGCCGATGGTCATATCCGGTTTCGTAGTATAGGGGGACAAAAAGGGTCGAACACGGGCTTGCATTGAAAGCGTATTCGTCATGGGCGCAAGGTCATGCAAAGGCTTCCGAACAGGTACGCGGATCGGTCGAAATGACACGCGGCACACGTCCTCACGCAACGCACAAAAACCGAAAGTTGCGAACTGCGTGGAAGACCACGTGTTACGTGCAAAAAAATCTGCGAACGTCCCTCCCGCTGCGCGGACCGATCTGCGAAGATAGCGCCCCGCTTTCGCGTTGCATCATTTTTTTCGTGCACGCACCGCTTCACGTTTCTTCGTCTCGCTTCCTATGGCATCACACAATGCGCATCATGCCTCCGGCTTCGCCGCCGGTGTCGCCGCCGCTGTCCTCGTCGCGCAAACCGGCGCAACCGGCCCGTGGCATTCGGGTCTGTTCGCCGCATTCGCGGCGGGCGTCGCGGGCGGCACCGCGCCCGACTGGCTCGAAGTCGCATGGTGGAGCCGCAAGCGCCGTTTGTGGATCACGCATCGCACCGTCACGCACTGGGGCATCGGCTGGATCGCGCTGCTGGCGCTTGGATGGCACGGGCTCATCCATCATCCGCACCCGCTGTGGGCCGCGCCGCTGTTCGGCTTCGCATGCGGCGGCATCATGCATCTGCTCGCCGACTGGCCGAATCCGCTCGGCGTACCGTGGATCTGGCGGCGTCACTCACTGAACCTGTGGAACAGCGGGCATTGCGACCTGATCGTCGTGGCCGCCGCATGGGGCGGCACGCTGTGGCTCGCGCAGTCGTTGTGGTCGCGGGCGCCGCTGCTCGAACAGTGGCTCGGCTGGCTGCACCGCGTCTAGTTGCAATTCGTCACCATTCGAGGCGCGATCGGCATGCCGACGCGCATGCAACTTTTCGTTCGTTGAAAGTGCGATGCACGCCCCCATCTGAATCTGGATCGCCGACACACCTGCCCGGCACGCACGCGCGACGTCTGGCACACTGACGATTCGATTCGCAAGCGCGCCCTCCGCGCGCTTGCACCCCATTTCAACGCTCCGATGGACGTCACAGCTACCCGCCCTGCCGCCCGTGCGCTCGACGTGTTCCACCCGGCTGTCGCCGCGTGGTTCCGGCGCACGTTCGCCGCGCCCACCGGCGCGCAGGCGCTCGCTTGGCCGCACATCAAGGCCGGCCGATCGACGCTCGTTGCGGCACCGACCGGCTCCGGCAAGACGCTCACCGCCTTCCTGTGCGCGCTCGACGATCTGGTGCGCGATGCGCTGGCGCACGACGGCACGCTGCCCGACGCGACGCTCGTCGTGTACGTATCGCCGCTGAAAGCGCTGTCGAACGACATCCACGTGAACCTCGATGCGCCGCTTGCCGGCATCGCCGAATCGCTCGCGCAACTCGGCCTGCCGGTGCCGGCGATCCGCACCGCCGTGCGCACCGGCGACACGACGCAGGCCGAGCGTGCGGCGCTGCGCAAGCGCGCGCCGCACATCCTCGTCACGACGCCCGAGTCGTTGTACGTGCTGTTGTCGTCCACGTCGGGGCGACAGATGCTGTCGAACGTGCGCTCGGTCATCGTCGACGAAATCCATGCGCTCGCGTCATCGAAGCGCGGCAGCCACCTTGCGCTGTCGCTCGAACGTCTCGACGCGCTGGCCGGCCATGCGCTGCCGCGTATCGGTCTGTCGGCCACGCAAAAGCCGATCGACGCGGTCGCGCGCTTCCTGGTCGGCGGCCCGGCTGACGCGCCTCGCGACTGCACGATCGTCGACACGGGCCACACGCGCGAGCGCGACCTCGCGCTCGAATTGCCGAACGTGCCGCTCGAGCCCGTGATGGCAACCGACGTGTGGGAACAAGTGTACGACCGCATCGCCGGCCTCGCGGCCGCGCATCGCACGACGCTGGTGTTCGTCAACACGCGGCGCACCGCCGAGCGCATGGCGCGCCATCTCGCCGACCGGCTCGGCAAGGAAGCGATCGCCGCGCATCACGGCAGTCTCGCGAAGGAGCACCGCTTCGACGCCGAGCAGCGCCTGAAGCGCGGCGAATTGAAACTGCTCGTCGCCACCGCATCGCTTGAACTCGGCATCGACATCGGCGACGTCGATCTCGTCTGCCAGGTCGGTTCGCCGCGCGGGATCGCACCGTTCCTGCAGCGCGTCGGCCGTTCGGGGCACCATGTCGGCGGCGTACCGAAAGGCCGGCTGTTCCCGCTGTCGCGCGACGAACTTGTCGAGTGCGCCGCGCTGCTCGATTGCGTGCAGCGCGGTGAACTTGACGCGCTGCGCATTCCCGAAGCGCCGCTCGACGTGCTCGCACAACAGATCGTCGCCGAAGTGGCGTGCGCTGAATGGCAGGAAGATGCGCTGTACGCGAGTTTCACGCGCGCAGCGCCGTACGCGCGGCTGACGCGCGAGCGCTTCGACGAAGTGATGAAGATGCTCGCCGAAGGCTTCACGAGCCGGCGCGGCGTGCGCGGCGCCTACCTGCATCGCGACGTGGTCGGCGGCACCGTGCGCGGGCGCCGCAACGCGATGATGACCGCCACTACGTCGGGCGGCACGATCCCCGACATGGCCGACTACGCGGTGCTCCTCGAACCGCAGGGCATCCAGGTCGGCACGGTCAACGAGGATTTCGCGATCGAGAGCCTGGCCGGCGACGTGTTCCAGCTGGGCAACCAGTCGTACCGGATCATTCGCGTGGAAACGGGCCGCGTGCGTGTCGAGGACGCGCAAGGCCAGTCGCCGAGCATTCCGTTCTGGCTCGGCGAGGCGCCGGGGCGCAGCGACGAGCTGTCGGCGGCGGTCGGCCGGTTGCGTGCGCGGCTCGACGGACTGTTCGCCGACGGCGACCGGCTGGCGGCACATGGCAAGCGCCGCGAAGGCACCGGTGACGGAACCGGCGGGAGGTCCACACCTCGAACCGACGCCAAAGCCGGCGCAAATGCGAAGTCAAAGGCCGGGATCCAGGCCGATGCCTCGCTCGACCTGCCGCACGACACCGTTGCCCCCGGCACCGCTGAAAGCCGCCTCGCGCCGGCGTTGCGCTGGCTCGTCGACGATCTGCACCTGTCGCCCGACGCCGCGCACCAGATTGCCGACTATCTCGCGCGCACGCGCGCCGCGCTCGGCGCGCTGCCGACGCAGGACACGCTCGTGATGGAGCGATTCTTCGACGAATCGGGCGGCACGCAGCTCGTGATCCATTCGCCATTCGGCAGCCGCATCAACCGCGCCTGGGGGCTCGCGCTGCGCAAACGCTTCTGCCGCAGTTTCAACTTCGAGCTGCAGGCGGCCGCGACCGACGACGCGATCATCCTGTCGCTGTCGCTCGCGCACAGCTTCGCGCTCGACGAGGTGTGGCGCTACCTGCGTTCGACGAGCGCCGAGCACGTGCTGGTCCAGGCCCTGCTCGACGCGCCGATGTTCGGCGTGCGCTGGCGCTGGAACGCGACGACCGCGCTTGCATTGCCGCGCTTCACCGGCGGCAAGCGCACCGCGCCGCAACTGCAGCGGATGAAGAGCGACGATCTGCTCGCGACCGTGTTCCCCGATCAGGTCGCGTGCCTCGAGAACATCGTCGGCGAGCGCGAGATTCCGCATCATCCGCTCGTCGACCAGACGCTCGACGACTGCCTGCACGACGCGATGGATACCGACGGCTGGCTCGCGCTGCTGCGCCGGATCGAGAGCGGCGCGATCGAACTCGTCGCGCGCGACCTGCCCGCGCCGTCGCCGCTCGCGGCCGAGATCCTGAACGCGAAGCCCTACGCGTTCCTCGACGATGCACCGCTCGAGGAACGCCGCACGCAGGCCGTGCAGTCGCGCCGCTGGAGCGATCCCGAATCGGCCGACGATCTCGGCGCACTCGACGCCGACGCGATCGATGCGGTGCGCGACGAAGCGTGGCCACTCGTGCGCGACGCCGACGAAATGCACGACGCGCTGCTCACGCTCGCGTGCATCTCCGATCGCGAAGCACGCGAACGCGAAGGCTGGCTCGACCGGCTCGCGGAACTCGCCGAACGCCGCCGTGCGACGAAACTCGTGACACCCGGCGACGCCGCGCTGTGGGTGCCGGTCGAACGGCTCGTGTGCGTGCGTGCACTGCACCCCGATGCGCGCATCGCACCGGCGCTCAAGGTGCCCGCCGCCTGCGCGCAGCCGTGGGAAGCCGATGCCGCACTCGTCGACGTGATCCGCGCGCGGCTCACCGGCTTCGGGCCGCTTGCGCTCGACGCGATCGCGACACCGCTCGGGCTGCCGCCTGCGTCGATCGCGACGGCACTCGCGGCGCTGGAGCGCGAAGGCTATGTGATGCGCGGCCGGTTCACACCGGGCACGACGGTGGACGAATGGTGCGAACGCCATCTGCTTGCGCGCATTCATCGCTATACGGTGAAGCGCCTGCGCCGCGAGATCGAACCGGTCGAGCGCGCCGATTTCATGCGCTTCCTGTTCCACTGGCAACACCTGACGCCGGACACGCGCGGCACGGGCCGCGATGCACTCGCGGCCGTGGTCGAACAGCTCGAAGGCTACGAGGCCGCCTCGAGCGCATGGGAAGACGCGCTGCTGCCCGCGCGCCTCACCGACTACATGGCAGGCGGGCTCGACGAGCTGTGCCGCTCGGGCAAGCTCGTGTGGACACGCATCGGCGCACCGGCGCGCGCGGCCGGCACACCCGTGAAGACGACGCCGATCGTGTTGCTGCCGCGCCGCCACCTGTCCGCATGGCAGGCGCTGCGCGATCCCGATGCGCAACCGGCGCTGTCCGCGCGGGCCACGCAGGTACGCGACGCGCTCGCCGCCCATGGCGCGATGTTCTTCGATGCGCTGCTCGACGATCTGCACATGCTGCCCGTCGAACTCGAACAGGCGCTCGGCGAACTCGTGTCGGCCGGCCTCGTGAATGCGGACAGCTACGCGGGCCTGCGTGCGCTGTTGAAGCCCGCCGTCAAGCGCAGCGCGACCTATGCGCCACGCACCCGGCGCGGCGGCGCGCTGATCGGCGGGATGGACGACGCGGGCCGCTGGGCACTCGTGCAACGTCACGCGCCATCGGACGATGCGCCCGCGCCGAAACGCAGCCAGGCCGCGACCGACCCCGACGCGCTCGAGCACATCGCGTGGACGCTGCTGCGCCGCTACGGTGTCGTGTTCTGGCGGCTGCTCGAACGCGAAGCCGACTGGCTGCCGAGCTGGCGCGAACTCGTGCGGGTCCTGCAGCGCCTCGAAGCGCGCGGCGAGATTCGCGGCGGACGCTTCGTCGCCGGGCTCGCGGGCGAACAGTTCGCGCTGCCCGAAGCGATTCCGATCCTGCGCGAAATGCGGCGGCAACCGGGCGACGGACAGTACGTGTGCGTGACGGGCGCCGATCCGCTGAATCTTGCCGGCACGCTGCTGCCCGGCGACAAGGTGCCGGCGCTGGCCGGCAATCGCGTGCTGTTCCGCGACGGCGTGCCCGTCGCCTCGCTGGTTTCGGGAACGTTCCACTACGCACCCGAGCTGTCGCCCACCGCGCGCGAGGACGCCCGCCTGCGGCTCGCACGCCACTGCTGACATCGGCTGACACGCGACACCGCACGGACTACTGATCGCCGGGCCGCGCGGCCGCCGTCGTTCGGGTAGCATCGAACGATTTTCCACGCGGGCGCCCGCGCTCGAACACAACAAGCCTTCCGGAGACTGCTGTCCATGCCCTCGCATGTCGAATCACCCGCCGCTCATCACGCGGGCTCGCTGACCATTTTCCAGGGCGCCGCGCTCTATATCGGCGCCGTGCTCGGCACCGGCGTGATTGCGCTGCCCGCACTGGCCGCCGAGGTCGCGGGCCCGGCCTCGCTGCTCGCATGGGCCGCGCTGGTCGTGCTGTCCGGACCGCTCGCGGCCACCTTCGCCGCACTCGGGGCGCGCTATCCCGATGCAGGCGGCGTATCGACCTACGCGCGGCGCGCATTCGGGCCGAAAGCTGCGGCGATCGTCGGATGGTGTTTCTACTTCGCGGTACCGGCCGGCGCACCGGCTGCCGCCATGTTCGGCGGCGCATACGTCGCGGCCGTCACGGGCGGCGGGCACACGACCGTCGTCGTCACCGCTGCCGCACTGATCGCAACGGTGTCGGCCGCGAATGCATTCGGCGTCACCGTTTCGGGCCGCATGCAGCTCGTGCTGTCGGCACTCCTCGTCACGCTGCTGCTCGCCGCGGTGCTCGCCTCCGCGCCGCACGCGCGCACCGCGAACCTGCATCCGTTCGCACCGCATGGCTGGCTCGCGGTCGGCCAGGCTGCCGCGCTGCTCGTGTGGAGTTTCGCCGGCTGGGAAGCGATCACGCACCTCGCGGCTGAATTCCGTCGGCCCGCGCACGACATGCCGCGCTCGGCCGGAATCGCGGTCGTGGTGGTCGGGTTTCTGTATCTGTCGGTTGCTGCCGCGAGCGTGACGGTGCTCGGGCCGTCCGCGGGCGGATCGGGTGCGCCGCTCGCCGAACTGATCGCGGGCGGCATCGGCGGCCATGCGCAGGTGCTGGCCGCCGCGGCCGCGCTGCTGCTCACGCTCGGCACGATGAATGCGTATTTCGCGGGTGCGGCCAAACTCGGCGCAGCGCTCGGGCGCGACGGCGCATTGCCCGCGTGGCTCGCGCAAGGCAGCCAGGTCGGCGGCGTGCCGCGCCGCAGCCTTGGCGTGATCGCCCTGCTCGCAGTAGTCGCACTGGCTGCGACGACGCTGTCGGACGTCGGGCCGAAGCCGCTCGTACTCGTCACGTCCGGGTGCTTCGTGATGGTGTACGGACTCGGCGCGGCCGCCGCGCTGAAACTGCTGCCGCGCGGCGGCATCGCACACCGTTGTGCATGGATTTCGCTGGTCGCGGTGGCCGGGCTGTTCCTGACGACCGGCTGGTACATCCTGTGCCCGCTGATGCTCGCGGGCGGTGCGCTGCTCTATCTGCAGGCGGCCGGCCCGCGCCAGTGACCCGGCAACTGCGCGCCGGCCGGCACTCGCCTGCTTGCGGCGACGCGCGGGCTGATCATCACCGAATCGCTGGCCGGATTGCCGGCCACTCCGCCAGCCACTCCGCCGTGCCGATCACCCGTTGGGGCGCAGCCGCGGTCATGTGCCGATTCTTCGCGGCCGTCAGGCGGGTAGCAGCTCGAAGCTGAGCCGTTTGCCGAGCGCGGCGGCCGCGCTCGCGAGCGTCGCCAGCGTGAGGCTCGTGTCGGTTTCGTCGAGCAGGCGGTTGAGCGCGGCGCGGCTGGTTTTCATCCGCGCGGCCATCGCGGTTTTCGTGATGTGCTGCGCCTTCATTTCCTGCCCGATCTGCCAGGCGATCACGCGCTTGATCGCGGTGGCGGTGGCCGCTTCGAGATTGCCGTCCTCCTCGAGGAAGGTATCGAAATCGCTGCCGATATGCGGATTGTTCGAGGTCGTCATGGGTACTCCAGTGCATGGCGTTGCCGGTGGCCTGACCGTCGAAGACGGTGCGCTCCGGCGCAACCGGGGAATTCAGATGGCGCGCATCAGCGCTTTCAGGCGCGCGACGGTGACATCGAGATCGTCCGACGGCGTGGCCCGCGACTGCTTGAAGAAGCCGTGCAGCAGGACCATCGTGTCGCCGACGACCGTAAACAGCACGCGGGCGCTCCGCCCCGGCAGCATCACGCGGATCTCCCACAGATCCTGCGCCATCTTCCGGACCAGCGGCATGCCGAGCGGCCAGCCGAGTTGAACGGTCTTGATCTCTTCGCCGATCGCCCTTCGCTCCGCTTGCCCAAGCGCCTTCAGCCATTCGCGCACCGGCTCGTTGCCACGAGCCGTCTGGAAGAACCGCACGCCGAGCGTGACCTGGATCTGCTGTCTCGTCATCGTCTTGACACCAATCGTACCAAAATAGGTACGATATGCCAAGCACCCCGCGGCGCGCTACTGACCGGATGGCCAATCGGGCAGCCGGGAACGGGGGGCGGTCCGCCGGCTCAATCGTCGCGACGAGCCGGCTTGCGCGCCGCGCGTGGCGTCCCGTGCTCACCCGTCTCGCCGAACCGCGACCGCGCGATGTCGCGCACGGCATCGATCAGCGTCCGCGCGACCGGCGACGGCTGCGCATCGGTGCGCAGCACCAGCCCGACCGGCTCGTCGGTGCCTGCCGACGGCAGCGGCAGGCGTGCCAGCACCCCGGCCGACAGGTCATATTCGGCCGCATAGAGCGGCACGAACCAGACCGCGTCGTTTTCGAGCGCCAGCGCACGCGCGACCGATATCGACAACACCTCGATGAACGAATCCAGCGGCGGCACGCCGCAAGCGCCGAGCAACTGCTCGGCCGACTGGCGGATCAGCGTGCCGAACGGCGGCAACACGACCGGATAGCGCGCAAGCTCGGCCGCCGGCGCCGCATTCGAGAGCAACGGGTGCCCGGCGCGCACGACGGCAACGAGCGGCTCGTTGTACAACTGCTCGAACGCGAGCCCGATCATCCGCTCCGGCTCCGACAGCCGCCCGATCGCGCACTCGATCGCGCCGGACTTCAGGCGCTCGAGCAGATCGGCGTTCGCGGCCGTCGCGATCCGCACGACGACGCGCGGCCAGCGCTCGGCAAGCGCCTTCATCAACGCGGGCGCGAGCGATGCCGCGACGGTCGGCAGCATGCCGATTTCCAGCGTCGCCGCGGCGGCGCCGCCCTCGCGTGCAAGCAGCCCGACACCTTGCCGCAACGCCAGCACGCACGCGTTCGCGTGCGGCATGAACAGTTGCGCCTCGCGGGTCGGCTGCGCGCCCTGCCGGCCGCGCTCGAACAGCTTCACGCCGAGGATCGCCTCCAGTTCGGCGATCGTTTTCGACACGGCTGGCTGCGTGATCGACAGGCTTTCGGCTGCCTTCTGCACGCCGCCCAGTTGGGCGACCGCGAGAAAGCACTGCAGGTGCCGGAACTTGACGCGGCCGTCGGCGATACGGTTATTCATAACGGGTGGTTATGCGATTGACGATGAAATGCCATTTTGCATAACTTTCCGGATAGCCCCAAGCACTCGACGATGCCTCACGCGTTGCGCCGCAGTGCCTGGAAACCGGCCGGCTCCCACATCCGCTTCGCGATCAGCAAGCTGGTGCCGCGCTTCTGCGCGAGTGGCGCGGACGACGATTCCGCATGCAGCGCGGCCGCCTTGCTGCGCAGCCGCCGCAACTCCAGTTCGAGCTCCGCGGAGGCAGCCTCCGTGAGCATCCCTTGCGAGAACGTCATCGTCTCGCCTTCCCCGTCGAAGCGGCTGTCGAGGAAATCGCCGAGCGCGTGCGCATGGAAGTAACGGCGGATCGGCCCGCCCGGCAGCCAGTCGAAATCGCGCGCGACCCGCACGCGAATCCGGTCGCCCGGCAACAGCGCGACGACGTTCATCCGGTCCAGCATCAGCAGGTATTTCACGCACTCGGCCTTCGTCACCTGATAGGCCGACACGATGTCCTCCACGGTCCAGTAGTTGATCGCGCAGACGGCGACGAGCAGCAACTTGTCGTCGGACACGAGCAGCGCCTCCTGCTGCTCGGTCAGCACGCGCAGCCTCGGCGCCGACGCGGACGCCTCCTGCACGAGTTCGGCCAGCGTGTAGCCGAGCAGCTGAGAGATCTCCACGACGCGCTCCAGCGTGAAACGGCCGCTGGCGAACAGCCGCTTCACGCTGGTCTCGGAAACGTCGAGCGCACGCGCGACGTCGCGGTAGGTCATGCCCTGCGCCTTCAACTGGCGCTTCAGCATGTCGATGAGTTGGGCGGTTTCGGTCATTCTGGTATCGAAAAATGATGCTCACGGTCAGATATTAGGCTACCCACACACGCAGAGGAACACTTTCGGATACTTGTCTGCATAATCCGCTCCGTACTGTCACTGAACGACGGAGCCGACATGACCACCCGAACCGAAACCGCTGCCTACGAATCGCATCACACCGCCCCGCGCGAGGCCCGCGACACGGATCGCACGATGCCGCTCGCCACGGTCCGCACGCTGGCCGCCAGCGCGCACGTGGGGGATCTCGTGTTCATCCGCGTGCCGGCGAATGCGCCGCGCGACGCGTCAGGTGCGACGGGCTCGACGGGCGCGTGGGCCAATCGCTTCGGCATCGTCGTCGACACGTCGGGCGACGAGCCCGTGATCGCCGAATCGGCGTTTGCGTGGACGAAGCTCACGCCGCTATCGCGCTTCGTCGCCAGGACCGACGGCGGACGCATCGCGCTGGCCCGTCGCGTCGCGGCGCCGACCGCCGATGCGCAGCGCCAGGTGCACGCAACCGCCGAGCAACGGATCGACGCGCTGCTCGGCAACCGTTTCAACCTGCGGACGCGGCGCGGGTTCTGCGCGCGCTACGTGAGCGACGTGCTCGGGGCCGACCGGGATGCGACGCCGGCCGCACTGCTGCGCAGCGGCACGCTGTCACTCGAATTCGACGGGATCGTGTTCGATCCCGGCCGCCAGTCATAACAGGCGCTCAGGGAGACCGGATAACAACAAGAACGACAACACAAAAAGCAGCGACGGGCTGGCTGGAGGGCCGTGCACGGGGTCGTCACCGACGACGCGAAGCCCGATCGCTTTTTCCGCCGGACAGGCATCCTGTCCGGCGGAATTTTCATTGGTGCGTCGAACATAACGAACGGTTATGCGATTCGCGAAAAAAGGTCATTTTGCATAACTTTCCGGATTGGCTAAAGTCGTGCCATCCACTTCGCGAAATACCTGACAGGAGACGCCCGATGGATTCCCCCGCGATCCTCACGCCGCGCGACTGGCCGTCGCATCCGGCCTATGTCCATCCCGAGTACCGTTCGTCCGTGAAGCGCGGCCCGACGCGCCCGCTGATCCCGCTGAAGGAGAAGCTCCGCGACCAGTACGCGCCCGTCTACGGCGCCGAAGATCTCGGCGCACTCGACCACGACCTGACGAAGAACGCCGTGAAGAACGGCGAGCCGCTCGGCGAACGCATGGTCGTCACGGGCCGCGTGCTCGACGAAGGCGGCAAGCCCGTGCGCAACACGCTCGTCGAAGTGTGGCAGGCGAACGCAGCCGGCCGTTACGTGCACAAGGTCGACCAGCACGACGCACCGCTCGACCCCAACTTCCTCGGCGCCGGTCGTTGCCTGACCGACGACGAAGGCCGCTACCGCTTCCTGACGATCAAGCCCGGCGCATACCCGTGGGGCAACCATCCGAATGCGTGGCGCCCGAATCACATCCACTTCTCGCTGTTCGGCGATTACTTCGGCTCGCGTCTCGTCACGCAGATGTACTTCCCCGGCGACCCGCTGCTCGCGTACGACCCGATCTTCCAGGGCACGCCCGAGGCCGCGCGCGATCGCCTGATCTCGCGCTTCTCGATGGACATCACCGAAGAAGGCTATGCGCTCGGCTACGAATTCGACATCGTGCTGCGCGGCCGCGACGCTACCCCGATGGAGCGCTGAACCATGACGACGCTGAAGCAAACCCCTTCGCAGACGGTCGGGCCGTATTTCGCGTACGGCCTGTGCCCGCAGCAATACGACTACGACCTGAAGAGCCTGTTCACGCCGACGATCGCCGCAGCACACGCCGAAGGCGAGCACGTGCTGCTGGTCGGCCAGGTGTTCGACGGTGACGGCAACGTCGTCGGCGACGCGGTGCTCGAATTCACGCAGGTGGACGGCGCGGGCCGCTACCCCGCGTCGCGCGACGACATCGCGAAATCCGGCTTCACGGGCTTCGCGCGGGTCGGCACCGGCACCGATGCGCAGCAGCGCTTCGTCGTCGAGACGGTGAAGCCGGGCCGCATCGCCACCGGCGAAGCGCCTCACATCAACGTAACCGTGATGATGCGCGGGATCCTCACCCACGCGTTCACGCGCGTGTACTTCGACGACGAAGCCGCCGCGAACGCAGCCGACCCCGTGCTGAATGCCGTGCCGGCCGAGCGCCGCGCGACGCTCGTCGCGAAACGCGACGCGCAGCCGGGCCGCCCGGTGGTCTACCGCTTCGACATCCGCATGCAGGGGCCGGACGAAACCGTGTTCTTCGACGTGTGACGCGCGTGCCGGCGCACGCCGGCTTCGCCCGCTACCGCACCGCCGCGTGGCGTGAACGGGA
>AACY020561975.1_pt1 | contig 106594 bp, 87 predicted proteins | sample 267378 | NCBI WGS metagenome assembly AACY02 (sample SAMN02954345, study PRJNA13694) | marine metagenome | biome: aquatic; feature: ocean; material: water; isolation source: isolated as part of a large dataset composed predominantly from surface... | reverse complement strand
GACAATCGCCACCATCTCACCACGGGCGATGAAAAGATTAATATCTTTGAGTACAGTCAGTTGTTGCTCACCCGCCTGAAAACTGCGGTAGCAAGCTGAGACTTCCAGTAATGGCTTACTCACGCTTAAAACCTCATTGGTGGGCCACGGAACTTCATGGTCGAACCGTCGGCGGGCATTCCGAGCACCACTTGGTCGCCTTCGTTCAGGCCAGACAGGATTTCGGCATTGATTTTGTTATTAATCCCAACGGTCACATCCACATATTGCACTTGGTTATTCACCAGCACTGGCACTTGATACTGTGGCCCACGGGATTTGCGATCGCTTGCCGATGCCGCTTTATCCCTCGGTTTGGCTCGCAGCACCTGCGATGGCACTAACAGCGCATCATCGGCTTTGGCGAGCACAATCGAGATCTGTGCCGTCATGCCAATACGTAGGGTACGGTCGGGGTTTTCGACATCGAATAAGCCGTGGTAGTAGATGGCGTCCGAATCGCTGGAACTCATATTACTATCGTCACCATCCATGGAGGTGGGACCGGGTTCAATTGCTCTTAGGGTGCCGCGGTACGGATGGTTGGGACGACCGAGAATCGTAAAATACACCGCCTGCCCCGGATGCACATTGACGATATCGGCCTCGGAGATCTGCGCCTTGACCGTCATGGTATCGAGCTGCGCCATCTCGACTATGGTTGGCGTGGTTTGATTGGCGTTAACGGTTTGACCTACTTCGACCGCAGAGTAAACGACTGTGCCATCCATGGGCGCGGTGATCTTGGTATAACCTAAATCGATTCTGGCGCTATCGACATTGATCTCAGCCTGTTGTTTTTGCGCCTGTAACTGCTCAAGCTCGGCCTGATAAACCGTCAAAGTGGCTTCGGCGGCTTCAAAGTCTGCGCGGGAGCTAGCTTTATCGGCGAGCATTTCCTGCTGACGGGTGTATTCGAGTTTTGCCTGACGTATTTGCGCCTGCTTAGCGCGGTATTGAGCATTGATGCTTTTAAGGGAGGCCAGCGCATTTTGCAGGTTGTTTTGCTGGGCAAGGCTGTCGATTTGCGCGATAAGATCGCCCTTCTTCACCTCTTGGCCAAGGTCCACAGGCAAACTCTGAATTTGCCCCGAGACCTGCGCGCCCACACTCACCAACTTGGAGGCCTGCAACATGCCATTGGCGAGCACCGAGTTTTCAATGTCGCCGCGCCTAACGGGTTCAGTCACATAGCTTGGCGCCGCCTCGGGTTTATGCAGCAGAAAATAAGCGCCGCCCCCGAGGAGGACTAAACCGCTTAAGATCAATATCAGTTTACGCTTTGAGGATTTTTTCATCTGAATCTAGGTGTCCATCAATGCCAATGGGCGCAAGCGTGCATCTTGCGGGAGGAAAAATAGTGCAGTCAGTATATAGAGTTAGCTCAGCGCAGTAGACGAAGGAAATGTCGATATCAGGTAAAGATTTGCAAATATCTGTGTAGAAGTTTGAACCAGAGATCACGGCCGTAACAATTCCCGTAAATGAGCTTAAGTCATTTGTGATGGGAATTGTCAGGCAGCTTTATTGGCATCCACCACAACGCACTGGGGATGAACTAATAGCGCATCATTGATCTTGATGAAGGCATCTTTTTTCGCTGATTTATCAACAGCCAAGCGCTATACTTTACAAAATCGCACTACCTAGTACAGCTTGGGAACTACGCAATGCGCCCTTCAACTCTGAAAAAACAAACCAACGTACTAGAAGCCACTACCGCGCTGTTGGGCAGCCCTCTGCCAGACAAAGCTCAAGTTCATCTGCATATTGAGCGGGTGGTTGAGCACTTTCTTCATTCCCACAGTCATCAAACTGTCGGCGATGCATCAGGAGTACTCGCATGTTGAAACTGGACTCACTGTCGTTGTTTCAGCACGTGGTGCAACTGGGCGGTATTACGCAGGCGGCGGATTTTCTCTCGCTGCCCAAATCAAGTGTCAGTCGCAAAATCAAAGAACTGGAAGAACATTACAATGTGAAACTGATCAATCGCAGCGCACGGCATTTTACCCTGACCGAAGCGGGCGAAATCTTTCATGCTCATAGCCGTGATGTGTTGACGCACGTCGAGGTGTTGGATCAGGAAATGTCGGCATACGGACAGGAAATGGCGGGGAAAATACGCCTTTTGTGCGTATCGCCGATGGTCAAATGTTTGGGTCAGTTACTGCGAGAGTTCTGCCGTCTATACCCGCAAATTGAGTTGGAATTGCATGCTCAGGAAGTGGTGGAGCGCACTATTCCCAAACGCCGCTTTGATCTGTTGGTGCAGCTTGGTCAGCCAGTGATCAGCAATCTGGTGGCGCAGCAGATTGGTGCGATGTACGCCGACTACTACGCCAGTCCGGATTACTTAGCTGAATTTGGCACGCCGCAAATGCCGGAGGATCTGTTACAACACCGACTTATCTTCCGCGAGATGTCGCAGGATGAGTACAAGTTCTGGTGGTTTGAATCCCCGACACGTAAGCTCGACCTTGGGCGGGCAAATATGACGGTCGTCGATTCACCGGAGATGGCACTGACCTTGGCCACGCAGGGTTTTGGTGTTGCGTTGTTACCAGACATTCAACTGGCGCAAGCCATGAAGGACCAACAGCTGGTGCCGTTGTTTAACCAGCAACACCGCCGGCGTGTGCCGATTAATCTGGTTTATCACGATCGTCAGCACATTCCGCGCCGCGTGCGGCTGCTGATTGATTACCTCAGCACCCATTTTGCCTCGGAAGCGCAGAAACACCTGTTGATGTGACACCCGATGGCCGGGTTGTTAAGCGGCTTTCGCCTGCTTTTTCACCATCTTCTTCCCAATCAGGATCACCGGGGCCATCACCGCAACCGCGACAACGAACCACAGAAAGGTATTGCCCAGCGCAGAGACAATCACTTGTTGGCTGATGGTTTGTTGCATCAATGATGCGCTGATTGGCGCCGAGGGCAGATGCCCTTGCGATAACAGCAGTTGCTGGGTCGAGTGGGCGTAAAACGCGGCTGGTTCGGAGCCGATATCACGAGTGAGATCAGTCATCGATTCAGTGCGTGTTATCTGCAGCAAGCGGGTAAACAGCGCCGAACCCAATAAGCCCCCCAATGTGCGGCAGACATAGAACACGCTGATGCCTTCGGGGCGTTGCTCGGGACGAAAATGGGCCAACATGGCGATGGTCACCGAGACATTGAGTAAGCCGACCCCTAAGCCACGCAAGCAGATGGGCAACAGCACTTGATCCGGCCCGACATACGCGGGTAAGCGACTGAACATCACCACCGAGATCACCAGCAAAACAACACCGATGGGCGTAATGATGTCACTTGGAAAGCGCCGTTGATTGCTGGCTGCGACACTGATCATCATGCCGACAATCATGGCAAGCAACGAAGGCAGTTGTATCTGTCCAGCAGTTTCATGGCTGTAGTGCAACACATTGGTGAGAAACAGCATCATCAGGGCGCCACTGGCGGTGACGCCGAATCCGGCAAGAAAGCCGTTATACATAAAGACATTGTTGTGCAGGTTGGTCAGCAGTGTGCGGCTGCTGGTATGGCCGCTGTTCTGGCTGGCCTGCATAAACAACATGGCCAGCAGCGCAATGACAATCACGCCCAACATCGCATATTCAAATCCCGGATAATCAAACCAGTTGTAATAGCTGCCACGCATCAACAGGTAAACCAGCAACGTGAGCGCCAATGCGCTGCATGCATAAGCGAGAAAGTGCGATTTTTTAGTTCGGGCGAAGGGATGACGAATGGAAAATTTTGTACTGATGGCAGCAGACAGTAACAATGACCCGGCGAGCGGATAAGCAAGCCACTGCCACTCGACCTGCGTGACCAGCCAGGTTAAGAACCAAGGGTATCCGCCCAGCGGCAGCAGGGTTGAGCAAGTCAGCACCAACGCAGTGAAAAGTGTCATGGCGCGATAGCCGTATTGATCCAAAATCAGCAGGTTAATCGTCAGCGTGATGGCACTGACGCAGAAACCCAAGACGACCCAAGTTGCGCCATGCAGCCAGGGCGACTGGTGGGCAAAGGCGAAAACCAGTTGGCACAGAGCGGCCATTAGCAAGCTGGCGCGCAAGGTGCGAGTGACCGTGAAGTGGCGAACAATAAACGGGGCGGCCAGCAACGCGACCAGCTGCGCAGCGGAAAACGCGATATTGAGGTAACTCAGTTCATCACCGGATAATCCGTTGCTGGCGGCCATCTCTGCGGCGAGAGCTTTGAACAGTGCCGAGCTGATCCCTACGGGTAACATGGCCAGCAGAATGAGGGCGATGAGCCAACCTTTGCGTTGCATGGTCATTCTCCTGCTACCTTATTGGCCGAGCGCGATACTGACCACCGCAGATAAGCCGGGATAAACTCGGCCTTTGAGTGATTCAGGCAGTGTCAGGGTGATTTTGACGGGCACGCGCTGCACCACCTTAACGAAGTTTCCCGTGGCGTTTTGCGGTGGGATCATGCTGAACTGAGCACCAGTAGCAGGCGTGATCGAGTCAACCCGGCCTTCGAGCACAATATCGGGGTACATATCGATTCGCACATGAACTGCCTGACCTGCGATTAGGTGACTGAGCTGCGTCTCTTTAAAGTTGGCGTTCAGCCACACAGTTTCTGGCACCAGTGTGATGGTCCCCATGCCCGGCTGCACAAACTTGCCCTCCTGCACCTGGCGATTGGCGATGAAACCGTCCACCGGCGCTTTGACTACGGTGCGCTGTAACGCAATGGTATTCAATGCCAGTTTGGACTGCGCCTGATTGAGCTGAGCGCCAAGTTGTTCGCGTTCAGCGGCCAGCGTATTGAGCTGCTGATGGGCGGCATCAAGGGCTAAACGGGCATTTTTCAGCGTCGCTTGCGCGTTGATCGCTTTGGTGTTCTGGTTATCAAAGGCGGTCTGGCTTACCGATGCTGAGCTCAAAAGTTTCTGAAAGCGCTGGCGTTCTGAATGTTGAAATTGTGCATTGGCGCTCGCGGCTTCTATCGCCGTTTTGGCCTGTTCAATACTGACCTGTTGCAGCTGCATTCGTGAGGCATTGTTGGCCAGCGCAGACTGAGCAACCGCAATGGCCGCCTGAGAGATGTTGACGTTCGCCTGATAGTCCTGGTCATCAATCTGAAACAGTGGATCGCCAGCGTTCACCCACTGGTTGTCGCGCACAAACAGCTTGGTGACTCGGCCGCTGACTTCAGGGGAAACCAGCGTTACGTCTGCTTTGACATACGCATTGTCGGTCGTGACCCATTGTTGTTCCTGCCAGTATTTCCAGCCGCCCAGAGTCAAGGTGCCCAGCGCTGCCAGCGTAATCATCGTTTTCTTCATCGTGTAACTCATCGAAGGGGAGAAAGATTGGAAAACTGTACTGATGAGTACGCTTTGGAGCGAGAAAAATAACTGGAAGGTTACTGCCCAGAAAATGGAACCCCAAGGAATAAGGAGAATGAACATGAAACCGCCCATCACAGGCAGCGCGAAATTCAGGCGCCTATGGTTGAGTTTGAATGCGCAATGACTACTTCGCCCATCAAAATATCCACGCCACCATCAGGCTGAACCTGACAGGTTTGCTCACAAGATGCCTAGATACAGATGGTTGGGGCAACCTAGGAGAGTCAAATACACCGCCAACCTCGGATGCACATTAGCAGTTAGGCCTTATTGACGGGTATATTCAAGTTTTGCCTGACGTATTTGTACCAGCCGCATAAAGAGGTAATCAGGCTCTGGAACTAAAGTGCCATTGTCAGGCGCCGCAAAATTCAGCAAGTTCTCACTATCATGAACTTGGAAGCACTCCTATGCGCAAATTGACACTCATCGCCACTTGCCTCAGCGCACTGTTATTCCCCCCCGTCTATGCCCAAAGTGAGTATCAGGCACTTAGCGAATTTGGCGCCAATCCCGGTGAGTTAACCGCCTCCTATTTATCACCCGAAGGCCCAGGCCAAGATGCGCTTGTAGTGCTGCTGCACGGCTGTGTGCAGGATGGCGTGGAACTGGCCAACAATAGCGGTTTAACCGCCCTTGCCAAAGAGAAAAAGTTTAGCTTATTGGTGCCACAACAGAGTTTTGAGAACAATGTAAAGCGTTGTTATAACTGGTTTTCAGCGCAGGATACTCAGGTGGATAACGGCGAGATGCTATCGCTGAAAAACATGATAGCCAAAGCCCAATCCCAATCCAGTGCGAAGCGTGTCTATGTGATTGGTCTATCCGCCGGTGGCGCCATGGCCAGCGCCGCACTGGTGAATTATCCCGATGTATTCACCGCAGGCGCAGTGATCGCAGGCCTGCCTTACCCCTGCGCTGACAACCTCACCAAAGCCATTTCCTGCATGAAAAAGGGCCCCGCCGAGTCTGTTGAAGAACTGGTAAGTTTTGCCAAAAAGGTGCATCCGAACCAACAACACTGGCCCGCCTTAACCGTGTGGACCGGGCAAAACGATGTGGTGGTGAATCCTGAAAATGCCAAACAACTCTCGGCCCAGTGGGTCGCACTGACCCAAGCGAATAAAACACCAAGAGTCGAACAATATGCCGACTATAGTGTTAGCACTTGGTCCGATACGAGTGGCAATAACCTTATTTCGTTAGTCGAAATAAATAATATGGGCCATGGCATTGCCGTTAATCCAGATATTAAAAATGGCGGTAACACGGGAGACTTTTTACTAAAAGCACCTATCAGCAGCATGCCAGAAATAATCAATCTTTGGGGAATATAGGGTTTAATAATAAATAAACCCTGAGTATCGATATTCAACGTATCGATATAAAAATAAAAACAATGAGTTAAAAACACATACTACTATAGTACCGATTTAAATTTTAAATAATTACTATAGAGTCAATGTGAATCAGAAAAATAGTAGTAAGTACCAACCTTTAAAAAATAAATACTACAACGGGAAATCTGTATGAAACAGAATACTATCAAAATGAGTTGCATTGCTTTAGCTATCTCATCTGCATTGGCAGCACAATATGCTGTTGCTGAGGATGAAAATAGCACCGGGGAGAAGCAAGCCACCTTAGAACGCATTGAAGTCACCGCCCGTAAGTCCATTGAGAGCCTGCAAAATGTACCAGTTGCAGTGACTTCGGTCAGTGCTGACGATTTAGCGGAAAATGGCATCAGTGTGATGACTGAAATCCAGCAATTTTCACCCAACACCACGCTGCAATCCAGTCGCGGCACTAACTCTACCCTCACGGCCTTTATTCGCGGTGTGGGCCAGGAAGATCCGCTCTGGGGTTATGAGCCCGGCGTCGGTATCTATATCGACGATGTGTATATCGCCCGCCCACAGGGCGCGGTGCTCGATATCCTCGATGTGCAACGTATCGAAGTACTGCGCGGCCCACAGGGCACCCTCTATGGTAAAAATACCATCGGCGGCGCGGTGAAATATGTCACCAAGAAAATGAGCGGTGACGCTGAGTTAAACCTCAATGCCACCGTCGGCAGCTACAACCAGCAAGACTACAAGATAGCGGGTCAATTACCTTTAATTGATGACAAGCTGTATATTGGTGGCGCCTTCGCCAGCTTAAATCGCGATGGTTATGGTGACTTCATTACCTCAGCGATACCAGGTCAAGATACTGAAAACTATAACAAAGATGTTATGGCGGGGCGTGTGAGCTTAGAATACACGCCAACCGACGATCTGTTTATGCGCCTCAACTACGATAAAACCACAGATGAGTCGAATTCAAAGGGGGGCTACCGTATGCTCCCCAGTGTCCTGACCGATGCCCCAGTACCAGACAGCAAATACGACTCTTACACCAGTATGCCAACCTGGAACAAAGTGGAAACCGAAGGTTGGGGGCTGACCATTGAATACGGCTTGAACGATGATTGGACACTGAAATCCGTGACCTCATCCCGCGAGAGCTATTCGCCCACAAACATCGACTTTGACAACACCAGTCTGCGTATTTTGGACGTTCCCGCCATCTATGATGACGAGCAATTTAGTCAGGAATTCCAAGCTAACTACGACGGCGATAATTTGAAACTCGTCTCAGGCCTTTATTACTTTAAAGGCTATTCCTGCGGGATGTTCGATTCCATCCTGTATGAATATTATAAAGCTTACGGTGGTCTAACACGTGAAGTTCGTGGTTGCAACAACAGTGAAAGCTATGCTGCCTACGCTCAAGGCACTTACGACATCACAGATAAATTGTCGATGACCGCCGGTTTGCGTTATACCCGCGAAACGAAGGATGCCACAGTCTATAACGGCATCATGTTTACGACGCTTTACCCCGAAACAGGCTGGATCCCAGGATATGTTCGCGATGAAGATGCTATCAACGCCAGTATTCCTAAGGTATTAGATGATGAAGAAACCTGGTCGAAACTCAATCCACGCTTAGGTTTAGAGTACCAACTCACCGACGATATGATGCTCTTTACCAGCTATTCACAGGGCTTTAAGTCGGGCACCTTTAACCCAAGGGCAACGGGTCCTGAACCCGCAGTAGACCCAGAAGTCGTTGATTCCTATGAGCTGGGTATGAAGAGTGAATGGTTTGACAGGCTGCGAGTTAACGCAACCGCCTTCTACTTAGACCATAAAGACAGGCAGTTCGTGACCGTATTACCCGGTGAAAACGCGTCCGATCTTAACCAACGTCTAGGCAACATTGGTAAATCGACCGCCACGGGTCTAGAACTCGAAGTGGAATACGCAGCGACTGAGTCATTGAATCTGTTTGCGACTCTGGGCTTAATCGATGCCAGCTTCGAGGAAGTCATCTCCTACGATAGCGATGGAAACCGCATCGATATCAGCGATACTTACACTATCACTAACACCCCTGATACCACGGCAAACGTTGGATTTAGCTACAATATCGACACGGATATCGGCAGTTTTGTGGCCAACGGTAACTATTACTATCGCAGCGACTATGACTTAGCTGTAGTAAATAACCTGTTGAGCCAAGACGGTTATGGCCTGCTCAACCTCGGCTTAAACTGGTACAGCAACGACGGCCATTGGCACGCGGGTCTGCATTGGAAAAACGTCACTAACGAAGAATATCTGGTCGGTAACTATGCCTTCGTCACCCCAGATGGTAATGGCGGATATATTCCAGGTTTAGGCGGTGACAATACACTGAAGGATCCCCTCATAAATCAGCCATAGCATAGCCATATTTGAGCAACTGATTGGCGAATAATACCCAGGCCGCCAGCAATTCTTTCTCCGTGATTTGATAATCAGGCCGCCTGAGTACCTCCAATCCCAAGCGAATCGTTGAGAGTACCGTTCGATGCCCAATGGTATTGGCCTGAAAATGCTTATCCCAGCCCTGTTGCTGTGCGTGTAAACCAACTAGCCACAACAGGCATTGAACCATCAACGCTATCAGTAGGATGATGTCGAATCGCTCTGGACTGTTGGTACGACTTTGGCGTAAGCCAAAGCCGTATGCCGGGCTTTTGAGGTCACGAAAGGTTTCCTCTATTTGCATACGTTTGGCGTACAGGTTTACCAGCTGCTTTGGGCTCCGAGATTCTGGTGGTAAATTGCTGGCTAACACCCAAGGCTCTTTCGCCGATGTTGAGTACGTTTTTGCCGATGGATGGTGGCAATTAGTCCTCGTTGAACGCTGATTTGTACGCCCCTTAGGTTTGCTACGATAAAGCGTGAGATGGCAATTGATAGGGTTAGTTTTGGTCAAGGTCTTACAACCCAGGCTCTTCGCTTGACCGTTGGCCAAGTCATGTGTACTGCGAACTGCACGCCAATTTTCAGCGCCAATATCTGCAAATTGAACTGTACCGCGAATACGGCTTAGCCAAAACCAACCATGCGCCTCAACCTCTTTGTACCAAGGCACTTTGAACCCCGCGTCAGTCACGATGAGAGGGGTAACATGCAAAGGTAAAATCTTGGCTAAGTCCGCTAAAAAACCGTTGTGGGAGGCCTTAGAGCATTGTTCTGATAGGGGATAGGACTTCTCATACAGGGTAATAGAGCGGCCATTGAAGGCTATTGAGGCGCGCAGAGCCATGATGCGTTTATGCTCTCGGATGTCTGACCAATCGACGAGCACAATCGGCATAGGGTTACCAGAACAGATGAGGCTGGCATGCCATTGGTAGACAGCTAACCGTTCTTGATGCAGATGCGTGTTGCCGAGCAAACGATCAATGCGCTTGATGTTGTGCTTGGTTCGGGCCGTGGTTGGTAAATTTCGACCTAACTCAGTCAAGGTCAGTGTCTTACATTCAATCAGTGCCTTAGAGGCCAGCATCAAGCTGTTTAATCGTTTTAGGTGAAGTTCTGGGCAGTATTGGTGTAAAGAATGTTGTAGGATATTGGCTTCGCGCATCTTGTTGTCCAAGTGTAGTTTTTGGCGAAACCATTTGATCATGCAACAAGATGCGCTTCCACCCTAATTTGATGATTTATTTGTAAATCATCAGGGGATTCTTCAGGACAATACATTAATTGGTTATTATGGCGATCCAGAGACTATCTCTCTCACTGTTGGCTATAATTTCTAGAATATAATGTTATTGACGCATAATAATAACCGACTCCCATGAGTCGGTTATTAATTTAACGGCTTTAAATATTATCTAGCATTAATTTCCAATATGATTAAACTGGGTTAAAAAAAATAAAGGGAACGGATTATGTCTCAGATAAAAGTCGCCATTGCTGATGATCATCCATTATTTCGTACAGCCTTAACGCAAGCTGTTCTCAAGAATGTGAATACAGCGGAAGTATTGGAAGCGGAAAACTTTCAAGAATTAATTACGCTCGTTGAGAATAATCCTGATATTGAACTGATCTTTCTCGATTTACATATGCCCGGCAATGAGGGCTTTACTGGCTTGACCCTACTACAGAATCATTTTCCCGATATCGCAGTGATCATGGTGTCTTCCGATGATCAGCCCGAGATTATCCGTAAGGCCATTAACTTTGGCGCCAGTGCGTTTATCCCCAAATCCGCCAGCTTAACCCAGCTCTCCACAGCGATTGCTACTGTGCTCGAAGGGGAAGTCTGGCTACCGGAACACACGGATATCAATATCGATCAGCAAACCGCTGCCGAGCATCAACGTTTAGCGAAGCAACTGGCGCAATTAACCCCGCAGCAGTACACAGTGCTGGCCAGCATTGCCAATGGACGCTTAAACAAACAAATCGCCTATGACCTTGATATTAAAGAGACCACAGTTAAAAAACACGTGTCGGCAATACTGGTCAAACTCGAAGTTTACAACCGCACTCAGGCGGGCTTAGTCTTCCAACAGCTGATGATAACCAGCAACGATAAACCGCAGATCAGCGCCTAACTAAACTATGCCCGCAGAATCCAAACCTCAAGAAAAACAGTGGCACTGAGCCACTGTTTTTATTCGTATTTATTAAGCCATACGCACCGAGTCCCGAATTATGACAATTGCTTAATCAATCGTTTTAAGGCGGTGGCCTTAACGGGTTTACGCACAAAACTGAACTGTGCGCTGCTGGTGTGTTGCCGCACGGACTCAGACGGATCTGCCGAGCAGATAATGCAGGTCGGACGCTGACTACTAAACACAGGATGAGTGAGCAAGCTTTGCACCAGATCGACACCGTTTTGGTCATCATCTAAGTGGTAATCGGCAATGATAAGCTTCGGCAACACCTGCTGCGCCAGTTGCTGCTCGGCACTGGCTTTATCCCGGGCCGTAAGTACATGGCAGCCCCAGCCTAACAACAATGAGGAGATGGCCTTTAGCATTAACTCATCGTTATCTATGACTAACACGCTGATATTAAAGCTATCGTTTGCGCCTTCCTCTTCGCTGCGTAGTTTAACCACATTACTAGGTTTGGCCTGAGCGAAGACGCGCGGCACTTCAACACTAAAACAGGTGCCCTTACCCACCTCGGAGTGCAAGCTAATCTTAAGCCCGAGTAACTTAGCGATGCGATCGCAAATCGCCAGCCCCAGCCCAAGCCCAGGGATCTCCCGCGTTTGTTCGAGGCGCTCAAACTCACCGAAAATCGCCTGCTGTTTATCTTGAGGTATGCCCGGGCCATTGTCCCACACTTGGATAAGCAGGCTATGTTCGAGTCGCCTCACACCCAGCAGCACCTTAGGTACGAAATCAGCTTGCGATAGCTTAGGCAGAGCCGCGCTGGCATTGAGCGGCAGCGGCGTTTGCCGATTCACCGCGCCAGCCGGGGAATAATGGAACGCATTGGAGAGGAAGTTTTGAATAATCCGTCGCAGTAAACGTTGATCGCTTTGCACTAGGCAGGAGGAAAACTGATAGGAAAAATCGATGCCTTGCTCGACGGAAAGCACTTTAAATTCATTCACTAAGGTCGAAAGTAAGTCATTGAGCGCAAACTGGCTCTGCTCGGTTTTAAGGCTGCTGCTATCGAGGCGGGAGATTTCCACCAGATCGGATAACAGGCTCTCCACCACATTTAAGGAGGCTTCAATATGGGTGGCCAGATCCTTGAGTTCGGTCGACGTCACCCGCTGTTTGAGCATCTCGGTAAACAGGGTGAGCGCGTTAAAGGGCTGCATTAAATCGTGGCTCGCCGCCGCTAAGAAGCGTGTCTTACTGCTATTGGCCGCCTCGGCTTCGGCCTTGGCTTTAGCGAGTTCCCTTGTGCGGCTTTCGACCCGCTTTTCGAGGGTTTCGTTGGCCAGTTGCAGGGCTTTTTCGGCCTGAATATGGTCGGTAATATCGGTAAAGGTACTGACAAAGCCACCACCAGGCATGGCTTGACCACGGATCTCTAGCACTTTGCCATCGAGCATAGTGCGCAGAAAATGATGTGGACTACCGCTACGCATATGGGCGAGGCGCTTTTTCACCAGCTCATGGGCCTCATCGCCTACAATAATGCCACGCTCGATATTAAACCTCAGCAGCTTCTCTATCGGTATGCCAGCTTTTACCAAATCTTTAGGATAATCAAGCAACTCAATATAACGTTTGTTCCATGCAACCAGGCGCATATCGGCATCGACCACGCTAATGCCCTGCTCGATGTTTTCGACCCCAGATTGCAGCAGTTCACGGTTAAACTCGAAGATCTGGTTGGCCTCATCAACTATGCTGACCACATCCTCCAGCGGCACCTGCTGCGAGCGTGAGGCGGCATTCATCACCATCCGCGTCGAGGCAGACCCTAGCACCCCCGACAACTTAAGGCGGGTGTAATCCACCAGCTCCTCACGCCGTGTGGCTAATTGCAATTCAGAACCAAGCACTTTCGCCCTAGCCTGCAGGGCATCGGCTTCTTCCTTATTGATAAAGCGGTGTAATAGGCTCGCCAGATCCTCAACTGAGAGGTGCCGTTCCAGCGCCACCTGCTTGCGGTTAACGAACACATCGGCTTGGAGCACCTCCCCCACACTTTGCTCTTTCAGCAACGAAATCAGCACAAAACAACCGACGTTCGCAAGCAAACTATACAGTAGGCCGTGGCTGATGTTATCCAGCCCCGTCAGGCCAAATAGCGCGGTTGGGGTTAGCCATGGAATATTCAACAACCCTTGGGTGACCCAGAGAGCATCGGGGAAGGTCGCGGGCAGCAGCAAGGTATAGAGCCATACGACACTGCCCATCAACATGCCCCAAAAGGCACCTTGGGTGGTGGCGCGGCGCCAATAGAGCGCGCCAACGGCGGCGGGGAAAAACTGCGACAGCAGCACAAAGGATAATAAGCCAATGCTGGCCAAGTGATTCTGCTGATCGATATAACGTTCGAAGGCAAAGGCCGATAGCAGAATCGCCGCTATCGATATCCGCCGTAAATTGAGCAATATCCCCGCGAGCTGCGGCGTCTGCTGCGAGCTAAATTTCGGCAATCTCAGCAGCAATGGAGTCAAAATCTCGGTCGAAATCATAGTGCTGAGTACAATCGCCGCCACAATCACCATGGCGGTTGCCGCCGCAAGGCCGCCAATATACACCAAGATCCCAAGCCAAGCCTGCTGATAGAAGAGTGGTAAGGTCAGCACGTAGGTGTCGGCATCGACACTGCCGCCGGGAAAGCTAATCTGCCCCGCAAGCGCGATAGGCAATACAAAGGCATTAATCAGCAGCAGATACAGCGGCACCATCCAACGGGCGGCTTTTAACTCTTTGGCATGATGATTTTCAATCATCATCATGTGAAATTCCTGTGGCAGCGCATAGATGGTGATGGCACCCAGCAGAATTTGTGACAGCACAAAATAGAGTGAATTCCCCTCAGAGCTCGGCGGCAAATGCTGACCTCTAGCGAGCAAATCACTAAAACCATCAAACACATAGAAAGTCGCGAACAACCCAACCGTGGTGAGCGCAAACAGCTTAACGATAGAGCTAAAGGCTATCGCCAGAACCAAGCCTTGATTTTGTTTACTGGCCGAAAGCTGCCTAGTACCGAATAAGATACTAAAGATAATCAACACGATAGTAACGATAAACGCCGTGCTGATCCCAGACTGAAAAGTACCCGTTAAAAGATCGAAACTGGTACTTATCGCCCTCAGTTGCAGCGCGATATAGGGAATAGTGCCAAAGAGGGACACCATGGCAACACTGGCGGCAATTTTAGGCGAGCGGTCAAAGCGGCAGGCGATAAAGTCGGCAATCGAGGTCAGGTTTTGGCTTTTGATGATCTGCAATGTACGCATCAACATAGGCCACGCCAGCACGAGACAGATTATCGAACCTATGTAGATGGGTGCTAACCAAGCACCCGTGGTCGCCGCTTGCCCAACCGTGCCGTAAAACGCCCACGAAGTACAACACACCCCCAAGGACAAACTGTACACCCAAGGCCGTTTACGCCATTGATCTATCGCCTGATTTTGCCCCCATTGGGCGACAATAAACAGCACAGCCAAATAGGCAATCGATATAACGCTGATCCACCAAGTATCAACAGACAACCACGCCAGCAAGATATTCCCCAATCAACCTGTATACACCCAGCCAAACTACACTAGACAAACAAATTGTTAAACACTTGATAACAGCACGGTGCACTAAGGTAGTACTTATTTATCCCCCCCCATCGGCTAACCTACGGCCAATATTGACTCGAGGTTTTAAACAACTATGCCGATAAAAATTACCCATAAATATCTCGTAGAAGGCTTGGTTTTTACCAGTTACGTCTTATTTGCAATGGCATGGGTTGGCGGCACCGCGAGTATGAATAACATCATGGCCTCGATGCATATCGAGAGCTATGCCTCCGCCAGTTTACTGAGCGGTGCCGTCACCTTAGCCAAAATTGTCGGTACCTTTGCAGCGGCCTATCTCACCCTCAAATTTGGGGTGAAGTATGCGTTTTTAGTCGCGGCATTATTGATAGTCACAGGCATAATGACACCCTACGCCCCAAACTATGAGTTACTGCTGGTGAGCCGCTTTTTAATGGGGCTGGGCGGCGCCTTTATGATTGTCTATTTCAACCCGATTGTGATGCACTGGTTCGCCCCTTCAGAGCGCCCTGTGATCAATGGATTAAACGCAGTGGCCTTTAATGTGGGCACGGCTATCGTGCTTTGGGGCATGCCGAGCATCAATGCCATCAGCGGCGGCTGGCAACAAAGCCTGTTGGTGTTTTCCCTAGCCAGTCTGGTACTGGCGCTGCTGTGGTTATTGGTGAAGTTCGAGCAAGCGCCCAGCCATCAAGCCAATGCACAGCAAGATGCCATCACCTCATACTCCTATCTCGATGGCTTAAAAGACGGCTTTAACTGGGCCTATGCCCTCACCTACTCGGGATTATTATCCTTTTATATTTGCCTATTCACCTTTTATCCGCTGGCGGGCATCAGCCAGAGTAAGTGGGTGATTGGCTTTGGGATTGTCGGCACCATAGCGGGTATACTCTATAGCCGTAAACAGCCCCTGCGCCTACCGATTATTCGTCTCAGCGGCCTGCTGATTTTCTTGACCGTGTTAGGGCTCTCCTTTGGCTCGGCGCCTTGGCTGCAAACCCTGTGCGCCATCGTCTTAGGCTTTTGCATCTTTTTACCCGTCACCGCTTTAGTCTCGATTCCCCACGAGCTACCTAAGATGACCAGTCAAAAAATCACGGTAATTTTTAGCCTGTTTTGGTCCATCAGCTATCTGATTTCGACCTTAGTGTTATGGCTGTTTGGCAAGCTAGTGGATATCAACCAAGGCAGTTACTTCGCCTCTTTTCTGCTGATCACCCTGTTAAGCGCCACAGTGTTTGTTGGCAGCTATTTTCTCCCCGAAACCGGACAAGCTAAGGAGTAAGCATGCAAGTTTCCCCACGCGGTACCGCTTCAGCAAAGCTGACGAATTTTCTTGAGTTAGCAAACCAGAATATCGCCCTCGCGAAACAGCAAAATATTCAATACAGCCCACAGCTGCTGCGGGAAAACTTAAACAAACTCGCGGCCCTGATGAGCGCTAAACCTGAGGTAAGTTATATCGCCGATAAGGCATGGCAAGTGAAGGATGCGCAGCATGGCGACAGGGAAATTGGTTGTCGAGTTTACAGCCCTGCGCCCAGCAAAACGCTGCCCGTAGTGTTACATTTTCACGGCGGCGGCCATATGTGCGGCAGTGTGGAGCTGTACGACCCTATCTGTCGTCACCTTGCCAGCATAGCTCAATGTGTGGTGATCAGTGTGGAGTATCGCCTCGCGCCCGAACATCCCTATCCGGCGGGACTTGAAGACTGCGAATACGCCCTACGCCACTATCAAAACGTGCTAACTGAGGTGCAATACCAACAAGGTGTCAGCATCATGGGCGACAGTGCCGGTGGCGCGCTCTGCACTAGCCTTAGCCAACGTAGCCTCAGCGACAACAGGCTTAATATCGCCAAGCAGATCTTGGTGTATCCCAGCGTGGATTACACTATGGCGAGCGCTTCCTATCAGAGTAATGGTGCAGGTTTCTTGCTCGAAACCCCTAGGGTGCAATGGTACTTCGAGCAGTATTTTCAAGAGGTGGCTAAGGATGCCGAGCGCGTTAAACAAGCTTCCCCCTTACATGGCGAGTTCAACGCCAAACTGCCCAGCACCTTGATATTTACCGCGGGCTGCGACCCATTGCGGGATGAGGGCATTGCCTATGCCAACGCCTTAACGGCGGCTGGTGTGCAAGTGCAGCACCATCAATTTGAAGACATGATCCACGCCTATATGCTGCTGCAGGATTTGGTTACAGAAGAATGCCTTGCGACCTACCGCATGATTGCCGCGTTTTTAGCTGAGCCCATAACCGCGACCTCTCGCTAGCTGGCCCATTCAAACTCTCCCTCAAAGCACCTACACCCAAGATATGTTTGTAGGTGCTTATTTTTTAAGTAGCAATTAGCGGGAGGACATCATTAAAAAATACTACTGCCCCCCAAATTACTCGCTATAAATCACGCCAATTTTTCCATTTAAGAATGGCACTTGGATTAATTGTTCATTCGTCCAAGGTGTAAGGTAACCAATTGATATAGCATTAGTTCCCAATTCACCCTCACCATAGGCGTACTCGTGACTAGTGTGAACCTCAATCAGCTCAGGTGTGAGCAATGACCATACAGTGGCAACCTCAACCTTGAACTCAACAGGCACGATATTACATGCATGAATAAACTCGACCACTTTAGTCGATATTTCATCGCGCAACGTCTCACTTGGCTCGATAAGTAATGTGAGGGCCGTGCGTTGACTGGCCGAAGGTCCATTAACATCACCATGAATAACCAGCTGAAAGTCTCCCCCGAGGTAGGGAATCGACAATGAGGTTTGCCAAACTTTGGACCTTCCTTTAGCTCTGAGTACACCAAAAGGCATGAGTTCGATAGTGCGGTACATGGTAAAAGTAGAATCCTAACGCTGGAATAGGTTTGATAAATAACGCATGAGAGATTAACGCGAAAAAAACGGGATGGGTATTGTTACCCATCCCGTGTTGGATTTCTCAGTCTTACGACTTAGAGCTTATTGACTCAGCGGCGGTGTACGCGGCGGAATCATACGCTTATTACCCGTCGACTCGAACGCGCCGGCAAACTTAAGCAGGTTGTTATCATCGTAGGCACGACCCGCGAAGGTTAATCCCACTGGCATGCCAATATCGGCCATTACGCCCATAGGCACAGTCACAGTCGGCACGCCTAAATGGCGAATAGCAAGGTTACCGTTTGCCACCCAAACCCCATTACTCCAAGCGATATCGGCGGAAGCCGGATTCACATGGGCATCGGCGGGGCCGACATCGGCCACGGTCGGGAACAGCACGGCATCCAGCTTAAGTCCGTCCATCCAGTCTTCGAGATCCAGCTTACGGGTCTTTTCTAAACCACGCAGACCATCGGGAATACTGTCGATCTGGTCATAGGATTTCAGGCCGCGTTTGGCCATGTTGACATACTCTTCCATGCCCGCCGCTAAATCACCCTCACGGTTTGGCAAGGTGCCGAGGTCATGGGGGAATATCAAATGTCCCACCACATCTTCAAGCTTGTTGAGTTTAGGGTCGTTGTTCGCCCGCAGGAATTCATCGAACGCCCAACCCGAAAGCTCCCATAATTCATCATGGAGGAATTGGGGCGTCACTATGCCGCGGTTAAACACGGTCGGCGCGCCTGGGCGGTCGCCTTCACAGTTAGACACCAGCGGAAAATCGACTTCAATCACTTCCGCACCGGCGGCTTCTAGGGCTTTACGCGCCGCTTCCCACAAATCGATAACAGATTGGCGAGTATGAATGCGTTGTCCCGTTGGTCCACCGATACCTGGGTTTTCGCTGGTACCTGCGAGTTCATCTTTGTTGATGTACATGCGCGGAACGCCAAAACGCTTACCCTTAAGGGTGTCGGCGCAGGCGGCGAGTGCCAGATAGGATTCTGGACGAACGCTAGACGCTTTAGGAATTTGCACCCAAGGTTGCAGGCGCCAGAGGTCGCCACGGGTGATAGGGTCATCGGCCACAATCACATCGAGCACTTCGAGCATATCCGCCATAGTGCGGGTATAAGGCACTACCACGTCCATGGTTGGGGTTAATGGCCAGTTGCCGCGCACCGAAATTACCCCGCGAGATGGCGTATAGGCACACAAACCGTTGTTGGATGCAGGGCCACGGCCACTCGACCAAGTTTCTTCGGCAAGACCGAACGCCGAGTAGCTTGCCGCTGTTCCAGTACCCGCTCCGTTGGATGAGCCCGAGGCAAAGGGCGCCGTCAGATAGTTCGCATTGTAGGGGCTTTCGGCGCGGCCATAGTGACCACGCTGCATGCCGCCATTCGCCATCGGTGGCATATTGGTTTTGCCTAAGCAAATAGCACCCGCGGCGCGAAGGCGCTCGACGGCAAAGGCATCATACTGGGCCACTAAATCTTTAAATGCTGGGCTGCCAGACGCCGCCGTCAATCCCTTCACTAAATAGCTGTCCTTAGCGGTGTAAGGAATACCATCGAGCGGGCTTAAGGTTTCGCCACGGGCACGGCGCGCATCGGAAGCCTCGGCTTCTTTCAGCGCATCGGGATTGTGCACCACTAACGCATTCAGCTTAGTCTCAGTGGCAGGGCCATCGTAAGCCGCCACTCGAGCCAAATAGGATTTCACCAACTCAACCGCAGTCGTGCGGCCGGATTCGAGCGCTTCACGCAGCTCGGCAATGGAAACTTCAGTCACTTCAAACATTTTACGCCCTCCCGCAGAAAACCAATTGTGGTGCAATAACAGTGACATCAAGCGTCATACTGTTCTCCTTGGTGTACTTACTTTCCAGAAGGGATCTGCTGGGTAATACAATGGATATTGCCGCCACCTAATAAAATCTCCCGCGCGGGCACACCCACAATCTTGTGCTCAGGGAAAATTTCCTGCAGTTTTTGCGCGGCGATATCGTCGGTTGCAGGGTCAAGCAGTGGGAAGACGATACGGTCGTTAGTGATTAAAAAGTTCACATAAGAACCCGCTAAGCGCTCGCCCGCAGTGCGCGGTACGCCAGTGCCTTCTGTCACGCCTTTTGATTCTTCTTCGGTGCAATACAGAGGACCCGGTTGTGGCAACAGGTGAATTTTTAACTTGCGACCTTGGGCGTCAACCGTGTTTTGCAACACGTCCAACGCGGCTTTCGAGCGTGGGTATTGTGGATCGGTTTCATCGTCGGTCCAGTGCAGGATCACTTCACCAGGGCGCGCAAAACAACACATGTTGTCGATATGGCCGTCGGTTTCGTCCATATAAACGCCCTCTTCCAACCAGATAAACTGCTTAACATTCAAATAGTCACGCAGTAAGGCTTCGATCTGCTCTTTCGTCAGGTCTGGGTTACGGTTGGCGTTAAGTAAACATTCGGCCGTGGTCATACAGGTGCCTTCACCATCGACATGGATAGAACCACCTTCGAGGATCAGCGGTGCACTATAACGGGCAAAACCATGTTGCTTGAGCATTTGTGCGGCAACTTGTTCGTCCTTATCCCATGGGAAATACAGACCACCGTTGTGGCCACCCCAAGCATTAAAGCCCCAATCCACACCACGGCATTCGCCCTCGGCATTCACCACCACAGTAGGTCCAGTGTCGCGAGCCCAGCAGTCGTTACTGTCGATTTCGACCAGAGTCACGTGGGAAGGCATCACTTTTTGCGCTTCTGCTAAAAAGGCCTGAGGTACACCCATATAAACGGGAGTTGCCCCACCAATGGCATCGGCCACCTTAGCAAAGGTCGCTTGAGCATAAGCACCTGCAGAGCGCCAGTTATCAGGACGATATGGCCAAATCATCCATACGGCTTGCTGCGCCGCCCACTCGGCGGGCATATAAAAACCATCTTCTGATGGCTTAGTCGTTAACTGCGTGGCATCCACATTCGCGTTTGTCATGAGTTTTGTCTCCAGTAATGCTCAAATCTATAAGGGTGTACGCCCCATTCAGGACGACAGAATAGAAATACACCTAACATAATCAAATAAATCGAATAACCGCATTCATCACGCGGCGCGTTAGGTCAAAATTGCCACGTCTTCACTAGGTGAGTTTTCACCTCATAAAAATTCTGGTGCCTATCTTATCATTTAAGACGGCTTTCGCTGAATAGTGCTATGCAGGGCATTAGTGAGAATTTACAGGATAATGCGCTATTTGCTGTCAGCAGCCGCTCCCGCCATCCATCCACCCAAGCCAATGCAAAAAGGCGAACCATAAGGTTCGCCTTTGTTATCAAGCTTACATAACCCAGTCAGGGCCTTCCCCTAATCAACCTTCACTTAGTTAGGACAGCTACCAACCACATAGTAATTGGCAGCAGTATTGGCCAAAGTACTGCTATAGAAGGTGTTATAAAGCCCCATTAATTGACCCGAGCCCTTAGCGTAGGCATAACCGCCGCTGCTGGTCGCGCGCCCCGCCGTGACATGGGCATAGTTGCTCGCCGTGACTTGGGTACATTGATAAGTATCGCCATTGGGCGTGGTATCGCAGGCATTGCCGATACCATCACCATCGTTATCCGCCTGATCCGCATTGGCGACATTGGGGCAGTTATCTATGCTGTCACTAATGCCATCGTTGTCGCTATCTGTAGGCTCAGTGGTGCCACCTGTGCTACCTGTACATGCCTGCGAAGGCCCCGCGCAGCTAGTATTGCCATCGGCAACCCACTGACATTGCGAGCTGCCCACCGCATATTCGCGCATGGTAAATTGCCCTGTACCGAAGGCAAGATAACAGGCGGAATAACCTACACCCCAAGTGATATGACCAAGATTAATATGGGTGTTGTAATCCCCCGTCACGCCCGCATCGATAGTAAAGTTAGTGCTGTCTTGGCTAGAGAGTTGCGTGCTATCCATCGCAATCACGGTCGCAAGATTCGCACCGCCCGGTAAATTACAGCCTTGAGCGCTATATTGAGTGCCATTAATGCTCGCGCTGACTTGCTGACCAGAACTAAAACCAACGGTCACCGAGGCTAAATTTTGGTTTGCATCAACAACCGAGCCCGTCACCGATGCGCATTGTCCTGAGACACTCACCTGAATACCACTTAAGATAGGCGCCTCATTGGCAGGCTCTGGCCCAACACGTACGCTTAACTCCACTGGCGCGCTAAGCGCAGACACATCATCACTTGCTTGTACCACCAGCTTGTACAGACCATCACTTAAGCTCTGGCTAGATAGCTGAAAACTGCCGTCGCTACCAAGGCTTGTGGTACTCACATTGCCGATCAGGCTTTGGCCCGCACCGTCGAGCAAATAAATGCCCATAGTTACCTGCGCAACATACCCATCGCTATCATTAGCCATGCCAGAAACAGTCAGCACGCCCGCGTTATCTGCACCTGTGACATTGGCAAGGGTAGGCAAGGCATTACGGTTTACCCTTTGGTTATTGTCGGCAAAAAATTTTCCTAAATAGGTGGCAAAGTTAATGCTGTCGTCGGCCACATAATCCCCCGATGCGCCCGCCCCACCAGACCATGAATGGTCTAAGCCATCGAACCACAACATAGCCACACGCTTGTTGCTCCACAGGGTTTCCGATGCCGTATGTCCAGCGCCCTCAGATAATGCATTGGTTCCGCTTAGCTTAGTCACGCCATAAACGGTGGCAAAACCATCGGCATTCTGCTGGTTATAGCAAGTGTTGACCGTAGTGTCGGCCTTGCCATGGCCAATCACGGCTAACTGAGTCCCTAAATAACTCTTGTAGCTACCCGCGTAGGATTCACAGCGTGATTTGAAGGTGGATGTGGATACGGTTTCACAGGTAGAGATCGCCCCATTCGAACTCGTCCCTATGCTTGGCCCCGCGCTTGAGGCCACCCCAGCAAACACATCGGGTGCCACGCAGGCAGTTTGCATTGCCATCGCCGCGCCCGAGGACGGCCCCGCAATATACACCTGAGTCGGGTCGATATGACGGTTTACATCACCCGACAAGGCATTGGCTAAATTAATCAGATTTTTATAATCCCCCGATGTCCGATTAATGCTGCCCTGCCAATAGGACCAACAGCTGTAGCCCGCCTTATTCATCGCATCGGGTACGGCAATGACCATACCGTGAGCCTCTGCGGCCTGTTCAAGATTGGCCGTGAGATAGTTGTTGATGGGTTGCACGCAGCCATGCAGCACTAACATCAAGGCCTTACCGTCGCCCACCTTAGCGTCAGTATCCGGAGTGTAGATATGTACTTTGTTAAAACCACCAATGGCCACATTCTGTTGCCAACTTCCGGCGTACGTCAGAGATGAAAAAAGCCCAATTACAAGGAGTAGAAATTGGGCGACGAGACACGATTTGTTCCATTTCATTGTTATCACCTTTAAGGTTATTTTTGTTTGAAAATAGACATCAAACTAAACCTAGGTGAATCGCCTTAAAACGGATATGGGTCTTTAGAAGTAGACGCTAAAGTAATACTAACCTGTTGAGCTAAAAACGATTGCGCTAACCTATTGCGCGGTCCAAGCGCCGTCCATTGCCAGCGATGCGCCCGTAATTCCCCGCGCCGCACTGCTACATAAAAACAGCACAAACTCGCCAATCTGACGTGGGTCGAGCATCTCTGGCAGGGGTTGTTTTGCCGTGACGAGCTGGTACTTAGCTTCGTCGTAACTTAAACCCTTATTGCTGGCGATGGCCTCGATCTGCTTGTTGATCAGCGGCGTATCCACCCAGCCAGGGCAAATCGCATTGACGGTAATCCCCTGCTCGGCGCACTCAATAGCCACGACTTTGGTTAAGCCGACAATCCCGTGTTTAGCCGCACAATAGGCCGCCTTGTTGACCGAGGCCACTAAGCCATGCACCGAGGCGATATTGATAATTCGGCCCCAACGCTTTTCGGCCATCGCAGGCACGGCTTGTTGAATGGTATGAAAGGCCGAGGACAGGTTAATGGCGATAATATCGTTCCATTTATCAATCGGGAAATGAGCAACATTCTCAGTGTGTTGAATACCGGCATTATTCACCAAAATATCAATACTGCCCAACGCCTTAACGCCCGCATCCATAAAGGCATGAATACTCTCGGGATCCCGCAGATCGGCGTTACTGAAATAAGTGTGAATATGATATTGCTCGGCAAACTCCGCCGCGAGGCGCCGCCCCTCGGCCTCTGGCATTAACCCGTGCAGGATAAGATGACAACCTTGCTCCGCCAGCACATGCGCCGTTGCTAAACCTATTCCACTGGTGGAGCCGGTGATCAGCCCTACCTTGCCTTTTAAGCTTGAGTGTTCAACCGCCATATTGCTTGTCTCCCGCTGCTTTAAAATCCAGTCACAGTCTTTTACCCATGCCTTGAACACAGGCATAGCGGGGCACACATTCCCAATGCCCCAGACTCAATACCATTAGAATATGGCAATTGGCCGCGGTTTTATTTGGCACCTTAGTACCATAGGAGCGCTCGAAAAATTGGGTAATAGTAAGCGCCACACTTTCAGCAAGCGTAAGAGAGCACTCCATGTCTGGATTGAATAAGGTGGTTACCAGCTACAGCGATGCGTTAGCGGGACTCGAAGATGGGATGACGGTGATTGCGGGCGGCTTTGGCCTTTGCGGTATTCCTGAAAATCTCATCAAAGAAATCAAACACAAGGGCACCAAAAACCTGACCGTCGTCTCCAATAACTGCGGCACCACGGAATACGGGCTTGGGATCTTACTGCTCGATAAACAGATCAAAAAAATGATCGCCTCCTATGTGGGTGAAAATGCCAACTTCGAGGCGCAGATGATGTCTGGCGAACTGGAAGTCGAACTCACACCGCAGGGCACGCTGGCGGAAAAAATGCGGGCGGCGGGCGCGGGCATTCCGGCTTTTTATACCGCAACAGGCTATGGCACTGACGTCGCAATAGGTAAAGAAGTCAAAGAATTCAATGGTCGCCATTACATTCTTGAAGAATCCATTACAGGCGACTTTGCCATAGTCAAAGCCTGGAAGGCCGACACCTTCGGCAATTTAGTCTTTCGCAGAACCGCCCGTAACTTCAATCCCCTTGCCGCCACAGCGGGCAAGATAACCGTGGTGGAGGTGGAGGAAATTGTCGAGCCGGGTCAATTAGATCCCGATGAAATCCATACGCCCGGCATCTATGTCGACCGACTTATCCAAGGCAGCTTCGAGAAACGTATCGAGCAACTGACTACCCGTCCCTCCAGCAAATAGGATTTGGTTATGGCACTTTCAAGAGAACAACTCGCCCAGCGCGTCGCCCAAGAACTCAAAGATGGCTATTACGTGAATCTCGGTATTGGTATCCCCACACTGGTGGCCAACTATATTCCCGAAGGCATTGAAGTGATGCTGCAATCCGAAAATGGTTTGTTAGGGATGGGGCCTTTTCCGACCATGGAAGAGGTCGATGCCGACTTAATCAATGCCGGCAAGCAGACAGTGACTATGGCAAGGGGCGCCGCCCTCTTCGACTCGGCCGAGTCCTTTGCGATGATCCGCGGCGGCCATGTGGATCTCACCGTATTAGGCGCCTTTGAGGTCGACACTCAGGGCAATATCGCCTCCTATATGATCCCGGGCAAACTGATTAAAGGTATGGGCGGCGCCATGGATCTTGTCGCCGGCGCCGACAATATTATCGTGACCATGACCCACGCCTCAAAACACGGTGAATCTAAGCTATTAACCGAGTGCACCCTACCGCTAACGGGCAAGGGCTGTATCAAAAAAGTGCTGACGGATCTGGCCTTTATCGAAATCAAAGAAGGCAAATTTCATCTGCTCGAACGTGCGCCCGGCGTGAGTGTCGAGGAGATTATCAAGCTCACCGCAGGCGAATTGGTGGTACCTGAGCATGTCCCCGAGATGATGTTTAACGAATAAGCGCAATTCAGTGAATAAGCGCTGTTTAACGAATAAGCGCCATTAAACAGTAGGCTCAAGTGCGCATTCCAACATGCCTTTTCAAATCGCCAATAAAATAGGGATACCTAAGGTATCCCTGTTTTTTATGCTATGCCAAAGAGGCATTTATTGCCGATATTACACGCGCTTAGCCAAGGCGGCGACGCAGTTCGCGGGTCGCATCGACCATGTTCTTCAGCGCGGGCTCAACCTCATCCCAAGTGCGGGTCTTAAGGCCGCAATCGGGGTTAACCCACAGCTGGCGTACTGGCACTTTTTGCGCCGCTTTTTCGATAAGGTGCACCATGGCCTCCACACTTGGGGTATTTGGCGAATGGATATCGTAAACGCCTGGGCCAATTTCATTTGGATATTCAAAATCTTCAAAGGCGTTGAGCAGTTCCATGCGTGAACGCGAGGTCTCGATGGTAATCACATCCGCATCCATGGCGGCAATGGCGGCAATCGTGTCGTTAAACTCGCTATAGCACATATGGGTGTGGATTTGGGTTTCATCCACAACACCCGCTGCACTCAGTTTAAAGGCATTCACCGCCCAATCTAAGTAAGCTTGCCACTCGCTTTGCTTTAATGGCAAACCTTCGCGGAAGGCTGGCTCATCAATTTGGATAATGCCAATACCCGCATCTTGTAAATCCACCACTTCATCACGAATAGCCAGCGCCAATTGGGTGGCAATGGTATCGCGGCTGATATCTTCACGGGCAAACGACCAATGTAGAATCGTCACCGGGCCCGTTAGCATGCCTTTGACCGGTTTGTCCGTCAGGCTTTGTGCGAATTCGGCCCACTCTACCGTCATCGCTTTCGGGCGGCTCACATCACCATAAATCAATGGCGACTTAACGCAGCGAGAACCATAACTCTGCACCCAACCATTTTTGGTAAATCCCACGCCTTCGAGCTGCTCGCCGAAGTATTCCACCATGTCGTTACGCTCGGCCTCACCGTGTACTAGCACATCGATACCGAGTTTAAGTTGGCGGTCGATGGTATCGCGGGTCACTTGCTGCAACTGCTCGGTATATTGGGCATCGCTTAGCTCCCCTTTGCGCCAGCGGCTACGTAAGCCACGGATAGCAGGCGTTTGTGGGAATGAGCCAATTGTGGTCGTTGGCAGTAATGGCAAACGATACTTGCGCTGCTGCACTGCTTGGCGCTCAGTAAATTCGCTCACACGTTCATAGTCGGCTTGGGTCAGCGCAGCCACACGGGCGATCACCTTAGCATCCGCCGCCAGTGCTTTAGCCTCACGACGTGCCAAACAAGTGTTAACTATCTCTTTGGCGGCGACAGACTCAGGAGCCTGTAACAATTGGCGCACATTGGCCAGTTCCAACAGCTTTTGCTTAGCAAACGCAAGCTGCTGACGTAGTGCCGGCGTGAGCGTTGTCTCCACCTCTAAATCCACAGGGCTGTGAAGCAGTGAACAGGAAGAGCCAATCCATAGGCGCGCACCTAAGTCTCTGGCAACACTGCCGATACGCTCGACAATCAGGTCAACCTCTGCCGCCCACACGTTACGGCCATTAACTACACCCGCAGAGAGAATTTGATTTGCTCTTAAGGCATTGGCAAACAAGGCCAATTGTTCAGGGGCTGTCACTAAATCGAGGTGCAGACCCGCCACTGGCAGCGCGGAAACCAGTGCCTGATGATGACTGATGCTGCCATAGTAGCTAGTGAGTAAAATCTTTACTTGAGCCGTTTTAAGCGCTTGATAAGCTTCGCTAATCGCCGCTTGCCAATCGGCGGTTAATTCGAGTGCTAGGATTGGCTCCTCAAGCTGTACCCAAGTCACGCCCTGCGCGGCAAAACGCGCAAGAATGTCGGCATAGGCCTTTAACAGATTGGGCAATAGGCTGAGTTTATCGAAATCCTGACCCACGGTTTTGGCCAGATACAAGTAACTCACAGGACCTAACAACACGGGCTTGGCTTGATAACCCAGCGCCTGTGCCTCGGCCACTTCATCAAAAAACTGCTCATAGGCGATAGAGAACACTTGGTCTTGCTTAAGCTCTGGCACTAAATAGTGATAGTTAGTGTTGAAATACTTAGTCATTTCCGAGGCTGGCGCATCTGTTCCAGTTGGCGCACGGCCACGGGCAACGCGGAATAAGGTATCAAGATCGATAGCGCCCTCGCCGCGGTGGCGATCTGGAATGGCGTTTAGGGTCGCGCTTAGGGTTAACACTTGATCGTAAAAGGCAAAATCACCCACTGGCACTTGCTCGATCCCGGCGGCCACTTGCCATTGCCAATGGGTACGACGTAACTCCTTGGCCACCTCATGCAGTTCAGCTTGAGTGCTCTCACCACGCCAGTATTTTTCGAGGGCAAATTTCAGTTCACGACGACGCCCGATACGGGGAAAACCAAGACTGTTTAATTGCATACCATATCTTCCTTTATTTGAGATAAGCCATATTCGGCACTAGCACCCAGCTGATGGTGTTTTCTTGGCAACTTTTCGCATTTAAGCCTAGATAAATCACAATGGGCGTCTGGACGTCTAGAAGTTTATTGTGATAGTCTCTATGCCAGCAACCGAATTGATTTCAAGCACAACATGAGCGAAATTCACTTGGAGTGATCATGATCGAACTAAGACATCTGCGAACCTTAATGGCACTGAAGGAAAGTGGCAGCTTGGCGGGCGCAGCCAAAAAACGTTTTGTCACTCAATCGGCTCTCTCCCATCAAATTAAGGAGTTAGAGCAACGAATTAACTCGCCCATTTTTGTGCGTAAAAGCAAACCCCTCTCCTTTACTCAAGAAGGCGCACGGCTGTTGCACCTCGCCGAGGAGATCCTGCCGAAGGTGTTAGAAACGGAAACGGATCTGAAAAATGGCCTAGAGACAGAGACCAATCAGCTTAGAGTCGGGATTGAATGCCACAGCTGTTTTCGCTGGTTAATGCCAGTGATGGAGCAATTTAGGCAAGATCATCCGCAGGCCGAGTTAGATCTGTCGAGCCGTCACCTGTTCGATTCGCTCAATGCCTTAGAAATGGGTGAACTCGATATAGTGCTGACCTCGGATCCCGTGCCGGGACACTCGCTCGCCTATCAGCATTTGTTTGATTTTGAAGTGAAGTTAGTGGTTGCCAAGGATCATCCCTTAGCGAAAGAAGCCTATGTTACGCCTAAGCAATTAGCTCGCTTACCCATTATCAGCTACCCAGTACCACTGGCGCGTTTAGATATTTACCGCCACTTTTTAGAACCCGCAGGTGTTGAGGCGGGTGAACAAAAGACCTGCGATTTGACCATGATGTTATTGCAACGGATCGCCTGTAAGGACGGTATCGCCGCCCTGCCCAACTGGTCAATCAATGAGGGACATGGCTTGAGTTTAGCTTCAGTCAAACTCGGCCAAGAAGGCTTAAAGCGCCCACTATTTGGGGCCTACCGCCGCCACAGCGCGAACTCGGCCTTAGTGCAAAACTGGTTGCAACTGGTGGCCAGCGAAGGCTTAGCGCGTCAGCAAAAATCCAATTAGTGCCGTAAATCAGCATAAAAAAGCCTGCAATTGCAGGCTTTTTTATTTAAAGGTACATGCCTAGAGCGGGTTGAGTAACATGCCGCGCATCGAGAGCACACGGCGTAGAATCAACCCGGGAGAATTTTGATTACGGGTCTGGCGCAGATTATGGGCGATCATAAACTCTTGGCGCAGATCCTGATCGAGATCTAAAGCCTCAAAGGCTTCGATGGTTAAGGTCTGCTGCTGATTATCAATCAATGACTTAATCACGCTTAACGGGAAAGATTGCTCAGAGCTGGCATTTAAGTATGCAAAAGCAGTTAACGCAATGATTTGCCCGAATACGCTAAACAGCGCCAAGGTTTGTACTTCATCGGGATCAACTTCAACATCCGGCATATCGACTAAGCTGTCGACCGCATCGGTAGCAATATTTTCCGTGAGTTTCCAATAGCCTTGCACCAACTTCTTATAGGGTTGGGGGAGTTCATCGAGGCGTTCTTTCAAATAGAAGGTGAAGGCATAACGATAAATATTGACCTGGCCTAAACGGATCAGGGCGTCTTTTAAGGAACGAGATTTAGGATTTACGACGCCTGAAGCCTGCGCCGAATTACTGCGCATCAACATATGGGCAGCTAATGCGGGATCGCTCGAAATAATATCGATCACATTACGAATGTCGCCTTCGGCAAGGATCGCTTTTTTGAGTGGAATTAAGATCCCACGGCGACCGATCACTTGCTCTTCATTCGCTATGATGGCTCTCACTTGAGTAAAAACCTGTTGCTCAAGATCTGTCATAAGACACTTTACACCTGTTAATTTGCTATAAGATGATTCGAATACCGCTCACATCATACCCAAACTACAAAGAATTTCAGCCCTAAGTCGTAGAATAATTGTGACTATGCTTTAGATGCAGTGATCTACAGCACAAGCAACGACTTAGGCTATCTGAATATAGGGCGAACTTATAAAGAATACACCGAGAAAATGGATTTTTCTCTGCGTATAGCCAAACGACAGAAATAATAAGGCCAGACAGCGTCTGGCCTTATATAGATTAACGATTAGTCTCAAGCTTAGAAGCGGTAACCCACAGTCAAGCGAATATCACGTCCGCGACCAGCGTAATAGCTATCACCCCAAATGCCACCGTAGTAACCCGAGCTAACATACTCTTTATCAAACAGGTTATCGATACGCAGGCTCGCTAACCAAGCATCACGGGTATAGTTCAGGGCCAGATTACCTAAAACATAGCTAGATAATTTATCGCCTTCATTGCCGTTATCGCCTTCGATAAAACGATCACCCGTGTAAATTGCCTCGGCAAACACTTGGAAATGCTCGGCAAAATCCATGCTGACGTAACCGCGTCCCGTATGCTCAGCCACCCAAGACAATTGCTTGCCATCATTCACCCCATCGGTAAATTCGGCATCGATATAGTTATATTCCAAACCTAAGGTGAGGGCTTGAGTTACCTGCCAATCCCAATCGGCACTCGCGCCATAGCGACGTGAAGCATCGGCATTGACGTTGGCGCCTTGGAAGCTGCCACCAACAGGTTTTTCAGCGCTTGGGTCGAAGACGATTTCATCTTCTAAATCGAGGCGATATAGGCTGACGCGTAGGCTTTGGCTAGCAACAGTCCAATCCCAACCCGCCTCATAGGAACGCCCCGTCTGCGGCTTTAAGCCATACACATCTTTCGGGGTGTAAGCTTGCTCATCGACCTTAGCGAAGCGGAAGTTTTCATCACCACGCAGATAGAATCTGTGCTCGGCGCTCGGACGGTAATTTAAACCGAACTCGAATGCGGTCGCATCTTCATCTAAATCGATACCGTTTGGATAGACATTGCCATCGACCAGATCGTCGGTCACTCGCGCATAACGTCCGCCCACCACATAGCTTAAGGTGTGGCTTAATGGCACTGTGGCTTGCAGGTAAGCACTCTGCATTTCCTGCACGTTGCTGCGCGCCATAGAGTCAAACTCGGCCTTACCGCGGCTGATATCCAAACCCGTGACTAGGTTTAGCTCACCTTGACGAGTGCTGTAGGTTGCGAGCGCTTTAGGACTAAACATCAGCAGCGAGCGAGTATTATGGCTACCCGCCCCCCAGTTTAATGAACTCACTAAGGTATCGCTGTAATCCAGATCCGCCGCCAAGGCCCAGTTTTGGTTAAGCTGATGCTGATAACCGCTGCGCGCCGCCGTGGTCATCTCATGAACATATTCGCTGCTATTAGAAGACTGACGTGGATTTTCTTTGAACTGTTCTACCGTCAACGAACCAGGATTTTCGCGGTCATCATCGTAATAGCTGGTTTCAACGAAGAAAGAATCAGTGGCGGTTTTATATTGAATACGGCCTAAGATAGAGCCAGTTTCATTGGCATTATGCTTGCGATAGTTATCGCCTTGGTTGTAGCTACCAGTCAGGAAATAGTGCCAATCTTTATTGATGGCGCCCGACACATCGCCGCGACCTTCGTAGGTATTAAAGCTGCCGCCGGATAATTGCACGCTGCCGCCCGTATTCTCAGGCGACTTGGTCACAATGTTAATCACCCCGCCTACCGCTTGGTCGCCATAGAGCACGCCGGCACTGCCAGATAGAATTTCAACACGCTCAATTAAATTGAGTGGAATCGCATTCAGGCTCGGGGCGGCGATATCGATATTATTTAAGCGACGACCATCGAGCAAAATCAGCGTGTTATTAACCGCAGAGCTCGCGCTAAAGCCACGCATCGCAAAGCTAGTACCAATGTTATTGTCGGACAGCTGAATACCGCTTTGACCACGTAAGACTTCGGTCAAGCTGGTTGCGCCACTCTGCTCAATCGCAGCGGCATCAATCACATTCACATTGGCGGCAATATTTAAGGGGGTCTTGTCTGAACGGCCAATGACGACGATATGCTCATCGACTTTGGCGACGCTGGCATCATCGGCCGCCACGGCGGGGGCGATAACAGAAAAGCTGCAAAGGCTGCCGATCAGCAGCGCGATTTTAGTTGGATGTGTTCCCATTTTACCTTTAACTCCTGCAAGGAAAACGGGGCATTGGCGCCACGATACCGTTGATTCAGTAACAAATACTGACAGTCACTATCGCATTTTGAGATCTGCCCACCGAAATCTCAAAAACACCTTTAGGGCCGGTCTCCGGACTTAGGCTATGCCTATCTCAACGAGAGATAAACGCGAAACTGACCTTTGCACACTCGATTCTCTGGCTCATCTTGAGCTACCAAGCGAATGCGGTCGTCTCTCACCTTTTACCGTTGCGGGGGCAGTGCCAGAATTTCACTGGCTTCCCGATTATCTCGCGACGAATGCGTCGCAAGCACCACAGAAGGTTGACTAAAAATGAGGTTCATAGGGCGAAAAACCAGTTAACGCCCAACAAGGCTCGTGGCATATCAAGCCTGAGCGCGCGCATTATAGACGTCTATACGGATGAAAGTCCATGATCATCCGTCTATCGACTGACAACTACTTTAAGGAAAAGGGCGCCAAGGAAGAGATAAAGTCGGCACTGTTGGCCGCTTGCAGAGGAGGTTTATCGGCAGAAAACACCTCACCACGCATCGATTTATGCAGCAAATACAAATCCTTGTCGCCACTCACTACAGTGTAATAACCAATTTCGCCCTGGGGATGAGAGGTAAAGGCCGTTGGATTGAATTGAGTCGCGCCATGGACATTCGGCATAGTGGTGCAACCAAGAATGGCTTGAAATCCGTCGTGACCATCCACTTGGGTATCCCCCAACTTTTGGTAAACCACCTCACCGTCACAGGAGGATTGGTAAGTCTCGGCCATCGCATCTAAAAACTGCTCCGGGCTGACGCTTTCGGCCATATCCTTAAAGCCTTGCACACAAAACAGCGCACTCCATTGATTGAGCGCCTCCTGCTCCGGCACAAATTCCGCCATAAACATGCCCGCACGTTCTTCGTGGTAGGCTTTGCGCCACCCCTCTGGCAGGTTAAATCCTAATTGCTGGCTAAAAACGGGGAGCACATGTGAATGGGAAGCACTGCTCTCATGGCGAGGCATATCCAATTTCGCCTCAACGGATTCGGAGCCGATTAGGCTGCATAGCATCAATACGCTCGCGCCCTGCCATAACCTCATCTGCATATGGGGTATACATTTCATTATTATCATCCTTGTATCGCATTGTTATGGGTTAATACGACATATGAAATTGCATAGAAAACATCCAGCATTCTAGCGAAGATGTAAATAAGATAACAGTTAAAAAGCGAAACAAAATGATACTTATACAGTCATAACAACTGTAAAACAGTAAATAGCAGCTGAAGATAGGGGCTGTGAGGGATTAAAAAAGCTGGTGAATGGGTCTTCACCAGCTGAGGTATGCCCTACATGCCCAACAATGAATTATTCAAATGACCAATTGATTTTCCGCTGCGGCCTTGCCTGACTCAAAATCGCCTGACGTTGCTCCGGGGTCTCACATTGGGCTGCGGGAGTAAATTCCAGCGGCTTAACCACCAAAGAATCGGCGGGTTGTACCGGCGATTTATCAAACATTCCGAGATTCATCGACCAAGAGACCCATTCTCCCTTTTCACTGATCCCCACAAAACCATCATTTGCCTGTGCTAGCCAAGTGAGGCGCGGAATGCGTTCAATCAGTTGCTCGACATTTTTAAGGTTTGCCCGATAACCGACGGGGACCACTTTGCCGTCGGGGCGCGTAAAGGCAAAAGAGGACTTGCCTAGGGTAATTTTGCTGCCCTGCTGCCAATACTTGTCGAGGATCTCTTGAGCCTGATGAAAACCAAACAGATAGGCGTAATCCGTATCGTCGGCGAGAATTTGCGGCGTAGTAGTGTTGTCACGCAGTAGCAAGAATCCCGTGCCGACGCTGATAATCTCTTTCACGCCAGTGATATCGGTTTTCTTGATCCAATCGACGCCACAGTTAATGCCATCGCCCCAGAAATGCGCGTCACCCGTAGGACTTAACACCGCAAACGCGCAACTGTTTGCCGTGAGACTCGTCACATCCTTAAGCGCGCTGCGGATAGGATAAGTATCACTGCGCCAGCCCCAACTCACCACTGAGCCATCTTTTTTTAAGGCGGCATAGGTATTTTGAAAATATTCGATATGTTTAATATCCGTCAGCTGCGACTGCAACTTCTTCATATTGGTCGAACTTTCAACCTCCCCCCAAACTACGGCGCTGGCGTCTTTTTTCAGGGCAATAAAACTGCGCCCTTTAGCAAAGATATCGACCACATCGACTAACTCATCCTGCACCTGCAAACTATTGCCGCCGTAAGGCCCGTAGCCCCAAGTATGCACCTTACCATTGGCGTCGAGGGCGGCTACGGCCTCTCGGTTAGCGAATAACTTAGTGATATTGGTCATGCGCGCTTGCAATGCCTTGTCCAGACTCAACTTGCCCGCATTGCCCCAATAGACCACAGTGCCATCTTGGCGCAGCGCAGCAAACCCATCTTTAACAGGGACAATTTGCTTCACTTGCTTAAGTTGTTCTGTCACCTCACGGCTATCGCCACCGGCAAAACTATCGCCCCAAGTGATCACCTCACCAGACTTGGTTAATGCAGCGAAGGCCGTGCTGTTGGTCACCACAGTCTCAACTGCGGGTAAATCGCAGGGAATATGGCGATAATTCGGATTTGCCTCTTCCTTAAACTGGATAAGCTTGCCGTTATCAAATTGCAGTAAGGATTCCTTTTCATTTTCGACTACGGCGACGGGCTTAGGTTGGCTACAGGCGGTTAATTGTAACGCCACTAAGGCGGCCACCAATGCCAAGGGGCGTGATATAGGATAAGACTGCATTACTTATTTCCCTGTATTTGCTGAAATTTTGGTTGCTGATACTTTGGTTACTGAAAACGCGGGTTGCTGATTGGGTTGTGCTAATTTGCCTGATATCGACTCGAGTAGCGGCTTGAGTTCGTATTCAAAACCCTGAGTCGTATTTAAACGGGTTAAGAGCACTTGAATTTGTTTATCCAGTGTCTGCGCACAGTCTTGGCTGAGCGCGTCAAATGGCATTGCCTGTTTTAAGGCTGTTAAGATCAACCGTTGAACTGGGCCGATAACCCGCCCCACTTGGCAGTTCAGTGCGGTATTGTCGAGCACTAATGTTACTAAGTAGAGTAAATAATCCAGGTGCACCGCAAAATCGACGGAGCATTGCTTTTCATCCGCCAAGCCGAATTTGAGTACTTTGGCCTCACACAGCGCCTTCAATGCCGCTAACTTTTCTGCGGTTAATTCCAACGCAAAGGGCAACTGCTTAGTGCGCGTCATCAGCACAAAGCTGGCTAAGGTTTTAGCCGACAGCGTCTGCTTACTACGGGCGAGCATCGCCAGCGCTAAGTCGTGAAATCCTAATGAACTCAAGCGATAAAAGCTTATCATCGCAATAGATTCATCTACGGATTCCAGCTTTTTTTTGCTCGGTAAAGTTTGCATTTGTTCGAATAAATCGACCAAACGCGGATAGTGTTCAGGGCAATGACCTATATGCTCAGCCGCTTCCCAGACTAGGATATTCGCAGCAGGATGCTGGCGATAGGTTTCAAGCAAACTGATAATCCCGGTGTAATCCTGTTGCTGCCCTAACCGCTTGAGTGTTGGCACATAACGGGACTCGGCCCAGCGGATCCTTAATAGCGTCAAACAGAAATAACCGACCAGCAAACTGCCTAATATACCTGCGATGCCAAAGCCGAAGTCCAATTTGGCGCGATCGCGGGTTAATTCGAGATCGGCGCTCGCCTGTGTTGGCGCCTCGGGAAGATAATGCACAACACTTTGTCCGTAGTTGGGCACTAATACGCCAGGGGTGTCGCCCTGCGGCGGCCGTAATTGATAGGTCGCTTGGCAATTCACGCCATCTAGCTCCCATTGACGAACGAGCTTGCCCTCGGCAGTGCGATACTCAACCAAGCAAATCAATCTTTGGTTATAAACGCCTGTCGAACTGCGCTCACTGCGATAGGTGGTCTCAATCACTCGACCTATGGCCACATCGCCACGTTCTAGCAACTGATTGACTAGAAACCACTTTTGCGCCCCTTCCCAGAGGAACAGCGCGGCAACACTCATAAAAAGGAGAGGGATACAGGTCAAGAGTATTGCTAACCAACCCCAAAAACGCGTGGGTGCACTCGAGGTTAATTGACTGCGATTCATCAACACGCCAGAACTTCCTTATCATTCCATGATCGGTAAGGCATTAGAGAACTTGATTCTGCCTAAAGCGGGGCGCTATTGTAGCAGCTTATTGATAGAAATCAGAAAAAGCTCACAGTTTGCCCTAAAGACTCGGCCATATCCTAGCCTGCAAACTTGAGCATGCTATTCTACGTTTCCATTCCCGCTGTTTAAAGGAGTAACAGTATGAGTCGTCCGATTATTTTGGATTGCGATCCCGGCCATGACGATGCTATCGCGCTCATTTTAGCCCTCGCCCATCCAGAGCTAACCCCACTGGCCGTAACCACCAGCGCCGGCAACCAAACCCCAGATAAAACCCTCAATAACGCCCTGCGGATCTTAACCCTGCTCAATCGCAGCGATATTCCGGTCGCGGGCGGCGCGGTTAAACCCTTAAGCCGTGAGTTGATGATTGCCGATAACGTTCACGGTGAAACAGGGCTCGATGGCCCGGCATTGCCTGCACCGAGTTTTCAACCACAGGCCGTGAATGCAATCGAGCTGATGGCCGAGAAAATCCGCCAAAGCGATAAACCAGTAACATTAGTGCCTACTGGGCCGCTCACCAATATCGCGCTGCTACTCGCCAGCCATGCCGAGTTACACGCCAAAATTGAGCGCATTGTGTTGATGGGTGGTGCCGCTGGGGTTGGTAACTGGACACCCGCCGCCGAGTTTAATATTTTTGTCGACCCAGAGGCGGCCGACATCGTCTTTAAATCCGGTATTCCCATCACTATGTGCGGCCTCGATGTCACCCATCAGGCACAGATCATGGATGAAGATATCGAACGTATTCGCGCTATTCCGAATCCCGTGGCTAAGTGTGTCGCCGAGTTATTGGATTTCTTTATGATTTACCATAGAGATCCTAAATGGGGCTTTGTCGGCGCGCCGCTGCATGACCCTTGCACTATCGCTTGGTTACTCAACCCCGCGCTGTTTGATGCCCAAGACTGCTGGGTCGGCATTGAAACCCAAAGCGAATTAACACTGGGGATGACGGTAGTCGACCGCTATCAACTGACGGGCAAACCCGCGAATGCAACTGTGCTCTTCGGCATTGATAGACAGGGTTTTGTTGACTTGTTAGTTGACAGCTTAGCGGCCTACACACCAACCTATCTCAATCGCAGATAAACTTAAGGTAACGCTTCCATGAGCCAGATCCTCGTTATCGGCAGTGCGAATGCCGATCATGTGATGAATTTTGAGTATTTGCCCGTTCCCGGCCAAACCTTAATGAGCAGAGCCTATCGCTTGGAACACGGTGGCAAAGGGGCCAATCAGGCGGTAGCCTGTGCCCGTTTATGCCAAGGGGATGCGGAAGTGGCATTTATCTGCCATCTCGGCCAAGACAGTGTCGGCAATGACATGCGTACAAGCTGGCTCAAGGATGGCATTAAGGCCGAAGGTATTACCCAAGTCGCCAATATGAGTACGGGCACGGCGCTGATTTTTGTCGGCGATAATGGGGAGAACTCCATCGGGATCGCCGCGGGCGCCAATGCCCATCTCACCCCGAGCGAATTAGAGCAGCATTACGCCCTGTTTGCCAATGCCCGATTCTTACTGATCCAGCTCGAAACGCCGATGGAGACGGTTCAGCACGCATTGCAAACCGCCAAGCGCCTCGGTATTACCACAGTGCTGAATCCTGCGCCTGCAACCAGTCAGGAGTTGGATTACCTCAAATGGGTCGACATCATTACTCCCAATGAGACCGAGGCCGAAGCGCTAACGGGTATTGAGGTTAATAACGAAGAAGATGCCGAGCTTGCCGCACAGTGGCTCCATCAGCAGGGCGTTGCAACTGTCGTCATCACCTTAGGCAGTAAAGGCGCGTTTATTAGCAGTGCTGGCTTTACCGGGTTAATTCCGGCGCTGACAGTGCAAGCCATAGATACGGTTGCCGCGGGCGATACCTTTAATGGCGCCTTAGTGGTAGGTTTAAGTGAGGGCATGTCAATTGCCGCGGCCGTCGGGTTTGCCAATGCCGCCTCTGCCATTACCGTTACCCGAGAAGGCGCCCAGCGCGCGATTCCCTATCGCCACGAAGTCCAACGTTAACCCATGAGTGCGGCAAATTGTCGCACTCGACCTCTTTCATTCAAAAGTACTATATACATAATTTACATACCGAATTCATTCCCATTTAATGAATTCAGCCTATGCTGGCAAGCGCATGTTCGAGCCAAAACGGCTCGACCCACCTTGTTCAGAATAAGGAAGTACCAGATGAAAGCGAAAAGCACCACTTTACGTAATATGACTAGCGCTAGCTTACTCGGCCTAGGATTATTCGTCGCCAGCCAAGCGAGTGCTAACGAATGTGAACTCAAGATTGCCGCGACTGACGCTATGCAATTTGACACTAAAGAGCTGTCTGTTCCTGCAACGTGTAAGGAAGTGACCCTCACACTAACGCACACTGGCACTCTGCCAAAAGCAGCTATGGGCCACAACTGGGTATTAACTAAAGCCGCTGATATGTCTGCCGTTGCGACCGATGGTATGGGCGCTGGCGCCGATGCTGCTTACGTTAAAGCCGGTGATACCCGTGTTATCGCACACACTGGTTTAGTGGGTGGCGGTGAATCAACTTCTGTGACCTTTAGCACCGCAGGCATGAGCGCGACTGAAGCTTACCAGTTCTTCTGCAGCTTCCCAGGTCACTGGGCGATTATGCAAGGTAGCTTTAAAATTCAAGGCTAATCCCATTGCCTAATGCTCACTTAAGGGAATACCTTAACTGAGACAACAAAAAAGCGGACCTCTGGTCCGCTTTTTTGTTGAGTGCATATTGGCTTATAAGCCAGCTGCCTTCGAGGATTTTGTTTCGAGATGTTTTCTGAGACGTATTCTTCGGGCGAGTTATTCTTCGCCGAACTCGTCTTCATCATCAAAATCATCGGCATCGGTTGCCGCTTCTGCCGCTAAAGCCGCCGCTAATTTGGCCTTAGCCTGTTTCTCTGAGCGACGCTTGTTGCGCTCAGCCAGCGTGCCTAAAAACACTTGCAGCTCGGCTTGACCCCAAGCTTGCGCCTCGGCCTCAGTCGCAAAACCGTCATGGCTTTTCGACACTACTGTTTTAGTCGACGTCATACGACGGGTGATTTCCGTCTTCCAACCATTTTCAGCTTGAGTGACGCGAAAATCGTATTTTTTACCCTTGCTCATTCTGCTCTATTTCCTAAATGATGCTTGCCACGTTTGTCTTATCAAGCGATACAAACGCCATCATAAAACAAAAGGAGCGCAGTTTACTTGATTTCGGCACAGAAAGATCGCTTGCGAGAAAATTTTCATACTTAGCACTTTCACACAGCCATAAGAATCCCAAAAGTAACGCGGCATGCGAGATAATTTTTCGCCCTAATCTTAGTCCTAAGCTCAGTATCAAGCTAGCGCAAAAGCGGCTGGCGGACGGTATCTTTTCTTGTTTTAGTCATAAAACTGAGCTTATTTAGTCATATAGCAATTTTAGAGTATGAGGGAACCCATTAATAAGTAATCCATAATTTAGGAAAGATGATGAATACCTCCTCAGTAACACTCTGCATGCTGCTCGCCAGTACGGCCCTGCTCGCAGGTTGCAACAGCGATAACAAAGATAACGACACCACACCGCCCGCCAAACTGGTGCCCGCCCAAGTCGGAGAGCGACCACTGTTTTTAGTGCGTCAAATGCAGGACAGCAGCTTAAAAACCCGTTTAGCCCAGTGCGAAACCGATCATTTCTACCGTAGCGATTTTTCCATTGGTCACCGCGGCGCGGCGATGCAATTCCCTGAACACACTAAAGAATCCTACCAAGCCGCCATCGACTCTGGCGCGGGTATTGTCGAGTGTGATGTGACTTTTACTGCGGATAAAGCCTTAGTCTGTCGCCACTCCCAGTGCGATCTCGCCAGCACGACCAATATTTTGGCCATTCCCGAACTCGCCAATAAATGCTCAGTCCCCTTCACACCCGCCGATGCGGCCAATGGCGTTGCCGCCACTGCTACTTGTTGCACCAGCGATATCACCCTCGCCGAATTTAAAATGTTAAAGGGTAAGATGGAGGGCGAGAACCCCAAGGCGACCAATGTCGAGGAATTTATAAATGCCACGCCTAAGTGGCGCACCGATCTCTATGCGGGCAACGGTACCCTGATGACCCACGCCGAGAGTATTGAGATGTTTAAAAAGGCTGGCGTAAAAATGACGCCTGAGCTAAAGGCCGCCAGCGTGGCTATGCCCTTCGATGGCTTTACTCAGCAGGAGTACGCCCAGAAGATGCTCGACGAATATACCGCGGCGGGCGTCGATGCCTCACAGGTATTCCCCCAGTCCTTTAATTTGGAAGATGTAAAATACTGGATTGCTAACGATCCCGAGTTTGGCAAGCAAGCGGTATATCTGGATGATAGATACGATATTCACACGGGTTTTGACCCACAGGACTCCTCCAGCTGGTCGCCATCAATGGCAGAACTTAAAGCCCAAGGCGTAGAGATTGTCGCGCCGCCACTCTGGGTGCTGGTGACCTTAGATGCGGATAAAAAAATCATTCCATCGGAATATGCCAAAGCCGCGAAAGCAGCGGGACTTAAGATCATCACTTGGAGCTTAGAGCGCTCAGGATTATTGAAAGATGGCGGCGGTTGGTATTATCAAAGCATTACCGATGCCATTGATAATGAAGGCGATACCTACGAGTTGCTCGATGTGCTTGCCAAGGATGTGGGCGTGATTGGCGTGTTCTCTGACTGGCCAGCGACCGTCACTTACTATGCCAACTGCATGGATTTATAGGCCGAATAAATAGGCTCTAAATACAAAAGCTAGAAACAAAAAAGCGTTAGCAAAGGTTGCTAACGCTTTTTACTAACAGATTCTTTTTACTTAAAAAGATGCTGAATATTTTTTAAATCGCCCTTACCTTCGGCAATTTCTTCCGGCGTTAATCCCGTCACTTCATGCGGGAACACTAACCAGTCTTCAGAGGCATGGATATAGTAGTCAGGCTTTAAAGGCACTGCGGTATTCTTTGGCTTGTAATAAGGGCAAGCGATACGAATATCCTGCGGCATGTTTAAGCGCATCAGTTGGCTTAACTTTTCCTTCAGCGCATGGATGCTACGGCCAGAGTCAAACACATCGTCCACAATCAGTAAGCTATCACTAGCATTCGCATTTTCAACAATGTAATGCAGGCCATGTACTTTGATTTCTTTGCTTTGCTTGTCGGTACCAATACCGTAGTAAGACGAGGTACGCACGGCGATATGGTCGGTTTCAACCTTCTTAAAGTCGAAAAACTCTTGTACCGCGATCCCAATTGGAGCACCGCCACGCCAAATACCCACGATAAACTGCGGACGGAATCCACTCTCATAAACCTGTGAAGCTAATAGAAATGAATCTTCGAGCAGTTGCTGTGCGGTAACGAAATATTTTTCTGACATGACACCGATCCCCATCTTAATCATTGTTTTAGGTGTTAAAGCGAGCGCTTTTACCTAGTAAGGTCTGTTCGGCGTCCAAAACACGTGAACAGCATTCTCTTCATAAGAGTCCTAGCAAGTGTAGGCAGCCGCCGAATTTTGGGAGCGAATTTTATACCAAAAAAAACCGCCGTGCTGCAGTTATAGTCATAAGTTGCAGGTGAACGGCCGTTTATTTTGCATTTTTAGGACGGAACTAACAAAAAGCGTACAAAAAAGGCCACCCAAAGGTGGCCAACAAGGAACGAGCACAGGCTCAAAGCAAAGAATGGAGCTTAAGTTTGGCGCTTAAGTTAGCTCACAGGGTTGATAATATGTTCACCGACCTTAGTCATGGCGCTGTAGCTGCGGCTACTCGACTCTTCAAATTCCTTCGCCAGAATCGTGCTGACATAATGCCAGTCGCTCCGCACGGCTTCCTTAGTGAAGGTTAAGGTCATAAAACCGCGATCTTTAAGGTTGGTGTATTTAAGATCTGGCACCAACTCGACGATCGCCGCTTCGGTCGCGGGGATCTGCTCCGCCGGTAGATTTAAGTAATATTCCAAACCAGGTGAAGACACTGAGCTTGTGGCAAACTCGACCCCAACGGTGTCACCGTTGACATCTTTAAGTTCATTCGCCCAGGCGTTATGGGTGTCACCGGCAATCACCACTAGGTTGTGATTCTTCGATTTAGCCGTGCCTAAAATTACTTCCCTTTCATAGGCATAACCATCCCATGCATCCAAGTTATAGGGAATAGATGGCTGTTGCAGCAGGGCAATCACTTCTGGCGTTAACAAGGCTTGATTGGCCTGTAAGTACTGTAATTCCGCCGCCGTTAGGGTTGGATCGTTTGCCGCCGCACGGGCGGCTAACTTCGCCAGCGCCCCAAGCATGGCATATTGTGGAATGCTCATTTGCTGAGTAGCGATTGCCGCAGGTAGAGACATCTTGCCCATCAGGATCTGTTGTCCTAACACCTGCCAAGTGCCCGTGGCTTGCAATAAAGTGCCCTGTAACCAGAGTAATTGGGTCAACCCTAACATGGTGCGAGTGGTCGATGTCACATCGGCGAGGAAACGCTCCCCATCGAAGGCACCCGTGCTGGGATCCATATAATCGGCATAATCGAGTTGCTTATCGCGGGCTAACACACGCGTATCCAGCATATGTAAGTCGACCAAATTACCGTAACTGAAGCTGCGGTAGATCTCCTCATGGTTACCCTCGCGCCATGGACGGATCGGCAGCCACTCGAAGTAAGCCTGTAGTGCGGCTTCTTTACGAACCGCAAAATCCCCTTCGCCTTCGTTGTGGTTCTCGGCACCATCACGCCAAGTATCGTTTGCCACTTCATGGTCGTCCCATACCGTAATAAATGGCACTTTCGCGTGCAGTTTTTGCAGGCTGGCATCGGTATGGTATTGGGCGTAACGGGTACGATAATCGCTAAGCGTCAGCAGTTCGTTGGCGGGTAACACTTCACGGCCAAGCTCTGCCGCATGTTCGCTGGCATAGCCACCACGGGCATATTCATAGATATAGTCACCCAGATGCACCACGGCATCGAGGTCATCCTGCGCCGCAGCCAGCTCATACACGTTAAAATAACCAGCAGGAAAGTTAGCGCAGGACATAACGGCGAGTTTTACCGAACTCACTTCGCCCTCGGGTAAAGTGCGGGTCTTGCCCACCTCGGAGGTTTTTCCACCCGTCATAAAGCGGTAGAAATAGGTTTGTCCCGCACGTAAACCGCGGGCATCGATTTTGACCGTGTAATCACGGTTAGCATTAGTGACCATCTCCCCAGTGGTCACTAATTGTGAGAATGCCGCGTCACTGGCGACTTGCCAGCTCACTTTAACATCCCCAGCAGAATCTGGCGTCACACGGGTCCATAGGATCACCGCATCCTGCGCTGGGTCACCGCTGGCAACCCCATGTAAAAACTGTGCGGGCACAGAGTTATCATCATTGTCACTACACCCCATTAGGCCGTAGGAGATCACTGCGGCACCAATACCTTTGGCTGACATTGCTAAAAAATCACGACGAGTCACGGTTCGTTTCATTATTATTATTCCCTTTAAAAATGAGGTTTCACTGGTATGAGGTCTAATGAGGCCCCGATTGTGAGACATCACTGTTACACATTTGTGACATCTTTGTCAGCCTTTTATGATTTCTTTTAATTCATCAACTTATACTGAATAGCGTTCTTTATTTGTACAGTGCTGGCACAGAGCATCACTAAGCTGCTAACATCGACTCAGATGCAAATAGCGCCTAAGATCACTACTTCTTAGCGCATTGTTAAAAAAGGAATTTATAGGATGAAAGTCAGCGACATTATGAGCACTGAGGTCATCTGCATCAGCGATGGTGCAAGCCTGAAAGATGCCCACCATTTAATGCAAACCCGCGGCGTGCGCCATTTACCTGTGATATCTGAAACCGACGGCACCTTAGTCGGTGTGCTCACCCATAAGAAGATGATCGCCAGCGTATTGTCTATGTTGAACAAATACGGCCAAGGCGCATTGGATCGCAAGGAACGCTACACTCCCATAGCCACTGTGATGGACAAAGACTGCCAGCACTTAACCGCCGATGAGCCCTTAAGCGTGGTGGTGGAATACTTTATCGACAACAAACTCGGCTGCTTACCCGTAGTGGATAACGATAAGAAAGTATTAGGGATTGTCACCTCTTCCGACTTTATTAAGCTCTGTCGTACCCTGCTGCAACAGCAAGCTTAGCACCTAACATCCTCACTCTTTCTCGCTGGCTCTCGGTTATCGGGCTGGCGAGAGCCATTATTTAACAATCCCAAGGACGCCCGTGGCTAAGTTATTAACCCAAGAACAATTTATCCGCGCCTATGAATGCGCCGAATTAGGCTGTATCGCCAATCAACAACGACTTACCCAATTGCTCGTCGATCCCGATTATGACGCTTTACATGAATACAGCGCCTACTTTGGCAAAGCGGCGACACAAATCATCTGTATCAGTGACTTACAAAGTATGGAGGAATTGCATTTTGTCGCGGGCAACTTAAATTGGGATGACCATGATCCCGATATGGTAAGAGCGATTATCGAACACCCACTCTGCGATGCGGGTACCGCTTTATTGCTCTACTGGTACGGGCAAGGCTTTTATTACTCCACGCCACAGAGGCTCGACACGCCTTTTGGACAGTTATTCAAAACCATCACCGAACGCTTTGTTGCGCGGGGCTATGCCAGCTATAAAATCCATTTTGACCCGATTAAAGAATGTTTTATGCCCTCATTAGAGGACGTCCTCACAAATGGATGCCAAATTCCAGGGGCCATTTTTGCCCCCTACAGCACCATGGAAATCGAAACCGATGCAGGGCATTCAAGGTATCTACAATTTAAAAATGAGCAGCTGAAATCGGGTAAATGGGGCCAGTAATAAGCCCCGTTCTGTCTTTAATTAGAGCGCTTAAAGCCTAGCTATTAACGTGATTAAACAGGCTTTGCTGGCGGAATACGGGTAAAACGCTGCCAGCGGCCCGAGCGCCAACGGTGCACCATAATCAAGCCTCGTACCCATTCATCGGCCGCAACCGCAAGCCAAGCGGCAAGTACGCCATAACCTAAGTGCAGCCCAAAGAACCAAGCCAATAACACGCCAATTCCCCACATGCTAAACAGGCCAACGCGCACCGGAAACGCCACATCCCCCGCGCCTTTTAATGCCGAAATAATCACCAGATTAAAGACTCGGCCGGTTTCCAGCGCGATGGAGCCCAATAGCAGGAGTGCGGTAAGTTGAATGACCTCAGGGTTTTCACTCAACCAGCCCACTATGGTAAAGCGCTGCCAGTAAAAGGCTAACACTATGGCAAGGGAGGCAATAAAGCCTACCAAGCAATACTTTTGCACCCGTCCAGTAATCTCATCGAACCATTGTTTACCGACGTAGTAACCGGTTTGAATTTGCGCCGCCTGCCCGAGCGCCACCGCAAAACAGTAAATAAAGCGGCTGATATTCAAGCCATAGGTATAGGCCGTCAGCGAGAGCGTGCCCATCTGACTAATAAAATAGATGATGGTCATCTGCGCCACGTTATAGGACAGCATTTCGCCCGCATTAAGCAAACCTATGCGCATCACGCTCCAATAGGTGCTGCGCGGCAATAACTTCAGCCTTGGCATCGGCAGTGGGATACCTTTATGGCGGATCACCGCCAGCATAATCAAGGCACCGATAATCTGGCTGGTGACAGTCGAAATCGCCACCCCAGTCACCCCATAAACTGGCAAACCAAAGGGAGAATAGAGGGCAATATAGTTACCGAGCACATTCATCAATCCCGTGCTGGAGGTGACTAACATGGCCGAGCGGGTAAAACCGTAGCTACGTAAGATAGCCGCAAAGGCGATGTTCATCACCAGCCCTATGCTTAAACTGCCGCAGATCAGCAGATAGTCATTACCATAGCCTGCGACTTCTGGCTCTAGCGCAAACAAACTGATAATGCCGTGGGCACCGAAAAACATCGATGCGCCCATCACCACAGCTAAGCCTAAGCTTAAGGCCACGCTGGCCACGCCAATATCGGTCGCTTGCTGCGTCTGCCCTGCACCATTATTTTGGCTGATCAGAATGCTGGCGCCCGTGCTGACCATCATGGACATCACCATCATAAAAAACATCAATTGGGTGGTGAGCCCCACCGCGGCGACAGCATTGTCGGAATAATGGCTCAGCATAAAAATATCGCTGATCCCGAGTAAGGATTGCAGCAAGGTTTCGATAAAAATCGGCCAAGTGAGGGCGACAATGCCCATGCGTTGTTGCAGGGTTTTAGCTGATTTAGCCACGTCCAATCCTTACCGCTGGAAGACAAGTGAAATAGCAATAACATGCCAAGGCTGGCGAGCGGTAATTTTCTTACATTTTTAGATTGTGCTCAATCCTTCATCAAGCCTAATACCTGTCCCTGCAACCGTATTCATTGGGCGGAGCTCAATTCATTGAAGTCGAAAAATATCAGCAACACCTCAATTAACACTCTTTAATCTACTGAAATAGCTGGGATTAATACCATATCATCCAATACACACTACCCTTTTCGAGATTGAGCCGATACACTTTGCCGACCACAAGGGGCGATCAACGCTCACCGAATATATTCAGGGAAACTGCACATGAGCCAACTCTATTTAGAAGACGGAATTAAACAATTAGTGAGCGAGTTTATCGCCGCAGGTTGCCCTTCGGTGCGCGAACAGAGCCTTGAGGAGCGCCGCCAAGGTTACATAGCCAGCACAGTATTGGCAGGTGAGCCGGAAGCGGTGTTTGAAGTTAAAACCTTATCCCTTGAGGGCATAGAATTAACGCTATTTAAGCCCTCGGCGGACAACAACTTACCCGTGGTCATTTACTATCACGGCGGCTGCTTTGTCAGTGGCGGCATCGCCACCCACAACCAACAACTGCGTAAAATTGCCAATGATTCCGGCGCGTTAGTGGTGGCGGTCAGCTATCGCCTCGCCCCAGAGCATGTGTACCCCGCCGCCCATGACGATGCCTTCAATGCCGCCAATCTCGTGCAGCAACATTGCCAGCAATGGGGCGGTGATGACACCAATATCACCCTGATGGGCGACAGTGCTGGCGGCCATTTAGCCTTAGTCACTTGCCTGCGGTTAAAGGCACAAGGGCAATGGTTACCTAAAAAACAAGTGCTTATCTATCCGATGTTGGATGCGACCGCCAAAAGTCAGAGCTATATCGACAATGGCGATAAGTACATTATCACTCGCGATACGCTGCTCACGGGCTTTGATATGTACCTCGACTGGCACCCCAGAACCGACGTAGAGGCCAGCCCACTGCGCAGCCAGGATTTAGCAGGCCTGCCCGAAACCCATATTATTACTGCCGAGTTCGATCCCCTGTTAGATGAGGACGAACAGCTATTCCGTAACCTGTTAGATGTAGGCGTCGATGCCCATTGCCGCCGTTATTTAGGGGTGATCCACGGCTTCTTTCAACTCGCAGGCGTCAGCCAATCGGCGCGGGATGCCATGGTGCAAGTAACCCATATTATTCGCGCTTAACCTCAGTAAGCCGCATGTCGAGATAAAAGCCATGCGGCTACTGAATCTATGCAACGAACAACCCATTGCATGACAACGCAATGATCTAACTGCGCTATTTAGCCTCTGGCCGACTCAGTTTGTAAATGACGTCTTTATGCTGTGGATACATGTCCAGCAAAGCTTCTTGGCTAAACAATTCAAAGTCATCGAAGGTAAAACCCGGTGACACCATACAGCCCACCAGCGAAAACCCTGGTTGATTCATGGCCGAGCCAAAAATACAGCCCTTAGGCACTAAAAACTGTGGCCTTTCGCCCGCAGCTAAATCCAGCCCCAACTGCGCCGTGGTCAGCTCGCCCTCAGGGGAAATCATATAAATCGTCAGCGATTGACCCGCATGGAAATACCACATTTCATCGGCCGTGAGTCGATGAAAATGCGACACTTCGCCGGTTCTCAGTAAGAAATAAATACTGCTCCATAGCTGACGACTCGGATCGAAGGCCGATTCAGAGCGGTAGGATGAACGGTAATAACCGCCCTCAACATGCTGCTCAAGTTCTAAATACTGAATAAAATCATCAGCCGTGCGCATACTCATCCCTCATTAAATTGATACGGGTTAGAGTCTACACCCTAAGTCCAATTTAATTAATCCTCTCGTGCCCTGCTTGCTTCTCACCTGCCAGTCGAACATAAACACGAATACCATGTGGTTAAGGTTTGTTTTCGCCATAAAAAAAGCTAAATTCTTACCATAGACTGAATGGCGAATGATGACATTCTTAGCAAGTGTCAAAGCCTTGAATAAGTCAGATAACCTTTGTGGGGAGCTTGTTTGATGGTCAGTATTGAGCAAATGGCTTTAGTGCTGGACGCGCTACCCGATCCGGCGTTTATCCTGTCCCAGAGCGGCCGCTATGTTGCCGTGTTTGGCGGTAAAGATGCACGTTATTACCACGACGGCAGTGGATTAGTCGGCCTTTACTTGAGCGATGTACTCAACGACGAAAAAACCACTTACTACCTCAGCATTATTCAGCAAGCCTTAGATAGCCGTAAATTACTGATCGAGGAATATGAGCTCAGTAACAAGGATGTCAAAGGCTTACCCGATGAAGGACCATCGCAACCCATCTGGTTTGAGGGGCGCATTCAGGCGTTAGATTTTCTGGTGGATAACGAACCCGTCGTCCTCTGGGTCGCCAGTAATATTTCCAAGCGCCATAAACTGGAATTACAACTGCGACAGTTAAGCGATACCGACCAACTGACAGGGCTTTATAACCGCCGCCGCTTAGACCGTGATTTACAACTACTCTTCGACACCTTTAGCCGCCACCGTATTCCGGCCTCGATCTTAGTTCTCGATCTGGACCACCTAAAACGGATCAACGATCAACTGGGTCACCAAGCTGGCGATCGCGTCATCATGGCAGTTGCCGACACTTGCCAACAACAATTTCGCAAAACCGACAGCGCCTACCGTTTTGGTGGCGATGAGTTTGTGATTGCCCTGCCTGGGGTTGAGCATGACCAAGCCAAAGTCTTTGCCGAATACCTCTGTGACTGCTGCTTTAAGGCATTACAGCAGCTCTCGGTAAAGGGGTTATTTGCCACCGTCAGCATAGGTGTCGCCAGCATAGAAGCGGGCGATAAATCCTATGAAGATACCCTAAAACGCGCCGATGCCGCGCTCTATCAAGCCAAGCGTGATGGCAAAAATCGCGTTATCGCCAATAGTGCTTGATGCTGTATCAACCTGATAAATCAACAATAAAAAAGCGAACCTAGGTTCGCTTTTTTATGTACATCACGCACTTCGCAATTATTTCGCCGCTTTTGCCTTGCGGGCGGTGTGCAGTTTTTTATAGCTTTCGATTAAGCGTAAATGTGGCTCAATTCCTTCGAGCTGCATGCTGGTTTTAGTTAAACCGCTGAAACGGACTTTGCCAGTAACACTGCCGACCACTTGTTCCATCACTTCCGCGCCAAACATGCGGGTAAAGTTATGGCTAAAGTCTTCGAGTTCAAGGTCTTCATCCAGCGTCACTTCCAGCACCGCGCTCATGGCTTGGAAGAACAGATTGCGCTTCACGGTATTGTCGTTAAATTGCAGGAACTCACCGACTAACTCCAGCGCCTCTTCATGCGCGCCGAGTGCTAGATAAATCAGGATCTTAAGTTCGATAATCGTCAACTTACCCCAAACGGTGTTTTCATCAAACACAATTCCAATCAGGGTACGAATATCGGTGTAGTTATCCAGCTGACTTTCCTCTAAGCGATTGACTAGGTTAACCAATTGCTTAGTGCTTAAAGAATGCAGATTCAGAATATCTTCACGGTAATCCAGCGCCTTGTTGGTGTTATCCCAAATCAGGTCTTCTACTGGATAAACTTCAGAGTAATCTGGCACTAAAATACGGCAAGCCGATGCGCCTAATTCGGTAAACTCGGCGACATACACCTCTTTACCCAGCTCTTCTAAAATGCCGAATAAGCGGTCCGCTTCCTCTTCGTTGGTACCAGAGAAATCCCATTCGCAGAACTCATAGTCATGCTTGCTGCTAAAGAAGCGCCAGGAGATCACTCCCGTAGAATCGATAAAGTGCTCGACAAAGTTTTCAGGTTCGCTCACCGCCATGCTGTTGAAGGTCGGTTTTGGCACATCATTTAAGCCTTCGAAGCTGCGACCTTGGAGTAATTCGGTCAGGCTGCGCTCCAATGCCACTTCAAAGCTTGGGTGGGCACCGAAGGAGGCGAATACCCCGCCGGTTTTCGGGTTCATCAGCGTCACGCACATCACAGGGAACTGGCCGCCTAAGGAGGCGTCTTTCACTACCACAGGGAAGCCTTGCTCTTCTAAGCCCTTAATGCCCGCAAGAATGCTGGGGTATTTTTCTAACACCGACATAGGCACATCTGGCAGAACGATTTCTTGCTCGATAATTTGGCGTTTCACCGCGCGCTCGAAGATTTCAGACAGACACTGCACTTCGGCTTCTTTGATATTGTTACCCGCGCTCATGCCATTGCTTAAGAACAGGTTTTCAATCAGGTTTGATGGGAAGTATACAGTCTCGCCATCGGATTTACGGGTATAAGGAATCGCACAAATACCGCGTTCACGATTGCCCGAGTTTGTGTCGATAAGGTGCGAACCGCAAAGCTCCTCATCGGGGTTATAAATCTCGAGGCAGTAGTCATCTAACAGGCCCGCTGGCAGGGCGTCGTCTTCCTCGAGGGCAAACCACTTTTCATTCGGGTAATGGACAAACTCGCTGTTAGCGATCTCAACGCCAAAGAACTGGTCGTTATAGAAGAAGTTATTGTTTAAACGCTCGATAAACTCACCAAGGGCCGAGCACAATGCGCTCTCTTTGGTTGCGCCTTTGCCATTGGTAAAACACATGGGTGATGCGGCATCACGGATATGCAGTGACCACACATTGGGCACTATATTACGCCATGAGGAGATCTCAATCTTCATCCCCAGCTCAGCCAAAATGCCGGTCATATTGGCAATGGTCTGCTCCAGCGGTAAGTCTTTACCCAAAATATAGGTGCTGCTGTCGTCGCCTGGGTGACCCATCAACATGGCATTGGCGTCGGCATCGAGGTTTTCTACGGTTTCGATTCTAAACTCTGGGCCAGTCTGCACCACTTTCTTTACTGTGCAGCGGTCGATAGAGCGCAAAATACCTTCGCGATCTTTATCCGAAATATCGTCGGGCAATTCGACATTGATCTGGAAAATCTGGTTGTAGCGATCTTCTGGGTCGACAATATTGTTTTGCGACAGGCGGATATTGTCCGTAGCAATATCGCGGGATTTACAATATACCTTCACAAAGTAGGCGGCACACAGCGCCGAAGAAGCTAAGAAGTAGTCGAAGGGACTCGGCGCCGAACCGTCGCCCTTATAACGGATGGGCTGATCGGCCGTTACCGTAAAGTCGTCGAACTTGGCTTCGAGTCTCAGGTTGTCGAGAAAATTAACTTTGATTTCCATTAGAATTTTTCCACTCAATATGCTCAAACGCGGTAATCGCATTCGTTACCGCACAGCATTGCCCTTGGGCGCTATCGTCTGGGGGGAATTATCGGTGTTTTTCGCCCATTAGTCTTGGGTTAATTATGTTAAAAAAACACCAGCGGGATTTTTACGCCATGGGCTGCAAGCAGCAGAGTAGGATTTATTGCGGCATTCACTGTGGTTTAGCAAGGGTTAATGCTCAGCACTGCCTTGCTTATCCGCCTCGCGTTTAACCAGTAAAAAGGTGAGATACATCTTTGTCGGCAGGGATAACGCCATGCCAACGGCAACGCAAACGGCGCTGATAATAATTCCCTTAACGCCCATGGCTTCGACGGACTCATTAAAGTTATGCAGATAAATCCCAAGCATAATCAGGCACAGCCCAAGGCCAATGCAGATTTTTAACAGCGTTATCAGCCTTTGATTCGTCACAGTCCTGCCTTTAGTGTGCGCATCTTGATTAAAATAGAGTCGTCTTGATTAAGCGTGCATCGCACCGCTGACCCACTCAAACAAACGCCGTGCCGCCTATGCATAAAGATTAGCTAATATAATGAGCGCATTGGCTTATTTAGGCTTTGATTAAGATCAACGAAGTGACTCAGCCTGCCGCCCTCATCCTTAAGTCAAATACCACTTTGCAATTTTGTCGGTTACATTAGATTTTTGTTAACTTAAGCACTTAAGAGTATTGGGGATTCGTTATACTGCCCTGCAATAATAAAGCGGCTTATCCCGGAGTTGTTGAACATGTCTAATTTCAGTTTACGTAACAAATTGCTCCTACTCGCATTGTTCCCGTTAATTCTGACCCTCATTGTACTGATGACAGTTTCCTACCATGTCGAGCAATCGGCGCTTGCCGATGAAGTCACCACATTTAGAGAAAAGTTAATCGGTGAGCGTAAAACCCAAATCAAAGAAGCCACCCAAATCGCCGCAGGCATAGTGCAATACCAGCTATCGTTGAAAGAACAGGGCAATGTTAACCAAGCCCTACGTGATATTCGCTTTGGCAGTTCGGGCTACTTCTTTATTTACGATTCACAAGGTAAAAACCTGTTCCATGCGGTCATGCCCAACCTCGAGGGGCAGAATAAAATCGATATGACCGATCCCCGCGGCACCAAGATCATTGTCGGCCTACTCAATGCCGCCAAAAACGGTGACGGTAATTTCTCGTTCTATTTCCAAAAACCCAATACCAACGAGCAAATCGAAAAAATCGGCTACTCCATGATGATCCCAGGCACTGATTGGATGCTCGGCACCGGCGCCTATATCGACGATATCGATGCAGTGGTTGAGGATTACCGCACCACAGTCACCGAGCAGATGATCGATAAGTCCTACGCGATTTTATTGATTGCACTGTTATTAGCAGCCATTACCGCCGCCGTGATCTTAGTGACCGCCCAGCGCATGGTCACACCGATTAAAAATATGGCCGATAACTTAAACGATATCGCCAAAGGCGAAGGCGATTTAACCAAGCGCCTTGCGATGAAGGGCGACGATGAAATTGCCCAACTCGGCCGCTCCTTCAACCTGTTTGTCGATAAACTGCAAACCATTATCGGCGATGTGGCCCATGCCACCGCTAAGGTCAAAACCGCAGCCAATGCGATTCATGACCAAACTAAAGTGATGTCGCGCCAGCTTATCAGCCATAACAATGAGACAGATCAAGTGGTTACCGCCATTACTGAGATGTCTGCCACCGCGAGTGAAGTGGCGCAAAACACCACCCAAGTGGCCGAAGCGACCCACGCCGCCACGGGTGATGTGGCCAATGCCCAGCGTTGTGTCGATGCCTCGTTAGAGGAAATTTCGGTGCTGATGGCGCAAATCAATAATGCCGCCAGCAATATTCAATCCTTGAGTGAACAGTCGCAGAAAATTAATAGCGTGCTCTCGGTGATCGGCGGCATTGCCGAGCAAACCAACCTGTTGGCATTAAATGCCGCGATTGAAGCCGCCCGCGCCGGTGAACAGGGTCGCGGCTTTGCAGTGGTGGCCGATGAGGTACGTAACTTAGCCAGCCGCACCCAATCAAGCACATTAGAAATCAACGAGATGCTATCTGAGTTGCACAAGCTGGTGAGCTTAGCGGTTAAAACCATGGAAGAGAGTCAGCAGAGTTGTATACGCTCGGTGGATTCGTCCCGCGCCATCTCCGAAAGCTTAGGCTCGGTGACCTCGGCGGTGACCGCCATCAATGATATGAGTACCCAAATTGCCACGGCGGCGACCGAGCAAAGCTCAGTGACCGAAGAAATCAACCGCAATGTGTTTGCCATTCAAGAGATTGTGAATGAACTGCTGCATTCCAGCGAAGAGGCGGCGAGCGTGAGCCAAACCGTGTCGCAGGAAGGACTTAACCTCGGCAAACTCGTCGGCCAATTTAAGATTTAACGCCAAGGCGTGATATCGGCAGTCGGCGTTAGTCGATTCAGTGATAGTCGATTCGGTATAAATCGCTATCGTTAACCACCGAAGGCCTCAAGCAATTGAGGCCTTTTTCTTGGTGGATGCTTGCTAATAACTCAGCTTAAGCTCAAAGCTCGGCATGATAGTTCGACATCAAAGCTCGGCCTCGAAGCGGGCAAGGCGCGCCTCGCTCATCGTGCATTGGGTTTGCAGCATCAGTTCGCCCAAGGTAATAGCGGGGTTTTGGTTGATCAGGCGAACCAATTTTGCGCCGAGTGGTTCAAGCTTATCGGCGTGTTGTAATAAGCCGCTGTCGATCTTTTTGATCATAAAGGCAAATTCGGCAGTATCACTCTGCGCTTTTAACTCGACGCAACAGCTTTGAATCGCGATAGCCTGCCCTGTGATGCTCCAATTACGGGAGCGGCGAATCCGCTTAAGCTCACAGCCCTTTTGCACAGCAATCGCCTGCGCCCGCTTGACCGCCTCGCGGCCGATGCGATGGATAAGGGATGGCAAGGGAATACTAATATCATCATGCATGGCAAGTTAACTATTGAGCCTTGGGTCGAATATGGTGAATAACGGGGTACGGCTATAAATCGTAAGCGCTAAACCTTAAGCACCAAGCACTAAGCATTAAGCCAACGCCGCCAGAGTTTACCTTGCAGGGCGTGCGAACAAAAGACGATACAGACTTATGCAACAACACACGCTCAGTGCCACTCGCCCAAGATAGCGGCTTAGGCGTCACAGACTGACAACAACAGTCCTTGAGCAAGGCGACGGGATTGCCTACAATAACGCACTTTTTGTTCACTACAGATAACGACCATGACTGACACAACTTCACAACCCGCATTACCGGATCGTCTTTCGGTTAACCCACGCAGCCGCCACCATGTAGCTGAAGTCTTCCAATACGATGTGGGTATCCGTGTGAACGGTAAAGAACGTTTCGATGTCGAAGAATACTGCATCAGCGAAGGCTGGGTTAAAGTACCAAGCAAATCCTTAGACCGTCGCGGTCAACCTCTGCTGTTAACCATCAAAGGCACAGTAGAAGCATTTTACCGTTAAGCACCCGCAGCTTAATGGATAGCAGCTTAATGGATAATAAAAACGGCCAATTCGATTGGCCGTTTTTATTTGCCCTACGTAACACCAAAGCTTCCTCCCAATACCTCTCCCCAGATATTCACAAGTCATTATTTAAAATAAGCTTTTGTGATAAAACGCATTGATTAAACCGCATAGCGCGGGTTAAAGTGTGACCACTAAGGGAAATGCAGAGCCACACTCGAACGCCACTATCGAGCACGCTATTTAAGGACAAAGCAGCCAATCTGTACCATGCCGCCACACTCTTAACAGCCTCCTCTGCCACCAAGGTATCAAGCACATTTATCATGTGTGCGTTATGGAATTAATGATAAACCTTTCTATTTCAAGGATGTAAATGGCAGATTTTACAAACAATCTTTTATCGATAGTGATCATCCTCTCGAGCATGTTCGTCACAATTGGAGTGATGTACGCGCTGCTCAAGTATCGCGATGCTACTGTCACCCTGCCCGTTGATCGCGAGCAACTCAGCCGCATTCCCGCCTATGGCTTACAAAAGCAAATACAAGATCTGCAATTGGATTTAATCGGCAGCATGATGATGGGGCTGATGATAGTGAGTTTCCCCTTTGCAGTAAGCAGTATTCAAGCCCATATTGCCGTAGGGAAATTCCCTTGGGTTTACGCCCTAACAGGTTTAATGGGATTAACTTATTGCGGTATTAAAACGTGGAAAAACTTTTCCAAACTCACCAAATTACGCCTAGGGCATACGGCTGAAATCGCTACAGCTAATGAACTGATTGGCTTACAAGCCTTGGGTTATCAAGTGTTTCACGATGTCCAAGCCGACGGCTTTAATATCGACCACCTCGTCATCGGCAAAAATGGCGTATTCGCAATTGAAACCAAAGGCCGCCATAAGCGTAATAAAGACCTACGCCAAACCAATGGCAATGGCTCAGGCTCTGGCTCTAGTTCTGGCAAAAAAGGCTATCAAGTATTTTACAAAGACGGACGCTTAAACTTTCCCTCGTGGACTGAAACCAAACCCATAGAACAGGCCGAACGTCAGGCCAAGTGGGTCAGCCAATGGTTAACCAAAGCCACAGGCTCCCCCGTCGCCGCCACCCCAGCCCTCGTATTCCCCGGCTGGTATGTCACAAGCCAATCGAAACCACCGTTCCCGATCCTTAACCACAAACAATTAGTCGGAACGATCCCGAAACTGAAAACCCAAGATCTTACCCAGCAACAAGTCGACACCATCATCTACCAAGTCGCCCAAAGATGCCTAAGTAAAAGCGAGGTGGGGAAATGATTTTAATGTTAAAAATATATCTATTTTGGACAATTATTCACAGACAAAAATGAGAAGAATTATATGGCCAGGAAAAATGAATACTTAGCATCCGCTTTAGAAAAATTACATAGTAAAAATGAAGATTTTATTATGATTGGATTAACTGGCCGAACAGGTAGCGGATGCACTACGGCAGCAAAAATCCTTTCATCAGAACAATCAAATATTGAGCACTCTCTTTTCAATGAGGATGTAGCAGAAAACAATTTCCAGCGAAAAGAAAAGATTTTAAAAAAATATTTCGACAAAAACTGGCAACCATTTATTCATCTAAGAGTAAGTTCAGTATTAACTTTAATGCTTTTAGATGTAGAAAACTGGTCAGAAACAAAAGATTTCCTAACAAAACAAGATTGTATCAGAAAAAATGATTTGAAGTTTCTATTTGAAAGTCATACAGAATTAAAAAAACAAGACCAAAATTGTAAAAAAGATTTCTATATTACTTATTTATCAAAACTCACTGATGACATTAGAAATAAATTAGAAGAAGCCAGTTTTGTTAAAATTTACCAATTACTAGGTAGAAATGCTCGTCGTTCAGGTAGTGTAACTAAGGATACAATGGTTCCAGGTGCATTTTTTTCGATAGCTCAGAAAATAAATGAGATATCGATTAAACTACATGACGAGAACAAAGGCGATCATAAAAGCACTTACTTAACCATCGATGCTTTACGCAGTCCTCTAGAAGCTAGTTATTTTCAAGAACGCTATGCATCATTCTATCTTTTGGCTATTTCATGCACGGAGAGTATCAGAAAAAATCGGCTTAATAAAAAAGGACTTTCGGAGGAAAGTATTGAGCAGATAGATAAGAATGAATATGCTAGTTTAGATTTAGGGAAAGAGCAAAGCTTTACAGACCAAGATATACAAGGTTGCTTACAGCGTGCAGACATTTACATTGATAGTAGCCTTGATCGAGACGAACCCAATAAAACTTTAGCAAATCAGATAATAAAATTTGTTTGCCTAGCGCAAAAGCCAGGCTTAATAACCCCAACACCAGAGGAAAGATGTATGCAAATAGCTTATACTTCCAAGCTAAATTCTGGGTGTCTTTCAAGGCAAGTTGGTGCAGTAGTAACAAACAATAATTTTTCAATAAAATCTGTAGGTTGGAATGATGCTCCCTATGGACAAGTTCCATGTAATCTTCGTTCAGTTGAAGAGGCTGGCGCAAAAAAAGATAAAATTGCTTACAGTCCATTCGAGTTAACTGATAAAGAATTTCAAAATAGCATTGAAGTCAGAATATCCCAATTCGAGAAAATTTCTCACAAAGGATACAACCATTCCTACTGTTTTAAATCTGAATACAATGCAATAAAAAAAGATAAAAACCAAGTACATACTAGGTCGCTTCATGCTGAAGAAAATGCTTTCTTGCAAGTATCTAAAGATGGGGGAAGTGGCGTTTTAGGTGGTTTTTTATTTACCACGGCTAGTCCATGTGAATTATGCGCCAAAAAGGCTTACCAGCTTGGTATGACAAAAATATTCTACATAGACCCATATCCTGGAATATCAATGGAGCATATTTTGGCTAGCGGCGCAATAACACAACGTCCTGAAATGGTGTTGTTTAATGGCGCTATTGGACGTGCATTTCATAATTTATATACTCCTATATCACCATATAAAGATGAACTTAGAGCCTTAATTTCATAATAATTAGTAAACAGAAATAATACTGTTCTCAAAGATTGCGCCACATGCACATTGTTACACCAGTGACCTTCTAAAACATGGATGTTTTAGCAGAGCCTACAAGGATGTATTTACGGCGTGTCACTGGTGTAACAGTGCGAGAGCCTGCGGCAGGCAATTAGCTGCTCAGTGCTATCAGCAACTTAAAAGTTAATTAGCGCCTTGTGACAAGACGTAATAAGATTTTAGGTAATAAAAAGCAACCGAAAGGTAGCTTTTTAAGACGAATGTCAGGACAGGCATAACTCTTCACTCAATGGTTACACCAAATACAGCATTATTGCACCAGTAACCTTCTAAAACAGAAAACATTATTAATGATGTATTGCTCACCAAACAATTTCCGTTGGATTACATAATTACTGAAAAATACTATCTTAAAAAGGCAAAAACCTATAACATATGCATTACAAAAAGACTGCAACAAAATCACTAATTTCAAAAAATGATTTTTTCGCTGAAAGCAAGACTACCAAAATATGGTATTATTTTTTCTAAAATAAATGGACATTTAAAAAATGAAAAAACTATTCTTACCATTAATACTAATGGCATCAGGTTGTGCCGTACAACCTCAAAACTATGATCTAAGTACTTCAGGTTCTTTCCCTCCCATAAATAATAAACAAAACATTACTAACTTAGAAATTGGCAATTTCAAATACGAACCTCATGTGAGTATTAGCCAAAATACAATATCTCATCTAGGTTGCTTACCTTGCCAAGCAGATGGGAGTACTGCAGGGCTAGTTTTTTCTACCCCAATAAACGAAATTGTTCAAGCAGAAGTAAAAAATGCGCTGGATGAAGTTATTATTCCTTCAGTAAATCCTGAATGTAAATTAGGAGCAACTATCCATATGGCGGCTTGGGATGTAATGGATGGTGACACTATCGTCGACATTACTTATACCCTAACGAAATTCGATCAAATTAAATATATAAAACGTATTAGAGGACATCATGATAGTGCCCTATTTGAAACTAACAAAATAGATCGATTTCTTGCAAAAGCCTCTCGTAAATCAGCAGAATTGCTCGTAACAAACAATGAATTTTTACGAGAATGGCAAAGTAATTGTGCAAAAACACAATAACAGCGAAAAACAGGACAGGCATAACTCTTAACTCAATGGTTACACCAGAACTGGCATTGTTGCACCAGTGACCTTCTAAAACAGGATGTTTTAGTAGAGCCTACAAGGATGTATCCACGGCGAGTCACTGGTGTAACAGTGCGAAAGCCTGCGGCAGGCAATTAGGAAATACCGTAGTAAGAAGCCACAAGATAGCCCATTCGCAGCACACCATTCGACAGAAACAATTCTTCTAAAACCATTTAGATAAACACAACTAAACTCCAAATTGCAGGCAACAAAAAAGCGAACCGCTAAGGGTTCGCTTTTCATCAAACGTTAGACCTGAATAACGTACTATGTGTCTCGATATTTAAATTACTGACAAACTACCTTTCTAAGACTGTTTTTAGCCCCTAAAAATCAACATCTTTAGACATTTAAACTTTAGACAAACAGCCTTACCTTTTTATCATAAATATTAGAATCACAAACACCACACAATAACAACATGATTTTAAATAACTTATTGCATTGATTGTGTATTTTAGATCGCAACATGATGACTCGAATGCTAATATATCTTATCTTTTTCTTAATATGGCCTTAGGCAATACTTCATTTAACAAGCTCTTCTCATGTTTAAACAACCACATATACGCTGCATTCTCAGCTTGCTTAATCTGATTTCGCGTAAAGCGGGGGTTGTCTCTGATACACTTTTCCAATATTGCCAGCATTTCATCTCGCTTAGCTTTATACCTAATTCTAGTTCTCAACTCTTTGATTTCCGAGTAGCACTTGAGTATATTTTCTACAGCTCCCTGCGAAATCCCCAAATCCGCTGCAATATCTTCAGTTTGTTTACCTATGAGTAGCTTCCTCCAAATAATTCGTCTCTCTTTGTCGAAAACCTTACTAGGGCGGGTATCTATTGGGACTTGATATTGAATCGCCCTTGCTTTTAATGTTGCGATGGATAGACCTGCTGACGCAGCTACTTTTCGAAGACTTTGACCATTGATAAGCTGGTTAATAAAATAGGACCAATCTAGATCTACTTTTACCGATTGATTTTCAGGGAAGGCATCAAAATTGTGTTCCGATGCTATGAATTTTTTTAAATGCTCCCAACTGTCAAATAAAGAGAAGATAAATGCAAAATGCTGTAAAGGGTGATGCTGAAAACTTCTTTGATATAGTAAACACTGAGGAAAATAATCTTTCTCGACTTGGTGATAGAGTGTTAGAAAATGCTGAGTTTTATCACTTAGCCCCTCTAAGCATTTTTGAACTAACTTGTGTAGCGTCGCCTGCCTAACACGCCCACACTGCGTGAGCAAACCAAGCTCCCTCAAACGATCCCAATACGCATTATATAAATCAGGTAAATGGATATCGCAATTGAGATCGTGTAGTTCAGATGCCAGTAAAGACGAAAATCGATATTCTTCACCATCAAATACTTCTACATTTAGATTTTTATTTTTCTTTGGTAAAAGCAACTTTATTGGAGAACACACTTCGCTGTTCAGAATGCACTTATGCTTAGGACACGATAATACCCCCGTAATTTGATGTTCCAGATGCCAATATGTGGTCCCGTAAGTATCAATATTTTCCTCCATACATAAGGGGCAAGATTTCAACTCCTTTCCATACGTGAATCTACTTGCCACTATTCCTAATTGACTCTGTAAACTTTCTGTTTTCCCCGTTCTGAGTGAGTCATAAAGCCTTAAGCGCATATCTGGCGACAAAAATGGTTCGTAATAATGAAAGCTCGTCATCTGGTTAATAAGAGTGGGCATATCAATCCCACTTAATCCTTCAAACTCATTCAAAAATGATGGGAATTCGTTATTGGGGCGAGAACCATTTATTTTGAACAACTTCAATGTATTGCCTTTAAATGACGCTTGAGCAGAAGCCAGGTGAAATCGACAAAGCAGGCTATAAACAGTTTCATCAGGTAAAGGCTTTGGGAAAAAAGAATACACAGAACCGTGCTCTAGCGATTTTCTAACCAGTAATAAAGAGCCAACCAATATACATAATTTCTAACACCATGACTTTTATGTTGGCCCGCAAAAATCGATCTCAGTATATTGATACTTCCTCTCTCTGTTGGTCTGGAAAAATCCCTAAAAAGGTATCTTAGTAACTCATCTCCCAATACTTTTTCGAAATCCATATTCAATTCCTGACATACCTTCAATCTCCCCGCACGCTTTGAGACAGGAAAATTTAGTCTGGATACAATGTTATTCTTTAAATCCCATAGCGGTATTTGTAACGATGCATCTGCCTCTAAATATGAATCAATAAAATCCTGCCATGATATGATCGTACTAGAAGGCTCTATTACTAAAGGCGACCAATTCATATTCTGATGAGGTAACTGTTCAAAATACAAATTTTTGATTGGTGGGTTTGCAGTCTGAAGCACACACCTGTGTTTGTAACATCTAAAACTACTGGTTATTTGATGCTTTGCATGCCAAAAACTAGTCCCATAGTGGTTTAAATCTTCTTCTCTGCAATCTGCGCAGCTATGCCAGTCTGTTGAAAATGAGAACATCTGCTGCTCATTCATATGCGTGTAAAAGGATATTAATTTTTCTAATTCAGATACGGGCTTTCCAGTCGATATTTGCCAAGGTAATAGTGATAGATTATTGGAAAAAACATCATGATTAGTTTCTAGTAATTTATAGAGTTGAGATGTCGTGTCGCAAAATATTTTGTTGGCCGTTATGCCTCGATCAAAAATGCCTCGCCGCTTTTGAAAAGATAGAAAATCGTCTTCTCCAGATGCTAAATAACTCCGTAACAGCCATGAAAAAGTATGTTCACCAGGCAATACCTTACAATGGGGCATACTCATATTGGCAAATCCTCGTAACCATCGTCTTCTTTCGGTAAATTTGATGGTACTGATGCAACCTGCTTTTCTAGCCGTTTAAAAGTAGCTAACTCTTTTTTAGTAAAGCTGTACTCCATCATGTAAGGTTCAATCTGTTCGATAATTGCTTTTGACTCTTTGCCTGTAAATTTATTTTCATCAGCAATTTTCAATAACTTCTTAATAAGCTTTGTAGTTTCAACATCTAGATCTGAATTTGTCGTCATCAGGTCATCAAAAGCATCAATTTTCCCATGTTTTAATGCTAAAATTGCAGGCTTCATAATCGAAAATTTCAAATTAAAAACAGTGGCTAACACTTCCTTTGAAAATTTATCTATTCCGTTTCTCAAACAATATTTATTTGCCTGCTCAATAAGAAAAAATAAACAATGAGGTACACCACAAGTGTACTCGTAAACTCTTTGAGCTAACTCTTGAGTTAACTCTTGATATCCGTTAGTTAGTTGATAGCTCCATGCATACTCTACCAGCATTTTCCAGTCTTCAGATTCAGCAGAAAAATTAGCCCAGTCTACAGGCATTCCTAGGCGACGAGCATTAGTAAAAACTTTGTTAGACAGTCGGTTTGCTTTAAACGTACCTATTTTGATAGTTGGTATTCTTGCCTCATGAGAAAAACGGTCAAATAAGGTAAAAATCAATGCTCGCTCATTGGGTGATGAAAAGCAGATGTTATGGATCTCATCAAAAATGATCATTCCTATTAATAGTGTTGTACATAAAGTAATAATCTTATCTATACACACTGATCTTTTCAGTGCCCCATACTGCGTTTCATAGTCAGTCCCATACACGGCATCTATTTTTGAAGCTATAGCCAAACATATGGACTTGCTGTCTGCCTCTCCGGGAATATTGACTTTTATATAGTTAATATGAGTCGTCTCAACGCCAAGAGGCCCATCATGTGGGTGAATCAAAACGGGTGGAATAAGCGCAAGAATGCTATCAACAACGGTCGTTTTCCCCATTCCAGATATGCCGGTAAATTTAATATTAGGGGCCGTTGTTCTTGTTCGCTGATACGTTTTCGTTGCTATATTGTTCTTCCACTTTTCAGTGTTAGAATCTAACGGGTTTCGACTAATAAACCCTTCTTTTAAGGTATTAAGGAGATCACAATAAATATCAAAATACTCTGAAGTTGGACAAACAGATTTCATAATCTCTGACGCCAATAACTCTCTCGTTTCTACATCGAAACTATCCAGTTGCTCAGGAACTTCAACCAAGTCAACGACAGCATCCCAGAAAGCTTCCTGAGACAAACGTATTGGTAGGCATTCAATCAAAGGATTACCGCTGAGAACTGGTGAGTTTAACTTGTTATATTGCGCAACTAGAAACCCCATTAGCTTTTACCTCGACGATTGTTTTTTAGCCGTTCTTTCATTTTCTGTGCAAATGGATGTGCTGCTTCTGATGAAGCTTGTTCAACTGATAGGGCTGTGCTCTCAATCTCGCTATCACTATTTTGAGCCTGATCTATCCCGGCCCCTGTCATTTGGTTAAATTGATTTGAAGAAGCTTCAATTTCACGTTTGATGGCTTCATCTCTATTTGCTGATAAGTCTTGAGAATTTGCTGCATTAGCACTAATATGCTGCTTTTCAAGTAGTGCATTCGCAACAATATTTTCAGCATTAATTCGAACAGCACTTAAATTTTCTTGATAGGATGTTGATAGCTTATTATTTTCAATTTTCTCTTCTTTTTTATAATTAGCAACTAACTCTGCTGGCATGTTTTGATACAATCGGTCAACAGGTTGTAAATAAGCAGGCTTCAAACCATCTGGCGTATCTATATAGATAATGCCTAATGAGTAACGCATAAATCGACAAGGGTACTTAGGCAGTTCTGTCCCTCTTTTAACGTCTTGTACTCCGTTCTCCAGTATCCATTGGCAGTTGTATTTCAATCCCTTAGATGATTTGCTAATGGATTTAAAATACCGGCCAGGTAGCAATATATATTCTCGGTGTACTGTGACCTGCCCAACCTCTAAAAGTGTTAAATATAATTCAGTCTCATTAACGGGTTTTAAATATCCAGGTCTATGCTTAAGACCCCATTCAAATTTAGACATTGGAACCTTCTGCACCCCATCTTGCTTCATTTCCTTTGTTAAAGTCAGGCTCTCAACAGGCGCAAAGTTATTATAGGTAGTGATAAAATCTATAAGCAGCTGATACAACTCACGAATATTTAAAAGTGCATCTTTTCGCAAATTTCGTTTTAAATAATCAGCTATATTTTTTCTTCCCACCCCAGGTACAAGACCAAACAAGAAGTCCTCTAGAGACTTATGTTTTCGCTCTACTGCACCTTTCTGGCTTGACCGACCCTCGGTATTATAAATCTGTTCGATATGTGCATCTTGGCTTAAAGATCTCTCCAATTCAGCTTTAAACTCATGATTATCGACCATAATACATCTGCATTTACCGGAGATATTAAAAGGATGATTAAGCTTTATACCTATTTCTTCACAGAACTTTGTCTTATCTCGAAAGGCTATAAAAATAATTTCACGCGCTGTGTGAGCAGACGCTTTTGCAAAAGTTAACAATATCGCAACCCATACTGAGCTGAATAAATCCACAACAGAGTAACAAGTTGGCCGCCCAACTCGCTTCTGCCGAGTTGGATCGAATTCATCCACTAATTCAACAGCTAAAGGTGTTTCATCAATTTGATATACATGCCCTGGACCTTCAGCATAAAACTCTTCAAGGTTTCCTTTTAAACCTGCAACATCTTTGTGGTGCTGATCAGAAGTTCCTTGTGCCTCTTGTTCTTTAGCTTTATTTTTGTTCCTAAACTCGTGCGCATAGTTTTCAAACTGCTTTCGAGACAATCGTAATTCGATATCCCAGCGTTTAAACCTCAAGATCTCACCAGTATGAGTATCAATGACAGGGTCGCTTGCGTAATTATCTAAGTAGACTTCATACGCTTCTGCATAGCTAAGCGGTGCCTTAGTAAATATTTTCTTTCTAATCGTATTTTCAATATGCCGCTTATCGCTATCATTTATCATTCGTCCAATAGAACCATCATCTCTTTTAGGCCCAGTTTTTTTTAGGTATGTTTTATTTTTTCCATGTCCGCTACCAGGTTTTCGTAGGAATGCATTTTTATTTGAGCCTGCTTTCAAAAAACGATTAACCCATTGATATACTTGCGTTCTATTAACGTTAACTTTTAGTGATTTAGCTATTAGTAAACAATTTTTTACCGTATTTTTCCCATAATTATTGGAAAGTGAATACTCCTCTATGTTTCGTATTATCGGTTCAATAACTCGGAATTTGGTGTCTCTTAACTCTCTTTGCCGAGCCGTTAAGCTCTCATCACTTACAAGTAAATAAGCAGGTGTATCTAAAATAGCCTTCCTCAAAGTAAAATTATCTAATTCGTCATAAATAGCTTTTAAACTAAACAGGCTCGGCTTTTTCTCCTTAGTCATATTTACCATAAGCACCCTATCTGTGGTGCCGTCAATAAACACAACAATGTGAGGCTCAGTAATTAAAGCAGACTCATTGTCTACGCCTGGAGTTAAAAGATCATCAAGTTGTAGTTTATCAGCCACTATTAACCTCACAACCTAACTGCTCTAGAGATAACTCATACCTTAATTTAATAGAAGATAGGTTTGCTTTAATATGCTTATTCCAGATGCAAAACTGACAAATCTCAACAGACTCTTGATAACTGATACCTAGCTCTAAAGCGATTGCTGTAACTAGCTCACTCAAACGTTGCGTCTTACAACTTAAACCTTTGCTAAACAGTTGTAGCCATCTCGGATAAAATATTTGTAACTTTACGGTAAGGGTACATGAAGGAAAAAGCTGCTCTAAATTTTGGGCAAAAACTGTTTTTATTTGCTCACTCAATATAAGAAACCAAGTTGCCCCTTGCGATTCCCAAAACGCTTTTTCTATTTTTAATTTATTTTCTAAATTTTTTCGCTGGACTTCTGATAGATTTTCAAAAGCCTTGGAGTCTTTTATCGAGTATATAACCAACTTCCCTGAAAAAGTTTTACACACAAAGTCGCTAGTCATTACTACTTCTACACTTCGTGAATAAGGATATGTTGGGTAACGAATCCCTAATTGCTTAGCTACGCCGATCACTCGCTCTAACGGCAGCAAAGGATACTGTTCTTTAATCGATACAAACTTCTTTGAAAAACGTAAGCGGTAAAAAAACATTCTCTCATTAGTAGATAATAAGTCCTGAAGAATCCCCTGATGATTTACAAATAAATCATCAAATTAGGGTGGAAGCGCATCTTGTTGCATGATCAAATGGTTTCGCCAAAAACTACACTTGGACAACAAGATGCGCGAAGCCAATATCCTACAACATTCTTTACACCAATACTGCCCAGAACTTCACCTAAAACGATTAAACAGCTTGATGCTGGCCTCTAAGGCACTGATTGAATGTAAGACACTGACCTTGACTGAGTTAGGTCGAAATTTACCAACCACGGCCCGAACCAAGCACAACATCAAGCGCATTGATCGTTTGCTCGGCAACACGCATCTGCATCAAGAACGGTTAGCTGTCTACCAATGGCATGCCAGCCTCATCTGTTCTGGTAACCCTATGCCGATTGTGCTCGTCGATTGGTCAGACATCCGAGAGCATAAACGCATCATGGCTCTGCGCGCCTCAATAGCCTTCAATGGCCGCTCTATTACCCTGTATGAGAAGTCCTATCCCCTATCAGAACAATGCTCTAAGGCCTCCCACAACGGTTTTTTAGCGGACTTAGCCAAGATTTTACCTTTGCATGTTACCCCTCTCATCGTGACTGACGCGGGGTTCAAAGTGCCTTGGTACAAAGAGGTTGAGGCGCATGGTTGGTTTTGGCTAAGCCGTATTCGCGGTACAGTTCAATTTGCAGATATTGGCGCTGAAAATTGGCGTGCAGTTCGCAGTACACATGACTTGGCCAACGGTCAAGCGAAGAGCCTGGGTTGTAAGACCTTGACCAAAACTAACCCTATCAATTGCCATCTCACGCTTTATCGTAGCAAACCTAAGGGGCGTACAAATCAGCGTTCAACGAGGACTAATTGCCACCATCCATCGGCAAAAACGTACTCAACATCGGCGAAAGAGCCTTGGGTGTTAGCCAGCAATTTACCACCAGAATCTCGGAGCCCAAAGCAGCTGGTAAACCTGTACGCCAAACGTATGCAAATAGAGGAAACCTTTCGTGACCTCAAAAGCCCGGCATACGGCTTTGGCTTACGCCAAAGTCGTACCAACAGTCCAGAGCGATTCGACATCATCCTACTGATAGCGTTGATGGTTCAATGCCTGTTGTGGCTAGTTGGTTTACACGCACAGCAACAGGGCTGGGATAAGCATTTTCAGGCCAATACCATTGGGCATCGAACGGTACTCTCAACGATTCGCTTGGGATTGGAGGTACTCAGGCGGCCTGATTATCAAATCACGGAGAAAGAATTGCTGGCGGCCTGGGTATTATTCGCCAATCAGTTGCTCAAATATGGCTATGCTATGGCTGATTTATGAGGGGATCCTTCAGTAATAAGTCTCGATCTTGGCCTCGCTCTTCAAAGTCGGGGGTTCGCGATTTGCTCCCCATCGATTTTATATCTTGAGTTGTAATAAAGGAGTAATAAAGACGACTGTGTTTATTTAATTTTTCAAACTTACGAACCCAGCCATCGCGCACTTCTCTAGTAATATTTTGACGTCTCTTCATCATTAAACTTAATCAATAATTCAACTATTGATTAAAAGAGTAAATCACATTCGGGAAAATTTCAAATTTTCGATCAAAATCAATCACTTGCATTAATATAGCAATAATTAAATGCCTGTCAAACTCTCCTTATGTACAAACGTAAGCACTTAAAAAGCCAATGAATTATCATCTTGGGAAGTTATATAAAAACCACAAAATACAGACATCTGGACATCTAAATGTCCAAATTTAAAATCTGCTTGAGTAAATCGGAAGTTTCAAATGAAAGACAAAGCGCCTCAGAGACGCTGGCTTGGGCGGGGACATTTTCGAGTTAAAGCATTAACTCTAACTCGTCAGTTTCGGATAAAAATTTCTATGGATTAACGCCCGCATTTGCTGCTTGTTTGGAGCGCAGCGGGAAAACCAGTCCGACAACATGCGCTTGTTATGCGAATCCCCACTTAAAGGTACCCAACATTGGCAACAGAAGGTCTCCCTTTTGTTCAAATCGCTACTGCATCCCCCTCGGAGGGAAGAGACCGAAACGGCCGTGCTGAGGATTTTTAGTGAATACCGTCAACCCAAGCTGGCCTTTAAAAGATTCTGGTGGATGCTCATTTTCTACAATTATAACTTGGCTGTCGGAATGCTCTTCAATCAGGTACTTATAAAATTTCTGTTTTAGACTTGTTCCCTGGAGACTATCGTCTTCGCCCTCGGGCTTATAATACGCCAATAATGGTGAATCAAGCACTACAAAACCGGGATGTGGTAGCGAGTGCTCTTTACAATATTCGAGTAAGCCTAAAGTAGCTGCTGCGTGCGTTATCGCTCTAAGCCCTTTTCCCCTATTGCCGCGTAGCTTGCCGTTAATAACAAAGTCCATTGTAGCTTCATCAAAATGTACACTACCTTTATCAGGAAAATCCCAAGCCTCAAGTATTCGCTCTACTGTTTTTGAAAAGTCATGTAGAACCTGAGTCGATAGTTTAGTAGCAATCTTTTGAGCGTCAGACTCCCCTTCTTCTACATCACCGAATAATTTGTCTTTTTGCGCTAGAAACTTATCTAATCGTGTAAAGACGTAGAGATGTGAAATAACTCTACTGCGTGTATCAACTAACTCAGAGTAGGTAGTTTGTGTGTCTGATAGTTCAGGCGCTATGGAGTTCTTAATGTCAATCTCAACTCCGTGAAATCGGTTATCGATCTCAATTAGCTCTTTAGATAGCCGTGCGAATTCCTCATGCAACGCAGTAACTGTAGAATTTAGATCACTTGCCAATTTCTTGATCTTTTCCATTTCTGCTGCTGCGGCAATGACAACTGATTCAACGTCGCCATCACATTTTTCGGTATTGTGTTGAGTTTCAGGTGGAGCGCCACAAAGCGAGCAAGGCGCTCTATCTTGGTGCACAAAAAGGGAACCTGATTCTTCAATGGCCATCAGACGATGTAAATCTGTTTCATATTGTGTCTTTAGTAAGTTGAAGCGCACTAACATATCTGCTATGTCATCTTTTCGATCCCTGATTGCCTCACGATCTCTCACAATTTCTCGTCTTTGAAGCGTCAGCTCATTCAGTTCAGACTGAATCAGTTGCAACTTTTCTTTATTTGAGGCAATGGATTTTTCTAGCTTTTCGAGTTGGTCCTCCAACTCCTCACGCCCAACCCCAAACTCGGTAATCTCGTCCTCTACATCAGCAATCCATTGTTCAAGAAGCTCTGCTTTTGCCTGATCGTTAGATTCCGATTGTTTCTGACTGTCCAATGGTACTATCGAACTATCATCCGAGCCTGTAAGCATGAGTTTTAAGGTGGATTTTTCGGCGGTTTTAGAAATATATTGACCAGTTAAGAAAGGGGAATCCTGACGAATTATTTCCTGCTCATTAACAATTATGAGCCTAGCCAAATCGCGAAAACTGAGAGACCTGCAATCTCCATTTGCATTCTTTCGCACACATTTGTTCAGTAAATCTATAACGCCAAGGAGCCAGCCGGAAATATTATCTTCCTTGCCTGCTGCGTGTTTCATCTTAATCGTGCCGCCTCCATTGACATCAGTCGCAGCTTCAATATTCCCCTCGAATATTCGGTAGTTACCACCCTGAGTACTGCGCTCAAACGTCCATACCCCTTTTTCCGATGATTCAACAGCAATCCGAGCTTTGTCGTAGCCATCCAGTTCAGGAATTTCTCGCAGCTCCTTTCCTCCTAGAAGGAAGTCAATAGCCTCAACAAGGAAGGACTTTCCTGTATCGGATGCGCCACATACAACGCTTAAGCTTTGATCGAATTCTATGAAAGCGGGGGCAACCCTAGTACCCAAAAAGCATATGCTTCTTATTTTAATTGTCTCATTCATCTGGTTAACTTCCACCTAATCCTCGTGACGGATGAAATTGAGTAGTCCATTTGTTAAAGAAGCCACTAATCAGATTGTGAAGATCGATAGTGTCCATACTCCCGAAAGTATCCCCAACCCAATTAGCTCTATCTATCAAAGAATTCATATATGGAGTAGTCAACGAGTCCACGAATGGCTTGGCATAATCACTTGCCTGATAAACAATCCCTTCCGCGCCTGCTATTCTAGTGACAAGCCCACGGCTCATCATTAATAAAATTCCTGATTCAATAATTTTACGCCTAACAAGAAGTTCTCCTTCTCTCATAGGAAGTGGAGGATGAAGGCTTTCGGGACCGTCAAGATCGCCAGAATGAACAACCAGATAGTCAAAATCTACCAGACGCTGCAAATCCATTGCAGCCGGGAAATTGGCGGCAAGGATGACTAGTGAGCGAATACCTGTCTCAAGAGCGCTGTTAAAGACTGTGACATTTGGTCTGCACTCTTCACTCATCTTTCTCACTCCAATTCAACCGGTTATCATTCACAAGTTGATGGCACATTCCTTGTTTATCCTTCGGACGGGTGACACTAGAAAGTGGGCTCGCATCAACGATAACATTAGCGGCCTGACTCATTGTTGCATTTAAACGATCCATGTTACAGGCATGCGAGGCTTCACACGTATCCACCACTCCATCGAAGATATCATTTTGAAGAGCCTCGAAGACACCTAACGGGACAGTGTCACGAGAAAAACTTCGCAATGACTCTGCATGATAAAAGCGCTCACGCTGCCTGAGAAAGTTGTTCCTTATCCTATCATCTTTGTCCAGCAGGGTAAGGTCTGGTGATTGCTGGTTATCGCCAATGGACTGCGCATACACACTTAGTAACTGTCTTACGTAGCGCTGATCCATTGATACCGTATTTTCTGGCGGTATTTCCGGATCGGGACGGGTGCCAAGTCCTCCACCAAACCTTACTGCATGAAAAGGCGTGAGTGCATGTTGTTCAATCATTTGAACGAGCGACATGGAATCGAATATCGTAAAATCAAAACTCTCAAAATGACTGAGAAGATCACCTTCAAGTTTTATCTTGACTGTAGATGTAATGCCATCTTCGCAATACTTCTCCCAGTTTTCTTTTAGCTCTTCTTTTAATCTAGGTGCATTGACGAGAAGTTTACCTAGTTTCGTACCGATTTGTTTTGGGGCAACAAAGTACTGAAGAATCCCCTGATGATTTACAAATAAATCATCAAATTAGGGTGGAAGCGCATCTTGTTGCATGATCAAATGGTTTCGCCAAAAACTACACTTGGACAACAAGATGCGCGAAGCCAATATCCTACAACATTCTTTACACCAATACTGCCCAGAACTTCACCTAAAACGATTAAACAGCTTGATGCTGGCCTCTAAGGCACTGATTGAATGTAAGACACTGACCTTGACTGAGTTAGGTCGAAATTTACCAACCACGGCCCGAACCAAGCACAACATCAAGCGCATTGATCGTTTGCTCGGCAACACGCATCTGCATCAAGAACGGTTAGCTGTCTACCAATGGCATGCCAGCCTCATCTGTTCTGGTAACCCTATGCCGATTGTGCTCGTCGATTGGTCAGACATCCGAGAGCATAAACGCATCATGGCTCTGCGCGCCTCAATAGCCTTCAATGGCCGCTCTATTACCCTGTATGAGAAGTCCTATCCCCTATCAGAACAATGCTCTAAGGCCTCCCACAACGGTTTTTTAGCGGACTTAGCCAAGATTTTACCTTTGCATGTTACCCCTCTCATCGTGACTGACGCGGGGTTCAAAGTGCCTTGGTACAAAGAGGTTGAGGCGCATGGTTGGTTTTGGCTAAGCCGTATTCGCGGTACAGTTCAATTTGCAGATATTGGCGCTGAAAATTGGCGTGCAGTTCGCAGTACACATGACTTGGCCAACGGTCAAGCGAAGAGCCTGGGTTGTAAGACCTTGACCAAAACTAACCCTATCAATTGCCATCTCACGCTTTATCGTAGCAAACCTAAGGGGCGTACAAATCAGCGTTCAACGAGGACTAATTGCCACCATCCATCGGCAAAAACGTACTCAACATCGGCGAAAGAGCCTTGGGTGTTAGCCAGCAATTTACCACCAGAATCTCGGAGCCCAAAGCAGCTGGTAAACCTGTACGCCAAACGTATGCAAATAGAGGAAACCTTTCGTGACCTCAAAAGCCCGGCATACGGCTTTGGCTTACGCCAAAGTCGTACCAACAGTCCAGAGCGATTCGACATCATCCTACTGATAGCGTTGATGGTTCAATGCCTGTTGTGGCTAGTTGGTTTACACGCACAGCAACAGGGCTGGGATAAGCATTTTCAGGCCAATACCATTGGGCATCGAACGGTACTCTCAACGATTCGCTTGGGATTGGAGGTACTCAGGCGGCCTGATTATCAAATCACGGAGAAAGAATTGCTGGCGGCCTGGGTATTATTCGCCAATCAGTTGCTCAAATATGGCTATGCTATGGCTGATTTATGAGGGGATCCTTCAGAACAAAGTAGTACTTTCGTGGCGGTGTGTATGAACCACATTTCGTAAAATAAATAATCTTACCGAACTCGACCCAAACATCGGAAGGAGTTAAAGGTTTATCGTAAAACTTACATTGGTAGTTATCCCAGCCATTATTAAACTGGTTAGAATTGATAAAACCTACAACGTCTAGCCCTTGGTCGCCTGTACCCGCAAAGCGCTTTACACAATGATACGAACTTCCAAGAGATGAAGCCCACTCCTCAGTAAACTCCTCCCACTCGTCTGCGCTAAATAGCTGCACGCGCTGTGTTTTAGGAATAGGAATGCCTGCTCTCACATGCTCTGAGCTATACAACCCTTTTCTAGGATTGGGTGAGATTTTTTTGAAATCATCTTCGTTCATTTTTATTCCGTAACACGCCTGCCAAAATTCTGACTTAGTCATCCTTAAATTAAGTTTTGAATCGCGATGGTTATTAGTTATGTTCGCTCAGAATAAAAAAGCGAACATGCTACGCATCGTATAACGTTTGGTTAAGGGGCGGGTTTAGCCCGTCCCAGCGAACGAAGTGAGCGATTTGAACCTTTTGTTAATTGACAACACACCGAACTAAAGGCCTTTTATGTTTAGATAAAAGCCTGTGAAGCCGAAGTCAACTGAGGCCAAAATCATTGCTAGCCAGATAGCTGACAAGGATAGGCCAACATAAATTGGAATTCGGCTAACCGAAAAGCGTCGCATTACTAACCATGATATTGGAGAAAAGAAACCGCCTTTATGGTTTTGTAGGCGACGACTTACTATTTCTGAGTAAATTGTGCCGCGATCATGAAATAAGCTCCAGATTTCTCTTCTTGAGTCATCAGTCTTGTGAATATGAAGTAGAAGACGACTTTCAATTTTTTGTAATGCCTCTTCCCAGTATTCTTGCCAGAATTTGGCCCCGCTAGCCATGCCGACTTGAAATAACGAAATTAAAAGGCCTGCCATACACACTAGAAAAGTAATAAGTGGTTTTTCGTGTGATGACTGCATGACGCCAGCAAAGAGAACACCTTGGAAGATCATGAAAAAGTTGTTTCTCTGTACGAGTTGCGATATTTCGAAATCTCTTTTTTCTAGGGCGATTTTGAAAAGACTTTTAAGAGCCGTCACATCGCCGCTTGGGAGTTTATCGATCGGCTGGTTAGCCTCGATCACGTCTTCCTTTTCTTGAGATTGGCTTCCCACGCGAAAGCTCCTTTGTCATTTAACGCCGCCAGCACGCGCAGCTTTGTATTGAAGGCAAAGCCGCAACGAAAAAGCGGTCGTTGTGCCAGGCCTTGTTAAGTTTTATTCACCATCTCCGTCGGGGTATTCAGACAGAAATAGTTCCATACCTAAATACGACATGATGCGCATTGTTTCGACACTCAGTACCGCGCCACCACCACAAGCATCAGGACGAATATCGAATCCAATATCTGCAACATAATTCGCAGGTTTTAATTGATCACAATTTCTTTTTAGCCAAACGCTAAGCTCTTCGATTTGGGACGGTAATTCCCAATCTTCATCACAGATCCAATCAACTCTCTCAGAAGTGTCACTGTTGTAAATGTTGATAGGCAAATGCTGCTCCGAGTAACTTAACCTTATTTTCGTGCGCATGCGCGTTTATCACGTTAGACCAGTAAAAACGGGCACAGTTAACTATTTGTATGCAAAGAACTTATCAGCTTTTTTTCAAATACACCATCCGGAAAAATGCGCATGCGTGTTTTCCAAACCTATTAACTAAGCCCATTAAACCTTATCTAATTGATTTAAAATGACTTTAAATTTTATCTATTGGAATAACGCGCACAAATATTGTTCTCAAAATCCTCAAAAAAAAGCGTAATTCGATATGACTGTACATTTAACCAGGATTGGGGTGTTATAGTGAAGCAATAAAGTGGAGGGCTAATAGATGAGATTTTATAGGGTAACTCGTTCGTAAAGTCTAAAACGAACAAACGAGTGCTAACAAACTTTGGGGCACTATATTCTCAGTAATTCGGTACATAACACCCAGCCTCTCACTCTTTGTGGGGTTCGCACGTAGCAGGCCCAGTAGTCTTTGCCATATGTATCCCAAACTACAGAGAGTTGCTCCCCGTTTTTGACAATTTCGATATCTTGAGCTGGTGTCTTGTGGTTAAACGAAGCAAGTATAAGATCATCCTCAGAATGAAATAGCTGAATTTCGGTTTCAGGTTGAGCCTTCCATAAACTACCGAAATTAAGATAAAGATAAGTGGAAAACGAAAAGCTAAAAATAGCCAGGGTTAAGATTACAAAACTCTTCATATGATCTGAATCTTTGTCCAATGAATTACCAAAACACAGTTTAACATTACATAAATTTAGTCAACTAGCTTAATGCTTAAAGAATGTTGGATATAGTCCACAAATCGTAATGGGGCATCGTCGAAATCAGCCATAAATTGAAGTTAAAATCAGTCTACGGAATCGGGGTCGATTCATTCCCGGCTCTTTATAGCCTATAGACATACCGTGTAAATTTTGTCAAATTAACACCACTTCTAAGAAAATTGCCTCTTCACCGAAAAGAAAAGTCGGCAATGCCGACTTTTGAATTAAATTAAGCATTCTACTGAAGAAGTACAACCAATAAAACTATAACAAATCCTAAAAAAGTTATGAAGCTAACGACAACATGTTCCTGTATGTCTCCATTCAACTCCTGTTTAGTTAAATCATTTATCTTTGGTAAAAGCTGAATGGATGACACCCCAGTTGCCCCCATTCCAATTGCGAACATTGAAAGACCTAGCCCAAAAACATAATTTATAAAGTCAAAATAATTAGGTGGATAAGCGTCTTTATCAATAACGTTTACGAATATTTCTTTATAGAAGGTAGTGCTTCCGAAATAGGTTGACAACAAAATCAGGAGAAAATAGCTGATATAAGTTGATTTCCCCCCTGCTAACCATTTGAAATTCATATCGTTCACCAAGGTGTTAATTTGTACTGAAAATTGACCCACTATTTGCATCAAAATAGTGATTTCTTTTGATTCAAGTCCATAGACTGCTTTGAAATAAAATTTAGAAAACTCGGCGCTGGATTTATTCAATCATAAACTGAAACAGAACACTATATAGATGCAAACCAGCACAACTGCGATTGTAACCCATATGTTATCGGTGTGATGTACTTATTTGTATTAGACGCAAAAACTGATATGTATGAGCAACAGCAACAGCAACAGCAAAACATACTAATGTTAGTGTTTTTGAGCTACATAGAAACACTGTCGGATTACCAAAATTTGGGGAACTGACTCACACTAAAAGATCCTCTGGCTCGTTTTGGGGCATTAATTTGTAAACCATCGTGGCTAGATTACCTAACAACGTTTGGGTAAAAAATGAGTTAACAAAAAAGGCGAACCATTTGGTTCGCCTTTCTAGTGGTCTACTAGCTAGATTGTCACAATCTTAATTACCTGTCACAGACTTCATTAAAACTGTCACAAACTTCATTACCAGTTATCACTATTCAGCCCCTACTCATAGTCTGATAACGGCACACAAGCACAGAACAAATTACGGTCGCCGTAAACGTCATCAATACGGTTCACGGTTGGCCAGAACTTGTTAGTACGCACTGCGGCACTTGGGAACACGGCCACTTCACGGCTGTATGGGCGTGAATCGAACGCTGGGTCCATAATATCGGCCATAGTGTGTGGCGCGTTGTGCAGCGGGTTGTTGTCCGCTGGCCACTCGCCTGCTTCCACCTTAGCGATTTCGGCGCGGATTGACACCATAGCGTCGATAAAGCGGTCCAGTTCAACCTTAGACTCAGATTCGGTTGGCTCAATCATCAGCGTGCCCGCAACAGGGAAGCTCATGGTTGGCGCGTGGAAACCGTAGTCGTTCAGACGCTTAGCGATATCCATTTCGGTCACGCCAGAGGCTTCTTTGATGGGGCGCAGGTCGATAATACATTCGTGCGCGACGCGATCGTTACGGCCACGGAACAGTACTGGGTAGTGTTCAGACAGCTTCTTCATCACGTAGTTAGCGTTTAACAGCGCGGTTTGCGTCGACTTTTTCAGGCCGTTTGAACCGAGCAGCTTAATGTACATCCAGCTGATTGGCAGAATGCCAGCACTGCCGTATGGCGCGGCAGAAACTGCACCGTTGTTATCGCTTTCGCGGCCTGGTTTCACCACGACGTGACCCGCGACGAACGGCGCTAAGTGCGCTTTCACGCCGATTGGGCCCATACCTGGACCACCGCCGCCGTGTGGAATCGCGAAGGTTTTGTGCAGGTTAAGGTGCGATACGTCGGCACCGATAAAGCCTGGTGAGGTTAAGCCAACTTGGGCGTTCATGTTGGCGCCGTCCAAGTACACTTGACCACCGTGCTGGTGCACTATGTTGCAGATTTCGCGGATAGATTCTTCGTACACACCGTGGGTCGATGGGTAAGTGATCATGATACATGACAGGTTTTCTGCCACTTCAGCCGCTTTAGCCTTCAGATCTTCTAAATCTACGTTACCTTGCTTGTCACAGGCAGTCACGACCACTTGCATACCGGCTAATTGCGCCGATGCTGGGTTAGTGCCGTGGGCAGATTGTGGGATTAAGCAGATGTTTCTGTGGGCTTCGCCGCGAGACTCGTGGTATTTACGAATCGCCAGCAGACCCGCGTATTCACCCTGTGCGCCAGAGTTAGGTTGGATACACACGGCATCGTAACCTGTGACATTCACTAACCATGAAGACAGTTCTTCAATCAGTTGAGTGTAACCCTTGGCTTGATCCAGTGGGCAGAATGGGTGCATGTTAGCAAATTCTGGCCAGCTGACTGGGATCATTTCAACCGCAGCGTTTAACTTCATGGTGCACGAACCCAATGAAATCATTGAGTAGTTCAGTGCTAAGTCTTTGCTTTCGAGACGCTTGATATAACGCATCATCTCGGTTTCGCTTTGGTAGCGATTGAAGGTTGGGTGGCTCAGGATGGCGTCTTGACGCACCAAAGAAGCTGGAATCGATTGGCTACCTTGCGCCACGATTTGCGCATCTAGAGCGGCAACGTCTAAGCCATGGCCAGCACCTAAAATCACATCGAACAGGGCTTCGATATCGGTGCGGATAGTGGTTTCATCTAAGCTCACGCCGACGATGCCGTCAGCATCGAAACGCAGGTTCATCTCAGCGGCCAGTGCGCGCGCATTCACTGCTGCAACGTCTAAGCCTTTGATGCTGATGGTATCGAACCAAGTGTTGTTCACTAAGCTCACGCCTTTAGCTTGTAAGCCAGCGGCTAGGATATCGGTGAAGCGGTTGATGCGTGATGCGATGGTTTTCAGGCCTTGTGGGCCGTGGAATACGGCGTAGAAAGACGCCATGTTCGCTAACAGAATTTGTGCGGTACAAATGTTTGAGTTGGCTTTTTCGCGGCGGATATGTTGCTCACGAGTTTGCATCGCCATACGCAGTGCGCGGTTACCACGGGTGTCCTTTGACACACCGATGATACGGCCAGGCATAGAGCGTTTGTGCTCGTCACGGGCCACGAAGAAGGCCGCGTGTGGACCACCAAAGCCCATCGGCACACCGAAGCGCTGCGCGCTACCGAAGACCACGTCGGCGCCCATGGCACCCGGTGACTTAAGTAACACTAATGCCATGATGTCGGCAGCGACAGTCACAATCACGTTCTTCGCGCGTAATTCGGCGAATAAGTCTGTGAAGTCAGTGATTTGACCGAAACGGTTTGAATACTGGAACAGGGCACCAAACAGTTCGTGGTTTACCGCTTCATGGGCAGGACCTACTACTACTTCAAAACCAAAACACTCAGCGCGAGTCTTCACTACGTCTAAGGTTTGTGGGAATACGTCATCGGCTACGAAGAAGATGTTGGCTTTTTTAGCTTTAGACACACGCTTAGCCAGCGCCATCGCTTCGGCAGCGGCAGTCGCTTCGTCCAGCAGTGATGCTGACGCTAAATCTAAACCAGTTAAATCCATCGACACTTGTTGGAAGTTTAGAATGGCTTCTAAACGGCCTTGAGCGATCTCTGGCTGATATGGCGTGTACGCCGTGTACCAACCTGGATTTTCGAAGACGTTACGTAAAATTACATTAGGTACTTGGGTACCGTAGTAACCCATACCAATGTAGCTTTTGAAGACTTGGTTTTGTTTGGCTAAACCACGAATGTAAGCAATGCCTTCGGCTTCGCCGCAGGAATCACCAATGCTCAACTCTTGGCTTAAACGGATCGACTCAGGCACGATTTGCGCAGTCAGATCGTCCAGAGACTCAGCACCAACGTAGTTCAACATTTCTTGTTGTTGGCTGCTATCCGGGCCGATATGGCGACGTAAGAATAAATCGTGCTGTTCTAACTGAGTGAGGGTTTGCTTGGTCATGATAAACCTTGTTCCAGATTTGCCGTAGCTCAGAACTGTAGGGTACTGATAAACGGGCTATTGTTATGTCAAACTTGCGCTAAAACAAACGAAGCCCCTTGGGGCTTCGTTAGCGTCGACGATTATTCCTCGTCGATTACAGCTTGGTAACCTTCTGCATCGAGCAGAGCGTCAACTTCAGATTCATCTGAAGGCATAACGCGGAAGAACCAGCCTTCGCCGTAAGCGTCGCTGTTTACGAGCTCTGGAGAATCTTCCAGTGCTTCGTTGACGGCAATCACTTCACCAGAGATTGGCGCGTAGATGTCAGAAGCCGCTTTCACTGATTCTGCCACTGCACAGTCGTCGCCTGCAGTCACAGTGTCGCCCACTTCTGGCAGCTCAACGAAAACCATGTCACCTAACAGCTCTTGAGCATGCTCAGTGATACCCACAGTGTAGCTACCGTCTTCTTCCTTGCGGATCCATTCGTGTGAAGAGGCGTATTTCAGTTCTGTCGGAATATTGCTCATTGTTCTTGTTCCTTGTTCCGTTTTTTTAAAATGCTTGTTTACCGTTGCGCACAAAGTTTGGCGCCACTACTCTAACAGCCACGCGCTTTTTACGCATTTCGACTTCCGCCGTATCCCCAATCGAGTTAGGAACACGCGCCATCGCAATAGAATAGCCCAATGTTGGCGAGAAAGTACCGCTAGTGATCACGCCTTGCTGCTCAACACCCGCTGCATCGGTGAAAAATACTGGCATATCATGGCGTAACACGCCTTTTTCTTCCATCACCAGACCGACTAATTTGTCGGTACCCGCATCGCGCAGGGCTTCAAGCGCCTGACGACCGATAAAGTCACGGTCAGTTGGCTCCCATGCGATGGTCCAGCCCATGTTGGCGGCCAGCGGGTTGATGGTTTCGTCCATATCTAAGCCGTACAGGTTCATACCAGCTTCGAGACGTAATGTATCGCGAGCGCCTAAGCCACAGGGTTTAACGCCTTGATCTAACAGAGCTTGCCACAGGGCTTCGGCTTCAGTTTCTGGCACGATAATCTCGTAACCCACTTCACCTGTGTAACCTGTGGTGGCAATAAACAGAGAACCAGCTTGCTTACCGAAGAAAGGTTTCATGCCTTCGATAGCGGCATTTTGATCGGCACTGAATACGGCGGCGGCTTTGGCCTTAGCGTTAGGACCTTGAACGGCGATCATCGCCAGCTCAGGACGCTCAGTCACAGTGACATCAAAACCTTGGGATTGTTTGGCGATCCACGCTAAGTCTTTTTCGCGGGTCGCGCTGTTGACGACAACACGGTAGAAAGTGTCGGTCAGGTAGTAAGTGATCAGGTCGTCGATGATGCCGGCATTGTCATCTAACATGCCGCCGTATAAGGCTTTACCAGGAACTTTAAGTTTGGCCACATCGTTTGCCAGCAACTTACGGAGGAATGCACAAGCGTCGGTTCCGGTCACATCAACCACAGTCATGTGGGACACGTCGAACATACCTGCGTCTTGACGCACGGCGTGGTGTTCTTCGATTTGTGAACCATAGTTGAGGGGCATATCCCAACCGTGGAAGTCGACCATCTTAGCGTTTGATTCTAAGTGCTTGTTAAACAGAACAGTTTTATTAGCCATTGTTATCCCTTTTTTGCGGCCTTTTTCAGGTCTCTGCCTAGCGTAGGGTGATACAAATCCGGCTAAATATCTGGCTAATCGGCATTTCACTTCCACGATGCATCAATTTGAAAGGGGTTCTTTCGGTCTCAATGCGTCTGTCACTGCAACGCCTGATTCGCTCTGAATTGATCAGATATTTATCGTGATTGGTATAAGTACTAGGGTCTAAAATGCGGCGAAATTATACCTTGCGTCACAAATTTGTATACAGGAGATTTTTCTAATCCGAAGCCAGTGTCATTAGATTTTCTCATCTTCAACATGTAATTTTTTTACATACGAAAGCGAGATTTGCGCAGCCTGCAGCCAAATCGCTGATATTATCAGCAATTATGATTACATTAGCGCAACCGAGGCTAGCGACATAACTTGGGGAGTGAGGACTTATTGCCCATGGCCTGTTGCATGAACACTGTTTTCAGCCCAGCGACATTATCAACCAGGTTGAGTCCCAGATCGCGAATGGCTTTTTTAAGGGGATTGCTCCCCTCGAACAGACGCTTAAAACCTTCCATCGCCGCAATCATCTCCATCGCATCGGCCTTGCGCCAACGCTCAAGGGCGCGCAGCTGGGCATAATCACCGATATCTTTACCCGCATCGTGTAGCTCGCCGATGACTTCGATAATGCTGGCGGCATCGAGGAAGCCTAAGTTTACCCCTTGGCCTGCTAATGGATGAATGGTATGGGCCGCATCCCCCGCGAGCACCAAACGGTGGCGTGCAAAATGGCGGGCGTAGCGCATCCGCAGTGGGAAGGCGTGACGTTCACTCTCAAGCTTGCAAATGCCAAGGCGGCCATCGAAGGCAGCGGTGAGATTGCGCTCGAACTGTTCTGGCGTCATCTCAAGTAACTCGGTGGCGCGCTCGGGCGGCACTGACCAGACAATGGAGCAGAGGTTTTCTTCATATAACGGCAGGAAGGCCAGCGGGCCATCCAGCAAAAAGACTTGGCGGGCGGTGGCAAGGTGCGGCATTTCGCTGCGAATGGTCGCCACGATCGCATGGTGGCCATAATCCCAGAAGGTTAACGGGATCTTACATTGTTCACGCACCCAAGAATTGGCACCATCGGCGGCAATCACGAGTGCGGCACTGACACTCTCGATTTCAGCATCGGTGCCATTGGCTAAGGTCAACCAAGCTTCGCGTTCACCAAAGGCGATACGCTCTATGCGTTGGTTTTCGATATGGGTGATATTGTCAAATTCACTGGCACGCTTGGCGAGGGCGTAGCTGATGGCATCATTTTCGATAATGGCGCCAAGGCTAGGTTCACTGATGCTGCTGGCATCGAAGGCGATTTTACCAAAGCCGTCTTTATCCCAAACCGCCATTTTTTGGTAGGGTGTCGCGCGGCTGGCATCTAAATAGTGCCAAGCGCCGAGGTGTTCGAGCAAACGTTGACTCGCCTTATTGATGGCGCTGACCCTAAGCCTTGGCTCACCGCTCACGGCTTGGGTGCTTTGGGCATCGATCACGACGACATTCAAGTTGGCCTGCGCCAATCCTATCGCGGTGGCGAGTCCCACCATGCCGCCACCCACAATGGCAATGTCATAGGCTTGTGAACTTAACATGGGTACATCCTTTTCGCGTTGCGATACCAGTAATGATTATTTCCAGCCCATCGCCTTCTGCGCGACGGGGGTTTTCAGTGGCGGGAACCAAGATAACAGACGCAATCCCAGATTACGCCCAAGGGCCAAGGGCCAATATTGGTTAGAGAAGCCACGGACTAAAAATTCAATATTGCGAATAGTGCTGTTTCTATCCGCCTCACGGGCCTGCAAATAGCCATGGGTGACGGCGACACCGCCGATATCCTCACCCTGTGCCAGCGCGCGTTGCAGTACCTCCAGCAGACTGACGACATCCCGAAGACCCAAGTTAAACCCCTGCCCCGCTATCGGGTGCAGAGTCTGCGAGGCATTGCCGATAAACACGCATCTATGGTGAATCGGCCTTGGCATGTAGGACAGGTTTAACGGATAAGCATGGCGCTCGCTAACGTCGATAAACTGCCCGGCGCGATAGCCAAAGGCTTGCTGCAATGCAGCTAAAAACTCGGCTTTTGGGGCATTGAGCATCGCTTGGGCGCGACTATCGTCGAGTGCCCAGACGAGGGATAAACGCGGTTGGCCTTGGCTATCTGCCATCGGCAGTAGTGCTAAGGGGCCAGTCTCGGTAAATCGTTCGTAGGCCCAGTGCTGATGCGGCTTATCGGTTTGTAGATTAGCGATAATCGCGGTTTGCTCAAACGCCACTTGGGTGATGGGCAGATTAAAACTGCTGCGCACCTTAGACTGCAAGCCATCGGCGGCAACCACCAGCTTGGCGCAAATCCGCTCGCCGGAATCGAGCATTAGGGTGTGATTCTCGTTAGCAGGAATTAACTCTGACAGTTTTGCAGGGCAGTAGAGCTTAACCTGAGTTTTGTGCAGCTCGCTAAACAGCACTTGGCCGACTCTTTCCAGCTCGACGACTTGCCCCAGCGCATCTAAGTGAAACTGACTGGCGTTGAGTTCCGTCATGCCAAAATGGCCACGGTCGGATACGTGGATATCCTTAATCGCCGTGCCTAAATGCGCCAGTTTCGGCCATAAACCTAAACGGGATAACTCGAAGATGGAACCATGGGCAATGGCGATGGAGCGAGCGTCAAAGCCGGGATGGCTATTATCGGGAAGGTGCGCCTCGATTAAGGCAATAGATAAAGGTTTTTCAGTACCAGACAAACGCGCTAAGGCCAGCGCGAGGGTCGCCCCCGCCATGGCGCCACCAACAATGGCAATATCGACATTTTGAACTGAATTATCCATGTGCTCTGCTACCGTCATGGGGTTCTCATTCAAGCTATGGCATGGCTAAAAGCGTTTCGCCATCAGGATGTTAGATTTGAAACTCATTAAAGGCGGAATGATTCCGCCTCTCTCTTTAGTGATTAATGGATCACCGCTGGATCGTCGCCTTCACCGTGGCTTGGCTCTGGGCCAAACTCGGAGTAACACATAATGGCGGCGATACGCACAAATTCTAGTAGCTCGATATAAGCCGTTTCCGATTCTTCATCATCAGCCACATCGAATTCGACCTGAGCGATCTCGGCCAGATCTTTAATCACTTCACGCACTTCGGCCGAGGCTTTATTCAGCTTAGGCTGGATAATCGCGATGCCCGTTAAAAAGCTTTGCGTCCACAGGGATAAGGCCTCAACCCGTTGACTTAAAGGCTCTTCCTCTTCAGGAAGCAGTGGCATAAAGCCAAACTCAAAATCACCTAAACGAGCAACCGAGTCTTGGAATAGCTCACACACCAATTGATGCAGAGGCGCCGGTAAAGGCTGACCATCATTCATCAGGTCAAATAAAGGTTTAATCCACAGATCGCCAGTTTGCTCTACGCCACCGCAGATTAAACCCACAAGGGCACCGTGCACTTCCACGGGATGCTGACCAATTTCAGCCGCATCGAGGGCGATTTTTAAGCTGTCGATGCGTAACGAAGGAGGGGTCGCCATATCAGATTCCAATCAGAATTTTCCAGCAGCAATGCTAGCAGAGATAAAGACTTGAACCAACTCTGATCCGGCATTCTTGGGGGCGAAGATAAAAATTCCGGCAACTGCTCACACAAGCAGCAAACAAAACGGCGAATGTGCAATCCATCGGCGGCTCACCTTGCACTTTTAATATCAGCCCTATATAGTCCGCCCTATCGATGCCAACGAAAGGATCATCTTCGAATGAGTAATAGTGCAGTTGAAATCACCCTGCTAGGGCGCACCTACTCTATCGCCTGCCCGAAAGGTCAGGAAGATGCCTTACGTGTTGTGGCGCAAGGGGTTGAGCAGCAGCTAACTACCTTAAAAAATCGCACTAATAGCTTAAGCCGCGAAGAAATTGCCATTATGGCGGCGCTGAATATTGGACACGAGTTGTACCAAGAAAAGCAAAAGAATAAGCACTATATGAAACAAATGGATGACCGCATCAGCCTGTTGCAGTCAACCTTGGAAAACGCCTTAGTTGAGCGTTCAACCAAATAGATTTAGACTGTGCCACTCGGTGCCACGCACCATCAATCTGATAAGAGTTGCACAGTGAATGGCTAAACTGGCCTATACTTTTTAAGCCAAGATTTTAGCGATTCAATACCGTTTTTGCTCCCTGGGGTGCAGGCCAACTGGTAATGTCCCTGTGCCGATAATTTTGATCTCAGGGTGAATGCTTTACTGACATTGAGCATGCTCGGCTCGTACCGAGAAGCCTTAGGAGGTAATCATTTACCCGCCTTGAACCTACGGTTCAAGGGCTACACCGGTAGCGGCATTCTGGGGAGCATCTTATTTATGTCTATCACTTCACCTGTCTCGAACACTTCGGCCCAAACAGTCAAAGGGCCACACGGCACTCAGTCTGAAATCGATACCACCACTCTCAACCCAAATCTAAGCCGCGCCGAATTACGCAAACAGATCCGCTTGACTCGCCGCTCGCTTTCGACAGAGATTCAGGCAGAGGCAAGCTTTGCCGCCAGTCGGCGAATGCTCGAAAAACTGAGCGCGCTGAATGCCCAGCATGTCGCACTTTACCTCACCCACGATGGTGAACTAGCAACTGCTCCGCTTATCGAAGCACTTTGGCAGCAGGGCATTCACACCTATCTGCCACGGCTCCACCCCTTTAATGCTGGGCAATTATTGTTTTTGCATTACCACGCCGACTCGCCAATGCAGCCGAATCAATTTGGTATTTTAGAGCCGAAACTGGATGTGCGTGCCGTGATGCCGATTGAGCGACTCGATGTGGTGATCACCCCGCTGGTTGCCTTTGATATCAAAGGCAACCGCATGGGCATGGGCGGCGGCTATTACGACAGAACGCTAGCCAATTGGCACGCCAAGGGTAAACCTCAGCCTATGGGTTACGCCCATGATTGCCAGCAAGTCACAGCCCTGCCCTGCGAGCATTGGGATGTGCCCTTGCCCTTTATCATCACCCCAAGTAGAGAATGGGAGTTTTGAATAAAGAAGGTGCTATCACCTAAAATCTAGATTCTTTTTTTACCTTAAATGCCGCCCACCATCGACATTGTGGCTGCGCCCAGTAACGTAGCGGCTCGCCAAAAGATAATCCACTAAAGCGATAATCTCCTGATTTCCTGCTTCTTTTGGCAAGATTGCCTTAGCCAAGGTCTTTTGCCGATAGGCTTCATCATCGCTTGGATTAAAGAGGATCATCGCCGGAGCAATCGCATTCACTTTAACCTCAGGTGCCAATTTTGCCGCAAAGGATAAGGTTAAGTTATCCAGTGCCGCCTTACTGGCCGCGTAAGCCATGTGCTTGGCGCTGCCCTTTTCGGCCACATAATCGGTGAAATGGATAATATCGCTGGCGCCAATCTCGCCCTCGGCTCCCGCACGCAACTGTGAGGCTAAGGCTAGGTTCATTTGATAGGGTACGCTCACATGCACTTGCATCATGCGCTGCATGACTTCATGGGCGGCAAGGCTTGGGCTGTTGTCTGGCAGCCAGTCAGAGGCGTTATGGATGATGGCGCGGATTTTGGGATATCGGCTCAATTGCTCAATCAGGTTTTGGAGCTGCACATTATCGTAAAAATCGCATTGGATTAAGGTCGCGCCCAAAGACTGTAACTCATCGATGCTGGGATAATGGCTGCGATAGGTGCCAATCACCTTTTGCCCTTGGGCGAGCAAGTGTTTCGCGAGGGCGTAGCCAATGCGTTTACCCACGCCAGTGATAATAATGTGAGCTGTCATATCCATCCTGTTATTTGCCAAGCACTAAGCTATGCGTTAAATGCAGGGCAAATCTAGTTAGCTAAATTATCAATAAAGCAGTCTAATACGCAGAATGTTACTGTTTTTATTGTCTTGCGCCTAATCTTTAAGGCATTAAAGGCTACATGATTTAGATCTAAAATGATGGTGCCTGCGTATACTCAAGGCGAGTTTAATCGAGGAGGCCCTATGGAACTGCGGATTTTTTACGACGGCAATTGCCCTTTATGTCGCGCCGAAATGCGTCAGCTTAAAGCGCGCGATCCCGATGATCGCATCGAACTTGTGGATCTTAATGCCGAGCGTTTTGGCTCTCGATTCGGCTATATCGATAAAGACTACGCCAATACCATTCTGCATGGTGAAACGGCGACAGGAGAGATTTTGCTCGGACTCGATGTCACCTGCAAAGCCTGGGGATTAACGGGAACCCGCCCTTGGGTACAAGTGCTACGCTTACCGCTTATCAAACCTATCGCGGATTGGTGCTACCTGAGATTCGCCAAGCACAGATACCGCATCTCTTACTTACTGACGGGTAAAGCTCGCTGCGACAGCCAATGCCAACTGCCTAAGTAGCTTTGCCAAGTAAGGACTCACATTTAGCGCATAAAAAAACGGAGCCATTAGGCTCCGTTCTCTCATAATCCAGATGGATTACTTAACGAAATCAACGCCTAGTTTGATATCGCCTTTCAGCGTATCTAACATAGAATCACGGGCGTTAGCTTCGAATGCGCTCACTTCACCGTAAGGCAGTACTTTTTCGATACCGTTTTTGCCTAACAGCACTGGTTGAGCGAAGAATTCTGCGTGCTCGCTGCCGCCGTCAACGTAAGCACATTCAACGATGTTAGCTTCGCCTTGTAGACCACGAACCAGAGACATACCGAAACGGCAAGCCGCTTGACCCATAGACAGAGTCGCGCTTCCGCCACCGGCTTTAGCTTCAACCACTTCAGTACCCGCGTTTTGGATACGCTTGGTCAGAGAAGCGACTTCTTCATCAGAGAAAGTCACGCCTTCCACTTGAGACAGTAATGGCAGAATAGTCACGCCGCTGTGGCCGCCGATGACGTTCACTTTAACGTCAGCAACGTTTAAGCCTTTTAACTCAGCGATGAAAGTTTCAGAACGGATAACGTCCAGAGTCGTCACACCGAACAGACGGTTCTTGTCGTAAACACCGGCTTTCTTCAACACTTCTGCTGCGATAGCAACAGTAGTGTTTACTGGGTTAGTGATGATACCCACTAAGGCTTTAGGGCAAGTCACTGCCACTTTTTCGATCAGGTTACGAACGATACCTGCGTTGATGTTGAACAGATCTGAACGATCCATACCAGGCTTACGCGCAACACCAGCAGAAATTAGAACAACGTCAGCACCTTCCAGTGCAGGCGTTGGATCTTCACCAGCAAAACCTTTGATTTCAACCGCAGTTGGGATGTGGCTCAAGTCAACCGCAACACCCGGAGTAACCGGTGCGATATCGTATAGAGACAGTTTAGAACCCGCAGGTAATTGAGTTTTTAACAGTAGGGCGAGAGCCTGGCCGATACCACCAGCAGCACCAAGTACAGCAACTTTCATAGTTATCTCCGTTATTTCTCGGATATGTGTGACATGGATCTAATTTCCGTTGGCGTCACATTACTGGAATGTCACGTTAATTTCAATTATCCCTTAGTCGTGGAGACAAAGTTTTAGCGAAACTGAGCATTCCAACGTTGAATATTTACTCTAGTTCAATATCAATAGCGACAACACGGCTATCTAGTCATCCACAAAATGCATTTTTATTCAGTCATAATGGTTATTTGTTGACACTTTGACCAAAACTATTCAAAATACGCCTGTTTTTTTGAATAAAGAATAAGACTATGCAAACGACCAAGAATCAGGATGACCTTGTTAGAATTTTTAAGGCGATTTTAAAAGAGGAGCGCTTTGGCTCCCAGAGTGAAATTGTCGCCGCTTTACAAGCAGAAGGCTTTAGCAATATTAACCAATCGAAAGTGTCTCGGATGCTCAGCAAGTTCGGTGCAGTGCGCACTCGCAACGCTAAGCAGGAGATGGTTTATTGCTTACCCGCCGAACTAGGCGTGCCTACCGCAGGCAGCCCGTTAAAGAACTTAGTGCTCGATGTTGACCATAACCAAGCCATGATTGTCGTTCGCACCAGCCCTGGCGCAGCGCAATTAATTGCCCGTTTATTGGATTCCATCGGTAAGCCAGAAGGGATTTTGGGGACCATTGCCGGAGACGATACTATCTTTATCTGTCCATCCAGCATCCAAGATATCGCCGATACCTTGGAAACCATCAAATCTTTATTCAATTACGCAGAATAAAAAAACAGGTCAGCTTGCTGACCTGTTCTCTTTTATCTGTACCCTTTTCAGTCCAACATTGCCCTCATTTCAGGGCTAGTGTCCCGATTACGTTACAGCATAAGACCTATCTGTTGGCTTGGATGACGCGAACTTAGAACAAAGACTCGTCACCCCAAACTCACAAACCTTAGCTTATTGACCTTAACTCATCGACATTAGTCGCTGACCAGCATCTATAACCTTAGTAAGCCACACTGATCCTTTGATTAGGATGCGCCGCGTTTTCCGCTTCATCGAGCATGGCTTTGGCGTAGTCGGACACTGAAATCTTGCTCTGACCATTCGCATCGGTAAAGAAGCTATCGCCGCCTAAACGGTAAGGACCTTCGCTGGCGCCAGGGTAGATCTCTGCAGCTGGGCTAACAAAAGTCCAGTTAACCATAGTGTTGGCGGCGCGAAATGCCTTTAATGCTTCACCTTGAGCTAAGGCTTCGTCCTTATAGGCCGGTGGGAAATCTGGACTTGAAACCAAGGTCACTCCCGGCGCCACTTCTAAACTACCCGCACCACCGACCCAAAGTAGACGAGGCACTTTTGCCTGTGGTAACACGGCTAATAGATTATTGACCGTCTTCGCGACTATGCCATGGTTCTGCTCGGCGCGCGCACCCACTGCGGCAATCACTACATCGACACCCGCAAATGTGTCGGCTTCCAATGGCTGAGTCAGGTCGACACTACGCACTTCTGCCGCTGTTTCGCCAAGCTTGCTAGGGTCACGCACTAAGGCAACCACTTCATGACCACGGCTCAGCGCCTCGTTAAAAATGGTTCCGCCAATCCAACCTGATGCACCTAATACTGCAATTTTCATTTGATAAGTCTCGCTACTGATTTAAATTGAGACCAGTTTACTTGCGACACTTCACGTGATAAATATCGATAAATGAGCATGATTGTTTCAGATTGAGATACTAATGGATAAAATCGCCGCCATGCGTAGCTTTATCGAAGTGGCCAACTGTGGCAGCTTTACCAAGGCCGCAGAACACCTCGATCTGAGTCGCCTACAGGTTTCACGTCATATTCAAGAAATTGAGCAGTGGCTGAGTCTACGCTTACTACACCGCACGACCCGCAGCGTCAGCCTCACTCTGCAGGGCGAAGAAGCCCTGCAATATTGCCAGCGGGTGCTGAGCGAAGTCGCCGCAATGGAAAGCCGCGCCCATAGTCATAACACCGAATTAGTTGGCAGTATTCGTATTGCTACGCCCGTCGGGCTTGGGCAACACAGTCTGTTTGATGTGGTCGATCGCTTTATTAAATTGCACCCTAAGGTCAATATTCAGCTGTTAATGTCGGACAGTTTTGCCCAGTTGGTGGATGAGCGGGTGGACGTGGCACTGCGCTATACCGAGCAGCCCGATGAGAATTTGATTGCCCGCAAACTGATGAGCATAGATGCCGTGCTGTGTGCCGCCCCCAGTTACTTGGCTCAAGCCGAGCCGCTAGCCGTCCCTAACGATCTACTCAGCCATAATTGCCTTATCCATAGCTCGCAGCAACATTGGCAGCTACTCAAGGAGCAGCAGAGTGAGCTGATTAAACCTATGGGGAATCTGATGGCCAATGAAATGGGAGTGCTGGTTAGCGCCGCATTGCGCGGGCATGGCATTGCCTACTTGCCCTGTGACTTAGCCAATCCCTATCTGGCCAGCGGCCAACTGCAAGAAGTGCTCCCCGAATACACGGCGCCAGGGCAAACCCTCTGGGCTGTGTACCTCTCCCGCAGTTATCAACAAGCGCTGGTGCGCGCCTTTATCGATTTTACCGCCCAGCAGTGGCAGCAGGATCTCAGCAAGTGGACGACGGCGAGTTAAGCCCACAAACAAAAACGCACTGAGGCTTTAAGGCTCAGTGCGTTGAGTCACGATTTGCGAAGGCTTAATTATCGAATTGCATCAAAAAATCTAAGCTTGGGGCGAAGAAAGAAGAACCCGTCAAGGCACTGGTAAAGTGCATCAAGTGATCGTGGTTACCCGCACCATCGCCAAATACCATGCTGTGGAGCATCTTCTCGAAGTGCTCTGGGGTGCGGCAGGTTGAAATAAACATCAGCCCTTGCTCCTTGAGCGAGCCGTAAGGCATGCTCTGGCGCAAAATCTCAATCGACTTGCCGTTTTCATCCTTGAGGTTAACCCGCTTAATATGGCTGGTTAATGGCTTATCTTCCGACTCGTATTCGATGTTGTCTTGCTTGGTACGACCGATAATATCTTCTTGCTTTTTAAGCGGTAATCTATGCCACTTACTCAAGTTGTGGGCGTACTTTTGCACGTGAATGTAGCTGCCGCCCTTAAATTCAGGGTCTTCATCCCCAACTAAGGCAACCTCTTGACGATGACGCCCTTTCGGGTTTTCAGTGCCATCGACAAAGCCTGTTAAGTCGCGGCTATCCATAAATCTAAAGCCGCGTTCCTCTTCGACTAACTCGACTAAATCTTCGAACATTTGGCTGATTTCGTTGGCGACTAAATGCAAAATGTCGTAGCGGTCGCAGCGAATATGCACAAACAGATCGTATTCGATCGCAGGCGCCTCACGGTTGCCCGCTTGCATTGCTGGGAATGGCTTGAGCATCTCGGGGCGAGCATCGGGATAGAGGCTGTCCCAATAGTTGGCACCAATGCCCACAAAACCATTGAATGCGCTGTCGGAGTATTGATCCGTCAACTCATAAATATACTGCGCAACGTTGGCAATACAGGGACGCAATTGCGATTCAACGTTATCGTTGTCGCTCGCATTAAACATCAAATAGACGCTATGTAAGTTTCCCTCTGCACACACACCCAACTGTTCACGCGGCATATTTTGAATATCCATCTGGTTATCACCCTTTTGTCGATTCATTTTCGGCAATATTATCCGCAACTTTACCTGAAAATGACATTAAGTAACGCACAGTTTGTCCGTCTTTGTAATGTAAACACGTTTGTAGACTGGAATATAAAAATTGACGAGGCTATTACGCCTCGTCAATTCGTCTTACGCAAGTTTCGGCGCTCATAACGCCAAAGGCGAATTATGCCTTAGTAACCTGCGGCATAACCGTCTTTACGGCTCTCGGAGGCGCCGCGGTAAACGCCCGTTTCGGTATTAAAACCAATGGCTTGATATCCACCAAAATCGCCGAGCCCATCGCGTAGCACATGGCCTTTCTTAATTAGCTCACGGCGGGTTTCAACAGGGAAACCTGATTCTAAGCTCACATAGCCGCCGTCATTCATCACCTCACCCGTAGGCTCGGTCGAACCTGTGTGCAAAATTCTGGGGGCATCGCCCGCTTCTTGCAAGTTCATTTTAAAATCAATCAGATTAACAATGATCTGCGCGTGCATTTGCGGCTGCGTTGCACCGCCCATCACGCCAAAACTCAACCAAGGTTTACCGTCTTTGGTCACAAAGGCGGGAATAATGGTATGGAAGGGACGCTTACCCGGCGCGTAGGTGTTGAAACGACCTTCGGTGAGATCGAACATCTGCCCGCGATCCTGCAATACAAAGCCGAGATCCGGTGGCGTCATACCCGAGCCCATGCCGCGGTAGTTACTCTGGATCAGCGACACCATATTGCCGTCTTTATCAGCAGTGGTGAGATACACAGTATCCCCATGTTGCAGCGCAGGATTCCCCGCATCGACACTCTTAGCCGCCTTGTTTAAGTCGATAAGTTTGGCGCGATCGTAATTGTATTTTTGCGAAATCAATTCCTTCACTGGCACTTTGTTAAAGGCCATATCGGCATAGAATTTCGCGCGGTCGGCAAAGGCGAGTTTTTTGGCCTCTACAAATAAATGCACGTATTCGGGGCTGTTAAAGCCCATGGCCGCGACATCGAAGGGCTCCATGGTTTTTAAGATCTGTAGTGCAGCAATCCCCTGCCCGTTGGGCGGCAGTTCCCACACATCGTAGCCACGGTAGTTGGCCGATACGGGTTCAACCCAGTCGCTAGTATGGCTGGCGAGGTCTTCATAACTGAGGTAACCGCCTTGCGCCTTCATGTATTTATCTATGCTCTTGGCAATGTCGCCCTTGTAAAAGGCATCGCGGCCGCCTTTGGCAATTTTCTCATAGGTGTTTGCTAATGCAGGATTTTTAAATATTTCCCCTACCGCAGGCATTTTGCCATTGGGCATATAGGTTTCTTTAAAACCGGGGAATTGACCGAGTTTTTTACCACTGCCATTAAGGTAATAGGCAATCAGCTCAGAAACGGGGAAACCTTCGCGGGCATAACGAATGGCTGGGGCTAAATTAGCGGCCATTGGCAGTTTGCCGAACTTATCGTGCAGCTCGTACCATCCATCCACCGCACCGGGAACCGACACGGGCAGCGGCCCAAAGGGAGGTAAATAATCTAATCCGAGGGATTTGAGCTTCTCTAGGGTTAAGGATTTGGGGCTACGACCCGAGGCATTGAGGCCATAGAGCTTTTTATCTTTAGCGCTCCAGACGATGGCAAATAAATCGCCACCAACGCCAGCGCCTGTAGGCTCGACTAAGCCCAGCATGGCATTGGCGGCAATCGCCGCATCCACAGCACTGCCGCCCTGTTTTAATACATCAATCGCCACCTGAGTCGCTAGCGGTTGGCTGGTCGCCGCCATCCCATGGGTGGCATACACTTCTGAGCGCGTCGCAAAGGCTTTACCCGTGATCCTATCCATGGCCAACACTCCCGATGACGACATTGCTGTCGCCACTGTGACTAAGGTACAAATTGATTTTATTGTTTTTATCATAATTCCTCCCACTCTGGAGGAATTAAGGTAACAAGGAAGGCTGAAAATATCAGCAATCTAGCGTTTTTTTGCCCAAGTTAAACGTAAGCAAAAATGTCATACTTTATGCTGATACAGTGACATATCCTCGGCGGTCTGCTTAAGATTCAAATAGCACTAAGGAATGCGGCTCAGTGCTTAATCCCACCCGCTGGCCGACATTCAACTGCATGATTTGGCTGCGTACTTCGACATAATGGGCGTGGGACGCCGCCTCGACTTTCACCCAGTAATGGCAAAATGCCCCGAGGAAGCGCCGCTCAGTAATAGTGCCTACGCCAGCATCATCGGCGCTGAGCGCCAATTGCTGTGGCCGCAAAAACACTTGGCCATTGAAAGCATGGGATTGTGACAAGGGCGTCAGGCTGCGCAGCTCACCAATCGGGGTGGCAACACTATGACCATCGATCACTTCGGCGGGTAGATAGTTGCCACTGCCCAGAAAATCAGCCACATAACGGCTATTGGGCGCGGCATATAAGTCTTCGGCGCGGCCATGCTGTACTATCACACCTTGGTTAAAAATGGCCAAGGTATCGGCAAAGACGAAGGCCTCGTCCTTACTGTGGGTTACAAATACCGCACTGACATTACGCTGTTTGAGAATGCTGCGGATCTCCGCCATCATGCTGTGGCGCACTTGGGCATCGATATTCGAAAAAGGCTCATCGAGTAACAGTAATTGCGGCTCATACGCAAGCGCGCGGGCAATCGACACCCGCTGCTGCTGCCCGCCGGACAACTCATGGGGATAACGCTTGGCTAAGCCTTCGAGTTTCACTAGGGCGAGCATGTCATCCAAGCGCGCCTTGCGCTGCGCGGCCGTTAATTTTGCTACGCCAAAGAGAATATTCTCGGCGACGGTCAAATGGGGAAACAAGGCATAGTCTTGGAAGATCATCCCAATTCCCCGCTGCTCACTCGGCACAAATTGTCCTGCACCGCTGACCGTCTTGCCATTAATTTGAATTTCACCTTGGCTGATAGCCTGCAATCCTGCCACCGTCCTGAGCAAAGTGGTTTTGCCGCAGCCACTTGGGCCTAACAGCGCAAGGATTTCCCCTTGAGCAAGGGTTAAATCTAAGCCTTTGAGTACCTGTTGGCCCTGATAATCGCTATGAACTTGATGAAGATTGAGGGTGCTGGTCATCGGCTATCTTGCTCCAAGGAACGGTTTAAATAAATCAGCGGGACTAAGCCCACGAGCACAATCACAATGGCGGGCAAGGCGCCATGTTCAAGCTTTTCGTCTGAGACAAACTGAAATACATAGGTGGCGAGATTCTCAAACCCTATGGGCCGCAGCAACAATGCCGCCGGTAATTCTTTCATGCTTTCGATAAACACCAGTAGCGCCCCAGCAAATAATCCCTTCGTGAGCAGCGGCAGATGCACTCTTTGTAATAGTCGTCTTGGGCTCTGCCCCAGAGTCAGACTCACCATGTCCAGTGACGGCGAAATACGTTTATAACTAGTCTCCACACTGCCAATGGCGATAGCCACAAAGCGCACACAAAAGGCAAAAACCAGTGCGACCGTACTGCCCGTAAGCAGGAGCCCAGGGCCTGTCATCCCCAACCAATCTGCTACGTCATTGATCGCAAAATCGAGCAGGGTTAACGGCACTAGCACGCCAATCGCCAGCACTGTGCCAGGCAAGGCATAGCCAGTCGATGCCAAGCGTGATGGCAGCGCATCGCTCGACCTTGGGCTCACGCGGCGGATGAACATTAATATCAACGCAATCGCGCAGCACACTAGGCTAGTAATAAGTGCGAGGCTCAAGCTATTCATGCTCAATTGCCAGAAAATAGGATCCCAGCTCTGCTCAAAATAATCGATGGCATAGGAGAGTAAAATGCCGCTTGGCAGTATAAAGGCCAGCAGTAACAAGCTGATACAATAACCGAGGGCACACAGAGTTTGCATCGGTGAGAGCCGATATAAATCGCTGGCTTGAATGCGGGACTGCTTTTGGAATAACTGCTGCTTGCGGCGGGCAAAACGCTCTACCCCAATCAAGCTAAACACTACCAAGAGGATAATGGCCGAAAGCTTAGCCGCCGCCGTCAAATTGCCATAACCCAGCCAAGTGTCGTACACGGCAGTGGTCAGGGTAGGCACGGCAAAGTAGTTAACCGTGGCAAAATCCGCCGCCGTCTCCATCGCCACTAAGGCCACGCCCACAGCCAAAGCTGGCCTTGCCATAGGTAAGGATAAACGCCAAAAACTCTGCCACGGCGAGCAGCCCATAATCCTCGAAGCGTGGGCCAAGCTTAAGGATTGCTCCATAAACGCGGTGCGCGCCAACAGATAAATATAGGGAAAGAGCACCAGCGACAACACGCACGCCGCGCCGCCTAAGGTTCGAATATCGGGGAAAAAGTAATCCTGCGGCGAACTCCAACCAAACACTGAGCGAAGCCAGGTTTGCACTGGGCCTGCGTAATCGAGTAAATCGGTATACACATAGGCGACTATGTAGGCTGGCATGGCCAAGGGCAGCAATAAGGCCCATTGCAGATAACGCCTAGCGACAAACTCACAACGCGCCATCAACCAAGCACAAGGCAGTGCCAACAAGAGTGAACCAATACTCACCCACAGGATCAACCATAGGCTGTTGGAGATATAAGTGGGTAGTACAGTGGAGAGCAGATGACCAAAGACGGCCTCATCGGGCTGCGCCGCCTGAAGAATTAACGCAAAGAGGGGTAACACCAGTAGCGCGGCTATGGCATAACCAGTAAGCGACCAGCTTCTGGCTAATCCTAAAATCATGTGGATCCTTTAACCTAAGTGCGCCAATTAAGGCGCACTTTTCACTTTTACTATTTCTAGTTGCTATAACCGCTCAACTAGAGATCGAACTGAACTTCATCTAACAATTTCACCGCCGCTTGGTGGTATTCCGCCAGCTTGAAAATCGGTAATTGGTCGGATTTAAACTCGCCCCACGAGGCGACTAAGGTTGAAGGCGCGACATCGGCTTTCACCGGATACTCCATGTTTACTTCGGCATAGGCTTTTTGTGCCACATCCGCAGACAAGAACTCCATCAACTTGATGGCATTGTCTTTATTCGGCGCATGGCGAGTAAGCACCATGCCAGAAACGTTCACATGGGCACCGCGATCGGCTTGATTCGGGAAGTTAATCGCCACAGCCTCTGCCCAGCTCTTTTGCTCAGGATCTTGCAGCATATTGCCGTAGTAGTAGCTATTGCCGATGGCGATATCACACAAGCCTTCTTTAACCGCCTTCACCTGCGCCCTATCGTTACCTTGAGGCTTGCGTGCCAAGTTGGTTTTCACACCTTGCAACCAAGTCTTAGTGTCGGCCTCACCGTGGTGGGCGATCATAGACGCGACTAACGCGATATTGTAAGGATGCTTACCACTGCGCGTACAGATCTTGCCTTTGTACTTAGGATCGGCCAGCTCTTCGTAGCTGATGGCTTGTGGGCCGAGGCGATCTTTTGCCGTATAGAGATTACGCACACGCATCGTTAAGGCATACCATTGTCCATCGGGACCGCGGTATTGCGCGGGGATATTGCGATTGAGCTGCTCACTTTTCACGGGAGAAGTCAGGTCTTTGTCGACTAATTCAACCAAGCGAGAGAAATCTGAAGTTAACACTAAATCCGCAGGAGATAAGCGTCCTTCACGGGCGATACGCTCGGCAATACCGTCTTTCGCAAATACCACATTCACAGCAATGCCAGTTTCATCGGTGAAACGCTTCAAGATGGGCTCAACCAAAAACGCTTGGCGATAGGAATAAACCGTTAATTTTTCATCCGCATGTGCAGACTGCGCAACCGACATTAACCCAAGTAAAGCGGCACAAGTTACCCATTTCATTAGCGATTTCTCCTCAAAATGATGACAGCAAGCGTGAGTCAATTCTCAAGACTATTAATGATAATAGTTATCAGTTGCGCAAGAGTAATAGATCAAATGAACTAGGGCAATAGATTGATTAACTTTTTGTTTTTAATGAAATTAAACTTAAAGCTGGTGATTATCTCAAACCAAACTAAACTGAACCTTAATTCGCTGAAAATACATGAGGAGGCGTTATGTTAAGCGCGTTACTGCTGCTTGTCGTCGTGATAGCGCTACTCGCGTTTATGGTGCTCAAACGGGGGCCTAAAAAGCGCAAGCATTTTGTCAAACTCATGGATAACGCGAAAAAGAAAAATCAACGGCTTGCAGGGCAAGAAAGGCGCTTCCATTGCGTCAGCATCGAAAATGACGGTAGTTGTTGTGATCAGGTAGATGAGTTAAAAGGGAAACGTTTTCTGTCAAAGGAAGCCCCTGAACTCCCGATGGAAGAATGCACAATGGCCAATTGTCAGTGCCGCTATCAACACTATGATGATAGACGCCAAACGGGTAACGACCGCAGAGTTGATTACGGCATAACTAAGGATCTCTACGGCGCGTTTGGTGAACATAATCGCCGTGAGACCCATAGAGGCCGCCGCTCAACAGACCACTAATGCCTTTTACGCTGGGCGAGTTTCCACAAACGCGGGGAGATCGCGCATCTCACTAAACCAGAGCGAGGTAGCGGGAGCCACTTTACGCCAATCGAGTTCTGGATGTCTGAAATCCACATAATCTAATAAGCAGATTAAGGCTAATTGCGGTGCCTGAATCGTTGCCTGAGTAATCACACTCTGATGTTCCATTTGCATCAAACCCCGCAGCAATGCTTGCTCAAAACGCGATGTCCAAAAGGCCGACCTCACTCCTTCCTCTTCACGCATTTGTTCTTGGCGCAATTTTACCGCACTGTCGATCAGGCCTTTGATCATCGAATACTGGCATTGCAATACCCAATTATTTACTTGGCCGCCAAACATCTGCTGCTCACCTAATTCGGCGTCTAAATAGCGCATAATCACTTCGCTATCGAAAATAGGCACACCATCGTTGGTGATGAGGCAAGGGATCTGCCCAAGCGGGTTAACATCGAGCAGCTCGGCGGTGTTTTCCATCGGATTGACTAAGACTTCTTCGATATCCTTAATCCCTAAATAACGGATTAATGTGCGAACACAGCGAGCATAGGGTGAAGCGAGAGAGCAGAGCAACTTCATCAAAAAATCCTTCTATATGACTGAGATTAAAACGATTAAGACTAATTATTTGTCATTAACACTCAACCAATTACCAATACTTCTCGACGGTAATTTGTCCCGGAGCGCGGCGCAAATTCTTCGCGAGCCCCTTGTCGAGCAACGCAGCCTGCGCGCCGCTGATCATCCCCGGATTACCACAAATCATCACCTGCGAATCCGCAGCATTGATAGTTAACCCCACTTTACGCTCAATTTCGCCCGAGACGAGGCCATCGGGAATACGGCATTGCAGTGCATCGTCGACCTTTTCACGGGTGACGGTTAAACACAGGATAAACTGATCAGGATATTGCGCGGCATAAGCCTTTAATTTATCAAGGTAAGCTAAGTCTTTAGCTTCGCGGACACCATAGACAAGCACGACTTTTTCGAAACGCTGCCAAGGCTCTGGCGTATCGAGCATGGATAAGAATGGCCCCACGGCCGTCCCCGTGGCTAACAACCATAAGTGCCGGCCTTGCGCTGCTCCCTTAGGGATCTCATCTAAAGTCATAAAGCCTGTGGCGGTTGGGGTGATCTCAATTTCATCCCCTATGGCAAGATTTTGTAATTGTGGGGATAACAGCCCTTCTTCTACGGCGACAGCCAAGATTTCGGCATAGGGTTTATCGGGGGAATTCACGAGGGAATAGGCTCTGGCGACGCGCTTATCATCTTGCACTTGGCTGAGTTTAATAAATTGACCCGGAATAAAGGGCGCCAGTTCGGCCGCTATCCGCAGCGAAAATAATTTATCACTCCAATCAATACGTTCGATAACTCGTCCCCTAGTCCACATAACTCGCCCTCAAGCAAAACGTTAAATAGATCCCTAGCATAGACTGTTATCTGCGCAACAAAAACCCCTTATTGCAAGGGGCTTAAAACAAGGAAAATGGCAATAACATACAGTGCTCTAAGCGCGGGGCATTATGCGCTAGCCGTTTGCGCCTCATCAGGTTTCTTATTAAAGCTATCCCTAAAGGCCTGCAATCCTTCTTGCACTAAGCCATAGGTTTTATCGACGCCATCGGCAATATCCCCTTGCAACACTTTAAGGCCTGACAAAATATCTCGAGCCTCCTTAAAACCATTGTCGATAGCGCCGCCGATAATGCTCATAAAACTGTCGAGCTGCTCGTCCAAACTCATATTTGAATTCTGCTGTTGGTGAATGCTAAAAAACTGGGTTGCAAAACTCACAATCCGACCAGCCGTCGCCTCAGGGGAATAATCGACCTGATTGTCATAGTTAGCTTGAGTCGAATTTGGCCCCATCAAAGGTGCTAATTCTTTATCTATCGCTTCAATTGCCGCGCGATAAAGTAACGCCATGGATTGATCACCGGACTTTAAACTCACTTCTTCCTGCGCCGACAGAATCGCCTGATTCATTAACTGCTTACTGGTTTGATACGCAGTTTGTTTGCCGGGCGCTTCCACATTTTTCGTCTTTTCAGCATTGGCAGGCACGTTTTCGGCATACTTGCGGCGGGACGAAGAAGCGCTCTGTACCTGTGCAGGATTGTTGATTTCCATGATACAAAATCCATTCAATTTGGGGTGACTCTATTATCGGCCAAAATTTGAGCAACTTTAGTATTTTTCTCAATTGCAGTACCATCACAATCTAAGGCAATGATACCCATAATGAATCTATTCGCCTCAGCATCGCACTTGCATGCGCCCATCAGATAAGGATATACGGCATGGCAACTCCCCAATGGCTAGCAGTGGTTACCCACTCCTTGCGAACCATCCGCTTAAATAAACTTCGGCTATTACACACTCTGCTGTTAGGCCTGTTACTCTTTACCAGCATGGGACTCAGCCCCATTAATCAAGCTTTTGCCGATAATCGATTGATTATTTTAGTAAGGCATACCGAAAAAGCCGACGCACCAGCAGGCGATCCGTCCCTTTCCGATGATGGCCATGCACGTGCCCTCGCACTGGTTAGCGCCTTGCAAAGGACGCAGATCTCGCAACTGATCGCGACCCAATATCAAAGAACTCAGCAAACCTTGTTGCCTATGTCTACGGAGCGGCATTTACCTATTAGCGTGATCGCAGCCGAAAAACCACTCGCAACCCATATCCAGCAAATTGTTGAACAAGTACATGCCGTTAAAGGTAACAGCTTAATCGCGGGGCATTCCAATACCGTCCCACTGATCATCAAGGCTCTTGGCGGCCCAGAAATCCCCACCATAGCTGAAGATGATTACAGTCAGCTGTTTTTACTCTCCATCCATGATGGACAGCCAGCAAGCCTTATCTCCACCCGTTATGGACACGAATAGAGGATAACAAGATGCAAGAATTGAATTGGTTTATGTGGGGACTGGATCTCTTCTCAGGGCTATTTTTAATCCTAGTGGGCTTTGTCGTTCTGGCGATTGTGTATATGTACATCGCCGACAAGCTACAAACCAAGCAGGCCGTGCGCCACAACTACCCTGTGATAGGTCGCTTTAGGTATTTATTTGAGAAACAAGGCGAGTTTTTTAGACAATACTTTTTCGCACAGGACAGGGAAGAATTGCCCTTTAACCGCGCCGAGCGGAACTGGGTATATCGAGCCGCGAAAAACGTCGACAGAACTATCGCCTTTGGCTCAACACGCCCGCTAGACAGCACGGGCGCCATCATGTTTATGAATACCGCCTTTCCTACTCAAGATGAAGATATCACGCCAATTCTGCCTCAAACCATTGGCCCCCATTGCCGCGAGCCCTACACCACTAAGGCCATTTGCCACATCTCCGCCATGAGCTTCGGCGCCCTGTCACGCCCTGCCGTCACCGCCTTATCCCACGGCGCTGCGCAGGCGGGATGTTGGTTAAATACTGGTGAAGGTGGCTTAAGCCCTTACCATTTAAAAGGCGGCTGCGACTTAGTCTTTCAAATTGGTACCGCTAAATACGGTGTACGTAATGAGCACGGCCATTTAGACGATGACAAGCTCAAAGAAATCGCCGCACATCCCGAAGTTAAAATGTTTGAAATCAAAATGAGCCAAGGAGCCAAACCAGGCAAGGGCGGTATCTTGCCGGGGGTTAAAGTCACCGAGGAGATCGCCAAAATTCGCGGTATACCACAGGGCCATGATTCCATTAGCCCCAATGGTCATATCGAGTTTAAAAATGTGGGCGATATTCTGGATATGATTGCCAGAGTACGTGAGGTCACGGGTAAACCCACAGGCATTAAGGCCGTACTTGGGGACGTGCAATGGCTCGAAGATTTTTGCGATGAAATTGAGCGCCGTGGCGAAGCCTCTGCCCCCGACTTTTTTACCTTAGACAGTGCTGACGGCGGCACAGGTGCGGCACCTCAACCCTTAATGGATTATGTGGGTTTGCCCCTCAAAGAGAGTTTACCCATATTAGTCAATATCTTAATTCAGCGTGGGCTGCGTAAACGCATTAAAGTGATTGCCTCAGGCAAACTCATAGTACCATCGAGAGTAGCTTGGGCGCTCGCCTTAGGTGCGGATTTTATCGCCTCGGCCCGTGGCAACATGTTTGCCCTCGGATGTATTCAAGCGCTGCAATGCAACAAGGATACCTGTCCGACGGGTATCACGACCCATAATAAAAAACTCCAGCAAGGCCTTGATCCTAGAGACAAATCGACTCGCGTCGCTAATTATAACCATAACCTACACCACGATTTAGCCCTGATCGCCCATTCCTGCGGCGTGACAGAGCCAAGGCAACTCAAGCCGCCCCATGTGAGGATTGTGCTCGAGAGTGGCTTGTCGGTTTCGCTGGATAAGTACTATTCCCATATCAATCAATAGTTAACTTGACACTGTATGCATTTTGTACGACTTTCGTCTAAAGTTAATTTAGCAAAAGGTAATTTGAACGCGTATCACAAAAGGGGTAAGATCCGTGATACACGCTTGAGATTAAACAACTGCATATTAAGTTAAGGAAACACTGTGAAAGCAAGCTTTGTAAGCCATATGCCAGACAGTAAAACTGCCAGCACAAGCTGTAAGAGCTGTAATCGCTTGACTGAGATCGAAGGCGAATTAGTGTGTTTTCGTGAAGGCCAAGTAATTCGACTCACTAAAATTGACGAATCGACCACCAAATTCAATTTGTTATGTGAAGGTTGGAAGGCTGGAAAACCAAAGGGAATATAATTTCTTATATTCCCTATTTCGTTTGTCTCATCGCTTAATTCAGGCCACGAACATCCGCGTTATATTCATTAGTTCTACGAATAATCCCTGCCAATTCAAGTTCTTGATTCATTTTTGCTAGCGTTAAACGTCTTGTGGTCACTTTAAGGCCTGCGTTTAACTCTGCGTGAATGCGTTGTAGTGAATCATAATCCACACCGCGCTTTTTAAGGGTTGCCATAATCGCAAACCAATCTGTGCTTACTTTCTCTTCTCTGCCTTCAATATTGACTCTTAATGCCATATTTTCCATGCCAAGCACCTCTTATCGTTATTTGCTTGGATTCGAGTATAGAGAGCCGAACCTGAATAAAAACTGAATTGTCCCAACGCTGTTACACTTCTACCGAAAGCTGTTGTTGCTCATTTTGTATGCGCCACAACTTAGCGTAGAGACCATCCTGAGCCAGTAAAGACTGATGATTCCCCTGCTCGACAATTTCCCCTTGGCTTAAGACCACGATCTGGTCTGCATCGACTATGGTCGATAACCGATGCGCCACCACTAAACTGGTATGCCCTTTGGCGACCTCGCGCAGTGCCGATAAAATCGCCTGTTCCGAACGACTATCGAGGGAAGATGTGGCCTCATCAAACACTAACACCGGAGAGCCTTTTAAAATCGCCCGCGCAATGGCCACGCGCTGTTTCTCTCCGCCCGAGAGCTTTAAGCCCCGCTCACCCACTTTGGTATCCCAACCTTGGGAGAGCGACGCGATAAAATGCTCTAAATGCGCGAGTTTGATGGCATGGCGCACTTCTTCATCCGTCGCATCGGGACGACCATAACGAATGTTCTCCACTAAGGAATCATTAAATAACACTGTATCCTGCGGCACTATGGCGATAGCTCGGCGCAGTGCATCCTGGGTTAATTGACGAATATCCTGCCCGTCAATCAAAATGCGCCCTTGCTCCACATCGTAAAAACGGAATAGCAATTTGATGAGCGTAGATTTACCCGCACCGCTATCCCCAACCACCGCGACTTTTTTCCCCGCCGCCACTTTAAAGCTGACGTTGCGCAGTATCGGTCTGTCATCGTAGCTGAAACTCACATGCTCAAAACTGAGCTCGCCGCGCTTAGGCTCAAAGTCTAAGGCATCGGGTTTATCCACTATGCGAGGGTGCTTATCGAGCAAACTGAACATCCGCTCAATATTGGCTAGGGCTCCGCGGATTTCACGGTAGACAAATCCCAAAAAGTTTAGCGGCATAAAGAGCTGCATCATAAAGGCATTGATCAGTACAAAGTCACCTAAGGTCATCTCATTATTGGTCACTTTATAGGCGGCTAACGCCATCATCGCCGTCATCGCCAACGCGATAATCAGCGCTTGGCCACCGTTGAGGGCAAATAGTGATAAACGATTCTTACGTTTAGCCACTTCCCATTGGTCTAAGGCTTGGTCATAACGGTCCGATTCATATTTCTCATTATTAAAATACTTCACGGTTTCATAGTTGAGCAGGCTGTCGATAGCGCGGGTGTTGGAGAGGGAGTCGGCCTTAGCCGCATCGCGGACGTATTCGGTGCGCCACTCAGTCGCCACCACCGAAAACCAAATGTAGGCCATCACAGAGGTAAAAGTGATAGCGGCAAAGGCAATGCCATAATTAAAAAAGAAAATACCAATAACCATGGCGATTTCGAGTAGGGTCGGCACTATGTTAAACACCATAAAGCGCATCAAGAAGCTCACGCCACTGGTGCCGCGCTCAATATCCCTCGACAAGCCGCCCGTGCGCCGCTCTAGGTGAAAATCCAAATCGAGTCGATGCAGGTGGTCGAACACCGCGAGGCCCAATCGGCGAATGGCCCGCTCTGTGACACGGCCAAATAGGGTGTCGCGGATTTCGCCCGTGATGACTGTTAATAGCCGCACTGCGCCGTAGGCTAACACTAATCCGATAGGCACACTCAAGGCCTGCGCGGTTTTATTGGCATCCAAAGTATCGACTAAGTCTTTCAGAATAAAAGGCAAACCCACGCTGGCAAGCTTAGCGACGATAAGGCAAGACATGGCTAGCGCCACCCGGCCCTTGTATTCGAGCAAATAAGGCCAGAGCAACTTAACCACGTGCCAATTGAGCTTATCGATGGGACCTTCAAAATACAGTGTTGGGCGCATATGTCTAAACCTTTGCCAAAGTCGCTCAATTGTAGCAGCATGGCGCACGTTAAGGCGAAACCAAACAGGGAAAGTTTGAATAAAATCAATCAGATTTTTCTGACAGACAAAAAGCGGCCCGCTTGGCAAAATATCTCTGGCTTACCGAAATAAAAATGTCATGCTAACGACTTACGCTCAAAGAGTTCGCAAAGCGAATATTAAGGTGAAAAAATTCTGAAACAAGCTTGGCTTTATCAGAACAGTAACCGTTAAAATAGGCCAGAACATCAATGGTTCGACTGTTGATTATTTTGTCGGTTTTACCCAAAATGTCCCTCGGACTAAAGATTTCAAGCAGCAGGATTTGCAAACATCTGGCCGCAGATCCGTGCGTACAAACAAGTTCCGCACTCGTTCTGCGATAACATTAAAGATAACTCAAATAAATCAAGATCAAAGGATGCTTTATGTTGGATTCAGCTAAAGTTCAATACCCGCCATTACCACTGATCCAAACTTGGGTGTGGATGATGATCGAATCAGGCAATCCAGAAATTCAG